>ERZ1066118.751-NODE-751-length-26366-cov-12.150925_pt1 | contig 26366 bp, 26 predicted proteins | sample MGYA00382765_ERZ1066118 | MGnify/ENA primary metagenome ERZ1066118 (study PRJEB33369, sample SAMEA5778348) | biofilm metagenome | biome: Industrial cooling water; feature: Water cooling tower basin; material: Biofilm | place: United Arab Emirates | collected...
GGGTTGCCCACCCTACATTTACTCTGTAATAAGTGAGTAGTGAGTAGTGAGTAGTGAGTAGTGAGTAGTGGGGGTTGCCCACCCTACATTTACTCTGTAATAAGTGAGTAGTGAGTAGTGAGTAGTGAGTAGTTAATGGTTAATGGTTAATGGTGATTCGCAGTTAACAATTAACAATTAACAATTAACAATTAACAATTATGATTTTCCCCGATTTTTCTCAATTTCAGCAGTTAGCTACACAGGGTAATTTCGTTCCGGTATACCAAGAATGGGTGGCGGACTTGGATACGCCTGTATCTGCTTGGTATAAAGTTTGTGCGGGACAACCTTATAGCTTTTTGCTGGAATCGGTTGAAGGAGGCGAAAATATTGGGCGCTATAGCTTCTTGGGATGCGATCCGCTGTGGACTTTAGCAGCAAAAGGCGATCGCACCATTCAAACTTATCGCGACGGTACGCAAGTCACTATTGAGGGCGATCCGTTCGCTGCCTTAGCATCATGTTTAGCACCCTACCATCCGGTTAAGTTACCCCAACTTCCCCCAGGTATTGGCGGTTTGTTTGGGTTCTGGGGTTACGAGTTGATTCGTTGGATCGAACCAAGAGTTTCTATTTATCCCGCAGGGGAGAACGATCTGCCGGATGGCTTGTGGATGCAAATAGATCAATTACTCATATTCGATCAGGTAAAGCGGAAAATCTGGGCGATCGCCTATGCCGATCTGCGTGATGTAGAGACGCTACATGTAACGTCTCTACAACGAGCATACCAACAAGCAAGCGATCGCGTTCGTCAAATGGTCGAGAAACTCCAACTACCCCTTTCCCATCGCGATACCGTTTTAGAATGGCAATCTCCTGAAGAGGCAAGAGGCAAGAGGCAAGAGGCAAGAGGGGATAATCCCCCACTCCCCACTCCCAACTCCCCACTCCCTCTCAACTACACGAGTAACGTGACGAAGGAACAATTCTGCGCCAATGTCGAGCGGGCAAAAGCATATATTAAAGCTGGCGATATCTTTCAAGTCGTCCTTTCTCAGCGCCTCACGACAACTTACGAGGGAGATCCGTTTGCTTTATATCGTTCCTTGCGCTTGATTAATCCTTCACCTTACATGGCTTATTTCCACTTCCAAGATTGGCAGATTATTGGTTCTAGTCCTGAAGTGATGGTGAAGGCAGAACGCGATTCTAATGAGGCAATGGTGGCAACTTTGCGCCCAATTGCAGGGACTCGTCCGAGGGGCAAAACACCCCAGGAAGATGCAGCTTTGGCAGCAGATTTATTGCAAGATCCGAAAGAAATTGCCGAACACGTCATGTTAGTGGATTTAGGGCGCAATGACTTGGGACGGGCATGTAAAAGCGGTACGGTAAAAGTCGATGAATTAATGGTCATCGAGCGTTATTCTCATGTCATGCACATTGTTAGCAACGTCATAGGCGAACTCGCACCAGATAAAAAAGCTTGGGATCTACTCAAAGCCTGTTTTCCGGCTGGTACGGTTAGCGGTGCGCCCAAAATTCGGGCAATGGAAATTATTCACGAATTAGAAAAGTGCCGTCGTGGGGTTTATTCTGGAGTCTATGGCTATTACGACTTTGAAGGACAGTTGAACAGCGCGATCGCGATTCGTACTATGGTGGTGCGCGATGGTGCTGTCAGCGTTCAAGCTGGTGCTGGTCTAGTTGCCGATTCTCACCCAGAAACAGAATACGAAGAAACTTTAAATAAAGCTAGAGGACTTTTAGTGGCAATTCGTTGTTTAGGAAAAACTTAGGAAGTCAAATTAATTTCAAAACATACTGCATTTACGCTAGCAAGATATTCTCACTGCTAAAGGTGCAGAAGATATGCGTCACCCGATTTTGGATTTTGGATTTACGATTTTGGATTAACCTCTCCCTAGAAGGAAGAGGCTTGCAGTAACGATTTTTTTGGTTTTTATCTCCGTAAACGGAGAGGCTTGTAACCTGCTTTTTAGATTTTAGATTTAGATTTAATCCAAAATCCAAAATCTAAAATCTAAAATTGTCTCGGTCAAGAGCGTATTTAGTTCGCACAATTGGGTTGAATTTGTCCCAGAGCGATCGCATCGCTGGGTTGCTTCTGGATACGGGACTCGCAACAGTTTGACTCAATCGGGAGGAGATGATTACGTCACTGCTGCCTACACGCCTGATTCTAAACTGCTGATGGCATACATTCCAACAGGTAACGCGATCGCCGTAGATTTACGGCGTTTTCCAGGGGAAGTTGAAGTGAAATGGTTCGATCTAACCAACGGTGTTTACTCGCGCTTAGGAAGGTTTCCCAACAGCAGCGTCCGCCAGTTTGCCATTCCAGGGAACCACGGAGACAGCGATCGCGATTGGGTCTTTATTGCCGATTCCCCTCATCCTTAGTATCAATTTTTTCCATAGTATCTATCAGTTTATGTGAGCAAAGACAAAACTCAATAGCAACTATTCATTTCTATCTTTGGTTTAATTACTAACTTAATTGCTGACAAAAGTAAATTAAAGAGCATATACAAATATTACGAAATAATTCTAGTAATTGCGGATAGTTTGTAAATTCCGAAATAATGAAAATAATTAAGATTGACATTCATCGCGATCGCATTTGGTTCAGAACTGTTAGCGAATGACTTGGCAGGCTCATCGTCACAGTTTTCTCAATCGAAGCGATCGAAATTTGTAGAGAGAGGATACCTATCTTTACAGTGTTGTTTTATGTCCGAATTTAGCTTGGGAACCAGGATCGTTCTTCCAACTTCCAACGCTCGATTTGAAGTTTTGTAACAGAAGCTTTTTCACAATCTATCTCGACTTTCAGCAGATGAATTTGAAAGTGAGGACAACAAATGATTAAAACTGCAAGCGATCTCAAAGCCCAATATCCTTGGTGGGCTGGTAATGCTCGCCTAACTAATTTATCAGGCACATTTTTGACTGCTCATATTGCTCATGCGGCGATCGTATCCTTTTGTCTTGGCGCATTGACGCTATTAGAAACTGCTCGATATTCTCCCGACCGTCCGATGTCCGAACAGGGCTTATTTCTCTTACCTCGACTGGCTACACAAGGATGGAGCGAGAGTTCTGGCGGTCAAGTCACCGACACCGCTCCCTTTTTCGCTTATGGAGTTGTACTGCTGGTTTCCGCCGCCGTTTTCACGGCGGGTACTTTATTTCATCGCACTCAAGCTCCAGCCAGCTTAGAAGAAGCTAAGAATCCTCTAGCGCGTCAATATCATTTTAGTTGGGACGACCCGAAAAAATTGAGTTTTATCTTAGGAAACCATTTGATTTTCTTGGGAATAGGGGCTTTGTTATTAGTAGCAAAAGCCATGTTTTTTGGTGGACTTTACGATGCTAATATCGGACAAGTGCGCGTCGTTACCGATCCAACTTTAAATACTGGAGTAATTTTAGACCGTATCGGTCATCTATTTGATGTTAACAATCTCGAAGATGTTGTCGGCGGTCACATTTACGTAGGTGCGCTGTTAATTACGGCAGGACTATGGCATGTCATTACAGAACCTTGGGATTGGGTTAAACGGCGTTTTCTCTTTTCTGGTAACGCCATTCTGTCTTACTCTCTTTTTAGTCTTGCCCTAACGGGATTTGCTGGATCTTACTTTTGCGGATTCAACACCCTCGCTTATCCAGTTGAGTTCTACGGTGCGCCTTTAAGCCTCAAATCTTCCTTATTACCTTATTATTTCGACCCAAACCAATTAGAACCCACGACTCGCGTTTGGTTAGCAAATACCTACTTTTACCTGTCGTTCTTTACCCTTCAGGGTTCTCTCTGGCATTTTGGACTAGCATCTAGCTACTTTGAACCTGTTTTGCAATCTTGGAAAGAAGCTTTCTCGGAAATTAGAACTGCAAATCTGGCATATCAGCGACCTTTCGATCGCCAGCTTCAACCCAATTGGAATACATTTTATGAATCTCCTCGAGTTGAGCTTCAACCAGCTTTTGCTTACCAAGAATCGGCTCAAAAACTTTCAGACTATCTTTACGAACCCTCGCTCAATTCAATTGCATCAGCAAAAACAAAATTACAGCCCAATCATCGCCAAGTGCTTTACGAATTGAACTATTCCAACGACGGAAAAAAGACTTTTTACGAAAGCCCTAGCCCTGAAAGTCTCAGTCGTAATGGTAAAACAAAGTTGCCATATCCCGCACCCATGCCACAGAACTTTTACGAGTCTACTTACCAAAGACCAAAATCTAGCAAGTTGTACGGGGCTTAACAGTTGTCAGTTGTCAGTTATCAGTTATCTACCACATCTGCACTCGAGCTGCGATCGCAATTCAAACTAAAAAGCCCCCTTTTGAAGGGGGGTTGGAGGGATCTCATTGCCCCCCTTTTGAAGGGGGGTTGGGGGATCTAAAAGATCTAGTTACCGATCGCCGATCGCTGATTTAAACCACTACAAATGTGGTCTAAATGCGTTCCAACTTCTTGCCCAGCTTCTGCACCCACTAGACGAGCCGTAACTTCCTTCAAAGCTTGAATCGCTTGCACGGTTGGCTCAATCGGAACGCCCAGAGTACTGAAGGTTTCTTTCAAACCAAACAGTACCCGCTCGTCAATAATTGAAGGATCGTCAGCCAACATAGCATAGGTTGCATAGCGCAAGAACAGAGTCAAATCGCGGATGCAGGCTGCATAGCGACGGGTGGGGTACATATTACCCCCAGGACAAGTGATATCTCCATAGAGAAGAGAATTTGCTACCGCTTGGCTGACAATACCAGAAGCATTTTCGCTGATAGTAGCAGCTGCTTTAACGCGCAACTCCCCTGTTTGAAAATATTTCCTCAACTTTTCTAACTCAGTAGTATCGAGATATTTACCTTTTCGATCCGCAGGATTGATAACAGAAGTAATCGTATCTTCCATGATTTTCTCCCAAAAACTTTTATTTTCGATCTGTAGGGCAAGCATCGCTCGCCAAAACCTAATACATGGATCGCATCAAGAGGGTAAGAATTGCCAATCAAACCTAATACATGGCTCGGATCAAATAGTCGAAATAGGGCTTAACAAGATCTGCTTCTTCACGGCTCATCAAACCCGTAGCGACTTCTTTTAAAGAGCGCATACAACTACCGATATTGCTGACAGGAACACCTAAAGATACATACATCTCCCGCATTCCATTGATGCCAATATCATCTAGGGGTTTCATATTTCCCGCTAACACGGCATATGTGATGAGACGAAGATACCAAGCTTGATCTCTTTGACATAAGGCTGTTTTCTTCGGATTGCCGCTATTACTGGGAGTATTGGGCACAACCTTCCAAAATCTTTGACTACCTTCTTCAACAATTTTCTGTTCGTTCTGCGCTAAAATTTGCGCTACTTTAAGTCTTGTTTCTCCAGTTTTAAAAAAGTCTTGTAGCTTGTCTAATTCTGTACGGCTAAGAAAGCGATCTGCTTCATCAGATTGAGCTATAACTTGAGCGATAAGGCTCATTTTTTTTGCCCTCCAGTAAGATAAGGCTAAAACAGTTTTCTCTAAAACAATTGTTGACTTTATTGTTGTAAAAGTCATCAGCATTTTTCACAACTTAATAAACAATTTCATAACTTAATAAATAAAGTATTTTTTGCTTAAATATAGACTATTTTCTATAGATATAAATTTTTAATTTAGTTTTCGATAACGATTGGCTTTAACTCCATACAACTATAGAGTTTAAGTCATGAAAATTTCACAAGTATTGAAGTTAGGCATTAGCGAAAAAGAGCGATCGCTAATTATCTCCAGCCTGTTAAAGCCAGAGAATATTATGATGATTTTGTACTGTTTTATTTCTCGGTTTCAGAGGATTTCGCCTGTGTAGATGCGGTTTTAACCACCCCGATCCCAGAAGTATCGAGCAATCTCTGTAAGGCGATCGCAGTTTTTGTGAAAACAATACGCTGCCCAAATGAAATTACGTATTTTTAAGAGAAAATGCTGTAGGGAGCAATAATCTCGACTACAGCACTTCTGTTTGAGTTGTAAGATACGCAATTGCAGAACGTTTCTAGCAATTATTTATATTTATGCCAACTTTATGCCAACGGTTTAGTAATGACTACAGTTCCACCCATATCAGGTAGCGGAACGTAACTAATCCCAACTTCTTTGGCGAAATCACGTACAGCTTGTTTAGCTCCTTTATATTCTTCCATATTATAGTCATGTACCATGATGTAGCCGCCATTTGTCAACCTGGGATAAAACCAATGCAAGCCAGAATATATAGGTTGGTATAAATCTGTATCCAAGCTAACTAAACAGAACTTTTCCGCTTCACATCCGTTGGCTGATTCAGGAAACCAGCCTTTCTTAATAATTGCGTTGTCCCGATATGGCATTCTAGACTTAACTAATTCAATTTGAGTTTCTTTAAAAGCTTTGCATTCTGCTTTTGAATAACCCATTTGCAAATCAGCTTCAACATCGCGATCGTCAAATCCTTCAAATGTATCAAACAGATAACTTTTTTTATTAGGAAATAAATGATTGATAACTGATGCAAACACTCCTCGAAATACGCCAATCTCTGCAACAGCGCCTTCAATTTTTCGATCGTGAATTTCTCGGCTGAGCAACTCTAAAGTGGCGTATCTAACTACGTCAAAGCTGTAGCACCAACGTTTGTCAAAATCTTTAAACCACGATTCAGGCTTGTTTGACATGGGATTGCTCAAATGATTCTCTGGATTGCCCTCATCATCTATGCCTCGAATCATATAATAGTTATGATGCGTTTCTAAGTATTTCAGTCCTTTAAGGAAAGTTCTGTATATAAACCTTTTTGAAGCCCGCCCAACTGCTATTGACATCGCTTGACTTGTTCGCTCCTTTAATTATGTTGGTAGAGATCGTTTTTTACTTCAACTCGTTTTTGATGTTCACAAAAAATGCGATCGCGAATAACCACAAATATTTTAGAGTTTACAATTGCTGCCAATTATATCTACTGAAAATAGGTTCCAATAAAAATTTATATGATTTTCCACCGAGCGATCGCTTAACGATTGAATGAGATCTTTTGTTATTATTATCTATACTATTTGTTAGTGCATTTAGTAGCTATAAGCAATACTTTTCCGATTTCAACTAAAGCGCCATTTCGTTGAGAATACTCTTCTACTCAGCCAAATGAAGTGTGAAATCCAATCTGTTTTACAAACGAACTAAATGAATCACTTTCATTTCGGTATCTAAAAAATAGTTTTAGTCTATTGCTATACTTATTTTGATTCTTTAAGGATAGTCATCAAGATATAAATAACTAAATTTTGAAGCATATCTCTTTAGATAGATTTAAAACCGACCGATTGACAAAAATCAAGGATACTCATTTACTTTTTGACTACGACAAAAGAGATCTCCCCAACCTCCCTTATTCAAGGGAGGCAGGAGATCCTCATCTGTAGCTTAGTTGGAGTGAAATGGTAAAGTGGGGTGTAGGAAATTGGGAGTTGGTAAAAGAATGGTGCGTGATTTAATTCTCCTCTGTTCTCTCTACTCCTTCTGCCCTCTTATCGCCTTGTCCTTCCCTAGTCGCCAGCCCTTTCCTCATTCTAGTTCTCAAAAAAATTCACTTAAATGCTTGACAAGCTAGAATAGACATGGCACGATGATAAATCGTCCGACTAAGGGACTGTAGTTCAATTGGTTAGAGCACCGCCCTGTCACGGCGGAAGTTGCGGGTTCGAGCCCCGTCAGTCCCGTTAACCGTTAGGTTCTGTTACTCCTAAGTGTCCTAAGACTGTCCCAACATTGTGTAAGGCAATAAGGAGCTACACCACCGTAATAAAGCCCCTAGCACCTAAGTTAAGGGGCTTTTAGTCTTTAGCAAGACCACCCAAGAAAGCGCGATCGCTTCGGGCGTTACGGGTCAGCCATAGGTTGCTTGGGACAGTCGATGGAGAATAGGAGACTCGAACCCCTGACCTCTGCGGTGCGATCGCAGCTAATAGCAGCCTGAAATCCTTGCGTCATAAAGCTTATGGCTATTCTCAACGATTAATATCTCAAATATATCTCAATTTCAAGATTTCCTAACATTACTAGAATTAGTTCACCCATTACAATAAAATGCCTTATAAATAACTGTTCCAGACCTACCTATTAGGGCATTTTTCCAAACGTTCTGCAATCCAGACTTTGACAATCGATTGACGAGTTACACCCAAACGCTTTGCTTCCCGATCTAATGCTTCAATCATCCAGACAGGAAAATCCACGTTCACCCTTTTTTGCTCGTATCCAGGGCGACGTGCTGCCGCTAGATCGAGAAATTCGCTCATGGTTCTTCTCAGTTGTGACTTTTATTTCCCGACATCTCTATTAAATGTAAATGTCAAGTTTTTCGATCGGTGTATCGATCGTTACAACTTAACTTCAGAGCCGGTAACTCCTTTGATAGAAGTATTTTTTCACCAGATGGTTCTCTAGAAAGATGTAGTCACTCAGAAATATTTGAAACTATAGCAACACGTAGAGTCATCAAGGCAACGACAAAAGAATTATGCGATCGCTAGACAACCAAAAAACAAAAATCGATCCCTCTGACTCGCCCCAGAATATAAACTCTGATATAAATAACCGCGAAACTGCCCGCATAGATCCGGCATCAACAACTCCTCCTTTATCAAACGACACAACTTCTCACATCAACCCGACATCGAAATCTGAGCCGATAACGCAGGTACAAGCAGATAACGTGTTGACTCGCGAGCAACTGCCCGATCCAAGGCTTCGCATTACTCTCACTATAGTGACTCTAGCAATTCTCTTATTTGTTGCTGCTCTCTACTTCGGCATTATTAACCCATAGATGGTCACTACTGCTTTTGAGCCTCTATTTGAATGGAACCACAACAACTAAGTCTTGAACTGCGTACTGGACAAAGCCCCGACATGACTCGTCGGCGCTGGATAATTGGCTTGTCTATGCTCGGTGGCTCGATGGGACAGCTCGTGACGCTCTACCAAACTGGGATTATCGACTACTTACCCGATCCGCCAGGACAGCAACTCTTCGATGCCGACCGCGTTGATGCTTCTAATTATGCATACAGCCGCTTCAACTCTCCTGATGGACCGATTATGGTGTTCAACTACGCCATTACTGGTTGGCTAGCAGCAGCAGGCGGAATCGACCGAGCGCGAAACAGTCCCTTCCTACCAATTGCAATGGGCATCAAGCTCTTATTCGATTGCGTTACCGCCGCCGAGTTAGCGCGGGAAGAGTGGAGCGAGAACAAAGCGTTTTGCGAATACTGTCAAATTGCCACGCTCTGTTCGTTCGTCTCGTTAGCTTTGGCAGTACCAGAGGTTGTGACCGCTATTCGTACCCTGCTCGGACTTCCCGAAGAAGACACTAATGCAAGCGATCGCTGGTGGTAATTGGGAGCGCGATTTAATTTTATTTTTGTCAGCCTCAAGGAGAAGCAGGAATGCAACTTAAACCAATAAATCAGCAAGTTGTCGCAGTTGTCGGAGCTTCGAGTGGCATCGGACGCGAGACAGCCCTTCAGTTTGCGAAAAAAGGAGCGAAGCTAGTCGTCTCTGCTCGCAGCGAATCGGGTTTAGCATCCTTGGTGGATGAGATTCAAGCCTTTGGTGGTGAGGCAACCGCCATAACCGCCGACGTAATGGAGTTCGATCGCGTCAAAGCGATCGCAGATAAAGCTGTCGAGGTGTACGGGCGACTCGATACCTGGGTGCATTGCCCTGCTAACAATGTCTTTGCCACTGTTGACAACATAACGCCAGAAGAGTTTCAGCGCGTCATTGATGTCAGTCTGATGGGACAGGTATACGGTGCTATGGCGGCGCTACCCCATCTCAAGCGTGAGGGACGAGGGGCGCTAATCCATATTTCGTCGCTTTTAGGTAGGCGTAGTCTTCCGCTCCAAAGCGCCTACTGCACGGCAAAGCACGGCATAGAAGGTTTTCTCGAATCCCTGCGCGTCGAGCTACAACATGAGAAAATACCCATCAGCGTCACGAGCGTGATGCCTGCCGCAGTCAACACGCCATTCTACAATAACGCTCTGACGAAGTTAGGCGTGAAGCCGTCAGGACCACCGCCCTACTACCAACCCAGCTTGGTAGCTGAGGCAATCCTTTACGTTGCCGAACACCCAACTCGCGATTTTCTGGTTGGGGATGCGGCTAGAGTGCTAGATGTACTACAGCGTCTCTCGCCGTCACTGTTGGATTACCTATTTGAGCGTGTTGCTTTCCCACTCCAGCAGACGAACGAGCCGAAGTCAGAAGATGCGCCCAACAATCTCTACGAAGCTGTTCCAGCCCATGACAAAGTTAAGGGAGACTTTGACAACCTGGCGATCCCCAGCGTTACTGACTGGCTGGATAAGAATCCACCGCTCAAGTGGGGTGCGATCGCTACCCTAGGAATATTAGCGTTGCTGTCGGCACAAGCATTCAAAGGGGGACGAGTTTAGGATGGACTCGGCAACGCCCAAAAATCCAATAGAGTTATGGCAAGTCTACATACAGGGGTCGCAAAAGTTGGCTCAGTTGTGGGCAGAGCTACTACAGCAGTCACTAGATGCCCGCAGGACGGCAAGCGGCGATTTTTTTGTATTGTTACCGATAAACTTCTACTGGAACATCTACGAACAAACCTTGGGCAGCTTTCTGCAAACCCCAAATTTGGGTTACACCCGTGAGTTCAACCATAAACTGCTGGCGGGCTTTGATAGTTGGATAAACTTTTATAAGGCGAGTTTTGACTATCAACTAGTGCTGCTCGGTGTCTGGGCAAGGGCTTTTGACCAGTTGATGCGGGAATTGGCAGCTTCGGAAGAAAAGGACAAAGCGATTCAGAACTGGCGACAGTTTCTCCAAGTTTGGAGTAGTTTATTCGATCGAGTATTTGCCCAAACATTTCATTCAGAGGATACCCTGAAGATCAGAGGGAAATTCTTGAGTGCAGCGATGACCTACAGGCTACAACAGCAACAGCTGATGGAAGTCTTTCTGAAGATGAATGACTTACCAACTCGTAGCGAAGTAGACGAAGTTCACCGCAGCATCTACGAGATGCGTAAGGAAATCAAAAGCCTAAAAAAAGCTGTGGCAGAATCGCAATGAACAGAGCAGGGGAAGCAGGGGGAGAATGGGAGCTAAGCCAAAAGCTGTTTAAAGGTATCGAGAGCTTCAGCCATCTACGCGAAGAGGATATTCAAATTGGAGTCACTCCCAAGCAAGAAGTCTACCGCGAGGATAAAGTGGTACTTTACCATTTCACCCCCCAAGTAGAGCATTCGCTGAATATTCCCATCCTGATGGTTTACGCTCTAGTCAATCGTCCTTATATAGTCGATTTACAGGAAAATCGGTCATTTGTTGCCAATTTACTTAAACTTGGTATTGATGTCTACTTAATTGACTGGGGCTATCCGAGCCGAGCCGATCGCTGGCTTACCCTTGACGACTATATTAATGGCTATATTAATAACTGCGTAGACGTAGTACGCGATCGCCACAATCTCGATTCAATTAATTTGTTAGGAATCTGTCAGGGTGGAAGCTTTAGCCTTTGCTACAGTTCCCTTTACCCTGAGAAGGTGAAAAACCTAATTGTTATGGTTACACCTGTTGATTTTCACATCAAAGAGGGACTCCTCAATGTTTGGGGTGGATGCACTCTGCGATCGCAGGCTCAGGATATAGATCTGATGGTGGATGCTTTAGGTAACATCCCTGGTGACTTCCTGAATTTAGAGTTTTTGATGCTAAAGCCCTTTCAACTGGGAGTGGAAAAGTACATTAATCTGCTCGATAGTATTGACCGAGAGGATAAGCTAATTGACTTTGTACGGATGGAAAAATGGATTTTCGATAGCCCCGATCAAGCTGGGGAAGCCTACAGACAGTTCATGAAAGATTTTTACCAGGGAAACAAATTGATCGAAGGTACGCTCGAAATTGGAAATCAGCGAGTGGATCTAGCAAATATTCGCATCCCAGTTTTAAACATTTACGCGATCGCAGATCATCTAGTTCCCCCAGCATCCTCCTTGGCGCTTGAGAAATACATTGCTAGCACTGACTATGCAGTGCGTTCCTTCCCAGTTGGGCATATCGGCATGTACGTCAGCAGCAAGGTGCAGCAAAACCTGCCTCCAACTATTGTTGATTGGCTGAAGCCAAGATTCCCTTGAGCTTGTATATACGAACACAAGATTATTGAACTTTAATCCTTTCCCTGTGTAGAGGACAAGTCAGATAACAAGGATTATTTTAAAAGATAAAGTATGTAAATGTGAAAACAAACTAAGCCTCTAGTTGCCTGATTTGTGTCTGCGCTAGCGGCTTATATTATGGTGTAAAATCAACGCAGTTCTATGACTCAATCAACTTTTTTGTCTGGTGTTTTTTTCAAGAGATTGAAATAACCCTCCCAAAATTGCTTCCGGGTTTCGAGAGACATACGGGCTAATAGAGCTTGAAATTCCAAAGAACTCGTTACCACTTCTTCCTGAAACCTCAAAGTTTTAGCGAAATTTTCAGTAAAATTTAGTGGGTTATAACTGGGTGTAGCAGATGGGACAGTAGCAGTCAAGTTATTGATAAATCCTCGCTGCCAGTCACTTAGCTGGTTTAAAAACTGCTCAAAATTGTTGTTCCAATCCATTGCTATTGCTCCTTTTACTCTATAATTAGAAAGCGGTCGCCTCGCCTACCACTTTATCAAAAAATAATTATTATTGGTTATTAATTGTCGATCGTTTGTTCGTAGTTGGTAACTATGCACAATCAAAAATTAATGATTCACTTTTCACCAATAACCAATATTCAATGACAGCCATAACGCTAGATATTATAAATTGCTTAGGGGTGCTACATCAGCATCCACCTTTAGTTAGTAGCACTTATAAAAATAACGTTTTAAAAGAAAAGAAAATAGTGAAGATTTATGCAAGAAGCCTATATTGTCTCAGCAGTACGTACACCGCTTGGTAAGTTTGGAGGTGTCCTAGCACCCTTTTCGCCAGTAGATTTAGGCGCGATCGCCATGCAAGCAGCATTAGAACGAGCCGGAGTAGTGGGGGAAGCTTTAGACTTGTACATCTTCGGTAACGTACTCAAGGCAGGTCATGGACAATCCTTGCCGCGTCAGGCGGCTTTCAAAGCTGGAATTCCAGAGACGGTGAACGGGTATGCAGTGGATATGGTCTGTTCTTCGGGAATGATGAGCGTGATGAATGCTGCTACTGCTGTCCGCTCTGGTGAAGCCGAAATTGTACTTGCTGGTGGAATGGAATCCATGTCGCAGACGGGATTTTTCCTCTCACACCGAGCCAGGTGGGGGTATAAGTTCTTACTGGGTGCGCCAGAGCAACTAACCGATATTCTGCTCTACGACGGTCTTACCGATCCCACTACTGCGGAAGCGATGGGAGCGCAAGCCGAGCGGCTGGCAGCAAGTTACGACATCGGGCGGACTGACTTGGACGAAATAGCCTTGTATTCACAGCAACGAGCAGCGATCGCCACCGAACAAGGCTGGTTCAAGCATGAGATTGTCCCGATTGAGATTCAAAGTAAGAAAAGCTTGCTCCTGGTGGACAAAGATGAAGGAATCCGCCCCGAAACTACATTGGAAAGCCTGACAAAACTCAAGCCTGCTTTTGGCGAAGAGGGGGTATTTACAGTTGGTAACAGCAGCCAAATATCGGACGGAGCAGCAGCTTTGGTCTTAGCAAGTGGGGAGGCAGTGGAACGATATAAACTCAAGCCTCTAGCGCGAGTGATTGGCGGAACGTGGGCAGGTGGAGAAGCTTGGCGCTTTCCTGAAGTGCCGATTTTGGCAGTGAAGAAGCTTTTAGACAAGCTGAAAATGAGAATTTACGATTTTGACTTGTTTGAGAACAATGAGGCTTTTGCTCTGAGCAACGTGCTGTTTCACCGGATGTTAGGGATTCCTTACGAGAAGCTCAATATCTATGGGGGCGCGATCGCTTTGGGGCATCCAATCGGAGCTTCGGGGGCAAGAATTGTAGTCACGCTGCTGAATGCCTTGCAAAAGCGAAATGGGCAGCTAGGGCTAGCAGCTATTTGTCACGGTACTGGCGGTAGTACGGCGATCGCAGTGGAGCGGCTAAGATGAAGGAATCGCTCAATATAGATCGGCTAGGAGAGCAGATTGGGATCTCTTTGGGGCTGGAAGATAAAGTTATTTTGGTAACAGGCGGTAATAGAGGAATTGGAGCAGCGATCGTCAGTCTGCTAGAAAAGTTGGGAAGTAAGGTAGCTTACACCCACCGGAGCGCTCGCAATACTCAGCATCAAGCTCTGGCAATCCAAGCCGACGTGACTGACAAAGCAGCGATGGAGGCAGTGGCAGAACAGATCGAACAGAAACTCGGCTCGATCTATGGAGTTGTGGCTAATGCTGGAATTACCCGCGACAACTTTTTTCCCAAACTGACCTCTGAAGACTGGGATGCCGCGATCGACACCAACTTAAAAGGAGTCTACAACACTTTGATGCCTGCGATCCCCAAGATGTACGATCGCAAAGAAGGCTCTGTAGTCTGCATCAGTTCGATTTCGGGCGAGCGGGGAAATCTCGGTCAGACCAACTACGCAGCGTCCAAAGCGGCGATCGTTGGTCTGACCAAATCCTTAGCCAGAGAAGCAGCGCGGTACGGAGTGCGAGTTAACGCTGTAGCACCAGGTTTCATTGAGACTGACATGGTTAAGTCAATTCCCGACAAAGCGCAAGAGCGGATTTTGTCGGAGATCCCTTTGAATCGCTTCGGCAAGCCAGAAGAAGTTGCTTGGGCAGTGGCATTTCTGCTCTCCCCAATAGCCAGCAGCTACATCACGGGTGCAGTTCTTCGCGTCAATGGGGCGCAGCATACTTGAGAACTGTCTAAGAAGCTACTTTTGTCAAAAACTCGTTTAATGAATTGGTAAACAGTTCGGGGCGCTCGACGTGGGGTAGATGACCGCAATCTGGTATCAAGGCGAGGTGTCCTTGCTGTAGGCGACTAACAGCAGCTTGAGCCTGCTCCTTGGGAAAAATCTTGTCGTTAGTTCCCCACACTACAAGAGTTGGCATATTTAACTGCCCTAGAGAGTCGAGCAACACTTCGCGCTGTCCAGTTACATTCAGTACGGCGCGTAGCGAGGACAAGGTAGCCTCAAGATAGCCAGGGAGAAGCGCCATTCGCTCCTGATCCGTCAGCCACGCAGCAGGCGCTTTCATAGGTTGGGCGAAAAACAGCGCCGCCCGCGCCCACGAACGCTGCTTCGCGCCAAGAGGTGTTCTACAGAAGGTAGTAGCAAGCTCCCCGTATATGGGTAGTGTAAGTTGAGATAGGAGCGGGGTGACTGAGTAACCAAGCCCAGCACTATCTACTAGCACTAAACCTGGCACTTGTTCGGGGTGTGACGATGCAACACGCAGGGCAATCAGACCGCCGAGCGAGTTGCCGACTAACACCGCCCGCTCGATTCCAAGCGCGTCGAGAAAATCGAGCGCAAACTGCGTTAAAAATTCTACAGAGTAGATAACGTTGGGTTTAGCACTATCACCAAAACCTGGAAAGTCTGGGGCGTAGACGCGATGCGTAGCTGCCAGCATTGGTAGCACCCATGACCAATCAAGCGCACTATCACTATCTCCATGTAGCAATACTAACGGTAGACCATCATTACCCGCTGTCAAGTAACGAGTGCTTAGACCATTTATATTTATTCGTCGTTCTTCAACCGTCGTTTTCACAATTTACTCCATGATAATTACACTTTAACAGTAATTTGCAGAGCTACTACGTAGGTATTTTCTAAATTTTTTGCAACACAATTACTTTTTATAGACAAGCTAAAATATCTAACCAAAGTTAGGTGTACTAGAACTGGATCGTTCTCAAAATGGGAGAGATATTTCAGCCTTTTTCTGCTTGAGAATATGACTGAAGTTAGTTCTTACTTGTGTTACTTCTTATACCTGTATAAGTTTCAGTTGACCTGACGAAATATCTATCAAAAGGTAATTGCGTTCGACTAATTTTTCTAACTCAATCGCGAATAATGCTTGTAGGAGTTTTATGAGGAATAGTTAGGGCGATCGCTTTTAACAATGCGGCTCATACAAGAACTCGGCTATTGTTTGGATGATTTTTATAAAGGAGAACTCAACATGGTTGCAACATTAGAAGATACAAAACGTCTGGCAATTGGTGAAAGATTAGCAGATTTAAAAGCATTTCAAAATTTAATTATCTCGAACGATCGCAAACTTATTGATGCCTGCCCTTATGAAGATGTTCGCAAGCGTCTCCAAAATATGCTTGAAGATGACTTAAAAAACATAGGCATTATCGAGACTGTAATCGTTCAATATGGCATTCCATCCGAACCTAGTGCTGCAACCAAAATATTTGTTGGGCAGTTCGAGCAGATGATGTCAGGTGATGAGTTTACGTTTTATCAGAAACTGATTCATCACGAACTGATGAAACACGGTCAAGCCATGAGTGGAATCGTAATCCACAAAGCAGCTCAGAAGGTAGGGGCAGACATTGAAGTGGCGATTGCACCTTTGAATACCGTTAATTTTGAGGGTCGCGCTCACCAAGAACAGCTCAAGGGGATGCTCGAACAAGTGGGCGTGCGGGAAATGACCGGACTTGATGCAGACCAAGGACTGTGGGCGCGGGTACAAGATGCGATCGCTGCCTTGTCGGGTGTAGCTGGTAGCGTCATCACTCAAAACACTAACAAACAGGATCTAAACATCCAAACTTTGATCCGACTGGATCACAATAAAGTGAATACCATATTTACTGAAATTGGAGCTACTAAAGATCCTCAAAAGCTGCAAGAATACTTCGGGCAGCTCTACAAAGACTTGTTAGCACACGCCGTCGCTGAAGAAGAAGTTGTTTATCCACAAGTGCGATCGTTCTATGGCGATGACGACACTCAAGAACTGTACGACGAGCAAGCCGAAATGAAACGAATGCTCGATGAAATTAAGGCGATCGATCCAAATTCAGCCGACGAATTTAGAGCAAAAGTTAAGCAGTTAATGGACGCGGTTGGCGACCATATTCGCCAAGAAGAGAGTACCATGTTCGCAGCAATTGATAAAAATTGCAGCGACGCTCAAAAAGAGCAAATGTCAACCCAATTTAAAGCCGCTAAGAGTAAGATTCAACAAGAAATGTCAACCTAATTGCAATAAGAGTCAAGCATTCCGTATCCAGTAGCTCTGTATTGAAAATTCAAGATTAATTGAATTTTCAATGCAGGACTAATTTCTGAGTGTGAGTAGCGCTTAATAACGCGATCGCTCCGATCGGTTCCTCTGACTCCAGTGGTTTGGCAATATGGCGTTGAGTTTCTTGCCTGCATAACTTTGGCAGTATTTTCAAGTCAGGTCTATTGAATCGAAAACAGTTGGCTGAACGATTAGGAGTTGAACAGACTACAATTGAACAACACGAAGTCGATGGCAAAGAGTTTGTGGAATGGTCGAAAAGCAAAGATCCAGAGCAGAATTCTTGGAAATATGCAGTCAGTTTTCAAATTTTTCCATTCAGCCTGAATAAATTTATACCAGTAAACACTTTGGTCAATCTAGAGATTGAATTTGAAAAGCATGGGCAGAACGATCCTCTGCTGATACACCTATATGCCAAAGGCATAAAGCGAGCTACCTTTGAAACCCTTAGTCACGCGTCTGCGATCTCAACCCAGTTGACGGACAAAGCAGGCAATTGAGTGTTTGCTCGTACTGACTCGCTGAGAGTTATTTTTGACTTTCAATTGTTTTCCGATTTCAAATACTCATTTCTTTAGTTCTGGGAATACACTACAGTCTCAAGGAGATAAACAGTATTCGCGCGATCGCGGCTCAACCGAGCAAGCGGTCGAAATCCTGTTTGATAACTCGATAGCACTCGCAAGATGTGTCTTCTAGACCAGGGCGATCGAGGATAGTCATTTTGCCACGGCTGTAGCGAATCAGCCCCGCTTTCTGAAGGATACTAGCAACTACACTGACGCTCGGACGACGTACACCCAACATTTGGGAAAGGAACTCTTGGGTGAGGGGAAAATTGTCTGACTCCACGCGATCGTGGGTCATCAACAACCAGCGACTGCATCTTGCTTCTATTTCATGCAGGCGGTTGCAAGCAGCAGTTTGCATAATACTGTTAAACATTACCTGCGCGTAACGCTTCAGCAGGTTTTGCAGCGGCTGACTCCGATCTACCCAGTCTTTAAACGCATCTGGCTTCATCCGCAGAGCATCACCAGGAATTTGCACCATGGTTTCGCTGTTGGATACTATATCTGTTTCTAGGAAGACGGGAAGACCGACCATTCCTTCATTGCCCACTGTAGCTGCTTCGACCAGCCCGCCGTCTTCCATAAAGACGAGTACAGAGATGACTGCGCCACGACAGGGAAAATAGACGTATTCGATTGGTTGGTTTGGCTGGTAGATGGTTTGCTTGAGACTCAGGGAGACACACTCCAGGTCGGGAAACAGGCGCTCGTATTCCTCTAAGGGCAAAGCTGCCAGAAGGCGGTTTTTCGCCGGAATTGGGGGTGGTTTGGACGACGCGGACATTAAAAACCTCGGTGCGCTCGGGTTGAGAACGGATGACTGACGGGATGAAAAGACCTTTCCAGCTCGCTCTCGATGTTCAAAGCAAATTCGGATGACTTAGGCAACAGTACAAACGCCTAGACCGATTTTTGGCTCTATTGCTAGAAAAAAGTTCCTCTAGCTGGAGGCGATCGCACTTGAAGCTCTCTATCAACAGCGTTCCACTATACGGGTTGAGAATCTATTCCCTATGTAAGCCACATTACTTTACTGCCTAATTTAGTTCCTCGCCTAAACGGATGAACCCGTGTTAAGTCTGCTTGTGTCCCCCAATACAAACAAGCTCCTAGTGGAGTGCTAACGGGGCTTGTATTTTCTGAATTCGTTCCCACATGGACGACCGAGTCAAAATTGCTGTTTTCAGTTTTTTTGTTTGTAGCTTACACGAGAGCATAGCGATATGTCTGATATCTGACATAATTAATAGAAGAACAAAATTATGTCAAATAGCTGACATAACTGTTTTACTTTCCACACCGAAAAATATTGGGGATGCAACGGTTCGCAATGGCTCGCCATTGCAAACCGTGAAACAACATATTTTATGTTGACCAGTAAACACAGCAACTCATTTCACCTCCCTACCTCCGCCTACGATGTAGTGGCACTAGCAGCATCTTTAGGCGGACTCAAGGCGATCGGCCAGATTCTAGAAGCTTTACCATCAGACTTTCCCGCAGCTATTACTGTGGTGCAGCACATACACCCCTGGTATCCTAGCCACATGGCGGAGATCCTCAGCCGTCGCACACCCCTAACGGTGAAGCAGGCAGAGTCGGGGGAGCGATTGCAGGCGGGGACGGTATACATTGCTCCGCCTAACAAACACTTACTAGTCAACCCAGACAGAACCCTCTCCCTTTCAGATTCAGAAAGGATCAACTTTGTGCGCCCTGCCGCCGACGTGCTATTCGAGTCAGTAGCAAGTAGTTTTAAAGAACGGGCGATCGCCGTCATGCTCACGGGAAAGGGTTGTGATGGCGCTAGGGGGGCAAAGGCGATCTCAAAGATGGGTGGTATGGTGCTTGCCCAAAATGAGGCGACTTGCACCTCGTTCGATATGCCTAGCTTCGCGATCGACAATAGGAGTGTAGATCTTATCCTACCATTGGAGCGGATTGCCTTCGCTCTGACGACTTTGGTAATGATGGCAGAAGCGACCGCTAACCCGACTAATACCACGCAGACTGGTTCCTTCATAGTGTGACTGTAAGACAATCCGCACTTTCTCCTCACTGATTTGCCGCCCTAGGTAAATCGTGTCAAAGGTATCAGTCAATGTTTGCTTGCAGTTTGGACAGCGGTATCTTTGACAACATGAACTCGTTTTACCGTGTTTATGGCTCTTATCGTGACTACAATAGGGGACAAGGCATGGCTTCGTGGAATAGGAGCAGTTTTTTTCCTAAAACATAATATCAGTCCCACGCTTTCCTGACGCACAACAATGCAGAGTAGTGGCGATACTCTGCATTGGTGCGATCGGTCTATTGCATACTAAATTCATAACGGTCGATGAATAGCTCAGCAGCACACAAGCAATAACTCGATCTCTGCCTTTATTAAGAGAACCAGCTCTTTGATTTGCTGCTTGACTGTGCGGGTCGTCTAGTAAGACCGATAAAATAATTATTATCAACTTTTGTGAAGCACTGTGGAATTTCTGAGCTTTCCAGCCTGAAAAGTAAAAAGAGGTTCGCCAGTTTCATTTTGGCATCAAACTAAGATTCTTAATCTTTAACCAAGGGGTGTACTTGCGAACTTTAAGCTGTGGTATTGAAAGCTAGGGAGATAGAAGGCTGCAAAGGTCAAAATCGCTAATCCCACAGTTCAATCCCACAGTTCTAGTGCAGTTGTACAAAGAGGAATTACTGTGGAAAAGCAGGGGCAGTACTTAACACCTTTTCAACGCCAACTTTTGCTTGACAATCTACAAGTTGATTTATCTCCAGAATATCGCCTTCGCATTGAAATTATGCTGCTAGCAGATACAGGTCACTCTCAATCTCAAATTTGTGCAGTGCTAGGATGCGCTCAAGAGACTGCAAGGTACTGGATTGCTATGGTACAGGCAGGTCAGGTTCATAAATGGAACGAGCGATCGCGGGGGCGGATCAAGATCGTCGATGAACGGTATCTCAATTGTTTGAAAGAGCTAGCAAACCGCGATCCGCGCGAGTATGGTTACTCATTCTCGCGCTGGACGGGGCAATGGTTGGCAAAACATTTGGCAAAAGAACTAGACATTACGGTTACTGCTGCATACGTTAATATGCTACTCAAAGAAATGGGGCTTTCTACTAGACAGAAAAACAGCTAGCAGAGCAATTAAAATCATGAGATTGTTCGTCGATCGCTGTCAATATGCTGTAACTTGACCGATATCGGCTGGAGTCAGATGAAAGTGGGCAACCTCACCATCTAGGAACCAAATAATGCGCTGGGTTTGCCGCGCTACATCTGGCTCATGTGTCACCATAATAATAGTCATGTCACTAGCATTTAGTTCACTAAAAATCTGTAGCACCTCTTGAGCCGTGCGAGAATCTAGTGCGCCAGTAGGTTTATCTGCTAGGAGTAAGACTGGTTGGTTGACGATCGCCCGTGCGATCGCTACCCGTTGTTGTTGTCCTCCTGACAGTTGATTGGGTTTGTTGTAGAGGCGGTTTTCTAATCCCACTCGCTTTAAAGCAACAATAGCGCGTTAGCGAAGCTTACCGAAGGTATCGCGACGTTCGGCAGTCGTGACTCCAGCGTAAATCATTGGCAACATCACATTTTCTAGCGCACTGAGCTGGGGTAGAAGGTGGAACTGTTGAAAGACAAACCCAATTTTTAGGTTGCGAATATGTGCTAATTGTGCATCACCCAACTGGGCTACATCCAAATTATTCAGGTAGTAATGTCCTGCTGTCAGTCGGTCAAGACAACCAATGATATTCATCGCTGTGGACTTACCGGAGCCTGATGCTCCCATAATGGCGCAATACTCGCCTTGTTTCACAATTAAATTCACATTAGACAACGCTCGGACTGCTGTTTCCCCAACACCGTAGACTTTAGAAATGCTTTCTAAACGAACAATCACTTGCTTGTGGGAGGGAGTAGGGAGTAGGGAGTAGGGAATGGGGAGTGAATTTGACATTTTAAGCACTTCTGAGAGCAACGATTGGGTCAAGTTGAGCAGCACGACGGGCTGGAACGACACCAAAAATTAGACCAATCCCGCCAGAGACTCCAACAGCCAGAGCGATCGCCTCCATTGGTACGCTGGGTTTTAAAGGGGTAAAAATTCCTACAATCGTAGTGCTGCCAATCCCAACACCAATGCCAATTAGACCACCAGCTACTGATAGAACGATCGCTTCAATCAGGAATTGCATGGAAATGGCTGCTTGGGTTGCTCCGACAGCTTTGCGTAGACCAATTTCCTCAGTGCGCTCAGTTACCGACACCAGCATAATGTTCATGATACCGATGCCCCCGACTAACAGCGAAATACTGGCGATCGCTGCTAGCGTCAACGACAGTATTTTAGTAACTTGGTCGATCAAGTCGTTAAAAGATTTATCCGAAACAACCGAGATGTCTTGCTTGCCACGCCGTTGAGTCAGAATGTTAGTAGCTTGAAATGCAGCAGCGCGGATACTCTGTTTGTCTTTTGCAGACACTTGCATACTATCAATAGGAATACCATAAGGCGATCGCCGTCCGGTCAATTGGTCAGCCATTGTGGTAATTGGCACGTAAGCGGCATCGTCTAAATTTTCTCCAGCAAACGCACCCTTAGCTTTCATCACACCGATCGCTAAAAAACTGGCGTTGCCGATTTTCACCTCTTTACCGAGCGGATCTTCGCTGCCAAACAGTTTTTGAGCTAGCCCTGAACCCAGGGCAACTACTTGAACATTCTGTTGCTGTTCGGAGGAATTAAAAAACCGTCCTCTAGCGACAGCCATGTTACGGACGTAGAGGAATTCTGGAGTTGTCCCTGTAATACTGCTCTTTGTATTGCGGTTGAGGTAAGAGATTGACAGTTGGGAGCCGATCTGAGGTGCGACTGCTTTGACAGCAGGTGCTTGAGTGGCGATCGCCTCTGCATCTGACAGCACTAATTCGGGTGTTTCACTTGTAGAGCCTTCAGTATCTTCAGGGCTGACGTAAACGAACAAACTATTTGCTCCATACGACTCCATCTGTTCGGAAGTATAATTTTGTGCGCCTTGTCCAATGCCAATCAAAGCAATGACAGCCGCATTACCAATTGCAATCCCTAGCATCGTTAAACTACTGCGGAGCTTATTAGCGGTCAGAGTAGTGACTGCCATTTTGACGCTTTCAAATGTGTCCATGTTGAAATGATAAGTTGTGAAAAAATAAGTTATGAATGGCTATTCCATCGTGTCAACACCTGGGATAACTTGATTTTCTGGCGGGCTGAGTAAGATCCGTTCCCCCTGAGATACACCTTTGAGAATCTGAATGCGATCGCCACTAACAGAACCAGCCTTAACTAGTTGGAATTGCGCTTTGTTATTTTTATCCAGCATCCAAACCCCAGATTGACCATCTTTTTGGGTAACAATTGCCGCTAGAGGAACAACTAAAGCGTTTTGGATTTTTTCGCTAATAAAGTTCATGTTCACATTCATTCCAGACTTGAGTAAGTCTTGTCCTGTTTGTAACAACACCTTGACTCGAAAGGAAGTAACGCCCCCACTCGATTGGGTTCCCTGGCTAGAGCTGTCCTGTATAGCTCTAGGTGCTACGAGACGGACGCGACCTTGAAAGGTTGTATTAGGATATGCATCTGAGCGAATTTCTACCTGCTGCCCCGTGTGAATGCGAGCAATACTCGCTTCAGGAATTTTGGCTTCTACTTCCAAGCCGCTAGAAAGTTCGGCAATGGAAGCAGAGGTCGCGCCGTCGCTGGAGGAAGCAGAAGTCGTTGGGGTGACGAAATCACCTTCTTGGGCGAATTTGCGCGTAATCGTGCCAGCAAAAGGAGCGCGAATTAGAGTGTCTTCCAGTTGGGTTTGGTAAGAGCGTAACTGTGCCTGAGCCTGGGCAACTTCAGCTTGGGAGGCAGCGATTTGCTCTTGGCGCGTACCATTACGAAGTTTTTCTAGAGTCTGTCTTTGTTCTCTTAGCTGGGCTAATTGTGCTTCTAGGTTAGCCTTTGCCTCGCGCTCTTTACTGGAAAAGTCTCCCAAAGTATTTAGGGAGATAGCTCCTTGTTGTGCTAGCAATTGGTTACGCTGAAGTTCTTCTTTTGCTCGATCCAACCTTGCCTGAGCCTGCTCTACATTAGCTTGTGCTGTTGCAACTTTGGCTTTAGCTTCACCTATTTCCTCCAAACGAGTACCAGCAAGTTTTTCCGCGAGGTCAGCCTCAGCTTTGGCAAGTACTGCTTTGTATTGATGTACCTGTTGCCCAAATCGCTGACTGTCCATGCGGGCAATTAATTGACCCTGTTTCACTTGAGTGCCTTCGTCTACATATAGTTGCTCGATTCGACCTTGCTCTTTGGGACTGAGGTTAATCTTCCGCAACGGCTGCACAGTACCATTTGCTTTGATTTGAACCGTGATGTCTTTCGACTGTACTACCACTGTTTGATGAGTCAACTCGGATGAAGGCACTTTACTTTGCACTATGAGATAAACAGTAGTAGCAGTTCCTAACAACCCAGTTGCTACTAGTCCCATGAGCCAGTGACGTTGGCGCTTTGTTTTGTGAAAGCTGGGAAATTGCATTGATTTATCTGGTATTTCAGAGTTAATCATGACAGTTGTGAGTAGTTTATCATCCTTCACTTGAATCGCATTACTTTTCTGCTAGATAGTTGCAAGGGCGATCGCTAATCTCTATTACATTCATTGATATGTATTGTATTCGCGTATAGAAACTCTGAAATCTGCAAATAATCTTCAGTGAATCTGGGAATTTATCAAATGTCTTAGTATTAAAAAATACCTTAATCAACTAATAACGCATCGATAGAACTAGTAAAGGTAAAAACAGCTCTAGCTTTTTTAGTCATACCGCTCAGTATCGCACGATTACGCACTTTAATAAAAAGTTTGCTCGAATAAATAACAAATAATTGTCTGGATTATTTGCAAATTACGATAATCAATGTCATAAACTATAGCAATCCTCAATTGAATGAGTTATATGTATTTTTAGAAGCGCACAGCTATGCGCCCCTACAGATGTATTGCATTTATATGGAAATTGCTATAGCAGCAGATAAAAAACCAAATATTTGTCTGAATTATTTGCAAAAACTCTCGCTTAATATCTTGACTTCTTGAATTTAATCTTGAATAATCCTGGATAGAAAAAGATTTTCGCTCTCTCAGGTAAAGAGAAGCCGTTAAAGAAAGCCTGAGACAATAAATCTGACTCGCATTTTTAACATAGTTAATCGTTCAACACAAAGACAGATGCATTACATATATCTGTTAACTTTTTGCAAAATTACACTAGGTTTGTTGTTTTTAATATCGTTTCTCTCCAAGCTTAGGAGTTTCTCGCAATATGTTGCTATCGTGAATGACTTTCGACTCTTGCCTAAGTCATTTACCCGATTGGCTGCTGTACTTGTCTTAATTGGTGAATTAGCGATCGTAATTTTTTTGTTCAAATGGCAGGTAGTTGCTTTCTATTTAGCTTCAATTATGTTAGTTATTTTCTCGGCTGCCTTCGCTTCGGTATTGGTTCGCAACATTCAAACAAAGTGTAATTGTTTCGGAACCAGTCAGTATCCTATTTCGCAAGTAGATTTGTTACGCAATTTTGGTTTCTTGCTATGTTCTTGTGGTGGTATTTGGCTAGCTACAAAACCTGAAGTTACTGGATCGCTTGCGCCTTTACATTTAGGAATTACAGGATTGATAGCTTTTGTATTTGTCTTGGTTTGGGCGCAATTAGGTGAAATTTATCGTTTATTTCAAACCATCTGACGACTCAGCAAATTCTAAGGAGATGTAAAAATATATGCAACCCATTCTGGTTACTAATTTGGTTCTACTATGGATTGTCTTGTTGTTGAATTTGTTATTAACTATTGCCTTGATTCGCCGATTCAACCGCATATCAACACAACTATCAGCCTTTGACGATATGGATATAGGGTTGGAAAAAGGCAGTCTAGCACCTGATTTCCAAGCAGAGACATTAACAGGTGAAACTGTGAAATTAGCAGATTATGCCCGCAAAGCAGTTTCATTTATTTTTATTTCGCCTCATTGCAGTCCGTGCCTGGAAAAAATACCAAAATTGAATGCTCTTGCTGCGAAAGCCGAACGTGCTGGTGTGGAAATGTTGCTAGTTAATACTGATGGAGACAAAGCAGAAACGGCAGCATTTGTAGAGAAACATAATGTGACACTACCAGTTCTGATTGCTCCCAGCGAGAGTAATTCGTTTGCCCGCGATTATAAAGCCGATGCTACCCCCTCCTACTGCATACTCAACCAAGACAGCTATGTAGAGGCTGCTGGTGTATTTGAACCCGACTGGGAGGAACAATTAGCACGCGCTTGGGCAGCGGCGTAGATTTTTTAGCCGATGAAAGGAGGTAAGCCTATGGTTTAAAGAAGAATGGCACTAAGATAAGGTGAAAAGCTTAGCTGATAAGCATTGCAGTCTTCTAT
>ERZ1066118.753-NODE-753-length-26346-cov-6.493096_pt1 | contig 26346 bp, 27 predicted proteins | sample MGYA00382765_ERZ1066118 | MGnify/ENA primary metagenome ERZ1066118 (study PRJEB33369, sample SAMEA5778348) | biofilm metagenome | biome: Industrial cooling water; feature: Water cooling tower basin; material: Biofilm | place: United Arab Emirates | collected...
GCTTTATCTCTTGCTTCAAAACTTTTAGAGTTAATTTGCGAAAATAAAAATAACAAACTTCTTATAGAAAAGAATGACGGCTCAGTCCATCAGATACAAATCTTAATCCCTGGAATCAATAATAATGTCAGAACAGCCAACCTCTCAAACTCGAATTGATGATTGGGGAACTAGCGAGGTTAAACAGGTTCTCGAACTAAAAACTCTTGACCATCAACATAAAAAGGAAATTGCTTCGCATCATCATTTTTTAAAAAAAGAAGATAGAACACACGTCTTTGCCTGTTGGTTATCACTTGGAATATTAGTACTTTGTAGCATTGAATTTATAGGTAATTATGCAGGAAAAAGAGATATTGCTTTTAACATTATATCCAACGCTCTCTTTCTGGCTCTAGGTATTATACTTAAAACTGGAAAAGTTAATTTTAACTCATTTGATAAGTAAAATGCTGATTAAATTAACTTTTTAATAGAGGAAAATGTATGCCATTATCTTTGATTTAGATAATGAAACATTAACGCCCGAAGCGGTAAAATAATCCTTTAAGTCACACTTTATGTGACTTAAAGGATTATTTTACTAATTGGGTTTTCAGATAAGAAATATTTTCCTTCCAGTTACAAGGAGTTCTGGGATTTCCTACGTCAACCCAATTCAAGAAAGATTGCACTACTTTAGAGAAAAGGGGAAGCAAAAAGTAGCCAGTTTAAGCCCACAGCCGCTAGAGAGGTTCCTATTAAAATTACAATTGTTGTAAATCTGTTGTAATACGCTTGTAAACCTCTTTTGGCAACTCCTACAATTGCAGACGGTACTCCTAAAAGAAGACCTATAAGGTAGCCCGATAACGCAGAAATCAAAGTCGCTGAAGTCATATCCCAAGTAGGTTTAACAGAAGCTAGTGATGATCCACAAGAAGCTGCTATTAAAGCAATGATTATCGGTCTCCACCCAATAAAAACCTTTTTAAATTCAGTAATAGGTGCAAAGAGTACAGTAAGAAAAGCTATAAGAGCTAGAAGGAAAGCTCGACTAGAAATCACCTCTAAATCTAATGATTCACGGCTCCACAGCGGGAGCCTATTAACTACTAAACTTAGGCACACCCAACATATAAAAACCCACTGCACATATGTCCAAAATGGCTGTGGTTCTTCTAATGGTAGTCGATTTGATGAAATTGGTGCCCTAGATACTTTGACTCCCTGTTTGGGAACCAACATTTGCAACCACTCTTGCACCGATTGAGGTCGGTCTTCTGGTTTGATTTCCATTCCTTTTAAAATAGCTTGATTTACATGATCACTAATACTGGGATTGAAAGATTTAGGAGGTTCAATCTTGGCACCAAAAGTCCAATCTTTAGGTATTTGACCTACTAACAAAACATATAGCGTTGCTGCTAAAGCATGAATATCTGTATAAGCACCTCGTTTGGCTCTTGGAATAAACTGCTCTGGTGGGGCATAGAATGGAGTTAACATTACTGTATGTGTTAGTGTGATATCTTCTTCTATAAATTCACGAGCAATTCCAAAATCAATCAAAATAGCAGATTGATTGTTTTTTAACATTATATTCTGCGGTTTTATGTCTCTATGCAACAATCCTTTTTCATGAACAGTTTCTAATGCACTACCAACTTGTTGAATGTATTTTATTGCTTCAGCTTCTGGTAAGGCACCTCGATTATTTATAACACTATCTAAATTTTCTCCTGAAATATATTGCATGACTATGCATAATTTGGGGCTTCCCTGAATTAATCCTAGAGATACAGCAGACCAGAAACTTTCTTCAAAAAATAAATCATAAATTTTTACAATATGAGGATGGCTACAGCTCTTTAATCGTTGTGCCTCTTCTTCAAAATCATTTTGTAATTTTGAGAAATCAGGGCTTCTTCTTAACTCATCTTTTAATGTCTTAATTGCTACATTCCTATTATTTTTACTTATATCTGTGGCTAGATAAGTGATTCCAAAACCACCAGTTCCTAATTGTTTTTTAATAATATACCGACCATTATTCAACCTTGTTCCTTCTTGCCACGCCATGACTTCAGGTTCCAGAAACTATGGTTAGATTTTAACTGGATACGTTATAAACAGGGACTTTCTTAATTTTAATGTAGCAATTCAAACTCTGAAAGTACAAAGTTAGTACATCTCACTGAAAACTTATTTACATTGGGGTAGGAGCATCATTAGAACAAAAAACTGGGATAAGCAGTGCTGCATAAATGCTACAAAGAAATTTAGCTCCTGAAACCCTTGATTTATCGTCAAGCAGTAACTTGGCGATTTTTAAAGTGAGCTACTACCATCCTCAATAAAATCCTTATGCAAAAAGACTTTTAAGCTTAACCCGGTTTTCTGTTCTAATGATGCTCCTACTATTGCTGGATGGTATGATTTCCAAAAGATTAACGGTAAGGTGAGCTTTGGGGTTTTTACGGTAATGGGGTTATGCCCGTACCTGTACCGCATGAAATAGCTTGGGAATATAAAAACGAAGTTAGGAATAATGTTAAAGCGATAGCAAAACTAGACCAAGCATTTGGAAAAAAGTTTACCTACTCCCTAGTAGACCAAAACCTTATCAAGTAATTATTTCTAGGTTTATAAATTTTAAGTTACTTTAAGTACTAGGAGTTACCTAAGTGTGCTTTTAAATACTTACATTCTCTATTTGGCACCATCATGTGGGGGGTAATAATCACAGTCCAGAGGTCTTGTAAACATAGAATGGGTTGTGACGATATGATAATAGTTATATAATAGATATTATGCCTTAGAGATATATTTATGACTACAAGCACAAACAAGAGCTATACTCTCGGCACGCACTATGAGCAGTTTATTGCTGACCAAGTAGCTGAAGGAAGGTTTAATAACGCCAGTGAGGTGGTACGTGCTGCTTTAAGACTCCTTGAGGACTATGAGTCACGGATGAAGCAGCTTCGCACTCTTATTGATGCAGGTGATGCAGCTATTGCTGAAGGTAACATTACCCAATATGATTCACCTGAAGCTTTAGTTGCCAAGATTATAGGGCAAGGGGGTAAGGCATCAAACCGAAAAGTTTAAATATTTCTTCTTTAGCAGAAGAAGACCTTAGAGCTATTTACGACTATATAGCCGAGGACAGTCCTACGATAGCGCAAATCTTTGTGGCTGAGTTAGTTGACCAGATGTATAAAATCGCTGACCTTAATTTACCTGGCTCTCCTAGAGATTGGGTGCGTGATGGGTTACGGGTTCTTACCTATAAACAGCGGTGTATCTATTTCCGTAGCTATGATGACCGTATCGATATTATACGGGTTGTTCATGGAAAGCAGGATATTGATGCTGTCTTTGGACAAGAGACCAATGAGTGAAAAAAGCTGCTGTTAATTTTGGCTATAATTTCCGTTTTTGAGTATGGTTTTTTTATTAAAAATCTTATTTTAAAAGGGAATAAAACAAGATTAACTTCGAGAATTTAATCAACGAAACCTACTACGAGGACTACTCGCAGTAAAAAGAAGACAAACTGCGAGTAGTCCTCTTAAACCCATATGGAAAGCCCCAAGTCTTGTATCGAACCTAACGCCCTTGGATGGAACCTTATAATTTCACTTCCAAGGAAGCTTGAGCGCTAACTAACGGTAGTATTCCATTATTTCATATCGATTAGCAACGAAAATTTTACTAAAAGCTTTAAAAAAATAACAAAATCAAAACGTTACTTTTAAATTGCTTAAGGCTTCATCATTTCTATAAACTTTATCTCGTAATTGACTGCTCTTAAACGCAGGAAATTTAGGATAGTCACAAGCGCCTACGGTAACACTTCGGCTCGTGTACTACCAGCATGAGTAAAAGAAGCACAGTCTAGCTAACTGTATCCGTTACCGAAACCCTTAGCGCTGGATGCCATTAACGTGGCTCGTCCAGTGCGAGGGAGGCTGGGTGGCGTAATACTGATTAATTAATCAGAGTAATCCCATCCTTCTATCCCATCTTTTTGTTTATTTTTGTGAATTCGGGCGACCGAGACACGCTTTCTTTTAAGAAAGTCGTTATAGCTAAAGCGGTGTAAATCCGCATAAGGGGGTATAGGCTAAGGCGTTTTTGCTATGCCGTATTACCTTATCACGTGTAGGGAACTTGTAGATGGTGACATCTGCAACCGAGAGATGATAATCTCGGCGATTGCTTTAACTGAGCGTCGGCGAAAAGCTCAACTATGAAAGGCGAGAAATCGCTTACGTGTAATTGCTTCATGGTGCAAGGACAAACTGCTACAAGGTAAGTCGGTGAGTAAGGGGAAGCTTCTGCATTCTGTCCCCCCAAATTGTCATTAAAATGGCAAAAGGTACGAGTACCTAGTCGATTTTACTTAGCCTTTTTAAAGGCTCGGCGACACCTAACAAGTATTAACAGATAGCTATAACTAATCGGGGAATCTTTTAACTACAACAATGCGGATTTAGCTAATTCGCCCTTTTAGGTTTATCGCTAAAAGTAGAGTTAAAAGAGGGAGCGAGGAGCAACTAAGTGTTAATCCTTTTACGGATTAAGTGATGTCTTCTGCCGTCAGTGGAAGTGTCATTCAGGGGTTAGCTGGTAACTAACTTGTCACAATATTTTTTGTGAGACTGACTATGAAAGCTCCGAGGGGGTTTAGTCGCTTGTGACCCCATATCCTAATTTTTTGTGGAGATATCGGTATAGGTGAATAACCTTTAGCGATATCTCTCCTGTCAATTTCAATCATACAAACTGCGAAAAAACAAAGAAGGACAAAACATGTAACGACAGGTTCTAAACTACTAGAAACATTGAAGAACTAACGGCTATATGGAATGTGGAGCGACTTTGAGCGAAGACGCGCGCTTTCCGTATGTCCTAACGCCGTGTATCTCGTACTTTGCTCTAGGGTTTTCGTCTGTCTTCGGACTGAATAGGGTTTTGTCCTTTGTGTGACTAGGGTTTTAGCTTTATAGCTCAAGGGTTGTTTAGAAGAGGCTTTTTGGGGGGAGTTTGAGCCGTTTAATCAATCCCCCTCTTTTTTTTCTCTTAAGTTTCGAGAGTGTTATGGAGGTGATAGAGACAAAAATAAAACGAAAGTATGAAGCAGAAACTCTAGGTGAGTTTTTACGTAAAATCGCCATCGATTATCTTCGGTATGGCTATACCCGTTATGCTCTTCGTACTATTCCTGACGGAAAAGAGTTGTATGAGGTTGATGCTAAAGTTATGCAAGTTTATGAGTGTACGTTTTGTAGAGCCGTAAGGCACCACAGACGAAAGAGAAGTATAGCTAACGTAGTTTACATCCGTTTTAAAAATCGCTTCGTTCTCGTAGCATCTGGTGGCTCTAACGAGGCGTTTGATAAAATTGATTTTCTCGACTTTCACACCACCCCTCTTAACATTGATCGTTACACGATTGGGGTAAAGCGAAATAAGCCGTGTGTTATGGTTAAGCCTTCTATGTTTAGGATTTTGAGAAAGCAGCTTCTCGCTATTGCTTTACACAATGAGAACAAGGTTTTAACTCGTTTTAGAGCTATCTCTCCTTTTAGCTTCCCTGAGATTATCAGGCAGAAGCGGAAGTTACTAAGCGAGATTAATAAACGGCGCCATACGGCTGGATTACCTCGCATTGTGGTTGATTTACGGTTTACTGGGAATTAGCAAGATAAAGCCATGTCTGTGTGAGACCTAGGACATTTTAGGGAAATGTCATCGCCCCGAAAAGTCGGAGTTTCTCAGAAGGTAGCTACTCTACGGACACAGATTTGGGGAGTTAGAACCCGTATATTTCCTTGTAATTCTCATGGGTTGTAGTATTTTCTGGTAAAAGCTCTGGTTTTTTAATATTTGAATAAGTTTTAAATGTGCTAATAAAAATCCCGTCTTCTTTAGCTCTAACAACTACTAACTCTCCTTCTTCAAAATGAAATAGCTCACGTAACATATCAGGTATTACTACTACTCCATTCTTGCCTAACTTGATTAATAAACTTGGTTCCATGAGTTTAACTCTCACCAATTGTTAGATTTTCTTGATTTTAAAGTATGTTACTGACCTGCCATTCCTTAATCAAACAATTTTTAGTGAGTAATTAAATAAAATACGGTTTTAAAATTTAATAATTTATTAACAACCATCTGCTCTTAAATAGCATAACTAGTTGATTTTATTAATAAATAAAGGGAGAAGGGACACAGATTTGGGGAGAATTATATCTTTAAAATTTCCCTAAAATGTCCTAGGTCTTGGCAAGTGTTAACTTAAGACCTAGGACATTTTAGGGAAGAGTAGATGCCTCAAAAAGTCGGAATCTTAGTACTTGAACTCAGGGAGATACAGAGGGATAATTTTGAGTATCTATTGTAAAGCTCATATTTGCCAAATATTGGGCTTATTTTTCTAATAGTAGTTTTGATGGTTTATTAAAAATCACCTTACTACGGGGCTTCTAGGAGTTTTAAACTATATTGTATCGTTTTACTTTTAACTTTTGTTATTTCTTAGCTTCCTAAACTGGGGATAAGCCATAATTGCTTAGGGTGCGTAAGCAACCAACCAAGTTCAAACACCCTTCTATTTTAGGCTAATCAAACGTTCGGATAATTTACTGGTTTAGTGAGCGCTAGCTCCAACCAATCTAAGACAACCTTACCCATTGTTTAACTTTTCTTGTTAATCTTAGAGTTTCATTTTCGCCCATAATAAAACACTGTAATTATTTCAATTCACGGTAAAAATTATCCACAGGCACCCTCGTGTTCTTAAGTGTTCTTGTGTTCTTAGTGTTCAGGCGAAATTCGCTAATTATTTCAATAACTTAGATGATACTTCTAGGACATTTTAGGGAAGACCTAGGACATTTTGGGGAAGACCTAGGACATTTTAGGGAAGACCTAGGACATTTTAGGGAAGTTATCCACAGCTAGAACATTGTAATTATTTCAAAGCACGATACATTGGTTTTACGCTGGAATGCCAATTTAAATTAAGTCTTTTTAGATTTATTTAGTCTAAACAAATAATAAACAAACGATATTTTACATCATTATAATTAATTTACTTGCAAAGTAGGGATATCTAATGGAAGACCTAGGACATTTTAGGGAAAAAGTTAGGACATGGGATATTAATTTATTGACTTATGTCTTAAAAATAAGCAAGCTGTCAATATAGTATTAAATAGCGTAAATATTTGATTTTAGGATGTTCATATTTTAACATAATCAAAACCTAGGACATTTTGGGGATAAAATTAGGACATAAGATATTAATTTGGCAACTCATGTCTAAGCGATACAACCCTAATTCAAAATGATGTAGATTTAAAAATGTAGTCGAATGGTGAAAAATATTAAGCCAACTGGTAATGTGTGGGACTTGAGTAAAAAGGAAGAAACAACGGTTGTAATCGCTACAGATGCATTACAATTAAAAATTGAGGGGAAGTTTAGACTTCGAGAGCGTAAGCTCTTCATTCTATTAATTCATGCGGTATGGGACGAACTAGGCAAGCAGAGGTATCATTTCGTAGAAATCGAAAAAATTAAACATATCTTTACCCAAACTAGCAATACAAAAAGCTTTGAATGGTTATGGGAGTATTTAGAAAATCTTGCAGAAGTTAAAGTCACCTATAAAACAGATAAATTAAGAGGTTTATTTAGGTTATTTGCATCAGTACGAGTTGATGATGAGAGAAAAAATGTAAAATTTCAGGTGCCAGAAGATTTAATTGAAGTTTTGCTAGCACCCCAGAACTTTGCCAGACTGCGAACCCATTTTATTCTAGGGTTAAAAGGTAAATACTCTATATCTCTGTATCAACTATTAGAATCCAAAATAAACCTTAGAAAATTTGACCCAAGACATATACAAGAAGAAAATCAACGATATATCGATATCAAGCTCGATGAATTAAAAAGTTGGTTAGGCGTAGGTGGTGATTATATTTTCTGGAATGATTTTAACAGACGTGTCTTAACTCCTGCTATCCAAGAAATCAATTCAAATCCAATAGCCAGTACCTTTACAGTTAATTGTGAAGTATTAAGAGGTAAGCAAAACAAAGTTCTAGGAGTCAGGTTTTTTCTTTATAAAACCCCAGAGAGGATGAAGCTTGAACAAAAAATAGCAGACAATCAGGTAAAACAAATAGCACAACACACCAAAAAGGTTCCACCTTTCCAAGGTACTGTCATTTACGAAAATGCAAAAAAGCTCGCGCGCGGTCTCGATGTGTATCTACTTGAACAAGAATGGAGGGAATCAGTTGAGAAAAACCAGATTGAAGTTAATAACCCACATGCCCACTTCCTAGCTTTTGTCAAAAAAAGGAGTCAAGCTGTTTATTGATTATACATCTTTAATTTCATTATTTCTGTAATTACTTAAATAAAGAATTCTGCAAATAGGCAAGTTGTATAAGGCAATTAATCACAGGTAGTTGGCAATCAACAATACACACTTAAATCTTTATTTCTGTGTTTCTGTATTTGCGTAAATCTTGATTTCTTGCATATCCTAGCTTGAGTATATACAAAAATAGAAAGTCTGAAGCATCGTAAATCATGCCATTCTTTATATCTGTATTTCTTTATTTAAAGAAATACGTGCGTTATAAATCCGAGTTGGGACAAGCGTCAAATAGGAAGAAACAGCAACGCAATTAATCTTTATTTCTGTATTTACGATTTCCTGCAAACAAAGAAATAAAGATTTACAGCTTTGCTTAGACGATGCTACAATAGTGAAACTCATTTCTTTAATTTCGTATTTACAGAAATCTTTATTTCTGGTATAAACGTTCTCTGACGATGAAAGTTCTTAATAGACAAGCATTTGAGACTGTTTCCTTAAATCTGTGTTTCTGTAATTACTCAAATAAGGATTTCTGTTTATGATAATCTCTGTCCAAAATCAAAAAGGTGGTGTAGGTAAAACAACCATAGCTACACACCTATGCCAAGCTCTCGCTCTTAGAAAAGCCCGTGTGCTTTTAATAGATTCTGACCCACAGGGTTCCTCTCGTGATTGGGCAGCAGCAAGAAGTGACGAACCACTATTTAGTGTTGTTGGGTTTGACCGTCCCACTATTCATAAGGAAATAAAAGATTTAGCCAAAGGTTACGATTACGTTGTTATCGATGGTCCACCAAGAGTTACCGATCTGGCACGTTCGGCTATTATGGCTGCCGATATAATTCTAATTCCTGTTCAGCCTAGCCCTTACGACATCTGGGCAGCCCAAGATGTGATTGAAATAATCAAAGAGGCTTCTGTATTTAAAGAAAATCTTAAATCAGTATTTGTAATTAATCGTAAAATAGCAAATACGGCTATAGGACGGGATGCTACAGAAGCTATTAGTAACTTTGAAATCCCCGTCTTAAAATCCCAAATCTCTCAGAGAGTTGCATTCGCTGAAACTGCTAGCAGTGGTACTACGGTACTCGACATGGGTGGTGGTCAAAATAATGCTGCTGCAAAAGAGATAAATTCGTTTGTTGATGAACTGATGGAGTTTATAAATGCCTAGTAAAAAAGTAAACATCGGTGCAAAACCAACATCACAACCAAAGCAAGATATTGATGATTGGGTTAAACAAAACAGAGAGACAGAAATTACACAATCAGAAAGCCCTGCAAATGAAGCTGTAGAAATGAAGAGGTTAACTTTGGATATCCCCAAAAAGCTACATACAGCTATAAAAGCTAAGGCTGTTCAAGATGGTGTCTCAATGGTGGATATGTTACGGAACTTATTAGAGGAGAATTACGGAAAATAACATTTACAGAAATACAGAAATACGAAAAAGTGTATGATGCCGTAATTGATTTGAGAGCAAATGTTAAGTTCTTAGCCGTTTGCTCTCAATAAAATCGACGGGTATCGCCACCGAGCGGCGGCAGTAGGAACTAAACTTTACAAGTTAGCTACTACAATTCACTAGGCTGTATTGTAAGTAGTGGCACTTCACTTCACGGCTTTATGGAAGAACTGCTTTTAAAGCACTTATACATAGCGGCTCTTGGTGTAATCGGCTCATTCTTCGGCGCCTTGGTCGGTGGTTCAGGTCTACTAATCCTACCAGGGCTAATTGCTTTAGGATTTTCGGTACAGAAAGCAGTAGCGATTTTAGAGGTTGGGGCTTTGAGTATGATGTTTACGGGCGCCTTTGAGATTAATCGGATAAGTAAAATTGATCTTAATTTGGCGGCTCCCCTAACCGTACTCTCTGGACTTGGTGCATTTATTGGCGCCTCGGTTTTAATTGCCACTCCACCAATTTTTGCCAAACGCTTATTTGGTGTGAGTCTCATCGGTCTCCTCCTATATATGGTTATTTTTGAGAATAGGTTTAAGGGTAGGAAGAAATTAGAGAGAGATTTATTTGGTTTGGTTTTATTTTTCCTAAATGGACTATGGAGCGGTTTTTTCTCTGCTGGCTCACACATAATCGGCAGTTTTATTTTGATGACTTACTACGGAAAAACCATTATCGAAGCCTCTGGTTTACTTAAAATAGAGGGAATTGGTTCTGGTATTGTAAGCTCCTTAATTTTTGCTGTCTCAGGGTTAGTAACTTAGGTGTGCTGCCTTGGTTCTATCTATCTCGATGTCACTGTGTGCCCTATCTTGGCTGCAAGTGGGGAGGGAGAGTGGGTAAGAAAGCTCTATTTGTTTATAGTCGGAATTTCGGCGTTAAAACTACTTTTTTAAATTTCCGTCCTACATGATAGCAGTAATGCTATCAGTGGCTAATTAACTTACGTAGGAGGAGAAACACTTCTACAAAACTACTGATATCAACTTTGCTATCGTTAAAATTGTACCAAAATAGTCTTTAAACTTTTCTAAAGTAACTCGAAACCGTTTTGTGACCAAAACCTTATGTGTTGAGTTTGAAAGGTTTTTGGTTCATGTCTACCGCATGGAAACAAGAGTTCTCGAAAAAGTTTCTCTCTCTAATAAAGCACAAAAATCGCTATGAGCTTTTTAGAGACTGGGCACACCTATCAGCCATCGCTTGTCAGCAGACGCCTGTAAATCTAGGAGTTCTTCCTAAGAGTGAGGCTTACGAACGTTTAGAAAGCCTCTATATGGAAAGGATAAAAGCTTATGATGCTCATACGCTAAAAGTCTTTAGCGAGATGCTAGGCGTAGTTAATATAGCATTAGCAGAAGCTAAGACAGATTTCTTAGGTGAGATGTATGAGGAGTTAGAAATTAGTTCACAAAAAGATAGTGGGCAATTTTTTACTCCCTATTCAGTGGCAAAGATGATAGCTGAAACGAATATCACGGCGGACTTTTTAAGCGAGGTAATTGAGCGAAATGGCTGCGTTACAATTGCCGAGCCAGCGGTAGGAGCAGGTAGTCTTCTAATTGCTGCTACAAGTGTAATTGAAAACTTAGGGTTTAATCCACAAAATCAGATGTATTTTGAAGGTGTGGATGTAGACCGCTTATGTTGCGACCTATCTTATATCCAAATGTCCGTAATGGGAACCGTAGGCTTTATTATTCACGGAAACTCGCTTTCTTGTGAATATTGGGACGCAAGACCCACACCACGGCTACAAATATTGCAGAAGTATGAAGAAGTGAACCCAATATACAAGATTTCACAGATGCTTCTGGGAATAGAGAGGGATATATCACTTACCAAGGCTCAAGAAGAAGTTTGTGAAGTGATAAGTAAGCAAGAGATTAAGGGTTACGAGGAATCACGGCAGCTTAATCTCTTTGAGGATTTATAAGTTTTAAGGTTTTGTCTGACTCAATGAGAGCGTTGAAGCAAACTTCAACGCTCTTTTTTCTTTGTTGTAACGGGTTTAAATAATAATTTATAACCCTCACTTATGTCGCAAAGGTTTTAGGAGTTTTGTATGTCTGACATTTTTTTTAACGTTTATCTTTTCATTGTTATTCTCTCATTTTATTTCTGGCTTTTTACTCCAGTAAAAGCGGAAGAAACGGAAGATAATGTTCAATTTGAAAGTTTAGAAGTTGTTGAGGTTCAGCAAGAAACTAGAATTAGTGGACTTGATAAGGTTATAAACAATCAAGATAGTCTTGAGGAGAAGGTTTTAGAACTTAAAGTTAATGCATTGAGGCGCTTGGCTCAAAAACTTAGAATTAAGAGAAATTCTGGCAGAAGAACTTTAAATAAGGAAGAACTAAAGGAACGGATAATTGAATTTTTGAAAATGGAACCAGAGAGGGTAAATATAGCTTTGGTTGAGCTAGAGATTGAGAAAGTACACTGTTAGGAAGAAAATTAAGGTATAGAGGGTTTTTACCGCTTCACTTTGGGGGAAAAAGCAAAGGTTTTGGGCAAAATAAATATTTAGCTTTTTCCCCCACCCCCCTTTTTAATAAAAAACTAATAGACATTTTTATTTAATAGAACACATGTATATATAACTATATTTAATATTATTAAATGCACACAATTTAAGATTATTTGCTATAATTAATATTAAGAGAAATAAGAGATTTCAAATATTTTAAGCTTTGAGGGTTTTTCCGATGTATGTCGTAACCTGTTGTACATCTAGTGCATTAAACGCTTTAGACCGTTTACCACTTCTTAACTCTCCACTCTTAGACGGTATTAAAAAACATTTGGCTCAAGCTATTAAATTAGGGGAAGAATACACGAAAACCCAAAACAGTATCCGCTGGAATAAGTCTCGTGTAGCTTTAAAGAAAAGCATCAAAGAGAAACTTCATGCTTTTGCGTTTGATGCCTATAGTGAGCTTTTAGATATGCGTAGATTAATAAATGAGTATGTAAAACAGATTGGTGCGTGTAATCTGCCTACTGGTTGGCAAGGTGTTATTGCGAGCCTATTTTTAGCTATAAGTGGTATGCAGAAAGATAATTTAAGACAAATTGAGTATAAGCAGCTCTCTCTGTTTTAGATAAAGCTCTATACTGCCGTCTATACCGAGAAAATCTTAAAACGGCATCGGTTCAAAATTTAAGGTTGAAATAGCGTTTTCCTTCTGCACGTCTGTAACGCCTAGGTACCTCTCAAGGGCTGCAAGGCTTCTGTGTCCGCTAATACTTTGGATATGCCGTAAAGGTACACCTGCATCACTCATCGTGGTCAGACACGTTCTACGGAATGAGTGTGAGCTAAAGCCACCTTCATCTAATCCGACTCTGGTTATTGCTTCTCTAAAAATTCGGTCAGCACTTGCTTTATGTATATGATTGAGTCCGTGGCGCCCAGTAAATAGGTGGGGATTTTTGCCCCGTGCCTTAATTTCGGGGATATACTCTTCTAGGTAACGGCGAAGGGTTGGGTGTATTAAAATCTCTCTCGTATCACGTCCGCCTTTGGTGTTGTAGCTACGAATGATAAGCTTAAGTCTGATACCTCTTGTGCCTACTACGTCGCCTTTAAGAAGGGTGCAGGCTTCATTGATTCTGGCGCCTGCATAGAGGCAGATGCCGAAAAGCGCACGGTCACGTGTCGTGATAAACCCGTTTGTAAAGAGTAGGGACAACTCTTCGGGTTTAAAAATTTCAGCTTTGCCGAAGCGGTTAATTTTCATAGGCAAAACGCTACGCTCACTTATGTCTCTTTTATAGCGTACACCAGTTAAAGGCTTGGTTTACCGTTTACATGCCTCTCTGTTTAGCTTCACTTATGGGTAATAGGTGAGATGAGGGATAAGCGTTACTTCTAGGAGATGGGGGGGGTTAAATCGCTACTAGATGCTACCGTAACAGGGGGAAGCGTGATGAGAACTTTTATGGAATTTAAGCATTAGCAGAGCTTTTACTGTTTTTTTTGACTTAAAAGCTATATTTTTCTGAGAAAATGTGTGGCGTTTACTCTCAGACTTGCGGCTCTCACTTCTTTAAACGTAGTATGTTTGAAACTGTTATCTGTAGGAAGCTGCAACCACTACAGTGTGCTTATTTTATGCAGCGTACTACAAGGCTCTAAAGTCTTATGTTGTCGTCTCCTACGCCGTAGGAGGAGTTGATAGATTGATTTATGTGATAAAAATTCGGCTGCAAAATTGAAAGCTAATCCTAGATGTCATACCCTTGCTGTTTTAAAGCCTCTTTTACAAGCTTTAGAACTATATAGCTGTTGCTTCTATCTTGGTCAGTGGCAAGTTTTTCTATAATTTCAAATATCTCTCTTGGTACAACGATACTCATTTTCTTGCCCTTATACCGCTCGGTCATGGTGGCTAGCTGCTTGTCTCTTGCTTAATTCTGCTACATTATCGCTTAAATTGAACCATAAGTAAAACATTCTGTTTTAAACAAACTATATTAAACATGCAAATATATGTGGCTGCATGTAGCTGCTACATCCTGCTACAGTAGAAGAAATACGTGATAAATTTCTAGATTATGCCAATTAAATACACGAGGAATAATTGGTTAAAGCGGGTTTATGAGGATTATTTAGGCTATAGCATCTCTCAAGCCTCTTGGTACCGCATAAAGCAAGTTTTGCGTGATAACGACTTAACCGTAACGGTTGATTCGCTAAAACTTCTGGCATCCTTAAAGCTTAGTTTTAAGGATGCAAAATTACCCTTATCGGGACTTCTCTCTGGCTATCTTGCTACAACAAATTTAAAAAACAATAGAACCTATAAAGGGTGTGATGTTTTTAGAGAACTAAAACAGATTGCAGGCGTTAAATGTTCCGATGTCACTATTATTAGGTGGTTCCGTGACATTAGAAAAGATGCACACGGTTTTAGGTTTAACCAAGAAAGATATTATACGGCAGAGGAGCTTCATCCAATTTATTTGCGGGCTTACGTCTATCGCCATAAATACGGTGCGGCTCGCTACGAATTTACAGTTAAAACTATCGACATCAAACCAGCTTAAAATCATGACCGACTACATCAAACGCATTCAATCCGCCTTATCTCGTGATGTTAAGGTTTCTAGAACAGAAATCAGGCAGTTTATGACCCAAGAAAATATCCCTTTAAATAATCCGAGTGAAGAGGAGATAGAGAGAGTAAAATTCTATTTCTTGAGTGAGTTAGAAGCAAATAATAAAGATGCCTTAACCGTTAACAGTAAACAAACAGTTCAAGAGGAAGCTAGGCTTACCGCTAATCCTGAACCTTTTATAACAAGGGAAATAGAAGGAATAGAAGATTATGATAATTCTGAGGGAAGTCCATCAACCGATTTAAGCCTAAACCCTGATATGAAAGAGCTAGTAAGCTTTAAAGCTCAGGAAATGGGTATAAAGCTCGCAGAAACTCAAATTGAAATTATTGCAAGTGAGATTGATTTAAAAAAACATAGCTTTCTCCAAACTATCAGCGATATTGAAGCGGCTTTAATTGCTTATATTGATTATCAGCACTCACAAGAATCTAATCAAGTTGATGCAATGCTAGAGCGTGTTACAGAGCGTGTTGCTCTTAAAAACCATGCTATTAATCAGCAATTAAGTGGTGGTATTGCTGATTTTACCAACACTATGGAGGAATTAGACCAAAAGCAAAAAAAAATAACGAGCAATATCCTTATGCGGCTAAAAGTCCCCGTAGGGTAAGTTTTTCAACCAAGATTATCCTAGTAGTGTTAGGCAATCTCTTATGGTTTATCCCTACTATTACCCTAATTAACCTCACTCCTCAAGCAGAAACCCGTCTTGAAATGATAAGGAGAGTTACGCCATGAAGAATAAAGCACAATATGTGAGAGACCACGTGTCTCCTTTTGGTAAAGATGTAAGGCAGGCAACTGGGAAACATTTTGGTATTAGTAACGCCCTGATTATTCGAGCTGTAATGGGTGATGAAAAAGCCTGCAAAAAAATATCCGATATGGGGCAAGTGGGTGAGCGTTTAGCTTTAGCAATGCCTGTTATTAAACAGCACGCTGAAAATTATATTCATGGCATTAAGGAATATAATGCTGCCCTCGTCTCTATCTATAAAACAGGGGGGGATGGGTCACTGGCTATTACGAAAGCAGGCAGTGACCTAGCGCTTGCTAACGATAAATATAAAGATAAACTCCTTGAATATAAAACCAAACTCTTTGCTGATTTAAAGGCTGAAGGAGAACGGCATAATGACGCAATGAACTCGATAGAGCTTCGGGCATGGGTGGATTCCCATGTAAGAGAAGTTGACGCTTTTGCGGCGCAGGAGGCAATTAGTAACGCCCCGTATTTAAAGCAATTACAAGCCGATAAAGAGTTATCGAAACAGAGAATGCTTCATTGGTTACAAAACGGCTCCGAGAGTAACACCGCACTTATTCCAGAAAAAAATTACATTACAAGTGAGGTTAAGAAGTTTTGGCATGAGGTAAGGGGCATCTTTAGCTAACGTTTTTGCTTTTGGCTTGTAGCTCTTGCACAAGCTACATTGTTTATCACCATCTCCTAACAATCATGTTTTTACAGGAAGAAGAGACAAGTAAAAGTGAGGCGAGTTACCCGTTAAAAGAAGATACAACCTTAACGCCTACGGAGCTAGAGGAAGTAGAGCGACAAAAGAGTGAACTACTCATGGATTTAGCCAAAACGAAAGCCGTAAAAGAGATGGCAGAAATTATTGCAATTAAGACAAGCATTTATGCCGTATCGAGAGTGCTTTTACTTTCTGGCGGCTACATTGGCGTTTACTTCTGCTTTATGACACTTTTTGCCTCATTTATGGCTGATAATCGGGACTTTTTTAAAGCTGATGATATCCAATATAGCGAAGGGTTAAAGATAAATAGTATGAATAAAATCTTTAAAATTTTATTCTCCCTAATAGGCTCTATCATATTTGCCTACGGGGCAGTGGGTGATTACCTAGGGTTAGTGAAAGCCTCAAATGATGCTTATAATGCCCTATCTCGGCAGATTGATAAGTTTCATACACCCATCTCTAAAAGTAATGAGCAGTTAATCGCCGTGGCAGTCGGGGCAGGGATTACGTTTTTAGTACTAACTGGCTCACAAATAGGGAGAAAGAGAGATTGAAGATATTGCCTTTATTACTTATTGGCAGTGGTCTAACGCTTGGGGCTTATCCTAAATTTAAGCCTCAACCTTTTGATATGATTAATGTCCGCTTCTGTCCTCTCACTTCTAATACAGCAGAAAATATTCTTGAGCTAACACGAAGGGGTAAAAAAATAAAGCTTAAAGACTTTACACCAGAGGATGAAGCGCAAAGACTGCTTTATGAGGAATATTGCCGAAAGGGTAACGTGATGCTTAAAAGCTATTGGGAGGAAAAACAAACAGCTATTGATTTATCGGTAAGCCCCTCGGCTCTTGTTATTAAAACAGTTTTAAATCAGAAAAAGCTACAGGATATTATCTTATATGGCTCCTCTATTCTGCTTATCTCATTAGGCTATATTTATCAAAAAAAATATTATACTGGTCAGTCAAAACTTATTTTTAGTAAAATTAAACAGATTGAAAATGATGTAATTTTAACTGCTAATAACGGCAATCGTGCCCGTAGATACAATACTGGAATAGATAATCAGGAGTGGGACACTAAAGAGGAAGTAGCTGGACTCATTAGCCGTGAGGCGCTTCTTGCCCGTCAAATGAAACAGGCTTTATTTGCCGAGGAGGAATTTAAGGTACATCTGCTTTCACTTGGGCTTGAGCAATCAGAGGCAGAGAAAGTGATTGCTCAAAATAACTTAGATAAAGTACGGGCTGAAAAAGAGACGGCTAAAATTCTTAAAACTCCTCATGAAGAAGTCTCTTCATCAAGTTCGCCCGACGTAAAACTAAAGAATGCACTTGTTGATGCTTTAAAGTCCCATGAAGACGGGTGGCTCTGGACAATAATTTCAAGTATTAAGCCAATATTTCTCTATGGTGATGCTGGGACGGGTAAAACTAACACTGCCGTAACTTTCGGGTTAATTAGGCACCACTGCCTTGATATTCCCGTTTTTAGGATAGCTGATAGGCATTTAAATGGTGAAAATTTTGACCTCTGGCAGCTACTAGAGGCTAAAATTAGTCATGATAATGATTCCTCTATCCTAGAAGCGATAGAGGATAGCCTAGAGCGACGGCTTATAAGAATTGCTGAGAGACCAAGCAAGGGGGAGCAGTTTTTATTAGATGAGTTTACGCAGCTTGTAAAGATGAATAAGGAAGTTATAGAGCAGTTTGTTGCCTCGACTTATAGTGATTGCAGGAAGGCGAAAGAATATTTTATTGGTGTTACTCACAATTTAACTAATGCCGCCTTTGGCGACGGGACAAAGGAGATGCGGCAAGGGGGTTTTATTATAAAGAAGTTTACGCTTGATGGGTTTAAGCCTATTAAGAGAGTAGTTATTCAGACGGGGCTTAAAGACAGTGTGGGTAATGATTTAACTGATGTTGAGAAAACTATGCCCGTTTGGTTAAGGGCTGAGACCATCTATGGGCATTTTAATGGTCAGCCGATTAAGTTTTAGTTTTTTAATTGTGGATTTATATACTTTCTGTTAAAAGCTTGAGGTTTTGCAACTTTTCAATAAGTTCGTTTATTGATAAATTGACTATTAAAATATTACTTACATATTTGAAGTTTACTTAGTGGTAATAAAGATTCAAAAAAGAATTGAATGGAGTTTTGAGAAGAATCTCTATCTAAAAAAAGAGAGGGGCATCAGTTTTGAAGTAATTGAACAGCTAATAATTAGTGGTCATATTCTTGACATAAAACAACACTATAATCAAGAACAGTATGGGCATCAAAAAATATTGATTGTTTCAATCGATGACTATATTTATATGGTACCGTTTGTTGAAGATGATGATAAAATATTTCTTAAAACTATAATTCCTAGCCGAAAACTTACAAAACGTTACTAAAGCTTAAGTGAAATTATTATGAGTGATAATTTGGACGAAGAAGAAAAGGCTATCCTTAAATCATTTGAAAACGGTGAGTGGGAAAGCGTCAATGATTTAGAGCAAGAAAAAGAGAGGATTAAAGGATATTTTTTAGAAAGTCATAAACAAGATAGACGGGATATTACCTTTAAAATAGATATCGATTTAATAGAATGGTTAAACTCTAAGTCAAAAGAAGGTGAGTATAATATTCTAATTAATAAAGCTTTACGTGCCTATATTGCTTCATTAAGTGAAGAGCTTGACAGATAACCCAAGAAGCTTAAATTTTTAGCCGAAGTGATTTGTACTACCTAAATGACTAAGCAAACACGACACAGAAGTTTAAGAACTATTGACCTGTTTGCTGGCTGCGGTGGATTATCTCTAGGATTTCAGAATGCAGGTTTTAACATTGTAGGAGCTTTTGATAACTGGGAGCGAGCAGTAGAGGTTTATAGAAATAACTTCTCGCATAAAATTTATAATTGTGACTTACGTAAGCTAAATAATTATGATTATTTCCTGAGTTTTAAGCCTGAAATCATTATTTCTGGTCCCCCTTGTCAAGATTTCTCAACCGCTGGAAAGCGTAATGAGGATTTAGGTAGAGGTGATTTGAGTGTTACGTTTGCTAGAATAATTGAAAGCGTAAAACCTAAGTGGTTTGTAATGGAGAATGTAGCTAGGTATCAAAAAAGTAAGAGGTGTAGTCAGGTTAGGAGAATTTTTAAAGATAGAGGTTACGGACTTACAGAAAGTGTGATAAATGCAAGTTTTTGTGGTGTTCCGCAAAATCGCAAAAGATATTTTTGTATTGGTGAGTCCGGTGGCATAGATAATGCGTTAAGTTTATATATTAGTGCTAGCTTATCTAAAGAACCCATGACGGTTAGGCAGTATTTAGGTAGTAGTTTAGGAGTTAAGTATTACTACAGACACCCTAGAAGTTATGGAAGACGTGCTATATTTAGTATTGATGAACCAAGCCCGACGATTAGAGGCGTAAATAGACCTGTTCCTAAAACCTATAAGCTACATCCAAGAGATGCCGTGCCTGTAACTCCTGATTTACGGGCACTTACTACACTTGAGCGAAGCTACATACAAACGTTTCCCAAAAGTTTTGTTTTCGATGAAGAAAATCAATCTAAAACTGATTTAGAGCAAATGATTGGTAACGCCGTACCAGTAAAGCTTGCTGAGTTTGTTGCAAGGTGTTTACTTGGGTATTTAAACAGATAGTAAAAAGTTTTAGCCCTTACCATTTATACTGTCAGAAATTTTCAAATTATTAGCTAACATATCTTCGTCTTCTCTGAATCTCTTGACTATAACCCAAGCCGAGACTCCTAAAGGTGAGGAATCTCGGCTGCGCCAAATCACTGATGTTTTTTTTAAATTTCAAGGTCTTTATGTAAGCTGACCTACGTTTTATAACGAAATGTAAACTACTATTTAGATTCTCATCAAAATTGTTATATTTCGTTTTCTTTATATTTTTTTAAGATTTTGAGTTATGATTTAAGTATCTCTAGTTCATTGTTACTGCTTTTTAAGCGGCTTTAGTGAATTATTCAAGAGTATCTATTCTGGTCTGCTTAACCACAACCCAAGCCAGCGTACCGTTCTGGGCTGCTGTGTGGTTACTAGGAAAGAGAAAGACATTGACTACGGTAAAAATATCGTCGGCTTGGGAGTCAAAGACGTGTGCTAGTTCAATTCTGTCTCCAATTACTGGTACACGAGGCAGATGCAGGGTGGCACTGACATCCTGTTCCAAATCGAGTGTCACTAGACATTGATAATACATATTTTATTGTCAGAAACGAACCTACCTTCAATTGAAAACCAAGAGTCTCTTACTGTTCCAAACTAGTTTATACAGACAACTGCCAAGTCTGGTTTTTTAAACTTGTTAATTTTTGTAAGGCGACCTATTAGGGTATCTCGGTATAGTCATTTTTTAACCTGTTTTTGACTCGACTCAGGAGACCGACAGGTCGCCTGAAAGTCGGTCAAAAACAGGTATGCGGAGGGGGTTTGGGGGATGGCGGCGGAGCCTCCCCCATCATGTCTCGGATATTTTGAATAATTGTGAAAAACCAATTGTTTACTAGTTTTTAAATTTCTTCTTAAACCCGTCTTATAAGAGACTTACGGAATAAATTGAGAGGTAGCTTAGATTTTACAAGAGCAACACTTGACACTTAAGCCACCAGCAAATAACCGTATAGAAAGCTACAAAAGTAGGAGCCAATTGCAGGATGCTAATTCTGGCACAAGGACTAGGCAATTGTCCTCCTGCTTTTGTACCTAAACTTATCTAAATTAGGGTTACTATCTCATTTTTCTGAATTTTTAGGGTAGTAACCTACACATGAAGCTCAATTTATAATTCTTTGCCCCCTCCCATATAATCTTTCTGCAGAAGAGAAATTTAAAATACTATATAGTACATTTTGCCTAAAAAAGCGCCTAAACTCCTCTAAGGCGCTGCCGAAAAAAATATTCCTTTACAAATAAAAGTAATCTACCCAAGAAAGAGACCTTCTTGGGTAGTATGATACTTAAATTACAGTTGTCTGTTTTTCTGAAATATTCAATTGTAGGAATTGCTCACGGGCAGGGATTGCGTTTAAGTTTGGCGACTATTCCAATCCTAATGCCGTAGAAAGAATCAAAGGGAGGACTAAAAGCACTACCAGACGTTGCTACCAAGCGACAGGAACAACTAAATAGACGTTTAGACCACTTTGTGAGCGAGTAACTGGCAGCGGGAAAACCCGATGTCCGTTTCTCATTGCTTTTAAGCATATCACACAAGATTGGTCACTGTCGCTGCTGTCAAAAATTTGTTTTCAAGAAAAATATCCCTTTTTTTTGTATAAAGTCATGACTCCAGCATTAGCCAATAATCATTATCATCAGGACAAATCAAATAGTAAGCGTTTACTACCCTGTGACCCGATAGGACAGCATTTTGTACATTACTTCAATCACGGCTGGTCTTTCATAGAAGCTAAAGTGCCGTTATCAGGAGAAAAAGCGCAGTGGCGAACCGAATGCCATTATCCTTTAGAGCTACCTGTTTTATGGTCAAAATACCTAGAGGAAGAGACAATCTTAGGTCTGCGGTTTGGCTCTTTCACTAATTACTATGTTTTAGACTTAGACAGATGGAGCTGTTACCATCCTTTAAACAGTCGAGAGCGGTTTAATGATGTCTTACGTGCTATGGAGGAGGTAGGGGGTAGGCGCCCAGTTATTGTTCAGTCAAGCGATAGTGGTGGGATTCACGTTTACTACTTTCTGCCCGAACGGGTTCACACCTTTACCTTAGCTATAACAATTAAAAGAGCTTTAAATAAGCACAAGCTAATTTTAGTGCCAGGGCGACTAGAGATATTTCCAAACGTAAAGGGCTGGGGAAGTGATAAGGTCACTAACTACAATGGGCACAGGCTGCCTCTGCAACATGGCTCATATTTACTAGACGCTGATTTAGAGGCGATGTCACAGGATATTTATCTGTTTTTGGAACAAGCAGACTTATCAGCCGAAAACCAAGATATGGCTCAGTTAAATGTAGCCATAGAGGAGGCTAAGAAACATAAGTTTTATATTATCCAGAAAGAGAGAAGTAGAGGGGAGGAGTGGTGCCTTGAGCTGCAACGGTTAATTTCTATCGGGTGGACTGGGTTTCATCAGACCAATGACCAGTTAATTTTGCTAGGTAAGTATGGGGTAATTTTTTTAAAGCTTGTGGGGCAAGAGTTAAGAGACTATATGCTAAAAGCGGCAACGAGTTCACCCGGCTACTATGAGTATTGCAGGCACCAGCATGAGATAGCGAAACGGGTAGGGGACGTGGCGAAGTGGGCACAAACGTATTACTACGCTTATCCAGATAAACCGATAAGAGATAAGACTTATAGGGAGCAGTTCTACAGTGCGGAAGTAGTTTATATTCAAGACCCAAGTCAGAGAAGACACGAGGACTGTTTATATAGAGCGAATGCCGTAATCGCTATGTTAAAAGGACAAGGGGTTTTTCCTGACACGGTGATGGGGAGAGAGAAGGCGATTATAGAGAAATCGAGAGAGCTATTTAATACGGGGTTTAGTCCAAACACTTTACGTAAGGATGAGTACAAGTGCTTATGGCATCCGTTATGGGAAGTATTAGAAATTGAACCAAGTGTAAATGCTGATTCTAGCGTTTGTGATAACGAAGATTCAAGGCTTGTAGAGATTGAGTTTGAGAAAGAGGGTGAAATAGAAGTAAGTCAGAGTAAGGGTTTACACGTTCTGCCACTATATGAAGGTATATTGTTAAGTGAAGTCTGTGGGGAAGAAGCGAATAATGGTACTACTCCTACATGTGAGGAGTTTGAGAACGAGCCTTTAGGCGAGGGCGAACAAGGTCTTGAGGCGCCTAAACTTGTGGGTTTGAACAATCAGTCTTTAACTAAAATAGTTTCATTTCTAGATTATTCAATTAACTTATCACTTCTCTTAATTATAACAAATCTAGTTACTAGAAGCAATGTAGCAGTTTCTAATAAATCTAAGGGTAGAAATTCTTTAGTTAAAAAACTTGAATCTAATTCTTTAAGTAAGTCAAGTGTTTTAAGTAATACTAATTCTTCTTTAGGGATTAATACAGAGAGACTACTTAATTCAAACTGTCTTAATTCAGTTAATTCATTACTTTCTTTAATAGAGGCTAATTTTGATGAAAAGGAGGTACAGGAATTAATTAATTACTTAACAGAGCTTTTTAATCAAGAGGGTCAGTGTTTAAAGTCTTTAAAGGCGCCTGAGTATAATACAAGTGTGCGGTATAAGCAGAACTTATTTGTATTTTTGGCTCGTCGCAGTAGACATGTACTACTTCCCTTGACTGCGAGCGCTCCTATGGCAGAAGAAACAAGCGGCAGGGATACCAGTAACCTTGAAGAAGACAACCAAGGTGAGGAAGTAACTCGTGAGCAGTGGAGCAGTATGAAGTTTAAGCTCGATGCGGTACAGAAAGCGAAAAAGCTGCTTAAACAGTTCTCTAATAGTTTAAGCTTTAGTTTACCTATAAGGGAACGAGAGGCGATGGAGAAATTCCTGCGTTACTGTCTGCTGGCTGGGTCTTCATTCCAGTCTTTGCAAGAAGAAGCACGAGCTTGGTTTGACGCAAGCGGTGAGCTTATCAGTCAAATTTCAGGCTTTAGTTCCTTCTGGGACTATTTTGAAGCTTTAACTTTTTAAATCGGTGGCGCCGAGATTTGTGGAGTCTCTGTTTTGGGGGTGGGTAGTTAACTTGCTACCTTGCTCGTCTCCCTGATAACTTAGGGTAGTAAAAATGGCGGCGGCGTTTTGTGCTGCTCTAACATCTACACAAAATTTATATTCTCCTCTAAGCCCCACATGCGTCAAAATATTTAATGGTAGCCGACAAAGGGCAGAGTAGTTATGGCAAAGAAAAATGCATCTCGACCAGCTTCAGGATTTGGCACAACTTCTAAGGTTAAGCAGTCTAAAGAGCCTAAAGAATGGGAGGCGTGGCAGTGTCTTGGTAGTAGTGATAGCCCAGAAAACTGGCACCAAGTTTGGGAAGGAAGTTTTGCCGATTGCTTTGAATACTTAAGAGACTCTATTGATTGTGAGTTTGGCGAGTCAATTTTGACATACGAGGTAGTAGAAAAGCTAGAGCTTGATTATCAGCATGAGCCTGAATTAATTTCTAAAATTATGGAGGAGATGCTTGAGCCTGTACGGCAAAAGCTCAGAGCCGAGTGTTTAGAGAACAAAGAGTGTGAAGGTCAAAATTGGTATCTCGCTCTATCGCCGTCAAAGTTTAAACGTCAAAACTTATATCCCTTTAGTTTTAGTACCGACTGGGAAGGGTGGGAAGTAGGTGATACTGGAGAGGGACAGTTTGTGGTTGATGGTTCCCTAGATGAGTGTTTGAGTGGGATGATGTTTTATTTAACCTTGGAGATTGAGAAGAAGACCGAGGCTGAAATAAAATGCATGGACTCTCAAACGGCTTTTGGCTATAAAAATGTCTTACGCTCCCAAATGCTCGGCCTAGCTAAGTCTACCTGTTTGGCTAAAGGAGAATATAAAGGTAGTGGTTGGATTATTCGCTCTAATTTAACTAAAGAGCAGTGTGACTGGATTGCTGAGAATGGGGAACCCTAGATTTTTACCTAATTACTTAGGGAGACTAATCAAGCTTTTAAGTTCTAGTGATTTACTAGAATTAAAACGAAAATGCGTAACTCAAGGACTAGGTAGATGTAGTAAACTTTTGAGAAAGTGGAAAATGGGCGCCTTATATGGTTCGCTGGCAGATGGCAGAGTGTCTAGAGGCGATGATGTTATTGGCTAGAACGTGCCAAAACAGTTTTTAATTAGCGGTCTCTATCTTGCCGATTTTTATTAATTCGTTCTTTATCGCTAGACAATTCTTTTTTTGGTAAATCTTTAAGTGCTAGGTCAGCTACTGGATATTTTTCGATAGAATTTTCTTTTTGAATAATCGAGTATTTTTCTGTTACCTGTTTTAACTCATCTAGAAAAGGCTTACCTTTTTCATTAAGTTTTTCAATAGCTTCATGTAGTAATACTCTATTTATTCCCTGTGTTTTAAAGCTTTTTTCAAGTTTTGGATTTCTCTCATCAAACTCTTGAACGTATAGTTTTGCAGCTTGACTTATTTTTTTTAAATAATTCATCCTATAATCAGCAAAAGAGATAGGTTTATCGTGTGGTAGTTTTTGAAAGTCTCTTTTAACAACCTCCTCTTGTTTTTGATAAAATCCAAGGTTGTCTTTATAACTAAATTTATCGCTCAGTTCTGCGGCAATTAGTCGGGCTTTACTCTCATTTTTTAGGCTTAGTTCAAAGGTTTGTTCTCCTACGTATTTAATGTTTACTGTTACGTCAGGGTACTGTTTAGAAAATTCTGTTTCAAGCCTTAATTCTCGTCTGCTTCTTCCCTCAATCTTGCTGTAGAGGTCTAAGTTGCCGCTACTAAGCTTTATATTAATTGAGCCATTTATTGCTAAATCTTTAACTTCTCTGTTGTTTAAGGCTTTAGTAATTTTATCTTCTAGCGATTCCCCAAAGGTATCTGTTAAGCTTACACGGTTGATTAAAGTTCCATCAACTGAGTTAGACCAGTAGGTAAGGTTTTGGTTTGGTGAAATTTTTACTTGGTTTATCTCATCACGATTTAAGTAAGATACTTTTTCTAGCTTCCAAGGAGGTATCTCAACATTTAATTCTTTACCTACAACTCTTTCAGCCAAAACAGCCATCTCAAGTGGTCCCGTCCCACCGGGGACTGGAGTAATGTTTTGAACTAAGTGATAGGCTGATTTATCTACGTTTCCATAAATTTCACTGCCCATAGGCGAAAAGCCACAATCAACGACCAAACGGTGATGAGG
>ERZ1066118.762-NODE-762-length-26074-cov-19.486183_pt1 | contig 26074 bp, 24 predicted proteins | sample MGYA00382765_ERZ1066118 | MGnify/ENA primary metagenome ERZ1066118 (study PRJEB33369, sample SAMEA5778348) | biofilm metagenome | biome: Industrial cooling water; feature: Water cooling tower basin; material: Biofilm | place: United Arab Emirates | collected...
CGCTGTTCGGCGGCCCCGCTCCGCGCAGCGCGGTGGAAACCAGCGCGCTCGACCGCGCGGGCCGCGCCGATCCGGGCATTCGTTCGGCAGTGGGCGATGCCGGGACCAACACCGTCGCCAAAGGCACGGTGACGCGCGACATTCTCGCCGCGCCCGAAGGTCCGGGCGGCGCGGCCCAGGCGGTTATACCCTCAACTTAATCCTGGTGCTGTCGCGCAAACGCGCCCGCACCTCCTATCGCGAAGCTAGAGCCGCTCCACTGGCGGCGGCCACGAAATTGCGGCCCGGCTGCATGGCGAAGCTCGGGTCGAACTCGCCGTAGTCGCACGTGATTTCCTCGCCTTCAGCGATGTCGCGGATCGCCCAGCCGACTTCCGGACTGGTGAAATCGGTGTTCGGGCTGGGGTCGTGATTCATGAAACGGCCGTTGTCGAATTCCAGCACGGTCAACCCCGGCTTGGTCATGTGCGGATAGCCATAGCGCTCGATAAAGTCGCGCTGCAGATCGGGGAGCTGTGCAAGCTGCGCATCCGTCAGCAACAGATCCAGCGACTCGGACAACTGCCAGATGGCAGAACCAGCGCGGATCGGCGCGGCCGCGAACACGCCCACCCCTTCGATTGCCGATGGGCCAACGTAGGTAGGCACAATCATCATGTTGAACTGCTCCCCGGGTAGGTGGTGCGGATCGGGCACCTCATGGGCAACAAAGCTGCCAGCCGAATGGATTTGCAATTCACAAATGCAATATGTGTAGCGGCTCGGCGCGTCAGGCCGCCGCTTCGGCGCGTTCTTCCCGGCCAGGGCCGGCGGAGACCAATAGCTTGTCGATTCTTCGGCCGTCCATATCGACGACTTCGAAGCGCCAGTCCTGATAGTCGAAGCTTTCCCCTTCCGACGGAAGCTTCTTGAGTACCGACAAGGCGAAGCCCGCCGCCGTCGCGAATTCTCGGTCGGGCGCGAAATCGATGCCGATGCGGTCGGACAAGGTATCGGCCGGCAGGCTGCCGGACACCAGCAGCGAACCATCTTCCCGCTCGACGAGGCCGGGCGCGTCGCCATGTTCCTGATCGCTCGAGAAATTGCCCACCAGGGCGGTGAGCAAATCGACCGGGGTGACGATGCCGTCGAGATGGCCGTATTCGTCGTGCACCATGGCCATCGGCACCTCGGCCTGTTGAAGCACGCGAAGCGCATCCACGGCATCGAGTTGGTCGGGCACCACTTCGGGCTTGCGCATCAGCGCGGCGAGATCGGGCGCGCGCCCAGCAGCCAGCGCGGCATAGACCTCGCGCACCTTGACGACGCCGATGATGCGGTCGGGCGAACCCGCGGCCACGGGCAAGAGCGAATGCGAGCTGGCGTCAAGCGCGGCCCGAATGCCGGACTCGTCGGCGCCCGCATCCACCCAATCGATCTCGTTGCGCGGCGTCATCATCTCGCGCACGGGGCGCTGCGCCAAGCGGACCACGCCCGCCAACATCTGGTGCTGCTCCGCTTCGATCACGCCCGATCGCGTCGCCTCGGCAAACAGCATGTGCAGTTCCTCCGCAGTCACCGCCCCATGCCCCCCCGGCTTGACGCCCAGCAAGCGAATGATCAGGCCGGAAGACACGTCGAGCAGCCAGACCAGCGGTTTTGCAACTCGCGCGAGAAAAGCCATCGGACGGGCCATGACAATCGCCACGGGCACCGCGATCTTTAGCGCCACTTGCTTGGGCACCAGCTCTCCGATGACCAGGCTGGCATATGTAGTCAGCGCGATGACAAGGGCGAAGCCAGTCTCAGGCGCATATTCAATGGGGAGGCCCAGAGCCGCCAACCGTTCGCCGACCGGCCCCCCCAAGCTCGATCCTGAATAAGCGCCGGCAACGATGCCGATCAGCGTGATCCCGATCTGTACCGTCGAGAGAAATTTTCCCGGATCCGCAGCGAGTTCGAGCGCGACCCGCGCGCCACCATTGCCCTTGTCGGCAGCTGCACGCAGCCGCGCAGTGCGCGCGGAAACGATCGCCAGTTCGCTGAGCGCAAAGACGCCGTTGAGCAGAATCAGCCCGGCGATGATGAGGAGATCGGTCCAGGGGAACGGCGTCACGGCGCCGCCCGCCTAGCACAATCGGCGCTATGCGCCAGCCGCTTCAAACAGCGCTTCTCGGAACATATCGCACAATGCGGGTGTTCTGCGTCTGGGTGCCGAGGTGGGACGCCCGGCAAATCAGGGCGCCTGTGGCGACCTGCAACGGAGGAATTCAGATGAAGAAACCGCGCATTATCGTGGCCGCGCTTGCCTCGGCCTCTCTTCTTACGGCCACCGGCTGCGTGACCGATCCCAACACTGGCGAGCAGAAGGTGTCGCGCACCGCCGTGGGCGGCGTCGGCGGGGCCGTGCTCGGCGGCCTGCTCGGCGGCGTGATCGGCGGCAAGACGGGGCGCATCGTGGGCGCCGTCGCAGGCGGCGCGGCGGGCGGCTATGTCGGTTATCGCATGGACCAGCAGATCAAAGAGCTGCGCGAAGGCACCGCCGGCTCGGGCGTCGACGTGACAGAGGTGGACGGTGGCCAGGCGATCCTCGTCAACCTGCCCGACGGAGTGACCTTCGCCACCGGCAGCGCCGCGATCAATGCAACCTTCCGCGAAACGCTCGACAAGGTTGCTGCCAGCCTGCGGCAATATCCCAACAGCATCATCGACGTTTATGGCTACACCGATTCAACCGGTTCCGATGCGTTCAACCAGCGTCTGTCCGAGCAGCGGGCGCAGGCCGTCGCCAGCTATTTGATCGGCCAGGGCGTCGCCAGCGCACGCATCCGTTCGCAAGGCTTCGGCGAGAACCCGCAGTACTTCAAGGGCGACAATTCGACGGAGACTGGGCGTGCGCTCAACCGTCGGGTCGAGATCAAGATCGTGCCCTTCACGGAAGCCGAGGCACGCGCTGCACAGCAAGGCCAGTAAACATTTAACGACTATCGAGGCGGGGTCGGCGGGAGCCGGCCCCGTTTCGCGTCAGGCGGTCCTGCTCGCGGTCTCGGCCGCGCGGTCGGCCAAACGCGCCACCGCGTCCGCGTGGATCGCGGGCGCCGACACCAGCACGCCAAATGCGCGCGGATCGCGCTTGTTGAACGCCAGCGGCGCGCCGAAGGCATCACTCACCGCTGCTCCAGCCTCGCGCGCGATCAGCACGGCGGCACCGATGTCCCACTCATAGCCCCAGCGCAGCGTGGCGCACAGATCGGCCTCGTCCGCGGCAACCATTGCGATCCTGAGCGCAATCGAATTGGCGCGAGGGACCGGCTGCAAATCGGCGTCCGCCTTGGGCAGGGTATCCGCAGGCACCCGCGCGCCGGGCAGGGCTTGCCGACGCGAGGCGACCAGCGCCTCCCCATTGCATACTGCGCCAGCACCCGCCTCGGCTTCCCAGCTTTCCCGGCGCGCCGGCGCCTCGAGCAATCCGAGCAGCGGACGTCCGCTTCTGAGAAGCGCGACCGAAACCGCCCAGCCCGGCCGGCCGCGCAGGAAATCGCGCGTGCCATCGATGGGATCGACGAGCCATACCAGATCGCCCTCCAGCCGCGCCGGATGGTCGACCGTTTCCTCCGAAAGCCAGCCGGCCGCAGGCAGTAAGGCGCCCAGTTCACGCTTCAAAAACGCATCGACCGCCACATCTGCGTCGCAGACCGGATTGCCGGGCGATTTGTGCCAGCTGTTCACCTGCCGCCCCGCCCCCGGCCACATATCCAGCGCGATCCGCCCGGCTTCGGACAGAATGGAACGGAGGCGGGAGCGATCGATCATGCGAGCCAGCCGGCCTGCACCCGGCACGAGCCCTTTTCAAGCCGTGCCATCCATGCTTATGCGCCGCGCGACTCTTTCCCCCGGCGCCGCGCGCCAACTCTGCCTACAATCGGGACCCAGCCAGCATGAACATCCATGAATACCAAGCCAAGGAACTGCTTGCGAAATATGGGGTCGCCATTCCGGCGGGTCATGCGGCGACCAGCGTGGAAGAGGCGGTCGCAGGCGCCAAGCAGCTCCCCGGACCGCTTTATGTCGTGAAGGCGCAGATTCACGCCGGCGGCCGCGGCAAGGGCAAGTTCAAGGAGCTTGGTCCTGACGCCAAGGGCGGCGTCCGCCTCGCCAAGTCATTGGACGAGGTCGAGAGCAATGCCCGCGAGATGCTGGGCAATACGCTCGTTACCATCCAGACCGGCGACGCGGGCAAAGAGGTCAACCGCCTCTACGTCACCGATGGCGTCGATATCGCCAAGGAATACTATCTTGCGTTGCTGGTCGATCGCGCCACCGGCCGGATCGCCATCGTTGCCAGCACCGAAGGCGGGATGAGCATCGAAGATGTCGCGCACGAAACGCCCGAGAAGATCACCACGCTGACGATCGATCCCGCGCAAGGCCTCATGCCCCATCACGGTCGAGCGGTCGCCTTCGCGCTCAAGCTCAAGGGCGAGGCAAACAAAGCCTGCCAGAAGCTAGTCGGCCAGCTCTACAAGGCTTTCACCGAACTCGACTGCGCGATGCTGGAGATCAATCCGCTGGTCGAGACCGACAAGGGCGAACTGCTGGTCCTCGACACCAAGATGAGCTTCGATTCCAACGCGCTCTACCGCCACCCCGAGGTCGAAGCTCTGCGCGACATCACCGAGGAAGACCCGGCCGAGGTCGAGGCAAGCGAATACGACCTCGCTTACATCAAGCTGGACGGCAACATCGGCTGCATGGTCAATGGCGCGGGCCTTGCCATGGCGACGATGGATATCATCAAACTCAACGGCGCCTTCCCGGCCAATTTTCTCGACGTCGGTGGCGGCGCCAGCCGGGAGAAGGTGACCGCGGCCTTCAAGATCATCCTCAAGGACCCGGCGGTCGAAGGTATCCTGGTCAATATCTTTGGCGGGATCATGAAGTGCGACGTCATCGCCGACGGAATCGTCGCGGCGGCTAAGGACGTGAACCTGTCGGTTCCCCTGGTTGTCCGGCTCGAGGGCACCAATGTCGAGGAAGGCAAGGCGATCCTCGACAATTCCGGCCTTGCCATCGTCAGCGCGGACGATCTGGGCGATGCCGCCCGCAAGATCGTCGCCGAGGTGAAGAAAGCGGCCTGACGGTGCGCTAGGGTTTGGCGGGCTGGCGCCGCTTGAAGCGGAACACCAGCTCGCTGGGATCGCTGTTCTCGCTTTTCATTCGCACCGCAACCAGCAAGCCATCCTTGCCGTCGCAGCGGTAGGTGAGCGCATTGAAATAGAGCGCGCAGGGTTCGGCTGAAAGAAACCGGAAGCGGACCATGCCGTCCTTTTCCTCCCAGCCGGTGAGGTCGGGATTGAAATGCTTGAGCTTGAGTAGGAGACTGCCACCCTCCTCGCTCAAATACATGTGCTCGGTGAACATGATCGAGCCGTCGGGCTTTTCCTGCAGGAAGATGCCGGCCATGGTGCCGCCAGAAGCGGGAAGCCAGGTTTCCGCAGCCTCGGCACCTTCGATACCTATGCCTACCCAATCGCCAATCAGCCATTCGGCAACGGCCAGGGTGGCCGGGGGCGGCACGTGGCCTTCGGGCGCGACGCGGGTGTGCTGGGCAGACAAGGGTGCCGCGGCGAGCGTGACAGCGCTCAAGCCAGCGAGAATGGTTTTCATGCTTCCCCTCCTGCCTCGAAAATACCACCGGCCGGGAAGCCGGTAAAGCGCCGCAGGGCCACTGCAGGCTTGACCGGTCTGTCGGCGCGAGCGAGGGCCGAAAACGAGAGGCGTGCGGACGGCCGAGCTTGACGCTTACGTAAACTCGCCCTAGCTCCGCGCCGAGCAGTTCGAGAGGAACGACACCGATGAAAATCCTCGTCCCGGTCAAGCGGGTGATCGACTACAACGTCAAGCCGCGGGTCAAGGCCGACGGCAGCGGAGTGGACCTCGCCAACGTCAAGATGAGCATGAACCCCTTCGACGAGATAGCGGTCGAGGAAGCGGTCCGTCTCAAGGAAAAAGGCAAGGCGACCGAGATCGTCGCGGTCAGCATCGGCCCCGCCAAGGCAGCCGAGACACTGCGCACCGCTTTGGCGATGGGTGCCGACCGCGCGATTCTGGTCGAAACGGATGACGAGGTCGAGCCGCTGGCAGTTGCCAGAATCCTCAAGGCCATCGCCGAGGAGGAGCAGCCGGGCCTCGTCCTGATGGGCAAGCAGGCGATCAGCGACGATTCGAACCAGACCGGACAGATGCTCGCCGCGCTGATGGGCCGTCCGCAAGGTACCTTCGCCAACACCGTGGAGCTCGATGGCGATCACGTGACGGTGAAGCGCGAAGTCGATGGCGGACTGGAGACGGTCAAGCTCGCCTTGCCCGCGATCGTCACCACCGATCTGCGCTTGAACGAGCCGCGCTACGCCAGCCTTCCCAACATCATGAAGGCCAAGTCCAAGCCGCTCGCCCAGAAGACGCCGGCAGACTACGGCGTCGATACCGCGCCGCGCCTTAGGACGCTCAAGGTCGAGGAGCCCGCGGTGCGGCAGGCGGGCGTGAAGGTCGCCGATGTTGATGAGCTCGTTTCCAAGATCAAAGCGCTTGGCATCGCCTGAGCCTGCCCAACCAATTCAAGGACTGCACAGATGAAGACGCTGGTTCTGGCCGAACACGACAACACCGCCGTGAAGGAGGCGACCCTCGCCACCGTGAGCGCCGCCGCCAAGCTTGGCGACGTCGATCTACTCGTCGCCGGCAAGGGTTGCAGCTCGGCGGCCGAAGCCGCGGCCAGAATCGCGGGCGTAGGCAAGGTCCTCGTCGCCGATGATTCCGCTTACGAGCATCAGCTGCCTGAAAATCTCGCCCCGTTGATCGCTGGCCTGATGGCCGATCGCGATGCCTTCCTCGCCCCCGCCACAACGAATGGCAAGAACATCGCGCCGCGCGTGGCGGCCCTGCTCGATGTCATGCAGATCTCGGAAATCGTCGGGATCGAAGGCGAGCGGACCTTCATCCGCCCGATCTATGCCGGCAACGCGATCGCCACGGTCGAAAGCTCCGATCCCAAGCTGGTCATCACCGTGCGCGGCACGGCCTTCGACAAGGCCGAGGCTGAAGGCGGCAGCGCAGCGATCGAACCGGTGTCTGGCGCGGGCGATTCCGGCCTATCGACCTTCGAAGGCAGCGAGCTTGCGAAAAGCGAACGCCCCGAGCTCACCAGCGCGAAGATCATCGTCTCCGGCGGTCGCGCGCTCAAGGATGGCGACACTTTCAAGGAAATCATCCTTCCTCTCGCCGACAAGCTCAACGCCGGCGTCGGCGCGAGCCGGGCGGCTGTAGACGCCGGCTATGTGCCGAACGACTATCAGGTCGGCCAGACCGGCAAGATCGTCGCGCCGGAAGTCTATATCGCCATCGGCATCTCGGGCGCGATCCAGCACCTTGCCGGCATGAAGGACTCCAAGGTCATCATCGCCATCAACAAGGACGAAGACGCGCCGATCTTCCAGGTGGCGGACGTCGGCCTGGTCGGCGATTTGTTCAAGATCGTGCCCGAACTCACCGCCAAGCTCTGAGCTAAGGCGGCAACGCGTGGCGCGCCATCCGGGGCAGACCGCGGCCGACAGTGCGAGTCTGGATACCGGCGGCAGCCCCTCGCCCCGTCGCGCACGGCGAGAGGTGGACGACGATGATCGCGCGATCATGCTCGCCACCGTGGCACGTGACGCCCGGTTAGACCGCAAATTCCTGCTACTGGTCGTGCTATCGACCGCGATCGCGACGCTTGGGCTCTTGCAAAGCTCGGCCGCGGTGGTGATCGGCGCGATGCTCGTTTCGCCATTCCTGGGACCGATCATGGGGATCGGTTTCGGCCTCGCCACGCTCGAAAGCACGCTCATCCGCCGCGCCCTGCTGACGCTCGCCACGGGAGTTGCGGTCGCTGTCCTCATCGCCATGCTGATGGTGTGGATTTCACCCGTTCAGGACGTCACCGCGGAGCTGCGCGCCCGCACGCAACCCACGCTGCTCGACCTCGGCGTGGCTGTGGTCGGTGGGATTGCCGGGGTTTACGCCATCCTGCGGCGGCTCTCGGGGGTGATGGTGGGCGTCGCCATTGCCACCGCGCTGGTGCCGCCCCTCTCCACGATAGGCTTCGGCCTCGCCACCGGCCGCCCGGATTTCGCGCTTGGCGCGGCACTTTTGTTTCTAACCAATACTCTTGCGATCGCCTTTGCGGCAACGCTGGTCGCCCGTCTGAATCGCTTTGGACCTTCGCTGACGCCAAAGCACACCCTGTTCCAGGTCATCGGCATCGTGGTGACGCTGGGCGTGCTGTCGATCCCGCTGGCGGTCGCGCTCAACCGGATCGCCCGCGAAGTGGCCGTTCGCACTACCGTGCAAACAACGCTCGCCGAGTTGGTAGGCGAGCAGGATCGCATCGACGAACTGACAATCAATCTCGAAGGCGACACGGTGCGCATCGACGGCGTGGTGCTGGTCAACGCCTATCGCCCGTCTTTGTCCCGAAGGCTTTCTGCCGCCATCGAGGATGAGGTTATCCGGCCCGTCGAGGTCAACCTGGTGCAGCTTCGCCAGCAAACTGACGGGACTCAGTTCCAGGACGCGCTTAACCGCCGCTTGATCGCGCTCGAACGGCGCGATGAGGAGACCGCTCGGCTCTTCGCGGACCTTATCGCAGGCGGGGTGATACCACGAGAAGCCATCACTCTCGATCCCCAGGCGCGGCGGGCGGTCGTGCTGCGATCCACCGACGGCGCGGCGGCAGCGAGCGATGTCGCGGAACTGGCGCAAGACTTCGATTCCGTGATTGCAAGCGCGCGCCGGGCGCACCCGGCTTGGTTGATCGTCATCGCGGAACCCGACCAATCCCTGCCAGCGCGTTGAAGTCACCAACGAGCGCGACTTGCGAGCGAGAAACGGGCCCTGTATCTCGAATCCTTGGGGGGCGCGCAAATGATGTTCGGCCGAATCTTGGGCGCTTTGGTGACGAGCTCTCTGGCGGTGCCGGCTTTGGCCGAACCGATCAAGCTTGCGCCGACCAGCGCTTGGAATGTCAATTACGCCGACGACAGCTGCCGGCTGGCCAGAGTTTTCGGCGATGGCAAAAGCCGAACGTTTCTGTTGATGGACCGGTTCGCGCCCGCAGACGCGTTCCAGCTTACACTCGCAAGCAAATTGCTGACGCGCACAACGGCAGGTTCCGAAGGCTGGCGCGAAATCACGATCCGTTTCGGTCCTGGAGAGAGCGAGCAAATCGCTGCCATGAGGCCCGCGTCGCTCCAAAACCTACCGGCGCTGATTGGATCGACGGTGGTTCTCGGGTTCAGGCCCGATCCTCTCGCGCCGGGCACCGAAATGCCCGCTGCCGGGAACCGGAGCGACGGGAAGCAGCGCGAGGCGCCGGACGTGCTGACCCCGGCGGCCCAAGTGACGCCGGCGCGCGAAGCTGCGGTAAACTATCTCGAAATACGCGGCGCGTCCAAAGAGCCCATCGTGTTGGACCTGGGCAATATGGAGAAGCCCATGGCGGCCCTGCGCACTTGCGTGGATGAATTGCTCACGCGCTGGGGCGTCGATGTCGAAGCGCATAAATCATTGACCCGCCCACCCATCCCGACAGGCAATCCCGGGCGATGGGTTACCAGCAACGATTACCCTTCCAGCCTGGTAGCCAGGGGAATTCAGGGCAATATCCAGTTCCGGCTGACCGTAGAGGCAGACGGAAAAGTCAGCGGTTGCGCGATCCAGCAATCGACGCGACCCGTGGAATTCGACGAGATCGTCTGCAGGATCATGTCCAAACGGGCCGTTTTCGATCCGGCGCTGGACGCCGATGGCAAGCCGATCAAATCCTACTGGCGATCCTCATTCGCCTTCATCATCCGGTAGGTCAAAAGAGCGTCGTCGCGGCGTGGATCGCGACCCCAACGAGGCCACCGACCAGCGTGCCGTTCATGCGGATGAACTGGAGGTCGCGGCCTACGGCGCCTTCAATGCGGCTGGTGACCTTTTCCGCATCCCAGCGCTTCACCGTTTCGGAAACCAATTGCACGATCTGGCCGCCATAGCGGCTAGCGATGCCCACCGCCGTCCGCCGGGCGAAGCGATTGACCTGTAGCTGCAGCCGGGGATCGTCGCGCAGGGCGATGCCCATTTCGGACAGGCTATCCCCAAGACCGGCGAAAACCGCGCTGCCCTGCCCCTCGCCGCGAAGTCCGGCGATCAAGCCAGTCCGTAACCTTTCCCAGACACCCCCCCACCATTCGGCCACGGCCGGGTTAGCGATAAGCTCGCGCTTCAGCCGCTCGACCTTCTCCTGCATTTTTGGGTCGTCCAACAGGTCGCTGGCGAGGCCGGCAAGTCCCTCTTCAACCTTGGCGCGAAGCGGATGCTGTTCATCGACCAGCACCTCCGCCAGTAGTTTATAGAGGCCGTCAAGCACGGAGTTCGCCAGGCGCTCGTCGAGCCCGGTCAGGCGCAGCAGAGCATTGGCGCGCGTATGAATAACATCGCGCACCATCGCTTCATTGTCTTCCAGCACCAGCCCAGCCCAGCGGATCAGACTGTCGATGACCGGGCGGTGGCGCCCATCGGCGATCATGGCGGCCAGCATTTTGCCTAGCAGCGGGGCCACGGGGAGCCGCTCGAGCCCCGTTGCGAGCGCGGAGCGGACTTGCGTGCCAAGCCGTTCCGGATCGAGCGACTGCAAGACCTCTACCAACAATTCGCCGGCACCGGCGCGTACCCTGGAGGCGCCCCCCTTCACCGGCTCCGCCAGATAGCCGCCGACTGCGCGGGCGAGATTCATTTCGCGCATCCGGCGGGCGACGACCGCCGGCGTAAGGAAGTTCTCGCGTAAGAATCCCGCCATGGTGTCGGCGATGCGATCCTTGTTCTCGGGGATGATCGCCGTGTGCGGAATTGGCAGGCCGAGCGGGCGGCGAAACAGCGCGGTCACTGCAAACCAATCGGCCAGCCCGCCCACCATGGCCGCTTCTGCGAAAGCGTGAACGTAACCCCAGGCGGGATGGACATCGAGGTACTGGCCGGAGATCACGAACACCGCGGCCATGATCACCAGCAAGCCGGTTGCCGTGCGGCGCATCGCCCGCGCCCGGTCCGGGAGGACCGGGATCGCGCGGCTGCCTGACGGCGGTATCAGACCCGACTTCACCCGCTCCGCCTATTCGGCAGGATAGGCCTGCCGGGGCGGGGTGACTTCGTTCTCGTCTCCCGGCCGATAGGTAAGCATTCTGGTGCGAAGCCAGGGGCCGAGACGTTTTTCCAAACCGTCGGCGAGGCTGAAGCCGGCGGGAACGATCAGCAAGGTGAGCAGGGTCGACAAGATCAGCCCGCCGATCACGACCGTGCCCATCGGCGCGCGCCAGGCTGCATCACCCGAAAGCGAGATGGCGGTGGGAATCATGCCCGCGGTCATCGCGACTGTCGTCATCACGATGGGCTGCGCGCGTTTATGCCCGGCATCGACGATCGCGTCATATTTCCGCACCCCCGCGGCCATTTCCTCGATCGCGAAATCGATCAGCAGGATGGAGTTCTTGGCGACAATGCCGAACAGCATCAGCACCCCGATGAACACGGGCATCGAGAGCGGCTGGTTGAATACTATCAGCAACAGGATGCCGCCCAGGGGCGCCAGAAACAGCGAGCTCATGTTCACCAAGGGCGAAACGAAGCGGTGATACAGCAGGACCAGCACGGCGAAGACGAGCAGCACACCCGCCAAGAGCGCGACCATGAAGGCATCGATCATCTCGGCCTGCCACTCCTGATCGCCAAATGGCGCGTTGGACACACCGGCGGGCAGGTTCTTCATGATCGGCAGCGCCTGGATCGCCGTCATCGCGTCACCCTGCGCCACGCCTGGAGCCAGATCTGCGCCCACGAAGACGCGGCGTGACTGATTGTAGCGCTGGATTTGCGTCGGACCGGAACCGAATCCAATTTCCGCAACTCGGGAGAGGGGGACCGAACCGCCCGACGCAGTCGGCACAGGCAGGTTGCGAATGGTGGAAAGATCCCGGCGTGAGGTTTCCGATAGCCGGACCCGGATGGGCACCTGGCGATCCGAGAGCGAGAACTTCGCCGCGTTCTGGTCGATATCGCCGAGCGTTGCGATGCGAATAGTCTGGCTCAGGGCTGCGGTCGTTACGCCCAGGCTCGCGGCCAAGTCTTCGCGAGGCCGGATGACCAACTCAGGGCGGCGCAAATCGGCTTCGATGCGCGGAGCCACAATGCCCCGGATACCGCTCATCTGCTCGACGAGCGTCGAGGCAGCACGATTCAGGGCCTCAGGGTCCGACCCCGAAAGCATGACGGATATCGGGCGCCCGGTCCCGCCACCGCCCTGATTGCTAAGGAAGGTGACGCGGGCGTCAGGAATTTCCTGCAGCTTGGGCGTCAGTTCGCGCTCGAACTGCTGCTGAGTAAGTTCGCGATCCTTCTTGAGCGTGAGGAACATGCGCGCATTGCCTTCGTTCACACGCTGCAAAGCGGCCTCGACCTCGGGGCGATCGTTGAAAATGGCCGCAACGCGGTCGGCAACCGCTTCCGTCTGAGCCAGGGTGGTGCCCGGCTGCATTTCGATCCGCAGCCGGCTGAAGTCGCTATTGACCTCCGGAAAGAACTGCGTCGGCAGCGACATGAAGCCGCCCACCGTCAGCAGCAATGCGGCATAGCCCGTGCCGAGCATCCACACGCGATGATCGCGCAGGCGCGTCTCGCGATAGCGGTGCCAATCGCGATAGCCGGCGCCGAATAGACGCGAGACGAGGCGCCACAGCCAGATGGCGGCGAGCAGACTGAGATAAGCCGCCACGGTCGCAACCACGAGTTGCAGCAGGGTAACGATCGATTTTGCCGCCTGGGCAAGAATATTGGTCGGATCCGCGCTTATCCCGCGCGCGAAGGTATCGGGCAGCTGCAACGCCTGAAGCGAGCTGAACGACCAGAAGAAGCCGGCCGCTGGCAGTGCCAGTAAGAACAACCCGAAGACCAATAGCAGCGGCAAATACCACCAGCGGGTCCGCGGATGCCCCAGCCCGTCGCGCAGCCGGTCCATCTCGCTGCGATCGAGCGTCCAGCGCAGGAGCCTGATGTAGCGGTCCATCATGGGACCTTCGCCGTGCGCGGCCTCGCCCTTGGCCTTGAGGAAATAGGCCGCGACCATTGGCGTGATCATGCGCGCGACCGCGAGGCTCATCAGCACCGAGGCAACGACCGTCAGACCGAAGTTCTTGAAGAATTGCCCGGAAACGCCCGGCATCAGACCCACCGGCAGAAACACGGCGACGATGGAGAAGGTGGTAGCCACCACGGCGAGCCCGATCTCGTCGGCAGCGTCGATGGAGGCCTGATAAGCGCTTTTGCCCATGCGCATGTGGCGCACGATATTCTCGATCTCCACGATCGCATCGTCCACCAGCACGCCCGCGACCAACCCGAGGGCAAGCAGCGACAGGCTGTTGAGCGTGAAGCCCATCAGGTCCATGAACCAGAAGGTCGGGATTGCGGACAAGGGAATGGCCAGCGCCGCAATCAGCGTGGCGCGCCAGTCGCGCAGGAAGAAGAATACGACGACGACCGCCAAGAGCGCGCCTTCGACCATTGCGGCGATCGAGCTGTCGTATTGCGCCCGGGTATACTCCACCGAGGTGAACAGGGGCGTGAATTCGATGCCCGGGTTTTCCTCCTCGATCTTTTCGAGTTCGGCCGTAACCAGGTCATAGACCGATACGTCGGAAGCCCCTCGTGCGCGGGTGAGCGAGAATGTCACCACCTGCCGCCCGTCGATCTTGCCGATCGAGGTTACTTCTCCGAAGGAATCGCGGACGGTGGCGAAATCGTCGAGCTGGACCGTGCGGCCACCGCCGATGGGGATCTGGATCTGTGACAGCTGATAGGCGGTTTCCGCATTGCCGAGCACGCGGACCGATTGCCGCGAGCCGGCAATCTCGGCGATGCCACCGGCAGCATCGGTGTTGATCTGCCGCAACTGCGCATTGAGCTGGCTGGCGGTGACCCCGAGCGATTGCATGCGCGCAGGATCGAGAATGACCAGGATTTCGCGGCTGACGCCGCCACCGCGCCCGATTTCGGCGACGCCTTCGATGCCGAGCAACCGCTTAGAGAGCGTATCGTCGATGAAATAGGACAATTGCTCCAGCGTCATGTCCGGGCCGGACACGGCGAAAAAGCCAATTGGTTCGGACGAGGTTTGCGCCCGGAACACGCGCGGTTCGAGAATGCCATCGGGCAGTTCGCCGCGGATCTGATCGACCGCAGCTTTCACCTCGTTCACCGCCTGGGCGACATCGGTGCCGATCTCGAAGTTGACCATCGATTCGGTCGAACCCTCCCGGGCCGTCGAATTGATGTTCTCCACGCCTTCAACGTTCTGGATCGCAGCCTCGACCTTTTGCGTGATCTGGCTTTCGATCTCCGTCGGTGCGGCGCCCGGCTGCGCGATGGTGACGATCACCATCGGGAATTCGATGTCCGGGTTATCCTGGACCTTCATCCCCATGAAGCTCATGATGCCGGCCAGCAGCAGGCCGGTGAACAGCACGATCGGAATTACCGGGTTACGGATCGACCATGCGGAGATGTTGCGGAAATTCATTCCGCGGCTCTCCGCTGCAGCGAAGGCTTGATGCGGTCACCGGGGCTCAGGAACCCGCCCGCCCGCAGGACCACGCGCTCCGCTCCGGTGAGGCCCTCGGCAATGGTGATACCGCGGTTCGTCACCATCCCGGTCCGCACGGCGCGGCGTTCGACCTTGTCGTCCTTGCCCACGATATAGACGTAGCTTCCCTTGTCATCCGACAGGATGGCACTTTCGGGCAGCATCGGGGCCACCACGGTACCTGACCTCATTTCGGCGCTGGCAAAGCCGCCGGGCCGCAGGCCGGGAGCATAAGCAAGCGCAACACGCGCAGTGCCCTGGCGGGTCTGCGGGTCGATCGTCGGTTCGATTTGCCAGATCTGGCCGGTGTAGCTCCGATCGAGTCCGGCGGGCGTGACGGTCACCGGCGTTCCAACCGTGACCTGAGCCAGATCTTCTTCGCCCAGACGTGCGAGCAACTCCATTTCTCCGCCCTGCGCCAGGGTGAAGACGGGTTGGCCGCCAGCTCCGATGGTCTGTCCCGGCTCGACGTTGCGAGTCAGCACCAGGCCGCTGACGGGCGCGACGATATTGAGGCGGGCATTGCGCGCCTGCAACTCGCGCAACTGAGCCTCGGCCACACGCACGCGTGCCGCCGCGGCGTCGCGGGTTGCCGTCAGCCGGTCGACATCGGCCTTCGAGATGAACCCGCGGTCCACCAGGCGCAGGGCGCGGTCGAGATTGGCCTGCGCCAGATTGGCATCGGCGCGAGCGACTCCAATTTGCGCCGCGGCGGCGCTCGCCTGCTGATTTTGCACCGCGCGGTCGACGGAAACGAGGATCTGCCCCTGCCGCACCCAATCGCCTTGGTCGGCCGCCACCGAGACCACCCGGCCGCCTTCGCCGACCACGCCGACGGGAATTTCGCGTCGAGCGCCAATCGTGCCGGTGGCCGAAATTGCCCCCTCCACCGTGGCGCGGCCCGGCGCTACCACCGTGACCACGGGAAGTTGCGCTCCCGCGTCGGCAGGCGGAGGGGCTTCGCCGCGAGCAAACGCGAAATAGGCAATAATAGCCGCGAGAAGGACCAATAGGCCGCCCACGACCCAGCGGCGGCGCTTGCGCGCGCGGTCGGGATGCGCATCGAAGGGGCCGGACAATTCGTCCGCCCGGTCCGCAGTAACAGTCGTCTCGTAATTCATGTCCACTGCCGCCCCGGCTGCAATTGCCCGCTGGCAAGGGGCCGCAACGCGGCCCGTTTCACCAATGCGCAGCCCTAGCTGTTAGGCGGCGGGAGGGCAATCAGTCACTCGACAGGCGACGCAAAGCGGCGGACCAGCGGCTTTTCCGCCGACCACGAAAAAGGGCGGCCGCAAGGGCCGCCCTTCGTCTATCGGCGAAATGCGGAATTAGCGGATGCGCCGACGCTGAAACAGATTGACGATACCCAGCAGGATGATCGCGCCAACCAAGGCGACGAGGAAGCCGGGCAAGTTAAAGGTTTGAATGGTCGTTTCGATACCCAGCAGAGGACCAGCCAGCAGATTGCCGAGAATGGCGCCTACAATGCCGACGACGATGTTGAGCACGATGCCCATCGATGCGTCACGGCCCATCACCATGCTCGCAAGCCAGCCGGCGATGCCGCCGACGATGATTGCAATGATCCAACCCATGTCACATTCCTCCTGTTGTGCCCCCTTTATCCCAATGCCGAGAAGAGCTTTGGTCGAGGACGGGTCCCCGATGTGATTGGGAACAACAGAAGATCGCGTCAGCGGGCGAGAAGTTCCCGCTGCAGACGCTCGGGTCAGTATTTGAGCTGGCGTTCGTATAGTTCGCGGTAGTGCTGGATGCGGGTTACGCGCAGGCCTTGCATGCCCGAACGGTCGACCGCGCGCTGCCAGGATGCGAACTCTTCGAGGGTCAGCCCATAGCGTTCGAGGACATCGTCGATACTGAGCAAACCACCATTGACGGCAGCCACCACCTCCGCCTTGCGACGCACGACCCAGCGGCGCGTGTTGGCCGGCGGCAAGTCGGCGAGGCTCAACGGCTCCCCGAGGGGGCCGATCACCTGGGCAGGGCGGATGTCCTGGTTTTCAATCATCGTGTCTCTCGGTGCCGTTGTCCGCGTTGTTCGCGGCTTCGGGCGGCATTATCCTGCGCAATTTGCCATGCGTTAAAGTATCACGGTTAACGGGGTGTTGACCCTGCTGTACCGTCCCACGGTGAAAGGCGGCGAAGCTGGCGTGTGGCTCGTGATCGCACAGTTCGCCCAGGGCCGGGCGAGTGTCGCGCGCAGCGGCAATGCGGGCAACGAGATCGGACCAGCGCAGCTGGCGCAGAATGGTCGATTCCTCGCTTCCGGCAAGTTCCGCCGCTTTGATAGGACCCTCAAACATTCCGCCTGTCCTAGGGCCATCGGGTAAAAACTGTGTGAAGCCCTGCCGTGATGGTTTCCCGCGCTTTGACCATTTGCGTTCTGCTGGTTTTGCGCAGGCGTCGCCGCTATGGGCGCCGCAATGTTTCATGCGAACATCACCTGCCCGGCTGGCGTAGGAACCTTGTCATCGACCGAGGCGGCGCGGCTGTTCGATCTGCCGCGTGCGGCCGCGCAGTGCCGCATCGTGGTGGCAATGTCGGGCGGCGTCGATAGCTCGGTAGTTGCGGCGCTTGCTCAGGCCAGCGGCGCGGAGACGATCGGCATCACGCTGCAGCTTTACGACTATGGTGCCGCCACAGGCCGCAAGGGAGCGTGCTGCGCTGGCGACGACATTCGGGACGCCCGCGCCGTGGCTGAGGGGCTGGGAATCGCGCATTATGTGTTCGATCACGAAAGCGCTTTCCGCGAAGAGGTGGTCGAGCGCTTTGCGGACGACTACGTTGCCGGGCGCACGCCCGTGCCCTGTATCCGCTGCAATATGGGGCCGAAATTCACCGATCTCCTGGCGATGGCCCGTGAGCTCGGCGCCGATTGCCTCGCTACCGGACATTACGTCCGGAGGATTGTCGCCACCTCGGGTCCCGAGCTTCACCGCGCTATCGACCCCGCCCGCGACCAGTCCTATTTTCTCTACGGCACGACCGAAGCACAGTTGGAATTCCTGCGCTTCCCGCTCGGGGGGCTGGCCAAGAGCACGGTGCGATCGCTCGCGGAAGATGCTGGCCTACGCAATGCCGCCAAGCCCGATAGCCAGGACATCTGTTTCGTCCCCGACGGCAACTATGCCGGAATCGTCAAGCGCATCAGGCCCGAGGCAGCGCGTCCAGGCGCGATCGTCCACGCCGAAAGCGGCCAAGCGCTGGGCGAGCATCGCGGGATCATCCACTTCACAGTTGGCCAGCGGCGCGGACTCGAAATTGGTGGCCAGCCCGAGCCGCTTTATGTGATCGGGGTCGACGCGGAAAACGCCGAGGTCTTGGTGGGCCCGCGGCGGATGCTGGCGGTCGGCGCCGCGCAGCTCATCGAGACCAACCGCATCGGCCCGCTGCCCGACCAGCCGCTGTCGGCAAAAGTACGCAGCCTGGCGAAATCCGTGCCCGTCATCCTTGACGGGCCACTGGGAGACGGCGGGATTGCGACGATCCGCTTCCAGCAGCCCGAATATGGTGTGGCCCCCGGTCAGGCGGCCGTACTTTACGCAGGCGAGCGTGTTGTCGGGGGCGGATGGATTGACAGCACACGGCCTACCGGCCTCTCCTAACGCTGCGCTGCCCCTTCCAGCCATCGAGGACGCACCCATAGCCTGGCCGCAGGCGAGCGGTTTCGCTCGCGAGCAATGGCACGCCGGCAGTAACGCTTCGCTCCACTTCATCTGAAGTCAGGCGGATGAGCTCCATCCCCGCCAACTTATCATCCGCGCAACTCTCCATGCTGCGGCCCGCAACGAAGCGGCACGAGCAACCCACTCGCGCGGCATAGGCGGTGCCGGCGGTTATATCGCCGCGCAGACGCTGCCCGAAGGACGAGAACCAGCCCACCGCAAGCAGCCCCGCCAGCGCGAGCGCGACTAGCAGCCAGATCCGCCCCCGGCTTTTCGATTTTGCATTTGCCAAGCGCGAAAACCCCGTGCGAGTGACGCCGCATGATCGTGCGGCTCAAACCCCTTATCCCGGCCCTTATCCTGACCTCAAGCCTCGCAGCCTGCGGGTCACCCGATCTGGCGGATCGGCGCCCGCTCGACAAGGCTGCTCTGGCCGCGGTTACGGACAGCGCCGGGGCCCCGCGCGCGGAGCTGGCACGAGCGATCGATACCCTGTTTTCCGACCCGTCGGTTGGGGAAACGCGCGCAGTCGTGGTTATGGCTAACGGCAATTTAGCAGCCGAGCGTTATGCACCGGGTTACGACGCATCGACGCGCTTCGTCAGCTGGTCGATGGCCAAGACCATTACCGCAACGCTGATAGGATTGCTGATTGCGGACGGCAGGCTCGAGCTGGATCAGCTCGCCCCGATTCCGCGGTGGCGACGACCCGGCGACCCGCGCGGCGCGATCACCATCCGCCATTTGCTGCAGATGCGGGCAGGCCTGGATCATACCGAAGGGGGGCCGATTCCGGTCCAGAGCAGCGAAGTGCGCATGCTGTTCCTCGACGGCCGAGACGATATGGCGCGCTGGGCCGAAGAGCAGCCGCTCGAGGCTGAGCCGGGGAGCAAATTCGAATACTCCAGCAACACGACCGTTATCCTCGCCGATATCGCCGCGCGCGTTCTCACGGACAACAGCCGCGATCCCGAGACGCGCCGCCGGGCCGTTGCTGAATATCTGCAGGCGCGGCTCTTCGAACCGCTCGGCATGACCAGCGTGGTGCCCGAATTCGACGCTGCCGGCACGATGATCGGCGGTAGCCTGATGCATGCAACCGCGCGCGATTACGCCCGCTTCGGGGAGTTTCTCCGCACCAAGGGCTCGCACCGGGGGGCGCAGCTCGTCCCCCGCCAATGGGTCGAAGCGATGGTGACCCCCAGCCCCAGAAGTCCGCATTACGGCTTCCAGACCTGGCTCAATCGCCCGGTCGAGAACAGCCCGCTGTTCCCCGACCGCGCGCCCCATTCGCTGTTCGCGATGATCGGGCACATGGGTCAGTATGTCCTCATCAGCCCGAGCCAGCGGTTGACCGTGGCGCGGCTGGGCCATTCCGACGCCGAGCAACGCGAGGCTCTTATGCCGCGGCTGGCCGATCTGGTCGAGCTTTACCCGGCCAGGTAGAAAGTCCCCTCGACGACGGACACGCAATCGCCGCCCAACCAGACGCGGTCGCCGTCGAGCCGGCAACGGGCGTCACCGCCGCGAGGCGATGCCTGGTGCGCGGTCAAGTCGCTGCGGCCAAGGCGCGTCGCCCAGAAAGGGGTCAGCGCGGCATGCGCCGAGCCGGTGAAGCTGTCCTCGTCCACCCCGCCACCTGGAACAAAAACCCGGCTGGCGATATCGGTTTTGTCTCCTGGCGCGGTGCAAATGAACTGGTCGTTCCCAAGCTTCGCAAGCCCCTGCAGGTCGGGGTCGAGCGCGCGCACTTCTGCCTCGTTGTCGAACAGATAAATGCCGTAGCGATCAGGGTTGAGCCAAATTTCGCGCGGCTTTGCGCGGAGAAGCTCTGCCGCCTCCGGCCAATCCGAGCGCTCGGTTAAAATGGCCGGCAAGGCCAGTTCGTAGCTCTCGCCCACACGGCGCACCTCGAGGCTGCCCGCCCGGCGTGTGCGAAAGGTCAAGCGCTCGCCGCCATCGCGGGTTAGCAGCACGTGGCCACTCGCCAGAGTAGCGTGACCGCAGAGGCGAACCTCTTCGGCCGGGGTGAACCAGCGCAGCTCCCAATCCGCCTCGCCAGTTGCGTCGCGGACCAGAAAGGCGGTCTCGGCAAAAAGGTTTTCCGCAGCGATGGCGAGCAGCGTATCGTCAGGCAGCCAGGCCTCCAGCGGCATCACCGCCGCCTGGTTGCCGCCGAACGTTCGGTCGGTGAAAGCATCGACATGCCAATAGGGCATTTTCATGGGCGCTTCTCCTCCAAACGCGCAAATTCGTCTTCCTCGACCAGAGGATTGTCGGGCTCGTCGACATGGCCCGCCGGATCGATGTGAATCAGCACTTCGACGCCCGGGAAGGCCGCCCGCAGATCGTTTTCCACTCGCTCGACAACATCATGCGCCTCGCGCACCGTCATTTCTGGCGGTAGGCCCACGTGAAACTGAACGAAATCATGCATTCCGCTCGTCCGGGTGCGTAGATCGTGCAGATGGCTAAGCTCGGGATGCCGCGCTGCCACTTCAACGAAAGCCAGGCGCTTTTCTTCGGGCCACTCCCGATCGAGGAGCTGATCGACCGCCGTGGTGGCAGCACGAAAAGCCCCCCACGCAAGCCATCCCGCTATCGCCAGGCCAAACAGGGGATCTGCCTCGTCGAAGCCGGCATATTGATCGAGCATCAGCGCGGCGATGACAGCGAAATTCAAAAGGAGATCGGAACTGTAGTGGAGTTGATCGGTCTGAATCGCGACGCTGCCCGTGCGACGGACGACGTGGCGCTGCCACGCGAGCAACGCGAGGGTCGCGCCGATGGCGAGCAAGGACACGATGATGCCCTCCTCCGCCGCGGTGGTCTCGGGCGCCCCGCCCAGCTGCGATATCGCGCGCAACGCAATTCCCGTCGCGGAAACCGCAATAAGCATCACTTGCATGATTGCCGCGAGCGCCTCCGCCTTGCCATGGCCGAAGCGGTGCTCGCGGTCGGCCGGCTGCGCTGCAATCCAGACGCCGACCAGCGTTGCAAGACTGGCGACCAGATCGAGCACGGTGTCGGCCAGACTGCCGAGCATTGCCGTGGAGCCAGTGCGCCATGCCGCCCAGCTTTTGAGCGCAGCCAAGAAAACGGCCGTAACGATCGAGGCGATCGCCGCGCTGCGCGTCAACCACGCCCGCTGGGCATGTGCATCAGTCACGGATAAAGCAGCGTGCTGGTCCACCCACCTTCCGCAGTGCGGGTGAACCGCCGGCGATCGTGCAGCCGGCCGGGCCGATCGAGCCAGAACTCGATCGCAACGGGGGTAAGCCGGAAACCGGTCCAATGCGAGGGGCGCGGCACATCGCCTCCTGGAAAGCGTTCAGCCAACTTCTTTACGCGCGCGAGATATTCCGCGCGCTGGGCCAGGGGCCGCGATTGGTCTGAAGCCGCCGAGCCGAGCTGCGAAATCGGTGAACGCGAGCGGAAGTAGGCATCCGCTTCGGCGGCAGTCACTTCGGTCAGGCGACCTTCGATACGAATTTGCCGGCGCAAGCTCTTCCAGTGGAACAGCAAGGCGGCTTGCGGATTGGCCGCGATTTCCGAACCCTTGCGGCTCTGCGCATTGGTGTAAAACACGAAGCCTTCAGGACCATGGTCCTTGAGCAGCACCATGCGAACGGAAGGTCGGCCATCGGGAGTTGCGGTGGCAAGCGCCATGGCATTTCCGTCGTTTGGCTCGCTCACCAAAGCCTCAGTAAACCAGGCGCTGAACAGCTGGAACGGATCGCCGTCCGGTAGCGCGCTCATCTCATCGGAGAGACCGCTGTGCTGGCCCGCAATCGACACGTTGAGCTCCGTTTCGGCTATCGAGGGCCGCCTAACGCGCAATCATTGAAGAGGGAAGCGTTTCGCCCGTATCAAGCGGGCAGCAGGACACTGGAACTGAGTGCTCGTTCCAGTACATCGGCAATCTGTTCGCTCGCCGTCCCGTCCCCGTAAGGATTTGGCGCGCTGGCCATGGACCGACAGAGCTGTCCGTCGGTAAGAAGCGCCGACACGCCCATCACTATATCCGCTGTGTCCGAGCCGACGAGTTTAACGCCCCCGGCCGCGATTGCTTCCGGGCGTTCGGTCACCTCCCGCATCACCAGCACAGGCTTGCCCATTGCCGGCGCTTCTTCCTGGAGGCCGCCGCTGTCCGTCACCACGCTGTGGCAGCTGCGCATCAGGTGGAGGAATGCCTCGTAGGGCAGCGGCTTGATCACGTGCACATTCGCGAGGCCGTCCAGAAGTTGGAGAACTGGTCCGCGCACAGCTGGATTGGGGTGAGCCGGGCAGACGAGATGAACGGCAGGGAAGGCTGCCGCCAAGCGACGCACCGCTTCGGAGATACGCTGCAGCCCTTGCGAGAAATTCTCGCGGCGGTGGCAGGTCACGATCACGTAACGCTCGGTCCGCCAGTCGAACCGCAAGGCCATATCAAGGCGGTCTGCGACCTCGCGCCGCAACGATACTTCGGCGTCGTGTCGCTCGCCCATGTATCGCAATGCGTCGATCACGGTGTTGCCCGTCACGAAGATCGCGCCCGGATCGCAGCCTTCCTCGATGAGGTTCGCTTTGTTCAGTTCGGTCGGTGCGAAATGATACCGCGCAATCATCGAAGTCACGCGACGGTTGAATTCCTCCGGAAAGGGAGCTTGCAGGTCGCGGCTGCGCAGTCCTGCTTCGACGTGTCCGACGGGTATGCCGGCATAAAACGCCGCTGTCGCACTGGCCATGCTCGTCGTGGTATCGCCATGAACCAGAAGGAGATCCGGCCGCTCATCGTGAAGCACCTTGGTCATGGCCAGGATCGCCGCAGCTTTAACGTCGGCTAGCCCCTGATCGTGGCGCATCAGATCGAGATCGATGTCGGGTACGATCGCGAAACTGCGCAGCGCCTGGTCCAGCATCTGCCGGTGCTGCGCCGTCACGCAGCAGAGCGTGTCGAAGACGTCCTGACGCGCACGGAGTGCTCGGTAGACCGGCGCCATCTTAATCGCTTCGGGTCGCGTCCCGAAGACGAGCATGATCCTCTTTTTCCGACCCACGCTTCGCGACCCTCCCATGTGGAGAGCGCGAGTGCCACCAAGGGGCGCCGCGATGCAAGACGCGCGACGACCCATTCGTCGCGGCGCACCCGTCTTGTCGCGAATTGGGGCGGCGGCGAGTCGAAATATGAACTGAGAAGTTCCGACGTGCCGAACTTGCGTGGGGCAGGCGTTCCACCTAGCTAACACGCCTCATGGCCATGAATTCGACCGATCCCTATTCGACCCTGGGCGTGGCGCGCGGCGCGAGCGAGAAGGAGATCAAGAGCGCCTATCGCAAGCTCGCCAAGGAGCTGCATCCGGATCGCAACCAGGACAATCCCAAGGCTGCCGAGCGATTTAGCAAGGTCACACAGGCCTATGATCTCCTGTCCGACAAGGACAAGCGCGCCCGGTTCGATCGGGGCGAGATCGATGCGGACGGCAATCCCTCCAACCCCTTTGCAGGCATGGGCGGCGGCTTCAACGGCGGCGGGTATGGTGGCCCAGGGGGTGGTTTCGGCGGGCGAAGCGGCGGCTTCCGGCCCGAAGACTTGCAGGGCATGGGAGGTGCGGAGGGAATTGACCTGTCGGACTTGTTCGAGGGGTTGTTTGGCGGCGGTTCACGTGGTCGCTCGTCCGGCGGCGGCGACTTTGGCCAGCAGCGCCGCCCGTCGCCCAAGGGCGCGGACATCGTTTACCGGCTGCGCGTGCCCTTCGCGGATGCCGCGGCGCTCAAGCCGCAGCGCATCACTCTGGCCGATGGCAAGACGATCGACCTCAAGCTCGCCCCTGGCCTGGAAGAGGGGACGCAGATGCGCCTGAAGGGCAAGGGCCAGCAGGGACCCGGCGGAGCTGGCGATGGCATTGTCACCATCACCATCGACCCACATCCTTTTTTCCGCCGCGAGGGAGATAATGTCAGGTTGGAACTGCCTATCACCCTCAGTGAGGCAGTGGCTGGTGGCAAGGTGAAAGTGCCGACAGTCGATGGCCCCGTGATGCTGACGATAAAGCCGGGCACATCCAGTGGGACGACAATGCGGCTGGGTGGCAAGGGCTTTGTGAAGAAAGACGGATCTCGCGGCGACCAGCTCGTCACGCTCGAGATCGACCTGCCGGACAACACGGCGGAACTGGCGGAGCGACTGGGGGATTGGGCAGACAACCGCAACCCGCGGGCACGTTTCGGGGTTTGACGGGCCGGCAACTCCGGGAGAGCATGAGCGAATTGGACATTCCTGCTCCCGAGGAACGCGAGGTTCATTCGCTATCCCCGGAGGAGCGCCGTCAGGACGCGATCCATCGTCCCTATAACTTTCGCAGCAGGGTTCTGAGCGAGGTCGGCCCCGGCACGCGTATCTTCGAAGTGGCGAAGCGCGTCGCGGTGGGCGCCTATAACGATGGATTCATACACGCCGGCAATCTCGCCTATATGGCACTGATCGCAATATTCCCCTTTTTCATTCTCGGTGCGGCTATCTTCTCCGCCATTGGAGAGGAGAGCGAGCGGGCAGCAACGATCGATGCGGTACTGTTAGCGCTTCCTCCCGTAGTCAGCGAGGTAATCGAACCTGTAGCGCGCAACGTGGTGCAGGCGAGGAGCGGTTGGCTGCTGTGGCTAGGTGCCCTAGTGGGTCTATGGACGGTCTCCAGCCTGATCGAGACAATCAGAGATGTTTTGCGCCGCGCTTATGGCACCAAGGCAACGCATGCGTTTTGGATGTACCGACTATTCTCGGCGGGAGTAATAGTCGGCGCGGTAATCTTACTGATGGTCAGCTTGCTGGCCCAGGTGATGATCGGGACAGCGCAGGAGGTGATTGATGCCTATATGCCGCGATTGTCCGACGTCATCGACCAGCTTCGCCTGACGCGGATCGTGCCGGCCCTAGGCCTGTTTCTGTCGCTATACCTGCTTTTTTACTCCCTGACACCAAAAGCCTATCGCAAGCGGCGCTACCCCAAATGGCCAGGAGCCTTGGCAACGACCGGTTGGTGGCTTGCGGTCACAGCCGCGCTGCCGCCTGCTATCCGTAGTTTTTTCAGCTATGACGCGACATATGGCAGCCTCGCCGGTATCATGATCGCGCTGTTCTTTTTCTATCTCGTTGGGCTAGGCTTGGTTATTGGTGCGGAGCTAAACGCCGCATTGGCGGAGACGCCGGAGGAAGCGGAAAATCGGATCGGCCAAGGGGACGATCGGCTGCGCCGCGAGCAGCGGCGTCGCGAAGCGGAGGAGGGTGCCGCGTGAGCGGATTGATGGCAGGCAAGCGCGGGCTGATCATGGGGCTCGCTAACGATAAATCCCTTGCTTGGGGCATCGCCCGCAAGCTTGCCGAACACGGGGCGGAGCTCGCTTTCTCCTATCAGGGCGATGCGCTGAGAAAGCGCGTGGAACCTCTTGCCGCGGAGCTCGGCAGTGAATTCACATTCGATTGCGATGTCTCAGACATGGCAGCTCTCGATCGCGCCTTTGCCACATTGCAAAGCCTTTGGGACCGGCTCGACTTCGTCGTCCATGCCATCGGTTTCTCCGACAAGAACGAGTTGCGCGGTAAATTCGTTGATACCAGTCTCGACAACTTCCTGATGACGATGAACATTTCCGCCTACAGCCTGGTGGCAGTGGCCAAGCGCGCCGCGGCGATGATGCCGCCTATGGCTGAGGATGG
>ERZ1066118.766-NODE-766-length-25968-cov-36.855632_pt1 | contig 25968 bp, 21 predicted proteins | sample MGYA00382765_ERZ1066118 | MGnify/ENA primary metagenome ERZ1066118 (study PRJEB33369, sample SAMEA5778348) | biofilm metagenome | biome: Industrial cooling water; feature: Water cooling tower basin; material: Biofilm | place: United Arab Emirates | collected...
CCCCTCAAAGAGCGAGACACCCGGCCAGGCAGGGCCGGGGCGGAAGGGCTTACCAGCGGGACCCAGCTCCTGGACCGAAGGACGCCCCCCCATCGGTGGCCGAGGGCGTCCGGGTCGATGGGGCTGGCCTTCCGCGAACCCCAAGGGTCTTCTCTCCGCAGTGCGAGGGAGGATCGCAGGGAGAGGTAAAGGAAGCGTGGCGGCACCGCGCGGTGGGGGGGCCTCTCGCGCAACGGGGCAAGAGGGGGGCTCCGCCCCCCGCCTCTGGCTCCCCCCGGGATGCTGGGGGCCAGAAGAGAGGGGGCCTTGGGCGGACGATGGTGGGCGAGCCCGCACCGGGACTGCGGAGGGAGCCAGCCTGCGGGGACGCTCGGGGATGATCGGGCCGAGGCGAGGGGGCCTGCCTCTCCTCCGGCCCCAAGCATCCCGGGGGGCGAGGCGCCCCGCGCCGAGGGGGGGCAGAGCCCCCCCGCCTTCCCTCAGGCGCCGCGCACGGCGTCCACGAGGCGGTGGACGCGGGCGATCGAGGCGTCGGGCGTGATGCCGTGGCCGAGGTTGAAGACGTGGGGGCCGCCCCGGAAGGCCTCCACCACGCGGCGGGCGGCGTCCTCCAGCCCGTCGCCGCCGACGAGCAGGTGGGGGGCGAGGTTGCCCTGGACGCAGCCGTCCCCCTGCACCTCGCGCGCGGCCCAGAGGGGCGCCACCGCGTCGTCGAGGGCGACGCAGTCGGCGCCGGTGGCGGCGTGGGCGCCGGCATAGGAGGCGCCGGCGCCGCGCGGGAAGGCGATCACGGGGACGCCGGGGCAGCGCAGGCGGAGGGCCTCGCGGATGCGCCCCATGGGGGCGAGGGACCACTGGCGGAGGTCGTCGCCCCGGAGGGAGCCGGCCCAGGAGTCGAAGAGCTTGAGCGCCTCCGCGCCGGCCTCGGCCTGGGCGGCGAGGTACTCGACGGTGGCCGCCTCGAGGCGGGCCATGAGGGCGGCGAAGGTCCGGGGGTCCTCCGCCATGAGGCGGTGGGCGGGGGCCTGGTCGGGGGTGCCGCGCCCGGCGATCATGTAGGTGGCCACCGTCCAGGGGGCGCCCGCGAAGCCGATCAGGGCGGCCCCGGGGGGGAGGCCCTCGCGGACGCGGCGGACGGTCTCGTAGACGGGGGCAAGGGTGTCGTGGACGTCGCCGGGCGCGCGCAGGCGCGCGAGGTCGGCCGCCGTGGTCACGGTGGACAGGCGCGGCCCCTCGCCCGCCTCGAAGGCGAGCGAGGCGCCGAGCGCCTGGGGCACGAGCAGGATGTCGGCGAAGAGGATGGCCGCGTCGAAGCCGAAGCGGCGCAAGGGCTGGAGCGTGACCTCGGCGGCGAGCGAAGGCGTGTAGCAGAGGTCGAGGAAGCCGCCGGCGCGCTCCCGCGTGGCGCGGTATTCGGGCAGGTAGCGGCCCGCCTGGCGCATGAGCCAGATCGGCGGGGGCGAGAGGGCCTCGCCGTGGAGGGCGCGCAGGAGGGGCTTCATGGGGCGCGCCGTGCCCGGGGCCGGCGCGCCCGTCAAGGCCGGCCTTCGCCTTAACCCTGTCGCGAAGTTTAGCGGCCCTCCCGCCTTGCGGGGGGGCGGCGCGCGCGCCTATGTCGCCGGCCATGCGAGCCCTCCGCATCGGCACACGCGGCTCCCCCCTCGCCCTCGCGCAGGCGCGCGAGGTGGCCGGGAGGCTGGCGCAGGCCACGGGGCGGGAGGTGGGCGACTTCCCCATCGAGGTCATCCGGGTGACGGGGGACGCGGTGCAGGACCGCCCCCTGGGGCAGATCGGGGGCAAGGGGCTCTTCACCAAGGAGATCGAGGAGGCGCTGATCGCGGGCCGCGTGGACCTGGCGGTGCATTCCATGAAGGACGTGCCGGTGGAGGGGCCGGCGGGGCTGGCGCTAGATTGCGCCTTGCCGCGCGAGGACCCGCGCGACGCCTTCGTGTGCCTGGGCGACCATGCGGGGCTCCTGGACCTGCCGGAGGGGGCGGTGGTGGGCACGTCGTCCTTGCGGCGGCGCGCGCAGGTCCTGGCGCGCCGGCCGGACCTGCGCGTGGTGGAGTTCCGGGGCAACGTGCAGACGCGGCTCGCGCGGCTGGCCACGGGCGGGGCGGAGGCCACGTTCCTGGCGCGGGCGGGGCTCAACCGGCTGGGGCTCGCGGACGTGCCCGCCCGCGCCATCCCGCCCGACGTGATGCTGCCGGCGCTCGCGCAGGGGGTGGTGGGGGTGCAGCGGCGCGAGGGGGACGGCGAGGCGGCGGAGCTGCTGGCGCTGGTCCACGACGCGGCGACGGGGCTGCGGCTCGCGGCCGAGCGGGCCTTCCTCAAGGGGCTCGACGGCTCGTGCCAGACGCCCATCGCGGGGCTCGCGGAGCTGGAGGGGGACCGGGTGCGGCTCCGGGGCGAGATCCTGCGCCCCGACGGGTCGGAGGTGCTGGCGGAGGACGCCACGGCCCCGGCCGAGGAGGGGGCGGAGCTGGGCGCGGTGCTGGCCTGCCGCCTGCGGCGGGCGGCGGGGTCGGGCTTCTTCCTCTAGGCCCGGTCGAGGCGCAGGAGCGTCAGGAGCGCCAGGAGCATGACGAGGGCGGCCAAGGCGCCGGCCGCCGCGTAGCCGCCCGCCCAGGTGCCGGCCCCGTAGGCCAGCGTGGTCAGGCCGTTGCTGGCGAGGCCCTGGACGGCGAGGAGCGAGGCGCCCGCGCCGGGGCGATGGGCGAGCAGGTCCTGGAGGTAGGCGATGGCGAGCGTGAAGATGAGCCCGCCGCCCGCGCCGGCGAGCAGGGTCAAGGCCCACACCCAGGGGGTGGGGGCCAGGAGCGGCAGCAGCACGTGGAAGGCCGCGTAGAGCGCGGCGCCCGCCCCGATCACGGCGAGCCGGTCGCGGCCGCGCGCGATGCGGCCGAGGAGCAGCGACACGACGATCTCGACGAGGACGAAGGCGCCGAAGAAGAGGCCGACCTGCGAGGCGGGCCGGCCCGCCTGGGCGAAGACGAGGCCGAGCACGATGCCGGTGAGGGCGGGGGCGACGTGCAGCGCCCCGACCAGCGCCACGCGGGCCATGACGGGCAGGGCCGCGACCTCGCCCAGCGCCCGCGTCCAGCGGCCCTCGGGGCTGCGGGTGGCGGGCAGGCGGGCGTCGCGCGGCCAGGCGCGGGCCACGAGGAGGAGGTGGAGGAGCGCCAGGGCCGCCGCCACGGGGTAGACGGCGAGGATGGAGGCGCCCCGCTCCAGGACCAGCGACCAGAGCGGGGGGACCACGAGCCACGGGAGGGCGAAGACGGCGCGCAGCGTGCCCATCACCGCGTCGCGCGCCCCCGGGGGTAGGTCGGAGGCGACGAGGCGGCCCAGGGCGAAGACCTGCCCGAACACGGTGGCCCCCACGGGCAGCAGCAGCAGCGAGGCGAGGGCGAAGGGGGCCGGCGCGGGCCAGGCCCAGACGACGAGCGCGCCCAGGAGGCTCGCGCCCACCGTGAGCATCGCCAGCGCCCGGCGCAGGGGGCGGCGGTCGCCCAGGATGCCGATGGCGACGGAGGCCGCCACGCCCACCAGGGAGGCGCCGAAGAGGAGGAGGGCGTAGGCGCCGTCCGAGAGGCCCATGACCTCGACGGCCACCAGCGACTGGTGCACGCCGACCGAGGCCGTGAGCGCCCCGAAGAGCAGGAGGCTCAGGGCGGCCACCCGCAGGTCGGGGTCGGTGGCGACGCGCCGCAGGCCATGGCGCATCAGGGGAGCACCTTGCCGGGGTTCATGATCCCGTCGGGGTCGAGCGCGGCCTTGACGGCGCGCATGGCGGCGAGCGCCCCCTCGCCCTTGTGGCGGGCCATGGTGGCGCGCTTGGAGAGGCCCACGCCGTGCTCGGCCGAGAAGGTGCCGCCCTCGGCCACGGCGGCGTCGTCTATGGCGGCGCGCAGCGCGGCCAGGAGGGCGGGGTCGTCGCGCGTGGGGTGCGCGGTCATGTGGACGTTGCCGTCGCCCAGGTGGGCGACGACCACCTCGGTGCAGCCGGGGTCGAGGGCGCGCAGCGCCGCGCGGGCGCGCCCGAGGAAGGCCTCCACGCGGTCGAGGGGGACGGCGGTGTCGGTGTCCACGAAGGGGGGGTCGAGGTAGCCGATGCGGCCGGCGGCCTCGCGCCGGTCCCACAGGGCGCGGCGCTGGGATTCGCTGGCGGCGAGGTGGGCGTCGAGGACGGCGCCCTCCTCCAGCATGGCTTCGAGGACGGAGCCCAGGAGCGCGTCGAGGCGGGTGCCGCCCTCGGGGGCGGGCAGGGCGTCGCGGGGGCCGCCGGCCAGCTCGACCAGCACGTTGTGCTCGTGGGACTCCGCGAAGGGCTCGCGGGCGCCCGGCACGTGGCGCAGATGCTGGAGGATGTAGGAGCGCGGCATGTACTCGAAGGCCTCCACGGGAGCCTCGTCCTGGAGGCGGTGGAGGAGGAGGAGCGCGTCGGGCAGGGAGCGGAGCGCCACGGTGGCGGTGGCGCGCGCGGCCGGCAGGGGGGCGAGGCGCAGGGTGGCCGCCGTGATGACGCCGAGCGTGCCCTCGGCGCCCACGAGGAGGTGGCGGAGCGCGTAGCCGGTGTTGTCCTTGCGCAGCTCCGAGAGGAGGTCGAGGACGGTGCCGTCCGCGAGGACGGCCTCCACGCCGAGGGTGAGGTCGCGCGCGGAGCCCCAGCGGAGCGCGTTGGGGCCGCCGGCGTTGGTGGCGAGCAAGCCCCCGACCATGGCCGAGCCGCGCGCGCCCAAGGTGAGCGGCCAGCGCAGGCCGTGGGGGAGGAGCGCGTCGTTGAGGGCGTCGAGCACGACGCCCGCCTCCACGGTGGCGGTGCGGCCCGAGGGGTTGACGCGGCGCAGGGCGCGCAGGCGGTCCACGGAGAGGAGGAGGGCGCCGGGCGCGTGGCCGGCCCCGGCGAGCCCGGTGCGCCCGGCCGAGGGCACCACGGGGACGCGGTGCCGGGAGGCCAGGCGCAGGGTGGCGGCGACCTCGGCGGTGGAGCCGGGGCGCAGCACGGCGAGGGGCGTGCCCTCGTAGTGGCCGGTCCAGTCGCGCGACCAGGGGGCGAGGCCGTCGGCGAGGACATGGGCGGGGCCGAGGGCGGCCCGGAGGTCGTCGAGGAGGGTCATGGGGAGCCTCTTGGGGCTGCGGGGACGCCTTGCCCCAGAACGGGGGCGGCCGGAAGGGCCGTCAGACCGCCGTCCGAGGACGGCGGGGGCGCCCGGGTCGCCCATCCCGGGGCCGGACGGGAGGAGGGGCGACCCCGGTGCCGTCCGGGGCGTTCGGGAACCGCGTGCTGGGCCGCCTGCTCCCCGGGTCCCGCCGCGACCCGGCCCGCCCCGACCCGGCCCGCCCCGACCCGGCCCGCCGCGACCCCGCCGGGGTCTGGGACAAGTCCGACGCGGCGGGAGACCCCGGTGCCCGGCACTGTCCGAGGGGGCGCGATGCGGGGCTCGTGACGCCCGACGGAGACGTGGACCGGGCGCCGCGAGGCGGGACGCGCGAGCGGTTCGTCTGGGACCACGGGAGGCCCCTGAGCCCGAGGCCCATCATGCTTTGGCTGGAGCCGATCGTCACGGTCGCGGTGCTGGCGCGGCTGCGCCCGGACCCGGGGCCGGCCCGGGGCGCTCCTGGGAGCGCGGGCGGCCGATGGGGCGTCCGGCGCCATGGCCTTGGCCAGCCGGGATGCGAGGGGCGGACCCGTCGCCCCCGAGGTCGAGACGGCCGTGCGGGAGATGGAGCGGCTCGCGGCGCGGCCTTCGGGCTGGCCTACGCGGAGGGGGGGCGGTCGCCTGCGAGGGGGCGCCGGCGGACGGGCCGCGGTGGCCGCCGGCCCGCGCCCGTTGACGGGGCCGCGCCCCGGCCTTAAGTGCGCCAGGGGTGGCATGGCGACGTAGCTCAGTTGGTTAGAGCGGCGGAATCATAATCCGTAGGTCCCCCGTTCAAGTCGGGGCGTCGCTACCACCCCCCCTTCCCAGGATCGGTGGTGCAGGGGCCACCGCCCCCCTAGCCCGCCAGGCCCTCGCGGTGCGACAGGGGCGGCCCCCGGCCCGGAGGCCCCGCCATGCTGCGCCCGCCCTTCACGCCCCGCGAGCTGATCGGCTTGGGCGCCGTGCCGGGGCCGCGCTTCAAGGCGTTGGTCGAGGAGGTCAACGGCTCGGCCGTGGCGCGAGGGGCGCGAGGGCCGGAGGCGGCCGAGGCCGCGCTCGCGGCGCTCCTCGCCCCTCACCTCGCGCCCGCCACGCGGCCCCTGCGGGAGCCCGCGCCCCTGCGGTCGTTCCTCACGGCGGCGGCGGGCGACGAGGACGAGAGGCGCAACGCCGATGACGTGACGGGCACGCTCAGGGCGCTCCTGCGGACGCCCACGACGATCCAGGGGCTCGCCATGCCCGACGCCTGCCCCTCGGGGCCGCTGGGCACGATCCCCGTGGGGGGCGTGGTGGCGGCAAGGGGCGCGATCCATCCAGGGATGCATTCGGCCGACGTGTGCTGCTCGATGATGCTCACGGAGATCGGGGACGTGGACCCCGCCCGCGTCATGGACCTCGCCCACGAGCTGGCGCTGTTCGGGCCGGGCGGCTGGCGCGAGCCCGTGGCGCGGCCCTCCGCCGCCTTGGAGGCGCGGCTGCGCGCCAACCCTTTCCTGCGCGGGCCGAAGGCGCTGGACCGGGCGCATCACCACCTGCGGACGCAAGGGGACGGCAACCACTTCCTGTTCGTGGGCCGCTCGGAGGCCACCGGAGCGGTGACGCTGGTGTCCCATCACGGCTCGCGCGGGCTCGGGGCGGAGCTCTACAGGGCGGGCCTGGAGGCGGCGGAGCGGCACCGCCGGCGCGTGTCCCCCGAGACGCTGCCGCAGAACGCCTGGATCGAGCTGGCGAGCCAGGAAGGCGCGGACTACTGGGACGCGCTGGAGGCCGTGCACGACTGGACGGTGGAGAACCACGAGGCCCTGCACGACGAGGTGCTGAGGCGCCTCGGGCGGGACGGGGCGGGGCGGCTCTTCACGCCGCACAACTTCGTCTTCCGCGACGAGCGCGAGCCGGACGTGCTGCATCACGCCAAGGGGTCCACGCCCGTGGACCCCAGGCTGCTCAGGCGGCGCGAGGGGCGCATGGTCATCCCCATGAACATGGCCGAGCCGGTGCTGGTGGTGGAGGCGGGCGCAGGGGGCGCGCGCTTCGCGCCCCACGGGGCGGGGCGGCTCCTGTCGCGCACGGCGTTCCTCGAGAGGCACGCGCACCTGAGCCCCGAGGAGATGATGGCGCGGGACATCGGAGACGCCCCTGGGGGCCTCGACCTGCGCTTCTGGTGCGGGCGGGCGGACCTGTCGGAGCTGCCCTCGGCCTACAAGAGCGCGCGGAGGGTGCAGGAGGACATGGCGCGCTTCGACCTCGCGCGCGTGGTGGACCGGATCGTGCCCTACGGGTCCATCATGGCGGGGGACGTGGAGGCGGACGCGCCCTGGCGGAAGCGGCGCGACCTGAGGGCCGCCGCGCGCGACGGGTCGCGGGGCTAGGGCGCGCCGGGCGCCTCCCGCAGCCCCAGGAGGGCGCGGGCCTCCGCCGTGGTGGCGGGCCTGCGGCCGTGGCGCGCGGCGATCTCGGCGGCGCGCCTGACGAGGGCGGCGTTGGAGGGGGCCAGGGCGTGGCGGTCGAGCCTCACGTTGTCCTCGAGGCCGGTGCGCAGGTGGCCGCCCCTCCCGGCGGCCCAGGCGTTGAGGGTGGCCTGGTCGCGGCCGATGCCGGCGGCGCACCACGGCGCGCCTGGCAGGAGGCGGGCGAGCGTGGCGACCATGAAGTCGAAGGCGGGCTCGTCGGCGGGCAGGGCGTTCCTGACGCCCATGACGACCTGCACGTAGGGGCGCGGGGGCAGGCGGCCGTCCTGCGCCATGGCGGCGGCCTGGAAGAGATGGGAGAGGTCGAAGCACTCCACCTCGGGCCTGACGCCGTGGGCGAGCATCTCGGCGGCCAGCCAGTCCACGAGGTCGGGGGGGTTGTCGTAGACGCGGGTGGGGAAGTTGACCGAGCCCACCGACAGGGACGCCATGTCGGGGCGCAGGGGGATCATGGCGCCGCGCGCGCGCCCCGAGCCCGCGCGGCCCCCCGTGGAGAGCTGGACGACGAGGCCGGGGCAGTGCGTCCGCAGGCCTTCGAGGAGGCGGGCGTAGCGGTCCACGTCGAGCGAGGGCTTCCCCTCGTCGTCGCGCACGTGGCAGTGGGCGATGCTGGCGCCCGCCTCCCAGGCCTCCTGCGTGCTCTCGACCTGCTCGGCGATCGTGACCGGCACGGCCGGGTTGTCGGCCTTGGACGGCAGCGAGCCGGTGATCGCGCAGCAGATGATGACGGGGGCGGTCATCGGGCGTGCGCCGCCAGGAAGGGGCGGAGGAGGGCGGCGGTGGCCTCGGGCGCCTCCACGGGGGGCAGGTGGCCCGAGCCGGGGACGAGGTGGAAGCGGGCCTCGGGGATCAGGCGGGCGGTGGCCTCGACCAGCGCGGGGGGCGTGGCGCCGTCGGCCTCCCCGGCGACGACCAGGGTGGGAAGGCGCAGGCCGGGGTCGGTGGCCGCGTAGTCGGCGTCGCGGATGGCGCGGCCGGTGGCGGCCCAGGCGGCGGCGGGGGTGCGGACCAGCATGGCGCGCCAGGGCGCAAGCAGGGGCGTGGCGCGGAAGGCGGGGGAGAACCAGCGCTCCATGGCGCCGTCGGCGAGCGATTCCAGGCCCTGGGACTCGGCCTGGGCGATGCGGGCGTCCCAGACCTCGCGCGTGCCGATGCGCGCGGCGGTGCTGACGAGGACGAGGGCCGACAGGAGGTCGGGGCGGCGGTGGGCGAGGTCCTGGCCGATGAGGCCGCCGACCGACAGGCCCACGAGGACGCAGGGCCCGCCCCCCGCCGCCTCGATCAGCGCGGCCGCGTCGTCGGCGAGGTCGGCGACGGCGTGGGGGCCGCCCAGGTCGGAGAGGCCGTGGCCGCGCTTGTCGTAGCGGAGATGGCGGTGGCCCGGCAGGAGCGGGATCAGAGCGTCCCAGAGCCGCAGGTCGGTGCCCAGAGAGTTGGCGTAGACCACGAGGGGGCCCTCGCCGTCGGCCCGCCAGTGCATCCGGCCCCAGGGCCGCTCCAGGACCCGCATGGCGTCCCTCCCCCGCCCCTGCTAGCACGCCGAGGCCGGCGGCGGGAACCGCCGAGGGAGGCGCGGGGGGCTCAGCGCGCGGCCGCGTCCTCGGCCGGCCGGACGCGGCCCTGGGCCCAGCGGATGCCGGCGGCCAGCTCGTCGCGGCGGAAGGGCTTGCGCAGGCGCGGCAGCAGCGGGTCGGGGCCGTCGGCGAAGCCCGAGACCACCAGGACCGGCAGGCCGGGCCAGCGCAGGCGCAGGCGGCGCGCTAGCTCGCTGCCCGTGAGGTCCGGCATGCGGTGGTCCGTCACCAGGAGGTCGGGCGGATCGGCCTGGGCCAGCGCGGCGGCCGCGCCCTCGGCCTCGGTGACCTCGAAGCCCAGCTCGCGCAGCATCTCGGCGGCGGTGGCGCGGGCGAGCGGGTCGTCGTCCACGAGCAGCGCCCGGCCCCCGAGGGCCCCCGCGGCCGCCGGGGCCTCGGGCGCGGCCTCGGGCGTGGCGTCGGCGGCGCGCAGCCAGAGCGTCACCGTGGTGCCCTCCCCCGGCGCGCTCCTCAGCCCCAGGGCGCCGCCCAGCTGGAGCGCCAATCCGTGCGCCATGGAGAGGCCCAGGCCCGTGCCCTTGCCCGGGTCCTTGGTGGAGAAGAAGGGCTCGGTGGCGCGGGCGAGCGTGGCCTCGTCCATGCCGGTGCCGGTGTCGGCCACCTCCAGCCGCAGGTAGGGGCCGGGCGCGAGGCCGTGGGGATGGTCCGCCGCCACCGACTCCTCCCGCAGCGACAGGCGCAGGCGCCCGCCCTCGGGCATGGCGTCGCGGGCGTTGACGGCGAGGTTGAGGAGAACCAGCTCGAGCTGATTGGCGTCCGCGAGCGCGCGGGGCAGGGCGGCGGGCGTCTCCAGCTCGAGCACCTGGCCGGGCCGGAGGGTGCTGCCGAGGAGCCCGCGCATCCCGTCCAGGAGGGCGGCGAGGTCCACGGGGCCGGGCTGGAGCGGCTGGCGGCGGGCGAAGGCCAGGAGGCGGCCGACCAGGGCGCGGGCGCGGTCGGCCGCCTCCAGGGCGCCGGCCACGAGCCGCCTCTCGCGCGGCTCCAGGGCGCCGCGCCGGCTCAGCGCGTCGAGCGAGCCCATGATGGGGGTGAGCAGGTTGTTGAAGTCGTGGGCCACGCCCCCGGTGAGCTGGCCCAGGGCCTCCATCTTCTGGGCCTGGAGGAGCCGCGCCTCGGCCTCCTGGAGCCGCGCCTCCTGGGCGAGCCTGTCGGTGACGTCCGTGACGATCTGGAAGGCGCCCGTGACGCGGCCCTCGGGGTCGCCCGGGGGGTCGCGCAGGACGTTGAAGCGCATCTCGTAGGTGCGGCGGTCGCGGTCGTGGGCGCCGAAGGTGCCGGTCTCTGTGAAGGCCTCGCCCGCGAGCGCGCGGCCCCAGACGGCGCGCACGGCCTCCCTGTGCTCGGGCTGGTCGCCGAGGAGGTCCAGCATGTTGAGCCCGGGCGCGGGGCGCGGCCCGTAGATGCGCGCGAACTCGTCGGCGGCCGCGCGGTTGACGGCGAGCCAGGTGAAGCCGGTGTCGGCCACCTGGACGAAGGCGTCGGTGGTCTCCACGACCGTGGCCAGGAGCCGCACCTCGGCGGTGCGGGCGGCCACGCGCTCCTCCAGGAGGCGGTTGACCTCGCGCAGGGCGGCCTCGGCCTGCTTGACGGCGTGGATGTCCACGGTGGAGCCGAAGAAGCGCAGGATGCGGCCCGTGGCGGGGTCGCGGTGGGGCAGGCCGCGCGCCAGATGCCAGCGCCATTCGCCCGAGGCCGCGCGCACGCGCTGCTCGACCTCGAAGGGGCCGCCCGAGGCGAGGGCGCGGGCGAAGGCCAGGGCGGTGGCGTCGGCGTCGTCGGGGTGGACGTAGCCCTGGACCACGGCGGCCGCGTCGGCGGGGGCGTCGGGGGCCTGGCGCGGGGCGCCGGTGTAGTCGTGCCAGCGGTCGTTGAAGAACTCGACGCGGCCCTGGGCGTCGGTCACCCAGGCGATCTGGGGCGAGGCGTTGGCCATGAGGCGGAAGCGCCCTTCGCTGTCCTCCAGGGCGGCGCGGGCCTGGTGGGCGTCGGTCACGTCCTGGCCCGAGACGAGCACCCCCCAGGGGCGCCCGTCGGGGCCGGCCACGGGGCGCGCGTCGAAGTCGAGCACGGCGTCGCGCTGCGCGGTGCCCGGAGGCGCCCGGTAGGGCGCGCCGCGGCCCTCGACGGGCTCTCCCGAGGCGAGCACCCGGTCGAGGATGGCCACGAAGCCCTGCGCGGCCGCCTCGGGCAAGGCCCTGGCCGCCTCGCGCCCCTCCACGTCGCGCCCGCCTACGAGCCGCCGGTAGGCGGCGTTGGCCCAGACGAAGCGGTGGGCGGGGCCTTCGTGCAGGGCCATGAAGCCCGGGCTGCCGTCGAAGAGAGCGGACAGGAGCGCCCGGTCGGGGATGCCGGGGGGGACGGAAGGGGGGGCGTCGCTCATGGTGGTCCCGGGAAGCTTAGGCCGCCGCCTCCCCCTTGGGAAGCGTCACGCGGGCGCGGGGAGGGGCCGGCCCGCCAGGAAGGCCGCCACGTTGTCCACGGCGAGCCGCGCCATGGCCGCGCGCGTCTCCCGCGTGGCCGAGCCCACGTGGGGGGTGAGCACCACGTTGGGCAGCCGCAGGAGGCGCGGGTCGGGGCGGGGCTCGCCGCGCATGACGTCGAGCCCGGCCGCGCGCAAGGCTCCCGATGCCAGGGCGGCGATGAGCGCCTCCTCGTCCACCGTGGTGCCGCGCCCGACGTTGACCAGGACGCCCTCGGGGCCGAGGGCCGCGAGGACCTCGGCCGAGACCATGCCCTCCGTCTCGGGCCCGCCGGGGACGGCGACGACCAGGGCGTCGGAGAGATGGGCGAGGCGGAGGAGGGAGGGCTCGTGGGGGTAGGGCGCGTCCTTGGGCCGGCGCGAGGCGTAGGCGACGGCCAGGCCCAGCGCCTGGGCGCGCCGCGCCACGGCTTGGCCGATGCCGCCCAGGCCGAGGAGGCCGAGCCTGCGCCCCCGCAGGCTGCGCCCGAGCGGCGCCGGCCCCGCCGCCCAGGGCCCCCTGGCATGGGCGTCCAGGCCCTTGAGGTCGTGCCAGGCCGCGAGGAGGAGCATGAGGGCCAGGTCGGCCACCTCCTCGGCCAAGGCGGGGCCGACGTTGGCGAGCAGGACGCCGCGCGCCTCGAGCGCGGGCCGCGCGATGCCCTCCAGGCCCGCGGACGTGGAGGACACGAGGCCGAGATGCGGCAGGCGCGCGGCCTCCTCGGCCGAGAGGCCCCGGTGGCCGTCCGTGACCACCACGCGCGCGGGGCAGCCCTCGGGGACGGCCTCGGCGGCGAGCGTGGGGGCGAGGGCGGCCAGGCGCGCCTCCTCGGCGGCGTCGCCCAGGGGCACGAGGCGCAGGATGGTGGTCACGTGGGGGCCTCCGTGGGTGGGGGGGCGCGGCGGGCGCGCAGGCGCTCGCGCCAGAGGGCGAAGAGGCCCGCGCCCACCACGATGGCGGCGCCGAGCGCCACCTGGGGGGCGAGCGCCTCGCCGAAGGCCGCGACCCCCACGGCCGAGGCGAAGACGAGCTGGAGGTAGGCGAAGGGCTGGACGGCCGAGGCCTCGGCCAGCTCGTAGGCGCGGATGAGGAGCCAGTGGCCGAGCACGGAGGTGAGGCAGAGGAGGCCCATGAGCGCCCAGTCCCGCGCGGCCATGGGCTCCCAGGCCAGGAGGCCCAGGGGGGTCATGGCGAGGGCGCCGACGAGGCCGGTCCAGGCGAAGGAGGCCATGGCCCCGTCGTCGCGCGCCACGAGCCGCGTGAGCACGTTGTAGAGCGCCCAGGCGGTGGCGGCGACCAAGGGCACCAGGGCCTCGGCCCGCAGCGCGCCCGAGCCGGGGCTCAGGATCACCAGGACGCCCGCGAAGCCCAGGCCGATGGCGAGCCAGCGCCGCCAGCCCACGCGCTCGCCCAGGAGCGGCACGGAGAGGGCGGCGACGAGGAGGGGCGAGACGGTGAAGACGGCGTGGGACTCCACCAGCCCGAGGAGGGTGAAGGCCAGGACCATCGCGCAGATCTCGAAGGCCAGGAGCAGGCCGCGCGCGCCTTGGGCGAGGGGGTGGCGGGTGCGGAGCGCGGCGCGCAGGGAGCCCGAGCGGGCGCGGGCCAGGAGGAGCGCGAAGGGCGCGAAGAACCAGTAGCGGATCGTCACCACCACGAGGACGTTGGCGGCGTCGGCGAGGTGGCGCGACAGGCCGTCCTGGAGGGCGAAGACCAGGGTGGCGAGCGCCATGAGGAAGATGCCCCGCCGGCCGTCCTGGGCCCTCACGGCCTGGTCGCCACGGTCATGTGGCGCTTGTGGCCGAAGCCCGGGCGGCGCTCGACGAGGAGGCCGGCGGCGGCGAGCGCGCGGCGGACCTGGCCGGCGGCGCTGTAGGTGGCGGCGACGGCGCCGGGGCGGAGGCGGGCGGCGAGGGCGGCGAGGAGCGGGGGCTCCCACATCTCGGGGTTGCGGGCCGGGGCGAAGCCGTCGAGGAAGGCGGCGTCGGCCTCCCCCTCCCAGCGGGGCAGGAGGTCGCGGGCGTCGCCCTCCAGAACCTCAAGGACGAGGGGGCCGAGGCGCCACGGCCCCGGAGCCCGGAGGGCCGCGAGCAGCTCGGCGGCCTCCGGGGCGAGGTCCGGGAAGGCCGCGAGGGCGCGGGCGCGGTCGGCGGGGGCGAGGGGGAAGCGCTCCAGGCTCACGAAGCGCAGGGGGCCGCGAAAGGCCGCCTCGCGCAGCGCGCGCAGGGTGACAAGGGCGTTGAGGCCGGTGCCGAAGCCCAGCTCCAGGACGGTGACGCCTGGGCGGAGGCGCCCCATCATCCCCGTGCCCTCCAGGAAGACGTGGGCAGCCTCGGCCGCGCCCCCCTCGCGCGAGAAGAAGGGGTCGCCGAAGCGGCGCGACACGGGCACGCCCCCCTGCCAGTCGAGATCAAGGCCGTCTGGCATGGGGTCCGGGTCGGGGCTAGGTCGGCGCGGACCATGGGAGGGCGGGGCGGGGATGTCCAGACGGGCGGACCTCACGGTGCGCGGGGCGGGCGTCCTGGGCCTGTCGGTGGCCTGGGAGGCCCTGCGCCGGGGCCTTCGCGCGCGTGTCGTGGACCCGGGGGGGCCGGGGGCGGGGGCCTCGGGCGGGGTCGTGGGGGCGCTGTCGCCGCTGCCGCCGGACGGCTGGGACGAGGGCCGGGCGCTCCAGCTGGAGGCGCTGATGATGGCGCCCGCCTGGTGGGCGGGGGCGGCCGCGGCGGGGGGCGCGGACCCGGGCTATGCCCGCACGGGTCGCCTCATGCCGCTGCCCGACGAGGCGGCCGTGGCCCGCGCGCGGCGGCGCGGGGCGGAGGCGGCGCGGCGGGGGTGGGCCTGGGAGGTGGTGGAGGCGGGGGGACCGCTCGCGCCCCTCTCGCCGACGGGGCTGCTGGCGCGCGACGCGCTGGCGGCGCGGGTGGACCCCCGGCGGGCCGTCGCCGCCCTGGTCGCGGCGATCCGGGCGCGGGGCGGCGAGGTGGTGGCGGAGGCCCCCGAGGAGGGGATCGTGGTGGAGGCCACGGGGGCGGCGGGGCTCGCGGCGCGGGGGCTCGGGGGGGGCGTCAAGGGGCAGGCGGCGCGGCTGCGCCTGCCCGGCGTGGAGAGGGAGCCCCAGGCCTACGCGGGCGGGCTCTACGTGGTGCCGCACGCGGACGGGACGGTGGCGGTGGGCTCGACCTCGGAGGCGGAGTGGGTCTCCGAGGGGCCGGACGGCCTCCTCGACGACGTGGTGGCGCGCGCCCGCGCGCTCGTGCCGGCGCTGGCGGCAGCCCCGGTCCTGGAGCGCTGGGCGGGCCTGCGGCCGCGCGCGCGGGGCGGGCGGATGGTGCTGGGCGAGGCGGCGCCGGGCCGCTGGGTCGCCAACGGCGCCTTCCGCACGGGCTTCGCGCTGGCGCCGCTCGCCGCGCGGCTCCTGCTCGACGCGCTGGAGGGGCGGGGCGCGGTCCCCGCCTCCTGGCGGCCCCCGCCTTGAAGGCGGCGCCCGGGGGTGCCATGGCGGGCCAAAGGGAGGGCCTCATGCGCCACGGTGGACGGATCCTCGCGGACGCCTTGCGCCTGCACGGGGTGGAGCGCGTCTTCTCGGTCCCCGGCGAGAGCTTCCTGGCGCTCCTCGACGGCCTCCATGACGGGGGCATCCAGAACGTGGTCTGCCGCCACGAGGGGGGCGCCGCCATGATGGCCGAGGCCACCGGCAAGCTCACCGGGCGGCCCGGCGTCTGCGTGGTCACGCGCGGGCCGGGCGCCACCAACGCCAGCGCCGGCGTCCACGTGGCCTTCCAGGACTCCACGCCCATGATCCTCCTGATCGGCGACATCGAGAGGGGGCACCGGGACCGCGAGGCCTTCCAGGAGGTGGACTTGCGGGCCATGTTCGGTCCTCTCGCCAAGTGGGCGGCCGAGATCGGGGAGACCTCGCGCATCCCCGAATACCTCGCCCGCGCCTTCCGCGTGGCCACCGAGGGACGGCCCGGCCCCGTGGTGCTGTCGCTGCCCGAGGACATGCTGGGCGCGCAGGCGGACGTGCCCGACATCCCCCCCGCGCCGCCCCCCGCCGCGCCCGACTGGTCGGGCGTCGCACGCCTCTTCATGGAGCGCCTCGCGGGGGCATCGCGCCCCCTGGTCGTCGTGGGCGGCCCCCATTGGTCTGAGGGGGCCTCGGCCGACCTCGCGCGCTTCGCGGAGACCCAGGGGCTGCCCGTGGCCCTGGGCTTCCGCCGGCAGGACCGGCTGGACAACCTCCACCCCCTCCACGCGGGCGACCTCAACGTGGGGGTCAACCCGCGCCTGGCGGCGCGCGTGAGGCAGGCCGACGCGCTGCTGCTGCTCGGCACGCGCCTGGGCGACATCGAGACGGGAGGCTACGCGCTGCTGGACCCCCAGGGGCATGGCAGGACGGTGCTCCACGTCCACCCGGCCCCGGAGGAGCCCGGGCGCGTGTGGCGCCCGGACCTGTCGGCCACGGCGCGGGCCACCGACTTCGTGGCCGCCCTGGCCGCGCTGCCGCCCATGGGGGGGGACTGGGGCGGCTGGGCGAGGGGCGCGCACGAGGACTACCTGTGGTGGTCCACGCCCAAGCCCACGCCGGGCGCCGTGCGCCAGGAGGAGGTGGTCGCCTGGCTGCGCGACCGCCTCCCCCCCGACGCGATCCTCTGCAACGGGGCGGGCAACTTCGCGGCCTTCCTGCACCGCTACCACCGCTGGCGGCGGTGGGGCACGCAGCTCGCGCCGACCTCGGGGAGCATGGGCTACGGCTTCCCGGCGGCGGTGGCGGCGTCCATCGCGCACCCGGGCCGCTCGGTGGTCTGCCTCGCCGGCGACGGCGACTTCCAGATGACGCTCAACGAGTTGTCCACCGCCCGCCAGTTCGGCGCGACGCCGGTGGTGGTGGTCATGAACAACGGGCAGTACGGCACCATCCGCATGCACCAGGAGCGCCACTACCCGGGGCGCGTGTCGGGGACGCAGATGGCGAGCCCCGACTTCGCGGCGCTCGCGCGCGCCTATGGGGGGCACGGGGAGAGGGTGGAGCGGCAGGAGGAGTTCGCGCCGGCCTTCGAGCGGGCGCGGGCGAGCGGGGTGGTGGCGGTGGTGGAGTGCGTGCTGGACCCGGAGGCGCTGACCACGGGGCAGACGCTGAGCGAGGCGCGCCGGCAGGGCGAGGCCGCCCTGCCGGCGCGCCACGGTAAGGAAGGGCCGTGACACTCCTCCTGCTCCTCCTCGGCTTCGCGCTGCTCGCCGCGGGGGGCGACCGGCTGGTGCGCGGGGCGGTGGGCGTGGCGCGGCGGCTGGGGATGCCCTCCTGGCTCGTGGGGGTCACGCTGGTGGGCTTCGGGACCTCGCTGCCGGAGCTGCTCACGGCCGTCACGGCGGCGCTGGCGGGGGCGCCGGGGCTGGCGGTGGGCAACGTGGTGGGGGCGAGCGTCGCCAACCTCCTCCTGATCCTGGGGGCCACGGCCGCGACGGCGGCGGTGGTCGTCGGGCGCGCGGCCTGGCGGCGGGACGTGGCGGCCCTGGGGCTCGCGGCGCTGGTGGCGGCCGCGCTGGCGCTGTGGGGGCAGGTGGGCCGGCCCCTGGGGGCGCTGCTCGTGCTGCTCCTCGCCGGCCTCGTGGCCGTGATGGCGCGGGGCGGCGGGGCGGGCGAGGCGGAGGACGGGGAGCGCCCAGCGTTGGGGCCGTCCCTCCTGTGGCTGGTGGTCGGCGTGGGCCTGACCCTGCTGGGGGCGCGGCTCGTCGTGCGCTCGGCGGTGGCGATCGCGCAGGGGCTGGGCGTGAGCGACGCCGTCATCGGGCTCACGGTGGTGGCGGTGGGCACGACGCTGCCCGAGCTCGTCACCTGCGTGATGGCGGCGCGCAAGGGCCACGCGGAGGTGGCCTGGGGCAACATCGTGGGGTCCAACCTGTTCAACGTGCTGGGGATCCTGGGGGTCGCGGCGCTGGTGCAGCCCTTCACGGTGCCGCCGGAGATCGCGCGGCTGGACGCCTGGGTGCTGGTCGCGGCGACGGCGCTGGTGGCGGCCCTGGCGCGGTCGGGGACGGGGCTGGGGCGGCGCGAGGGGGCGGCGCTGGCGGCGCTCTACCTGGGCTACCTGGGCGTGCTGGCGGCGGGGGCGAGCGTCCCTGCCCCGTTCCTCCGGTCGGATTGAGCCTGGACCGGCCGGACCGGAGCGAGGGCGAGGCGCGCGGCCGGAGGCTCGCCGGGCTCGTTCCTCGGCCTCGCGGAGCGGGGCGGCGAGGCCGCCATAGCCCGCCATGCCAGGTCCGTGGCCCGGCGGGCGGCGTCCGGGGCGGGCGGAGGCGCCGCGCCGGCCATGCGTCAGAACTCCACCCCCCTCTGCGCCTTCACGCCCCCCCGGAAGGGGTGCTTGAGCAGCTCCATCTCTGTGGCCAGGTCCGCCGCCTCCAGCACACTCTCGTGCGCGTTGCGCCCCGTCAGCACCACGTGCGTCCCCGCCGGCCTCCCGTCGCGCAGGAACCCCAGCACCTCGTCCACGTCGAGGTAGTCGTAGCGGATGGCCACGTTGATCTCGTCGAGCAGCACCATGCGGCGGGCGGGGTCGCGGATGAGGCCCTTGGCCACCTCCCAGGCGGCCCGCGCGGCGGCCACGTCGCGGGCGCGGTCCTGGGTCTCCCAGGTGAAGCCCTCGCCCATGGTGCGGAACTGGCAGAGATGGGCGAAGTGGCGCCCGATCAGGTCGCGCTCGCCCGTGGCCATGGCGCCCTTGATGAACTGCACCACCGCGCAGGGCATCCCATGCGCGATGCAGCGGAAGATCATGCCGAAGGCGGCCGTGGACTTGCCCTTGCCCTTGCCGGTGTGGACGATGAGGAGGCCCCGCTCCTCGGTCTTGGTGGCCATGATCCTGTCGCGGGCGGCCTTCTTCTTCGCCATCTTGGCGGCGTGGCGGGCGTCGTCGTCCGAGCCCACGGCCTTCTCGAACCACGCCGTCGTGGGACGGTCGTAGCCCTCGTGCGCCGTGCGGTGGGTCTCCGCGAAGCCTTCGGAGAGGAACAGCGCGTGGTTGCCCGTGAGCTCCACGCGGCAGCCGAGCGCGACCACCGGCAGGCCCAAGGCCCGCGCCCTCCCCTCGGCGAGCCGCAGCAGCGCGCGGGCGTGGCCCTGGCGGCGCGCATGGGCCGCGACCGCCAGGCGGCCGGCGTAGAGGTGGCCCTCGCGCGGCTCCAGCACCACGGCGGCCAGGAGCGGCGCCCCGATCCCCCAGACCTCGCGGGCCGGGTCCGCGAGGTCCGCGAGGGTCATGCCCCGGACCGAGGAGGGCGGGGCGATGACGCCCTCGTGCTCGCGGAAGGCCGCGCGGATGAGCTCGAGGGCCTCGGCCAGCGCGGGGTCGCCGGGGGGGATGCGCCGCGCGTCGCTCATGCCGCCTCCCCCAGCGCCGCCACCCGCATCCTCGCCGAGTTGGAGCGGGGCCGCCAGAGGCCCCGCTCGATGGCCTCCCCCAGCCGCCGGGCCGTCTCGCGCAGGGCGGGGGCGTTGACCTCCCCCATCCAGGACCTGACGGCGTCGTCGCCCAGCGTCGCCGCCTCCACGGCGTCGAAGTGGTGGTCGCGCACCGCGCCCGTGGCGGCGGCGAAGGCGAAGAGGTAGTCCACGGAGGCCGCCACCTCGAAGGCGCCCTTGTAGCCGTGGCGCATGACGCCCGCGATCCACTTGGGGTTGGCCACGCGGGACCGCACCACCCGCGCGACCTCCTCCTCCAAGGAGCGGATGACGGGGCGCTCGGGGCGGGAGTGGTCGTTGTGCCAGGCCGGCACGCGGCGGCCCGTGAGCGCCTCGATGGCGGCGAGCGCCCCGCCCTCGAACTGGTAGTAGTCGTCCGAGTCGAGCAGGTCGTGCTCGCGGTTGTCCTGGTTCTGGACCACGGCGTCCACGCTGCGCAGGCGCCTCTCGAGGCCCGCGCGGTCGGCGACGCCCTCGGCGTGGGCCGCATAGGCGTAGGCGCCCCATTGCAGGTAGGCCTCGCCCAGGTCGGCGCGGCCCTCCCAGGCGCCGGAGTCGATGAGGGCCTGGAGCCCGGCCCCGTAGGCGCCGGGCCTGGAGCCGTAGACGCGGGGCCCGGGGGCGGCCGCGGCCGCGTTCATGTCGGCCGGTTCCTCCAGCGCTTGGACGGCGCGCGCGGCCGAGTCCATCAGCGCGACGAGCTGGGGGAAGGCGTCGCGGAAGAAGCCGGACACGCGCAGCGTCACGTCCACGCGGGGGCGCCCCAGGGACTCCAGCGGCAGGACGCGGAAGCCGGTGACGCGGCCCGACGCCGGCTCCCAGTCGGGCTCCACGCCCATGAGCGCGAGCGCCTGGGCCACGTCGTCGCCCCCCGTCCTCATGCAGGACGTGCCCCAGGCGGTCAGCAGCAAGGCGCGGGGCCAGTCGCCGTGCTCCTGGCAGTGGCGCAGCACCAGGGCCTCGGCCGAGCGGCGGCCCAGGGCGTAGGCGGCCCGCGTGGGCACGGCGCGCACGTCCACCGCGTGGAAGTTGCGCCCCGTGGGCAGCACGTCGGGCCGGCCGCGCGTGGGGGCGCCGGAGGGGCCGGGGGCGACGGCGCGGCCCGCGAGGGCCTGGAGGAAGGCGGCGCCCTCGGCCGGGCCGCAGGCGGCGACGAGGGGCAGGAGGCGGTCGCGCAGCTCCGCGAGCACGGCGGCGGAGGCGGGCCCGGGGGCCGGGGCGCAGCCGTCGAGGAGGGCCTGGGACAGCCGCTCCAGCCGCTCCACCGTGTCGCCCTGGGTGCGCCAGGGGTCGTCCGAGAGGGCGAGCGCCTCGGGGCGGGGGCCGTCCCAGGCCGCGGCCATGTCGGGCGCGAGCGGGTCGAGGGGCAGCCCGAGGTCGAGGGCCAGGGCGCGCGGCAGGGAGGCGTCCCGCGCGCCCCCTCCCCTCGGCACGCGGGCGAGCGCGAGCGCCAGGTCGCGGGCCTGCGGCCCCTGGGGGGAGGCGCCGAAGACGTGCAGGCCGTCGCGGATCTGCGCCTCCTTCATCTCGCAGAGCCAGGCGTCCAGGCGCCCCAGGTCGCCGTCCCCGTCCCCGTCCCCGTCCCTGGCCCAGCCGGCGTCGGCGCCGAGGCCCGAGGACTCGGCCAGGGCCGCGATCTCGCGCTTGAGGTGCGCCGCGCGCCGCGCGTCGGTGGCCTGCGCCAAGGACAGTTCGTCGAGCATCACCTCCAGGTCGCGGAGCGGCCCGTAGGTCTCCGCCCGGGTCAGAGGGGGCGTCAGGTGGTCGAGGATGACCGCCTGCGCGCGCCTCTTGGCCTGCGTGCCCTCGCCGGGGTCGTTGACGATGAAGGGGTAGAGGTGGGGCAGCGGCCCCAGCGCCACCTCGGGCCAGCAGGCGGCGGAGAGCGCGACGGCCTTGCCCGGCAGCCATTCGAGGTTGCCGTGCTTGCCCACGTGGACGAGCGCGTGGGCGCCGAAGGACTCGCGCAGCCACAGGTGGGTCGCGAGGTAGCGGTGGGGTGGGACGAGCGCGGGGTCGTGGTAGGTGGCCTTGGGGTCCACGCCGTAGCCGCGCGCGGGCTGGATGCAGACCGCCACGTTGCCCCACTGGTGGACGGCCAGCGCGAAGGCGCCGTCGCGCGCGGCCGGGTCGGCCTCGGGCGGGCCCCAGCGGTCGAGCACCTGGGACCGCACCTCCCAGGGCAGGGCGTCGAACCAGCGCCGGTAGGCGGCGAGGGGGAGGGCCTCGCCCGCCCGCACCTCGGCGTTGGTGGTCCCGGCCAGGAGGCGCGCCATCAGCGCCGCGCCGTCCCGGGGCGCCTCGCCCACGTCATGGCCCGCCCCCGCCATGAGGCCGACCAGAGCGGCCGCCGAGGCCGGCGTGTCGAGCCCCACGCCGTTGGCGAGGCGGCCGTCGCGGTCGGGGTAGTTGGCCAGCACCAGGGCGACCCGGCGCTCGGAGGCGGGGGCGCGGCGCAGGCGCGCCCAGGCGGCGGCGAGGTCGGCCACGAAGGCCACGCGGTCGCCGCGCGGCGCGTGCGTCACGAGGGGGCATTGGGTGGCCTCGTCGAAGAGGGCCTCGGCCTTCCAGGCGATGGCCCGCGCCAGGATGCGCCCGTCCACCTCCGGCAGCGCCACGTTCATGGCGACGTCGGTGGCCGAGAGGCCGCGCGTGCCCGCCTCCCAGGCCTCCTCGGTGCTCCCCGCGAGGATGGCCTGGAGGACGGGCGCCCCGTGCGGCCCCTGGAGCGGGTTGGCGCCCCCGGCCTCGGGGGTGGCCACGGCGAAGCTCGTGAGGTTGACGACCACGTCGGGCGGGGCCTGCTCGAAGAGCGCCGAGAGGGTGCCGGCGCTGACGGCGTCCTTGAGCGAGGCCACGAAGGCCGGGAGCGGGTTGAGCCCGCGCCGCAGCAGCGCCTTGACGAGATGCGCCACGGGGGCCGTCGCGGCGCCCTGGAGGAGGGCGCGGTAGAAGACCACGGGGACGACCGGGGCGCCCTCGGCCCAATGGGCGCGGATCGCGGCGAGGTCGGCGGCCTCCTCGCCCGGCCACCAGGGGCCGGCGCGCAGGAGGGGGCTGGCGGGGGCGGGGCGCGCGCCCCCTTCGACCATGGCGCGGGCGTGGCGCAGGAAGCCCTGGGCGTTGGCCGCGCCCCCCTCCAGGAGGAAGGCCCAGAGGGCCGCGCGGTCCTCGGCGGCGACCGTGGAGAGGGCCAGGAGTTCCTCGTCCTCCCGGTCGTCGCCGGGCAGCGCCACGAAGGGCACGCCCGCCTCCGCGAGCCGCGCGGAGTACTGGGCGAGGCCGTGGGGCCAGGCGGCCCGGCCGCCCAGGATGCGGGCGACCACGAGCCGCGAGCGGCCGGCGCAGGCGTCGAGATGGAGGTCCACCGAGATCGGGTGGGCGAGGTTGCGCAGCGACCACAGGCGCAGGGAGGGCGCGTCGGGCATCTCGGCGCGGGCCGAGGCGAGCAGCGCGAGGTCGGTGTCGGCCGCCGACAGGACCACGAGGTCGGCGGGGGCCTGGCGCGGGTCCACGGGGGCCGCGCCGTCGGCGATGGCGCCGGGCGTGGCGGTCAGGAGGTGCACGGCGCCCCCCCTGGACTATATGGCCGGCGCGGGCCATCGGAGGCGCCCGGACGGAGGGGGTCATGGCGGACTACGGCAAGCAGCGCGGCGGCACGGCGCCCAGGAACACGCCCCGCCACAGGGAGCACAACGAGCCCGGCGGGCCGGCCAACCCCTACGGGGCGAAGCCGGACAAGGCCAAGCTCCTGGAGCGGATGCGCGAGGCGGCGCGCAAGGCCAGGGACAAGGGCAAGGAGGCGTAGGGCGGGGCCCGCCCCGGGCGGCCGGCGCGTCACAGCCGCCGCTCCATGAACACCGAATGCCGCCCGGCCCCGTAGTCGCCGAACGGCCCGCGCTCGGCGAAGCCGTGGCGCCGGTAGAGCCGGCGCGCCTCCCACAGGTCGTCGCCCGTCTCCAGGCGCAGCACCGCGATGCCCTGGGCGCGGGCGAGCCGCTCCAGGGCGTCCATGAGCGCCGCCCCCGTGCCGGCGCCCCGGCGCGCGGGGTCCACCCACAGGCTCTTGACCTCCCCGTAGCCGTCCAGGCGCGCCAGCGCGACGCAGCCCAGCGCCTCCCCGCCCTCCTCGGCGACGAGGAAGGCGACGTGGGGCTCGGCCAGGGCGTCCACGCCCAGGAAGTGGTTGGCCTCGGGCGGATACTTCGCGCGCAGGAAGGCGTGGGAGGCCCCCAGCAGCGCCCGCCCCTCCGGGCTTCGCGGATCGCCCCTCCGCACCCTCATGCCAGCGCCGCCCGGATGGCGTCGCGGTCCAGGCCCCTCTCGCCGATGACCACCAGCCGCGTCCGGCGCGGCCCCTCCCAGGGGCGGTCGAAGTGGGCCTCCACGCGCGGCCCGGCGGCCTGCACGGCGAGGCGCAGGGGCTTGCCGGCGACGGCGGCGAAGCCCTTGAGGCGCAGGATGCCGTGGGCCTCGACGGCGGCCCGGACGCGCGCCTTGAGGGCGGCGACGTCCGCCGCCTCGCCCGCCTCGACCACGAAGGTCTCGAACTCGTCGTGGTCGTGATCCTCCTCGCCCTCGGCCTCGTGGTGGGGGGCGCGGCGGGCCTCCATGTCCCCCTCCGCCGCCGCCGCGCGGCCGATGAGCACGTCGAGCGGCAGGCGCCCCTTGGTGGCCGTGAGGACGGCCACGCCGGGCCGGGCCCCCGCGCGCACCTGGGCGACCGCGGCGGCAGGGTCGTCCAGCAGGTCGGCCTTGTTGACCACGATGAGGTCGGCGCAGGCCACCTGGTCCTCGAACAGCTCCGCGATCGGGCGGTCGTGGTCGAGGGCGTCGTCCGCGGCCCGCTGCCCCGCCACGGCCCCCTCGTCCCAGGCGAAGCGGCCCTCGCCCAGCGCCGCCCCGTCCACCACGGTCACGACGCCGTCCACGGTGAGGCGCGAGGCGACGCCGGGCCAGGCGAAGGCGCGGATGAGGGGCTGGGGCAGCGCCAAGCCCGAGGTCTCGATGACGATGTGGTCCGGCGGATCGGGGCGGTCGAGCAGGCGCTCCATGGCGGGGACGAAGTCGTCGGCCACCGTGCAGCAGATGCAGCCGTTGCTGAGCTCCACGATGTCGTCCTCGCGGCAGGCGGGCAGGCCGCAGGCGCGCAGCGTCTCCCCGTCCACGCCGAGGTCGCCGAACTCGTTGATGACGAGCGCGATGCGCCGGCCGCCGGCGTTCTCCAGCAGGTGGCGGACGAGGGTGGTCTTGCCGGCCCCGAGGAAGCCGGTGACGACGGTTGCGGGCACCTTCATGCGGTCTCTCCGGATGGGTTGGGGCGCCCCCGGGGGGGACGCCCGGGAGGCAGGTGGGGGAGGCTCGGGCGCGGAGGCACGGCGCCACGCGGCCGGAGCCCCCGGGCGCATGGGGCCCCTTGGCCCCCCCACGGCACCGCGAGGCCCTGGCGCCGGAGCGCCCAGGGTGCGACCCGGAGGGCGGCCCCGCCCTGCGAGGCGGTCGAGGGCGCCAGCGCCCGCCCGGGGGCGGGGCCCGGGCAGGGCGTGCCCGGCGCGACCGCGCGGCGCGCGGGCCACGAGGGGGCCATGAGCGGCATCGGCAGCGTGGTCACGGCCCTGCCGAGCCCCTGGAGCGGCGGCCCCGGCGCGAGGCCGAGGGCGGCCTTGGCCCCGATCACGGGGCCCGGTTCGATGCGCATCCCCTCTCCTCCCCGTCCCACCGACGGGTCCAGCTCCACGTCCCGCATGGCAGGTCTCCCGGCTCGCGGGATGCCGCGCCGCGCCGCCATCCCGGGGCCTTGCGGCCCCGGTGGCATCGGGCGGGCGCTCGCCGCTCACGGTCGCGGGGGCGGCCTCGGATCGGCGCCCCCTGGATGGGCCTGCGCCTCCCGCGTTCCCTGCCGGGCCCCTGGCCTCCGCGGCGTCGGGGCACCATGCGCGCCCTTGGTGCGCCCGCGCGATCGGGCGGTCAAGCGCTCGGGGCGACGCCCCGCCTCCCGCCCGCGCCACGCGCCGCCGTTGACAGGGGGCGGGCCGGGGTGCCTCTGTCCGGGGATGCGCCTGTCGCGCCTGCGCCTCCACGGGTTCAAGAGCTTCGCGGACCCCACCGAGATGGCCATCCTGCCGGGCCTCACGGGGGTCGTCGGCCCCAACGGCTGCGGCAAGTCGAACCTCCTGGAGGCCCTGCGCTGGGTGATGGGCGAGACGCGGCCCTCGCAGCTGCGGGGCGCGGGCATGGAGGACGTGATCTTCGCGGGCACCGAGCGGCGCCCGGGGCGCGCCTGGGCCGAGGTGGCGCTGCTCCTGGACCGCGAGGGCGAGGGCGAGGAGGTGGAGCTCGTGCGCCGCGTCCTGCGCGACGGGGGCTCTCACTACCGGCTGGGGGGGCGCGAGGCCCGGGCGCGGGACGTGCAGGCCCTGTTCGCGGACGCGGCCTCGGGGGCGCAGTCGGCGGCCCTCGTGCGCCAGGGGCAGATCAGCGAGCTGATCGCCGCCAAGCCCGGGGCGCGGCGGCGCGTGATCGAGGAGGCGGCCGGCATCGCCGGGCTCCAGGCGCGCCGCGCCGAGGCGCAGGGGCGCATCGAGGCGGCGCGCCAGAACCTCCAGCGGGCCGGGGAGGTGGCGGCCGAGCAGGCGGAGCGGCTGCGGGCCCTGGAGCGGCAGGCGCGCGCCGCGCGGGCCTTCAAGGAGGTGGGGGCGGCGATCCGGGCTGCGGAGGGGGCGCTGCTGTGGCACGCCTATGCGGGGGCCGAGGGGGCGGCGGCGGCCTCGGAGGGGGAGGCGCGCACCGGCCTCGCCCTGGCCGCGCGGGCCGAGGGTGAGGCCGCGCGCGCCGCCGCCGCCC
>ERZ1066118.767-NODE-767-length-25965-cov-20.397569_pt1 | contig 25965 bp, 20 predicted proteins | sample MGYA00382765_ERZ1066118 | MGnify/ENA primary metagenome ERZ1066118 (study PRJEB33369, sample SAMEA5778348) | biofilm metagenome | biome: Industrial cooling water; feature: Water cooling tower basin; material: Biofilm | place: United Arab Emirates | collected...
ACCTCCCCGCCGGCCTCGCCCACGAGGGAGGGGATGCGGAGGGTCTTGCCCGGCTCGGCCCGGAACTGCTTGCCGCCGGTGCGGATGATGGCGTAGGACATGTCAGGAACGGAGAAATGCAGGTGCGTGAGAGCCTAGGACGTTATCCGACTTGGGCTTACGATGCAACCCCGACCGCCCGCGCCGGGCAGCGACGCCGGATCACGCCACCGCGTACTGGGCCGTGACGTCCCGCTCCGCCCCTGCGACCACGAGCTTGAGCTCGTCCGGACGGAGGCGCGGGTCGTCGCGCATCTCGAGGGGGAAGCCGACCACCTTCTCCAGCTTGCGCAGCAGGTCGCGCTCCTCGGTGAGGACGTGCAGGGCCGTCTCCGGGTGCAGGCGCAACTGGATCGGCTCGCGCTTCCCCTCGGCCGCGATCCGCCGGACGGCGCGCTCGACGCGGCGCACGACCGTCTCCGGCGTGAAGACGCGCCCGGTGCCCGCGCACGTCGGACACGGCGCGGTCATACTCTGGAGGTGGCTCTGGCGCACCCGCTGGCGGGTCATCTCGACCAGGCCAAGCTCGCTCACGGCGTACGCCTTGGTGCGCGCGCGGTCGCGGCCGAGGTGCTGGCGCAGCTCCTGGAGGACGCGGTCGCGGTTGGCCTGCGTCTCCATGTCGATGAAGTCGCAGACGATGATGCCGCCGACGTCGCGGAGCCGGAGCTGCCGGGCGATCTCGCGCGCCGCCTCGACGTTGGTCTTGAGGACGGTCTTCTCCGGGTCCTTCTCCTTGCGCCCGACGAACCGGCCCGAGTTGACGTCGATCGAGACCAGCGCCTCGGTCGGCTCGACGATCAGATAGCCGCCGCTCGGCAGGTCGCAGCGGCGCTTGAACAGGTCGCGGATCTCGGGCTCGATGCCGTACGTGTCGAACAGCGGCACCACCGCGTCGTGCAGCTTGACGCGCTCGGCCAGCTCGGGCGCGAAGCCTTGCAGGTACTCCAGGACCTCGGCGTGCAGTGGCCGCGCGTCCACCACAAACGCGTCGACCTTGTCGCTCATCAGGTCGCGCACGAGGCCGCGCGTGAGGTTCGTCTCCTGGTGGATGAGCGCCGGGGCGCGCATGAAGCGCATCTTGCGCTGAATACGCTTCCACAGGTTCTGCAGGGTGGCCAGCTCGCGGCCGAACGTCTCGGCGCTCGCCTCCTCGCTGACCGTCCGCACGATCACGCCGCCACTGTCCGGCGGCAGCACGGCGCCCACCAGCTCCTTGAGCCGGCGCCGGTCGTCGCGGTCGGTGATCTTGCGGCTCACCCCCACCCGCGATGGCGCGTGCGGCATGTACACCAGGAAGCGCCCGGCGAAGGAGAGCTGCGCGGTCACCCGCGGGCCCTTGGTGCTGATCGGCTCCTTGGTGATCTGGACGAGCACCTCCTGCCCCTTCTTCAGCACCTCCTCGATGGGGGGCACCTTGCCGCGCCGCGGGCCGCCGCGCGGCCGCGGCGCGGCGTCCGACTCGGTCGAGTCGAGCTCGTCGTCGTCCTCCCCATCGTCGTCCTCAGGCGCCTCGGCCTCGACCACGTCGGACGCGTGGAGGAACGCGCTCTTCTCCGTGCCGATGTTGACGAACGCGGCCTGGATGCCGGGGAGCACCGCCTCGACCTTGCCGAGGTAGACGTCGCCTAACATGCGGCGCGCGTCGGGGCGCTCGACGAGCAGCTCCACGAGCTGCTCGTCCTCGAGGATGGCGACGCGGGTCTCGCGGGTGGAGCTGTTGATCAGGATCTCGCGCTTCATCTAGAACCCGAACCTCAGGCGGGCGACGAGCCACGCCAGCACCGCCACGTACGCGAGCCCCGCCTGCCACTCCCGGTGGTACAGGTAGAGCTTGGGATCGAAGCGCGACGCCTCCCCCGTGTTGCCGGCGCGCCACGGGAGCGGGCGCGGGACGAACATCGGGACGTGGCGCGCCCACTCGTCGTACTCGGCCGGGTAGAGCCCGCGCACGTGCTCGCGCTCGCGCCGCATCACCGGCCCGTAGACGAGCAGCCAGAAGGCGCCGACCGCGAGCAGGAGCAGCGGGTGCGCCATGATGGCGAAGCCGCACCCGATGAGGAAGCTGCCGACGTAGAGCGGGTTGCGCGTGTGCGCGTACGGGCCGGTGGTGGCCAGCCGGTTGTTCTTGACGATGTGGCCCGCGGCCCACGCCCGCATCGCCACGCCGGCCAGCGCGACCACGGCGCCGGCGGCGAGGAGGCGGGCGTCGGGCTTCGCGAGCCAGAGATAGAGTCCACCGACGACGAACCCCAGCGGCACCCGCAGCCGCTGGAGCGTCCAGGGCTTCCGGTCGCTCACGCGCGGATCAGTCCGCGAGCTCGCGCAGCAGGTGCCGGGCGATCACGAGCCGCTGCACCTCGCTGGTCCCCTCGCCGATCTCGCAGATCTTGGCGTCGCGCATCATGCGCTCCACGGGGTAATCCTTGGTGTAGCCGTAGCCGCCGTGGAGCTGGATGGCCTTGATCGTAGCCCGCATGCTCAGCTCCGAGCAGAAGAGCTTCGCCATCGCGGCCTGCTTGCCGAACGGCCGCCCCTCCTGCGCGAGCTTCGTCGCCGAGTAGAGCAGATGCCGGCCGGCCTCGATCTCCGTGGCCATGTCGGCCAGCGGGAACGAGACACCCTGGAAGTTGACGATCGCCTGGCCGAACTGCTTGCGCTCGCTGGTGTAGCGCAGCGACTGCTCGAACGCGCCCTCCGCCAGGCCTAACGACAGCGCGGCGATGCCGATGCGCCCCGCGTCGAGCGTCTTCATGAAGTTGATGAAGCCGAGCCCCTCGGTGCCTAACAGGTTCTCGGCGGGGACCTCGACGTCCTCGAAGATCAGCTCGGCCGTGTCGCTCGCGCGCCAGCCGAGCTTGTCCTCCTTCTTGCCGGCCTTGAAGCCGGGGAGCGTGACGTTGGCCGGGTCGTGGCCGACGCCCAGCCCGCGCACCTTGTCGAGGTCGCTCGTCTCCTTGGTCAGGATGAACGAGCTGATCCCCTTGGTCCCGGCCGACGGGTCGGTGACGGCGGTGACGACGAACACCTCGCCCACCGAAGCGTGCGTGATGAAGCGCTTGCTGCCGTTCAGCACGTAGTGCCCGTTCTTGCGCACGGCGGTGGTGCGCGTGCCGCCCGCGTCGCTCCCGGCGTCGGGCTCCGTGAGGCCGAAGCCGCCGAGGACGCGCCCGCTCGCCAGCATCGGTACGAAGCGCTCGCGCTGCCGCTCGTTGCCGAAGTAGTAGATCGGCGAGGTGCCGAGCGTGGTGTGCGCCGAGATCGTGATCGCGTGAGAGGCGTCCACCTTGGCCATCTCGTGGATGGCGAGGATGTAGCTCGTCAGGTCGAGCCCCGCCCCGCCCACGTCCTCGGGCCACGGCACCCCGAGCAGCCCCAACTCCGCCATGCGCTTGACGTTCCCCCAGGGAAACTCGGCGGCCTCGTCGTACCGGCCGGCGACCGGGGCGACCTCCGTCTGGGCGAAGGCGCGCACCATCTCGCGCACGGCGACGTGCTGGTCGTTGAAGTAGAGACTGTCGTCCATGCGGCGGGCGCGGCGGGGCGCGGAGAAGACGGGCGGCGCGAGGAGCGCAAGCGGGAGCGGCCGCCGCCCGGAATAGCCCGTGGGCGGCGGCCGCGACCTCGTAAACTCGCCGGGTGACGGGGCTTACACCAGCCGTCCAGGCCCGGCCGCGCCGGCCCGCGCGTCAGGCGGCGTCGCCCTGCTCCGCCCCGCGCACCGCGTCGAGGAACCGCTGGCCGTACTTCTCCAGCTTGGCCGGCCCCACGCCGCACACCTCGCCCATCGCCCCGAGGGTGCGGGGGCGCCGCACGGCCAGCTCGGCGAGGGTCCGGTCCGGGAAGACGACGTACGCCGGCACCGAATCGCCGCGCGCGATCTCGCCGCGGAGCGTCTTGAGCCGCGCGAAAAGCTGCTCGTCGGCGGCGCTCATGACGAGTTCCTGCGGGTCGACGGTCGGGCCGGTCTCGGTGCGGCCCCGGGACGTGAGGGCGCCGCGCACGGGGCGGGCGCCCGCGCCGCCGGACCGCGCTTTCGGCGCCGCGTTGGGCAGGCGCGGCGCGGTCACCTCGTGCTTGACGCCGAGGCAGTTGTCGCAGCCATCGCAACTCCCGGCGCGAGCCGCCGGGTCGCCGAAGTAGCGGAGGACGAAGTGGCGGCGGCACCCCGTGTGGTACGCGTACTTCTGCATCGCGTCCAGCTTGCCCGTCTCGCCGCGGCGGCGGCGCTCCAGGCCATTCCAATCGACCCGGTAGTCGGCCAGACTCCGCCGCGGGTCGACGACGCGGAGCCCGCCGCCGGCGCGCTGCACGTGCACGAACTGCCGCTCCTGCAGCGCCTCCAACACGGGCAGCGCCCCCTGCCCGCCCCCGAACCCCGGCGGCAGCCCGTCGAGGTCCACGACCGCGCCCCGCTCGATGGCCTTGCCGGCCGCGCGCCACACCGCCCGCAGCAGCTCCAGCTCCATCGCGTCGGTGAGCTCGCGCTTGATGCGGTCGGGAGTGGCGAGTAGCCGGACAAAGACCCGCGACGGGCTCTCCTGCTCGTTGCGTACGGCTTCGGCGGTGGCGAGCACGCGGACGGCGCTCTCGACCTCCCGGTCGCTGACCTTTCCCGGCAGCACGCCGGCTAGGTCGCGTGGTCCGTACGTGACCATCCCCGTGCGGTCCGCGTCGCGGCGCAGCCGGTCGTACACCTGCTCCACGACGGCGCGCTCGGGATAGGCCCCCTTGATGAAGAACTCGTGCGTGAACCGGTCCGGGAACGAGTGAAGCAGGAAGACCTCGCTGTCCTGCCCGTCGCGCCCCGCGCGCCCCGCCTCCTGGTAGTACGCCTCCAGCGACCCGGGCATGGCGTGGTGCACGACGACGCGCACGTTCGCCTTGTCGATCCCCATCCCGAACGCGTTGGTGGCGACGATGACGCGCACGTCCTCCTTCATGAAGGCGTCCTGCACCTCGTGCCGGTGCGCGTCGTCGAGGCCGGCGTGGTAGGCGGCGACGCCGATCTTCGCGCGGCGGAGCACGCTCTCCACCCGCTCGACGTTCTTCCGCGTCGCGGCGTAGACGATGGCCTGGCCGGCGTTCGCGGTGAGCGTTTCGACGAGCGCGTGGTCCTTCTCCGCGTCGTTGCGCACCGGCACCACGTGGTAGTGCAGGTTGGTGCGGTCGAAGCCGGTGACGATGCGCTCGGGCTCGCGCAGGTCGAGCTGGACCTCGATGTCCTTGCGGACGTCCGGCGTGGCGGTGGCGGTGAGCGCGACAGTCACCGGGTCGCCCAGCCGCTCGCGCACGCTGCGCATCCGCAAGTAGCTCGGCCGGAAGTCGTGCCCCCACTCCGAGATGCAGTGGGCCTCGTCGACGGCCAGCAGCGCGACCCCGATCTCCCGAAGCCGTTCCGCCGTGTTCCCGAAGTCGAAGCGTTCGGGGGCGACGTAGAGCAGCTTCAGCTCCCCCCGGGCCGCGCGCTGGAACCGCTCGTTGGCCTGCGCGCTGGTCAGCGTGCTGTTGACGAAGGCGGCCGGCAGCCCGCGCGCGACGAGCGCGTCCACCTGGTCCTTCATCAGCGAGATGAGCGGACTCACCACGACCGTGAGGCCGGGCAGGACGAGCGCCGGCACCTGGTAGCAGAGCGACTTCCCGCCACCGGTGGGCATGATGACCACCGTGTCGCGCCCGTCGAGCACGGCCTGCACCGCGCGCTCCTGGCCGGCCCGGAACTGCGCGTACCCGAACTGGCGCTGCAACACCGCGCGCGCGTCGTCGAGGGTCGGGGCGTGGCCGGGGGCGGGGGGGGCGTAGGCGGCGTGACCGGGCATCAGGGTCGCGGACATGGCGGGAACGTACGGCCGGCGCCCGACAACGGGTGCATCACGGCGACGCAGGGTGGGGCGAAAGATTGCGGGGCCGAGCCCGCGCGCGCGCCTGCGGCCGAGCCGGCGACGCGCCGGGCGTCAGACCGCGCGCGCGAAGTGGCCGCGGGTGAACTCTGCGCCGACCGCCGCGCGCACCGCGGCGACGTCCGGCCGCTGCCCGCCGGCCAGGGCGTCGAGCGCGTGCCGGTAGCTCGCGACGACGTCGGCCAGAGGGTCTCCCGGAACGTTGAAGACGAGCTGGTACCCCCGGACCCCGGCGCCCCACAGCCGCGCCAGCGACTCCGATCCGTCCACCGGCCGCGAGTGCAGGAGCCGGTTCCGGCACGCCGAGTCGGTCGCGACGCCGAAGGTGTACCCGCGGGGGTCCGTGAGGGCGACGTTGGTGTGCTTCTGCACGCACAGGTCGCGGCAGGTCGTCGGCACGCGCTCGAACGCGGCCGAGAGGACGCAGTGCTCGATGGTCATCCCCTCGGGACGGCCGTAGACGAAGGCGTCGAACCCGCGCCCCGCCCACGGCGCGACGACCTCGCCCATCTCGTCCGCCGTCAACTCCACCGAGAGCGTCACGCGTCCGGCGCCTAACGCGAACAGCTCGGCGGCCGTGTGCTGGTTGAAGCAGTTGACCGCGTAGTCCGCCACGACGTCGCGCCCCGCCTCCCCGAACTCGGCGACGAGGCCCAGGTGGCCGCTGAGCAGCGGCAGCTCCAGCCCGAACCACTTCTCCAGCGCGCGACGCTCCGCCGGCCGGACGATCGTGGGCGTGCGGAGTCGTAGCGCGACGCCATGCGTGCGCAGCTCATCGGCGAGCGCGCGGACACGCGCGAGCGGGGGCGCGGGGTGCCGGAGGAATGGATCGAGCACGACCTCGGTAGCGCCCGCGGCGGCGGCGGCCCGGGCGTCGTCCAAGTCGAACACCGACGCGCGGAGGGCAAACTCATCGCGGTGGTCCGACGGCGCATCCGTCGTCGCGCCGACATCGGTCAGCGCGTCGACGATCCGCGCCTCGCGCTCGGCAAGTTCGGCCTGGCGCGCCCAATCGCGGCGAAGCGTGAGCGCCTCGACCGCCTCCTGGCGGATTCGGTTGAGCTCGGACACCGGCAGGAACAACCCCTCGGCGAGGCCGCGAGCGTCGAGCGCGGCGAGCACGAACGGCGTCTCGCCCAGTCGACCGAGCTGCTCGCGCAGAACCTGCATGTCGAGCGCGCGCTTGCTTGCCGGCGCGAGAGCCACGTCGCCCTGCACCGTGACTTCGTCATCGCCGGCGCGGAAGACGGCCTTGAGCGGGCCGCCCGCGCTGCCGAACAGGCGAACGTGCACACGCGTCTTGCGCGCCTGCGTCCCCTCGGGAAGCGCGGCGAAGCTCGCGCGGGCGCGCTCCAGCAGGGCCGCGTGCGAGGTGCGCACGACGCGCCAGCCCGGTGGGACGGACGCGCGGGCCGCGAGCGCCTGACGGGTGAGGCCGTCACGGCGGGCGCCGCCGACAGGGCGGAGCGTGCGGACGCCGGAGACCGCGAATCCGGTGCTCCGCCCCACCCCGTTGGGCGGCGGCTCGAAGCCCACCCCGTCGCCCACCGCGAGCGGCTCGCGAAGCTCGACGATCAGCTCCGCGCCCTCGCGACCGACGACAGTGCCTAACTCCACGCCCGCGTTGTCGGGCTGCGTGCGCGTGATGTAGCCCCGGCCGGCGCGCCCGCCGTACATGCCGCCCGTGAAGCCGCGCGAGAAGATCTGGACGAGCGGCTCGGTCTCCTCGGCCGGCGGCGCGACCCACTGACCGCGGGCGAGCGCATCCAGCCAGGTGCGGTAGCCGCGCGTGACGGTGGCGACGTACTCCGGGCGTTTCTTGCGCCCCTCGACCTTGAGGCACCCGACGCCCAACTCCGCCAGGGCGGGAAGATGGTCGTGCGCGGCGAGGTCCTTGGCGGAAATCAGGTAACCGCGGTCCAGCTCCTGGCCGGTGAGCACGTCGTCCAGCGTGTAGTCCTTCCGGCAGGACTGCACGCAGGCGCCGCGGTTGGCCGAGCGCTCGGAGATCATCCCCGACATGTAGCACTGACCGCTGTACGAGATGCAGAGCGCGCCGTGGACGAACGTCTCCAGCCCGAGGTCCGGCACGGCCTCGCGGATCGCGCGCACGTCGTCGAGTGTGTTCTCGCGCGCCAGCACCACGCGCTCGACGCCCAGGCGCTGCATGACGCGCGCGCCGGCGACGTCGTGCACGGTCATCTGCGTCGAGCCGTGCACCTCCAGTCCAGGGTAGACGCGCTGGATGAGGCGCACCACGCCCAGGTCCTGCACGATCGCCGCGTCGATGCCGCGGTCCACGCACTCGCCGAGGTAGGCGAGCGCGTCCGCGAGCTCGCCGGGCTTGATGAGGACGTTGAAGGCGAGGTAAACCCGCGCGCCGCGCGCGTGCGCGATGGCACACGCCTGCTCCAGCTCGTCGAGCGTGAGCTGGGCGCCGTCGTCGCGGGCGTTGAACTGCTGGGCGCCGAGGTACACGGCGTCGGCGCCGTTGGCCACGGCGGCCCGGACGGCGTCGAGTGTGCCGGCCGGGGCGAGCAGTTCGGGAACGGGGCGGCGGGTCATAAGCGTCGGAAGGTAAACGACTTGCGTCCCCTTCCCTACCCGGCCGCCGGGTCCGGGTTCAGGCGGGCCCGGCCGCGGTAACGCGCGCCGTCAGCGCGGCCGATTGGGCGCCGCGAACCGGAGCAGCACGGCGACGACGAGCAGCGCGATGGCCACGTAGCGCGGCCAGTCCAGCCCCGAGCGCATCGACGCGGCGAAGAAGATCGCTGCCGCGAGGGCGAGCCCGAGCTTAAACGCGGTGAGCCGGTTCACCGTCAGCCCACCGTGGGAAGCGCAAGCCGCGACGCTTCGCCCGCGTCCACGTCCAACACCAGCCGGAGGAGCGCGGTCGAGTAGACCTTGCCCTGCGCGTCCGTCTTGAGCGAGAGCGTGCCGCCGCCGCCGAGCGCGCCGTGCAGCAGGAAGTTGAGCGCGCGCAGGTTGGGCAGCTCGAACCGCACCACGTCGCCCGTGATGACGCCGCGGAAGTGCTCGGCCACCCGCTCGCGCGTGAGGTGCCGCGCCAGCAGCTCGTACCACTCGAGCCGCAGCGCGATCACGCCCACGTTGGCCGTGTCGCCCTTGTCGCCGCTGCGCGCGTGGGCCACGTCTAGCAGGCGCACGCGGACCGTGCCGGCCGCCGCGGCACTCACGACAGCACCTCGACGCGCGTCTGCACCACGGACTTGTCGACGAGCGCGGGCCAGTAGGCCACGATCTCCTCCACCTTGGGGCGGCCGCCGGCGAACCCGGTCACGCTCGGCGGCCCGTTGAGCACGAGCGGGGCGATCTCGCGGGTGAACCGCTCGACCGCGGCGCGGTCCGACCCGCGCACCCCGACCCGGAGTTGCACCTCCGGCAGCTCGGCCGGGGCGGCACCCGCGAGCGGGCCGTGCGTCGCGCTCACGCCCACGAACTCGGTCAGGACCTCGTCGAAGCGCAGGCCCATCCGGTCGAGTCGCTCGCGGAGCACCCGGTCGGCGAGCTGCGCCTTGTCGAGCGCGTCGGGCCACGAGTAGACGAGCGTGCCGACCGCCTTGTAGCCGCTCCGGTAAGCGATGCTCACCTTGAGCTTGTCGGTCGCTGGCGCGCCGGTGATGCCGTGGACGCGCACGCGGTCCGGGCCGTCCTGCGCCAACCGGATGCTCGTGAAGTCGGCGACGACGTCCGGCGTGATGTACGAGCGCGGGTCGCCCATCTCGTAGACGAGCTGCTCGGTCACCGAGGCGACGCTCACGCGCCCTCCGGTGCCCGGGTGCTTGGTGATGACGAACGACCCGTCCGCGCACGCCTCGGCGATCGGGTAACCGACGCTGGCAAGGTCCGGGATCTCGCGCCAGTCGTGCAGACAGTTGCCGCCCGAGCACTGCGCGCCGCACTCCAGGATGTGCCCCGCGACGATGCCAGCGGCGAGCCGGTCCCAGTCCTCCGCGCCCCAGCCAAACTCATAGCGGAGCGGCGCCATTGTCAGCGCCGTGTCGGTCGAGCGGCCCGTGATGACCACGTTCGCGCCGCCGGCTAGGGCCTCGACGATGGGCGCCGAGCCGATGTACGCGTTGGCCGAGAGCACGCGGTCGCGCACCGCGTCCAGCGTGGCGCCGGTGTCCATGTTGCGCAGCTCGTGGCCGCTGCCTAACAGCTCGTCGAGGCGGGGGAGCAGGTTGTCGCCGGTGACGACGCCGACGCGCAGCTTGCCCTTCGCGCCGTTCCGCTCGGCGACGCCGAGGACCGCCTGGGCGCAGCTCTCCGGGTTGACGCCGCCGGCGTTCGCCACGACGCGTACGCCGCGGTCGGCGACCGCAGGCAAGACGCTCTCGACGGCGCCGAGGAAGTCGCGGGCGTAGCCCATGGCCGGGTCGCGCTCCTTCTGCTTCTGCAGAATGGACATCGTGACCTCGGCCAGGTAGTCGAGCATCAGGTAGTCGACCGGGCCGTGCTCGACCTGCTGGCGCGGGGCGTCGAGGGAGTCGCCCCAGAAGCCCTGGCCGCTGGCGACGCGGACGATCTTGTCGGTGTTAGGCACGGGGTGTGGTCAGGGTCCTGCCGTCAGAGTCCTGCCGGGAGCACGAAGGCGCCGAGGTGCGGCCCGGGGTTCTGGAGCGCGGCGCGGAGCGCTGTGGCGAGCGCGCCGCGCGTGTCCTCGGGGTGCACGATGGCGTCGACGAAGCCGCGCGCGGCGGCGAAGCGGGCATCGAGCTGGTGCTCGTAGTCGGCGCGCATCTCGTCCACGCTCGCCTGCACGTCGGCGGCGAGCGGCTGGCGGGCGGCGCGCGCCTTCTCGATGGCCGGGCCGTGCACGGCCTGCACCGCGCTCTCGCCCTCCATCACGCCCATGCGCCCCGTGGGCCACGAGAAGATGAAGTCGGGGTCGAAACCCTGCCCCGCCATCGCGTAGTAGCCGGCGCCCGAGGCGTGGTTGACCGTCAGGACGATCTTGGGCACCCGCGCCGTCGCCATGGCTTCCACGAACCGCGCTCCCGACCGGATGATCCCCTCGTGCTCGGCGTCCGGCCCGACCATGAAACCGCTCACGTCCTGCACGAAGAGCAGCGGGATGCCCTGCCGGTCGCACCGGTCGATGTAGAAGGCGACCTTCTCCGCGCTCTCGGCGTACAGGATGCCGCCGAAACGCGGGCGCTCGCCGGGCCGGGCGTTTATGAGACCGCGCTGGTTCGCGATCACTCCCACCGGAATCCCGTCGATCCGGGCGTCGGCGCAGATGATCTCGCGGGCGAGGTCGGCTTGAAATTCGTCCAGCTCGCCCGCATCCACGACTGCCCGCAGGACGTCGTGCATGTCGTACGACATGCGGTGGTCGGCGGGGAGGATGTCGTACAGGCGCTCGGACGGGACCGCGGGCGGGCGGCCGTCCCGGGTGGCCACCGAGCGCGGCGCCGGGAGACGCTCCACGAGGTCGCGCAGCTTGGCCAGCGCGGCCTCGTCATCGTCGGCCATGTAGTGCGCCACGCCGGAGACCTGCGTGTGCGTCGCCGCGCCGCCTAACGTCTCGTTGTCGGTGGTCTGGCCGGTGGCGCCCTTCACGAGGTTGGCGCCCCCGAGGCCCATGAACGACGTGCCCTTGGTCATCACGATCACGTCGCTTAGCGCCGGCAGGTACGCGCCGCCGGCGATGCACGGCCCCATCACTGCCGCGAGCTGCGGGACGCGCAGATGCCGGCGCATGACAGAGTTGTAGTAGAAGATGCGCGCCGCGCCGTACTGCCCCGGGAAGACGCCGCCCTGGTACGGCAGGTTCACGCCGGCCGAGTCGACGAGGTAGACGATCGGGACGCGGCAGCGCATCGCGATCTCCTGCGCGCGTAGGATCTTCGTGATGGTCTCGGGCCACCACGACCCGGCCTTCACCGTCGCGTCGTTCGCGACGACCACCACGTCGCGCCCGTGCACGACGCCGAGCCCGGTGACCACGCCGGCCGCGGGGGCCTGCCCCTCGTAGCGGTCGTAGGCGACGAGCAGGCCGACCTCGAGGAACGGGGTGCCCAGGTCACAGAGCCGCTCGACGCGCTCGCGCGCCGTCAGCCTCCCCTGTTTGTGCTGTCGGGCGACTTTATCGGCGCCGCCCCCCTCGCGGAGCCGCGCTTCGAGGGCGCGCACCTCGCCGCCGAGCTGGCGGAGCCGGCCGGCGGGCTTGGGCGAATCGGAGGCGGAAGCCTCGCCGCGCGCGGCCGGCGCCGCGGGCGCAGTCACGCGTCCTGCTCCGCGACGGCCTCGGCCTGCTCGCGCTCCGCGAACCAGCGCTTGATGTAGTCGGCGAGTGCGCTGGTGGGCGTGCCCGGTCCGAACAGCTCGCCGACGCCGAGGTCGCGGAGCGCTTGCATGTCCTCCTTCGGAATGATGCCGCCACCCGTGAGCAACACGTCGTCGCGCCCCTGTTCGCGCAGGAGGTCGAGCACGCGCGGGAAGAGCGTCATGTGGGCGCCGCTCAGGATGCTGAGGCCGACCACGTCGACGTCCTCCTGGACGGCCGCCGTGGCGATCATCTCGGGCGTCTGGTGGAGGCCGGTGTAGATGACCTCCATGCCGGCGTCGCGCAGCGCCGCGGCGACTACCTTGGCGCCACGGTCGTGCCCGTCGAGCCCGGGCTTGGCGACGAGGACGCGGATGGGACGGGACATGCGACAGTGCGGAGATGCGGTGGCGGTGGTTCGGACGCCGGGGCCGTAACCCCGTGCAGCCCCGCAACCTAGCCGGTGGACCGGCGCGGCGTGAGCGCGCCCGTCACTCGCCCTTGCGCGCCACCAGCAGCATCTCGCTCGATCGGCGCGTGAGCGGGCGGTCGCGCCACCCGTCGAACGCCTGCTCGACCACCAGCCCGGCGTCCGCGCACAGCTCGGCGAGTCGCGTGGCCGTGTAGAGCCGGATGCGGTGCTCGCGCTCCCCTCGGCCGCGCGGCCCCTCCCACGTGGTGTGGACCGTCAGCACGCCCGAGAGCGGGTCGAAGCTCCGCTCGTGCCCGATCATCACCTCGTCCTCGCTCTTCCACCAGTCTCGCTCGAGGAAGCGCGCCATGACGCCGTCGCGGCTGCCGCCGTGCCAGACCAGGACGCCGCCCGGCTTGAGCACGCGCGCGAACTCCGCGATCACTCGCCGGTCGTCGCTCGGCTGGAGGAAAAAGCCGAACGACGTGAACAGGTTGGCGACCGCGTCGAAGCGGCCGGCCCAGCGCGCGGGGAGCTTGCGCATGTCGCCGCGCGTGTAGCGCAGCGTGCGACCCGTCCCGCGCTCGACCGCCGCCTCCAACAGCTCGGGCGAGTAGTCCAGCCCGTCGACGTCGAACCCGGCCTCGGCAAGTAGGTGCGCGTGGCGGCCCTGCCCGCAGGGGCAGTCGAGCACGCGCGCGCCGGCCGGCAGCGCGAGGACCTCGACGAGCCGCGCCACCTCGCGCCGGTCGCGCTCGGGGGTGAAAAGCGGCTCGTACTCCTGCAGGTAGTGCGCGTCGAAGTACGTCGCCCACCAGTCGGCGGCGCCGGCGGGCGCGGGCTTCGGGCTCAGAAGAACACCGGCTCGCGGTACGCCCCGAACACGTCCTCCAACGCCGCCCGGATCTCGTACAACGTGCAGTACGCCCGCGCGCAGTCGAGGATGTACGGCACCACGTTCTCGCTGCCACGCGCCGCGCCGCGCAGCGCCTCCAGCCGGGCCTGCACCAGCGCCTCGTCGCGGGCGGCGCGCATCCGGGCCATCGCCGCCTTCTGCTCGCGCTCCGCGTCGTCGCCGATCTTGAGCAGGGGGATGCCGAGTTCGGGCTCGTCGGTCACGAATTCGTTCACGCCGACGATCACCTTGCGGCGCTGCTCGAACTCCCACTGCTGGCGGGCCGCGCTCTCGGCGATGCGGCGCTGGAACCAGCCGGCTTCCAGCCCCTCGACCACGCCGCCCTGGGCCTCGATCTCGTCGAACAGCCGCTCGGCGTCGGCCTCCAGCTTGTCGGTGAGCGCCTCGACGTAGTACGAGCCGCCGAGCGGGTCGGCGACGTTCGCCACGCCGGTCTCGTAGGCCAAGACCTGTTGCGTGCGGAGAGCGACCTGCACGCTGGCCTCGGTGGGGAGCGCGAGCGTCTCGTCCATCGAGTTGGTGTGCAGCGACTGCGTGCCGCCGAGCACCGCGGCCATCGCCTGGTAGGCGACGCGGACCACGTTGTTCATGGGCTGCGGCGCCGTGAGGGTGACGCCGGCGGTCTGCGAGTGGAAGCGCATCACCAGCGAGCGCGGGTCCTTCGCGCCGTACCGGTCGCGGAGGCGGCGGGCCCAGATGCGGCGCGCCGCGCGCAGCTTGGCGATCTCCTCGAAGAAGTCGTTGTGGATGTCCCAGAAGAACGACAGCCGCGGGGCGAAGTCGTCCACGTCCAGCCCGCGAGCGATGCCGCGCTCGACGTAGGTGAAGCCGTCGGCCAGCGTGAAGGCCAGCTCCTGCGCGGCCGTGGCGCCGGCCTCGCGGATGTGGTAGCCGCTGATCGAGATCGTGTTCCACTTGGGCGTGTGCGTGGAGCACCACGCGAACATGTCGACGATCAGGCGCAGGGCGGGCTCGATGGGGAAGCACCACGCGTGCTGCGCCATGTACTCCTTGAGGATGTCGTTCTGGACCGTCCCCTGGATCTGCGCGAGCGGCACCCCCTGCTTCTCGGCCGCGGCGGCGTAGAAGCAGAACAGGATCACCGCCGGCCCGTTGATCGTCATCGACGTGGAGACCTTGCCGAGGGGGATCCCCTCCATCAGCGTCTCCATGTCGGCCAGCGACGAGATGCTCACGCCGCACTTCCCGACCTCGCCCTCGCTGCGCGGGTGGTCCGCGTCGTAGCCCATGAGCGTCGGAAAGTCGAACGCGACGCTGAGGCCGGTCTGCCCCTGCGAGAGCAGGAACTTGAAGCGCTCGTTGGTCTCGCGCGCGGTCGAAAATCCTGCGAACTGCCGCATCGTCCACAGCTTGCCGCGGTACCCGGTGGGGTGAATGCCGCGCGTGAACGGGAACTCGCCCGGCACCTCCGCGTCGACGCGCGCCCCAGTATCGAGCGCCGTGTAGAGCGGCGCGACTTCGTCGGCGGAGTTGGTGAAGGCGGTGTCGCGGACCCGCCCCGCGGCGTAGCGGTCGCGCCACATCGCCACCTCGGCGCGCAGCCGCTCCAACTCAGCGTCGCGGTCGCTGCGAGGCGCGCCGTCGAGGGCGGGCTCGAACTCGTGGATGCTGGTCATGGTCCGTCCCCCGGGGGTCAGGCGTTAGGCGCGGGCGGCGCGACGCCCGCGACGAGGTGGGCGCTGCGGGCGAGCAGGGCGTCGGCGGCGCCGAAGGGCGTCTCGGTGCCGCCCTCCAACGCGTCCAGCCGGTCGTCGACGAAGGCGTTGGTGTCGGCGTCCCGCCAGAGGCGCTGGCGCACCTTGCGCTCGACGACCTCGGCCACGCGCTCGCGCAGCCGGCGCCGGCGCCGCCGGCGGAGCTCGCCGCTCGCTTCGAGGTAGCGGGCGTGCCGGTCGACCGCATCAAGCACCTCGGCGATCCCCTCCTCGCGCGCGGCGACGCTGCGGAGCACCGGCGGCGTCCACGCGTCGGTCTGCTCCGCGGCCCCGTCGCGGCGCGCGGCGCGCGCGGGGTTGAGCGCGTCGCGCACGAAGTCGCGGTGCGCCGGGTCCTTGGCCAGCGCGGCGAGGTCGACGCCGTGGTGCCCGGCGCCCTGCGCGAACACGTCGCCGGCGGCGCCGCCCCTCCGCAGCCCGAGCATCAGCTCGATGTCGTTGCGCAGCCGGTCGGCGCCGGGGCGGTCCGCCTTGTTGACGCAGAACACGTCGGCGATCTCCATGACGCCGGCCTTGAGCGTCTGGATGGAGTCGCCGCTCTCCGGGACGAGCACCACGACGGTCGTGTCGGCCGCGCGCGCGACGTCCAGCTCGCTCTGGCCGACCCCCACGGTCTCGATCAGGATCGTGTCGAAGCCGGCCGCGTCGAGCACGTCGCACACCTCCCGCGTGGTGCTCGACAGGCCGCCTAACGAGCCCCGCGTGGCGAGGGAGCGGATGAAGACGCCCGGGTCCAGCGCGACCGCCTCCATGCGCACGCGGTCGCCGAGGAGTGCGCCGCCCGTGAACGGTGAGGTCGGGTCCACGGCGACGATGCCGACGCGCTGGCCGCGCGCGCGGAGGGCGCGCGCGAGCGCGGTGGTCATCGTGCTCTTGCCCGCGCCCGGCGGGCCGGTGATCCCGATGCGGCGCGCGCGCCCGAGGTCCGGGTGGACGGCGGCGAGTAGCCGATCGAAGCCCGGCCGGTGGTTCTCGACCACGCTCACCGCGCGCGCGACCGCGGCCGGGCGCCCGGCGCGCAGCTCCGCGGTGAGCCGGGCGATGGGGTCGGCGTTGGGCGCGACGGTGGCGGGGGGGGCGCTCGCGGGCATACGCCTCACAAGTTAGCCGCGGGGCGGCTGGCCACCCGGCGGATCGGGCTCGTCGTGCTCGTCGCGGATCTCGCCCACCAGCTCCTCCAACAGGTCTTCAAGGGTGAGGATGCCGAGCGTGCGACCGTCCCCGTCGCGCACCACGGCGAGGTGGCGGCGGGCGCGGAGCATGGCCTGGAGGAGGTCGGTGCAGCGGGCGTCGGCGGCCGCCGAGTAGAAGCCGAGCACCGGGGGCATCGCCTCGCCGCCGGTCTTGAGGACGTCAAAGGCGTGGACGAGCCCGACGACCTGGTCCACCGAGCCCTCGTACACCGGCACGCGGCTGTAGCCGGCGCGCGCCACGGCCGCGGCGAGCTCGTGCGGTGGCGTGTGCACGTCGAGCGCAAACACCTGCTCGCGCGGCGTGAGCACGTCGCGCGCGCGCTTCTCGCCGAACTGCACGACGCCGGTGATGATGGCCAGCTCCTGCGTCTCGCTCACGCCTTCGAGCTGCCCTTCGCGCAGCAGCTCCTCGATGTCGGTCCGCGCCGCGTGCTCGCGGGTGCGCAGGTCGCGTGCGCGGCGGTGGGCCCCGGCGGCGAGCCACCCGCCCGCCAGGCGTGCCGGCGTCACCAGCACGTCGGCGGCGCGGAGCAGCGGAAGGAGCGCCGGCGCCACGCGAGTGGGCCAACGACGCGCGATGGCGCGCGGAACCACCTGTGCGAGCAGCAGCGCCGCCACGGCCACCACCAACACGCGGGCCGCGGCGAGCGGCGCGGCGCCGTCCGCCGCCGAGGCGCCGGCGACGAAGGCGGCCAGCGCGACCGCCGTCCCCGCCGCGACGACGAGTCGCTGCGGACGGTCGAGGAAGTGCTCGGCCAGCCCGGCCCCCGCCAGCCGGCGCTCGACCCAGTGGCGAAGCCAGATGCGACTCACTGCCCGCACGGCGGTGGACCCGGCGGTGAGCAGCGCGATGAGCGTGAGGGCGACGGCGACGCCGAGCGTGCTCACGCGCCTTCCGCGACGGGCGGCGAGTCGGCGGGCGCGTCCGGCTGCTCGCGCTCGAAGTACAACCGCTGGATCTTGCGGCGGACCACCCGCTCGACGATGACGCGGAACGGGCCGATCGTGAGCCGCTCGCCGTTCCGCGGCACGCGGCCCAGGACCTCGTACACGAGCCCGCCGGCGGTTGCGACCTCGTCGTGCGAGAAGTCGTGGCCTAACGCCTCGCTCAGCTCGTCGAGGGTGAGGCGCGCGCTCACCCAGAAGCGGCGGTCGCCCTCGCTCTCGACCGGCGGCTCCTCCTCGTCGCGCTCGTCGCGGATCTCGCCGACGATCTCCTCCAGCACGTCCTCGATGGTCACGATGCCGGCCGTGCCGCCGTACTCGTCGGCGACGACCGCCAGGTGGTTGCCGCTCGCGCGGAAGTCGCGGAGTTGGGCGTCGATGCGCTTGGTGCCCGGGATGAATTGGGCCGGCCGCACGAGCCGCGCCCACCCGTCCGCCATCGGGTCGTCGGCGACGACGGCGGCGAGGACGTCCTTGGCGTACAGCACCCCGGTGACGTCGTCAATGGTCTCGTCGAACACGGGGACGCGCGAGTGCTCGGCGGAGCGGACGCGGGCCACCACCTCGGCCCACGCCGTCCCCCGCTCGATGCCCACCACGTCGACGCGGGGCACCATCACGTCGCTCACCTGCAGGTCGCCGAGCGTGAAGACGCCGGCCACGAGTGCGCCCTCGCCCGCGCCGCCCTCCGCCTCCGCGGCGACGATCTCGCGGAACTGCTCGGTGGCCTCCTCGCGGGCGGCGTCGGTGGGCGCCATCGGCGGCAACGCGCGGCGGAGCGCCGCATCCAGGCGGGCGGCCACCCACAGCGCCGGCGCGAGCAGCGTGGCCGCCGCGCGTCCCACCGGCTCCACCCGCGCCGCCGCGGCCGGCCCGAGCCCGCCTAACGCGTCGCCGAGCTCCCGCGCGGCCGCCTCGGCCACGGCGACGGCGGCCAGCGCGGCTACGGCCGCCGCGCCCCACCCCGCCCACTCCGCCGGCTCGACCTGCGCGAGCCCGCGGGCCGTGGCGCCCCCCGCGCCGGCGAGCGCCACGACGCGCCCGAACAGCAGGGCCCGATGTCGGCCCTCCTGCTCTGGCGGCGGCAGCGCGTCGCCCGCGTCGATGCTCGCCCGCAGGAGCGCGGAGTCGGCGAGGGCGCACGCGAACGCCGCCGCCACGCACAGCAACGCGACGGCGGCGTTCACGCGGCGCGCACCGGGTAGAGCCGGGCCAGCAGCCGCTCCTGCCGGCGCCACATGGGCGAGCGGGTGCGCGACTCGTCCTCCGGGTGCGCGTGGCCGAGGACGTGCAGCGTGCCGTGCACGACGAGCCGCGCGATCTCCTCGCGGAGCGGCACCCGGTGCGCGGTCGCGTGCGCCCGCGCCACGTCGGGGCAGACGTACACGTCCCCCGACACCGGCCGCCCCGGAACGGGGGCGAGCTCGAAGGTGATGATGTCCGTCGGGCCGCGGTGGCGGAGATGTCGCCAGTTGAGTGCGGCCATGGCGCGGCCCGTCAGGAAGGTGAACGACAGCTCCGCCGCCCGCACGCGCTCCGCCGCGAGCACGCCGCGCGCGATGGCCTGGACCGCCGTGCGTCCGAGCGGCAAGCGCACCCCGGCGGCGTGCACGGCCACGCGCAGCGCGCCGCCGCCCGGCAGGTCGGGTCGAGCGTTGGGCATGCGGTCAGGCGCGGGTGAGCTCGGCGGCCGGCGCGTTGGTCACGGCCGGGTAATCGATCCGGCTGTGGTACATGCCGAGGAGCACGCGGACGAACGCGTCCTTCACCGTCTCGAGCTGCGCGAGCGTCAGGGGCGCGCGGCGGAGCTGCCCCTCGTCCAGCCGCTGCCGCACCAGCCGATCCACTAGCTCGCGGAAGCGCTCGGGCGTGGGGTCGGGCATCGCGCGGGCCGCGGCCTCGACGCCGTCGCTCAGCATGCAGATGGCCGTCTCGGCGCTCTGCGGGAGGGGGCCGGGGTACGCGTACTCCGCCGCGTTAGGCGCGACGCCCTCGGCGCGCTCGCGCGCCTTCTCGTAGAAGTAGACGATGCGGTTGGTGCCGTGGTGCTCTGTGATGAACGCGCGCACCGCGTTGGGCAGCTTGTGCTGCGCGGCCAGCTCGAGCCCCTCGCGCACGTGCCCGCGGATGATGCCCGCGCTGGCCGACGGCTTGAGCTTGTCGTGCGGGTTGCGGCCGCGCGGCTGATTCTCCACGAAGTACTGCGGCCGCTCCAGCTTGCCGATGTCGTGGTAGTAGGTGCCCACGCGCCCGAGGAGCCCGTTGGCCCCCACGGCGTTGCACGCCGCCTCCACGAGGTTGGCCATGGCGATGGTGTGCGCGTAGGTGCCGGGCGCCTCGAGCGAGAGCCGCTGCATGAGCGGGCGGTTGAGGTCGGACCACTCCAGCAGCTTGAGGTACGTGTCCACCCCGGCGGCCTCCTCGGCCGCCGGCAGGAGCGCCGTGGCGAGCGCCACCGAGCCGGCCGCCGAGGCGACGCCGGCGAGGGCGCTCGCGGCCACGGCGCGCCACGACCAGCCCAGGGCGAGGCCTAACGCCACCGCCGCCGTCGCGTACGCGGCTGAGGCGGCGAGCACGGGCCGGAGGAGCTGCGACCGCCGCTGCAAGGAGCGGACGCTGACGGCGGCCGCCGCACCCGCGACCAGGAGGGTGAACAGCGCGTTCGTCCCGCGGAACGGGCCCTGGCTCCCGACCAGCACGGCCAGGACGAGCGCCGCGACGAGCGCGATGCGCGCGTCGAACAGGATGCTGAGCATCACCGCCGCCAGGGCCGCCGGCACGAACTCCGGCCGCTCCGGCGAGAACCGCGCGACGAGCGCCGCCCCCGCGACCACGAGCGCGAGCGTCGCGGCGAACGTCCCGACCGCGCGTAGCGAGTGGTAGACCGCCGGGCGGAAGAGCCGCAGGGCCACGCCGAGCGCGAGCACGAGCACGAGGTTGCTGAGGACGGCACCGGCCGCCCTCGCGGCGCGTGCTGCCGGCTGCCCGGCCGCGAGCCCGCGCGCGTGCCCGACGTCGCGCAGCGCGCGCAACTTCTCGAACTCCTCGCGCCCCACCACCTCGCGCGCACCGACGATCTTTTCCCCCTCGCGCACCACGTACTGCGCCGGGTCGACGGCGGCGGCGGCCTCGGCGCGGCGGCGCTCCGTGGCCGCGCGGTCGGGGACGAGCGAGGGCGCGAAGCTGGCGCTCACCAGCTTGACGAACAGCGCGGCGCCGATAGGCCCGCCCACGGCGGGCCGTTCCGCGCGCGCGGCGACGTCGGCGAAGGTGAGCAGACTGTCCGCGTCCGCCAGCACGAGCGCGTCATCCCGGGTCCGCGGGCCGCCGGGAGCGGGCGAGCTGTCGAGCGCCACGTCGCCGCGCAGGTTGGCCACCTCGCCGGTGTTGGCGACGCCGCGCGGCAGCCAGTCGTCGAGCGCGCGCGCGGCGGCGACGAACACGGCCGCGCGCGCCTCCGGCCGACGCAGCAGCCCGAGCTCGGCGGCCGTGAGGCGCACGCCGTCGCCGAGCGGCACCCCGTCCGCGGGCGGTCGATAGGGTCGGGCCGCCGCCCCCGCCGCCGCCGCGGTCAGCGCCGCGAGCCGCGCCTTCGCCGTCGAGAGCGCCTGGAGGTCGCGGGTAAACACCGGGGGCACGCCGCGCACGGCGTCCGCGCGCTCCGCGCGCAGCTCCGCCGGGGACTTGGGCACCACGAACGCAAACGGCGCCACCACCCCCTCCGGCGCCACCGAGCCCACGTCGTACACCGGCGTGTCAGCCGCGGGGACGCTCGGGAAGAGGGCGAAGGTGAACAGCGCGAGCGCGAGCGCGACCAGCCCACGCGCCCCGTGCCGGCGCAGGCGGGCGATGGCGCCCGCCTCCTCGTCGTCCCGCCCGCCGGTCGCGTCGGCGCCGGCGGGTATGCCCCAGAGGCCCACGGGTCAGTCCCCGACGGCGCCGCGTGATCGGCCGCGCGTCCGGCCGCGTTCTCGCATGCCGCGGGCGGCCCTCAGCCCGCGTCGTCGGCGTACGCCTTGATGATGTCGCGCACCAGGCGGTGGCGCACCACGTCGGCGTCGCTGAAGTAGTGGAAGGCGATCCCCTCGATCCCCGTCAGGATCCGCTCGACCTGCATGAGCCCCGAGTCCTCGCGCCGGGGCAGGTCGATCTGCGTCTTGTCCCCCGTGATGACGATCTTGCTGTTCACGCCGAGGCGCGTCAGGAACATCTTCATCTGCAGGTTCGTCGCGTTCTGCGCCTCGTCGAGAATGACGAACGCGTCGCCGAGCGTGCGGCCGCGCATGAACGCCAGCGGCGCGATCTCGATGGTGCGAGTTTCCAGCGCCTTGGCCATGCGCTCGGCCGGCATCATCTCGTCCAGCGCGTCGTACAGCGGGCGGAGGTACGGGTCGACCTTGGCCTGCATGTCGCCCGGCAAAAAGCCTAACGACTCGCCCGCCTCCACCGCGGGCCGGGCCAGCACGATGCGCCGCACCCGCTTGCGCACCAGCGCGTCGACGGCCATGGCCACGGCGAGGTACGTCTTGCCCGTGCCCGCGGGGCCGATGCCGACCACGATGTCGTGCTCGGCGATCTTGGCCATGTACTCCGCCTGCCCCGCGGTCTTGGCCTGGATGAGCCGCCGCGTGCCGGGGAGCGCGAGCCGCCCCTCGCCGCCGGTGCCGGGGAGCGGCGGGCCGCCCACCTCGTCGCCGACGTCGCGCGCGGCGTCCCCGCCGCGCTCCGCCGTCCGCCCGGCGGGCGACGGCGCGCGCGGGTCGAGCGAGATGCGCAACACGTCGTCGGGGCCGAGCGGCACGCGCTGGCGGGCGAGGTCGATCATGCGGCGGCCGATCACGGCCGCGCGCTCCACGCCGTCGGCCGCGCCGCTCAGCGCGAGCGCCTCGCCGCGCAACGCGACGCGGGCGCCGGTGATGCGCGCCAGCTCCACGAGGTTACCGTCGTTGACGCCGGCCAGCGTGAGCAGGTCCACGCCTTCGGTCGCCAGGCGGACCGTCCCGTCCTTCGCCGCGCCCTCGGCCGCCGCCCGCGGCGCGCCCTCGATCTCGGTCACGCAGTCTCCCCCGCGGCGCCGTCCGGGGCGCCGTCCGCCGGCCCGTCGGTCGCGGGCCGGATCCCCAACTCTCGCAAGTCCTCAGCCGGCACGCGCGTCGGCGCCCCCTCGAAGAGCGACCGCGCGGCGGTGGTCTTGGGGAACGCGATCACGTCGCGCAGCGACGTCGCGCCGGCGAGCAGCATCGCGATCCGGTCGAAGCCCAGCGCGATCCCGCCGTGGGGCGGCGCGCCGGCCCGCAACGCCTCGAGCAGGAAGCCGAACCTCGCCTCCGCCGTCGGCTCGTCGATGCCGAGGAGCGCAAGCGCCTGCTGCTGCTGCCGCACGTCGCTGATGCGGATGCTGCCGCCGCCGAGCTCGGTGCCGTTCATCACCACGTCGTACGCGCGCGCGCGGGCCCGCCACGGCTCGGTGCTCAACAGCGGCAGGTCGTCCGGGTGGGCGCTCGTGAACGGGTGGTGCATCGCCGCCAGCGCGCCCGTCGCCGGGTCGCGCTCGAACATCGGGAAGTCGGTTACCCACAGCAGCTCGATAGCGCCCTCGCGCACCAACTCCAGCCGGCGCGCGACATCGTGGCGCAGCCGGTCCAGCGTGGGGCTGGTCACGTGGTCGGGCCCGGCCGAGATCACCGCCAGGTCGCCGTCGGCCAAGCCTAACGCGTCGGCCGCGTCGGGCCGAAGGAACTTGGCCGTCTGCCCCTCCAGCTTGTCGCCGACGCGCTTGAGCAGCAGCGCGCCCTGTCCGCTCGCCGCCTTGGCGATCGCGTGCAGCTCGTCCTGCTCCTTGCGCGAGAACCGCGCGCCGCCCGGCGCGACGAACCCGCGGAACCGGCCCCCGGCCCCCAGCACCGCCGCCGCCACGCCGAACTCAGTGCCGCGGAACACGTCGCTCACGTCGCGCAGCTCCAGCCCGAACCGCAGGTCCGGCCGGTCGACGCCGTATCTCTCCATCGCGTCGGCGTACGCCATGCGCGCGAAGGGCGCCTGCACGTCGTGGCCGGCCTCGGCGAACAGCGTCTGCAGCAGCCCCTCGGTGAACGCGATCACGTCCTCCTGCGTGACGAACGCGGCCTCGACGTCGATCTGCGTGAACTCGGGCTGGCGGTCGGCGCGCAGGTCCTCGTCGCGGAAGCAGCGCGCGATCTGGAAGTACCGGTCGAAGCCGGCCATCATGAAGAGCTGCTTGTAGAGCTGCGGGCTCTGCGGCAGCGCGTAGAATTCGCCCGGGCTCACGCGGCTCGGAACGAGGTAGTCGCGCGCGCCTTCCGGGGTCGGCTTGGTGAGGATCGGCGTCTCGAGCTCGAGAAAGCCGCGCGCCGAGAAGAACGCGCGCGTGGCCTGCAGCAGCCGGTGCCGTAGCATGAGGTTGCGCTGCAGCTCCGGCCGCCGCAGGTCGAGCATCCGGTGCCGCAGGCGCAGCTCCTCGGCCGGCAGCTTCTCGCCCGTGCCGCGCGCGACGGGGATGGCCGGCGTCTCCGCCGCGCCCACAACGCGGACCGCCGACGGCCGGACCTCGACGTCTCCGGTGGCCATGTCGGCGTTGCGCATGGAGTCCGGCCGGCGCGCCACCTCCCCCTCGACGATCACGACGCTCTCGGCCGTGAGCGCCTGCGCCGCGGCCATCAGGTCGGCGTCTGCCCACCGCGGGTCGAACGACACCTGGACGATGCCCTCACGGTCGCGCAGGTCCACGAACACCAGGTTGCCGAGGTCGCGGCTCCGGTGGACCCACCCGCCGAGGACCACCCGGGTCCCCTCGTGCTCGGCGCGGAGCGCGCCGGCGGCGTGCGTGCGGAGCGAGGTGGCGGGCGTGGGGAGCGCGGCGTTCGCGGGCGCGAGCCGGGCGGGGTCGCGCAAGTCGTGCGAGGGCATGGACATAGACTCGGCGAATGCTAGCCGCCCCGGCCCCGCCGGTCTAGCGCTCCGGACGGGCCCGGTGGAACGCCCGGCGTGACCTAAGTGTCTATCCCGCTTAGATTTCGCCCGCCCTGCCCCGCTCACTTCGATGACCCTCGCCGCCGCCACCACCCGCGCGCCGCTGCCCACGGCACCGGTAGACGATCCGCGCGTCAACCTGCTCGATCTCGAGCCGGCGGCGGCGGACGCGACGTTGCGCGCCTGGCTCGCCGAGCAGGGGGAGCCGGCGTACCGGGCCGCGCAGATCGTCCCCCGCCTCTGGCAGCGCCCGGCGCGCACCTTCGACGAGATCCGCGAGCTGCCCGGCGCCCTCCGCGCCCGACTGGATGCGGCGTTTCGGCTGCCCCGGCTCGAGCTGGCCGCGCACCAGCGGTCGGGCGACGGCACGCAGAAGTTCCTCTTCCGCCTCGCCGACGGGCAGGCGATCGAGACGGTGGCGATCCCCGACGGCGACCGGCTGACGTTCTGCATCTCCTCGCAGGCCGGGTGCGCGCTCGCGTGCGCCTTTTGTGCGACGGGGGCGATGGGCTTTCAGCGCAACCTCACCCCCGCGGAGATCGCGGGGCAGGTGCGCGAGCTGGCGCTGCTGGACGCGCCGCTCCGGCCCACGAACATCGTGTTCATGGGGATGGGCGAGCCGCTGATGAACTGGAAGGCGGTGTCGCCGACGCTCACCATCCTCAACGACCCGCGCGGCTTCGGCATCGGGGCGCGCCACATCACGGTGAGCACCGTCGGCGTGCTGCCGGGCATCGTCGCGTTAGGCGAGCGGCCCGAGCAGTTCCGCCTCGCGCTCAGCATCCACGCCCCCGACGACGCGCTCCGCGGCGAGCTGATGCCGGTCAACATCAAGTACCCGTTGGCCGACGTCATCGACGCCGCCCGCGCCTTCGACCGGCGGACCACGTTCGAGTACGTGATGCTCGGCGGCGTGAACGACCGGCCGGAGCACGCGCGCGCGCTCGGCCGCCTCGCGCGCGAGTGCCGGGCGTTCGTGAACCTGATCCCGCTCCACGCCGGCGGCGCCGGCGGCTTCACGCCGACGCCCGCGCACGCCATCCAGCAGTTCGCGCGGCAGGTGCGCGAATCGGGGGTCGAGGTGGCGGTCCGGCGGAGCCGCGGGACCGACATCGCCGCGGCGTGTGGGCAGCTACGGGTCGAGCGCGTCGGCCGGCGGGCGCCACGCCCGGCCGACCAGGATCGTGAGGTCCAGGTAGCGTGACGAGTCGGCGCGCGCCTCCACGCGCGCCCCGCCCATCGCCCGGGCCGCGCGCGCGCCCCAGTCGTCGCGCCCCGAGCGCACGAGCACGGCCGTGCTGTCCCGGCGCTCGGCCGTCGTGCCCACGGCCACCACGTCGTAGCCGCGGTCGCGCAGGGCGCGCGTCGCCCGCCGGGCCAGCCCGCGGACGTCGGTGGCGTTCAGCACCTCCACTTTAATGCGCACGCCGGCCGGCGCGCGCGCGGCGGTGTCGGCCGCGGGCGGCGAGGTGACGCCGGCCGCCGCGCCTAACGACTCGCTGCCCGGCGCGTACCGGCCGCGCCACACACGCACCCCCGCCG
>ERZ1066118.768-NODE-768-length-25965-cov-20.171517_pt1 | contig 25965 bp, 21 predicted proteins | sample MGYA00382765_ERZ1066118 | MGnify/ENA primary metagenome ERZ1066118 (study PRJEB33369, sample SAMEA5778348) | biofilm metagenome | biome: Industrial cooling water; feature: Water cooling tower basin; material: Biofilm | place: United Arab Emirates | collected...
CTGCTCCATCGTCACGTCCTCGTGCGTGACGGTCTTCACCACGTTGGGCCCGGTGACGAACATGTAGCTCGTGCCGCGGACCATGTAGATGAAGTCGGTGATGGCGGGCGAGTAGACGGCGCCGCCGGCGCACGGGCCGAGGATGACCGAGATCTGCGGGACGACCCCGCTCGCCAGCGTGTTGCGCAGGAACACGTCGGCGTAGCCGCCCAACGCGACCACGCCCTCCTGGATGCGCGCGCCCCCCGAGTCGTTCAGCCCGATCACGGGGGCGCCGTTGCGCACCGCGAGGTCCATGACCTTGCAGATCTTCTGCGCGTGCGCCTCGGCGAGCGAGCCGCCGTAGACCGTGAAGTCCTGCGAGAACACGTACACGAGCCGGCCGTCGATGCGCCCGTACCCCGTGACCACGCCGTCGCCGTAGACGGGCGCCGTGCCGTTGTCGCCGGCGCGCGCGGTGACGAACCGGTCCAACTCCACGAAGCTCCCCTCGTCGAGCAGCACGTCGAGGCGCTCGCGGGCGGAGAGCTTGCCTTTCTCGTGCTGCGCCTTGAGGCGCGCCGCGCCGCCGCCGAGCTCGGACTCCGCGCGGCGGCGCTCGAGCAGGTCCAGTTTGTCGCGCATGGTCATAGGGCGGGGAAGGTACTCCGCCGCCCCGCCGAAACGCGACGCCCCCCGCGAGCCGATGCTCGCGGGGGGCGTCGCGCGCCGATGAGGGGGCGGGCGCTCAGTACCCCTCTTCCTCGGCCGAGTGCACCGTGGACGGGCCCTCGGGGCGCGGGGGCTGCTCCTCGGGGATGTTGGTCACCCCGAGCACGATCCGGCGCTGGATCGGGTCGACCTCCATGACGCGCGTGTCGAGGAGCATGCCCTCGTACGCGACGTCGGCCGGGTTGCTGACGATGCGGCCCGTGATGTTGAGCTGCGACAGCGGGACGAAGCCCTCCAGGTCGCCGCCGATGTCGGCCACGACGCCCTTGTCCATCAGGCGCGTGATCGTGCCGCGGCGCTCGGTGCCCACGGGCAGGTTCTCGCCGATGCGGAGCCACGGGTCCTCCTCGGCCTGCTTGAGGCCGAGCGAGATCCGCTTGTTCTCCGAGTCGATGTTGAGGATCACCACGTCCACCGTGTCGCCCTTCTTCACGACCTCCGACGGGTGCTGGACGCGCTTGGTCCAGCTCATGTCGGAGATGTGGATGAGGCCGTCGATGCCGGGCTCGATCTCGACGAAGGCGCCGAAGCTCGTGAGGTTGCGGACCTTGCCGGTGATGCGCGTGCCGACCGGGTACTTGAGCGGCAGCACCGTCCAGGGGTCCGTCTCCGTCTGCTTCATGCCGAGCGAGATCTTCTCCTCGTCCGGGTCGACCTTGAGCACCACCGCCTCGATCGCCTCGCCGATGCTCACGAGCTTGGACGGGTGGCGGACGTTGCGGGTCCAGCTCATCTCGCTGATGTGCACCAGCCCCTCGATGCCCGGCTCCAGCTCGATGAACGCGCCGTAGTTGGTGATGCTGACGACGCGGCCGTTGATGCGCGTGCCCACCGGGTACTTGGCGGCCACGTCCTTCCACGGGTAGCTCTGGAGCTGCTTAATGCCGAGCGAGATGCGCTCGCGGTCCCAGTCGATGTCCAGGACCTTGACCTCGAGCTCCATGCCGATCTGCACCATCTCGGTGGGGTGCTGGATGCGGCCCCACGACATGTCGGTGATGTGCAGCAGGCCGTCCACGCCGCCCAGGTCGATGAAGGCGCCGAAGTCGGTGATGTTCTTGACCACGCCCTTCCGCACCTGGTCCTTCGACAGCTCCTTCATCAGCTTCTCGCGCTTGCCGGCCCGCTCCTGCTCCAGGATGACGCGGCGGCTCACCACGATGTTGCGGCGGCGCTTGTTGAGCTTGATGATCTTGAAGTCGTAGGTCTGGCCGAGCAGCTCGTCGATGTTCGGCACCCGCCGGAGCGCGATCTGCGACCCCGGCAGGAACGCGTCGACGCCCATCAGGTCGACCACCACGCCACCCTTGATCTTCTTGGTCAGCGTGCCGGTCACCGGCTGGTCGGTCTCGTAGGCCACGCGGATGCGCTCCCACACGCGCATGAAGTCCGCCTTCTTCTTGCTGAGCACCACGGACCCTTCCTGGTCCTCCAGGTGCTCCAGCAGGACCTCGACCTCGTCGCCGGCCTTGAGGTCCGGCATGTCCTTGAACTCCTCGAGCGGGATCGTCCCCTCGCTCTTGAAGCCGATGTCGAGGACGACGAGGTTGTCGCGGATCTCGAGGACCTTGGACTTGACAATCTCACCCTCCTCGATGGACGCGAGGGTGCCGTTGTACATGTCCATCATCGCCTCGTACTCGTCGGACGAGTACTCGTCCTCCTCGTAGAGCTCGGGGCGACGGTTGGCGAGCGGGCGGAGCTGCGCCTTCTGCAGGTCGCGCTTCTCGCGGGCGGTGAGCGCGCCGGGGTAGGCGCCGTTCGTGGGGGCGGCGTCCGCCGTGGCGGTGCCGCGGGTGGTGGTGTCGAGCTCGGCCATACCGGAGCAGGTCTCCAAGCCGCGGGGGGTTTAGGCTCGCCGCGTCGAGTTTGGAGGGAGGGCGACCGGGCGCCCCGGGGTTGGGACGCGCGAGCGCGAACCGCGCAGTGTAGCCGAACCCTGCTCGGCGGTCAACCCAGGGCGACGCCCGAAGTGAAAGTCCCGGCGTGACTTACGCCACCCGGCCCGGCCGCCGATTAGGGCCCGTCCAGGGCAACGGACGGGGCCGCGTCCAGTCGCTCCCGGGCGCGGGCGAGAGCCACGATCCGGTCCACCTGCTCCGGCTGCGTCAGCGCCGTGGTGTCGATGAGCACGGCGTCCAGCGCCTGCGCGGTCTGCGTGGCGTCCCGGGCGTCGCGCTCCACGAGGCGCTCGGTCTCCTCCGCAATCTCGTCGTCGCTCGGCCGGCGGTGGAGGCGCTGGACGAGTCGGCGCCGGGCCCGCTCCCACGGGTCGGCCACGAGGAACACCTTGAGCGGCGCGTCCGGGAAGACGACCGTCCCGATGTCGCGCCCGTCGGCCACCACGTCGTGCTCGGCGGCGGCCTCGCGCACCCGCTGGTTGACCCACGCCCGCACGGCCGGCATCTGGGCGACGGCGCTGACCTGCCCCGTCACCTCGGGCCCGCGCACCGCGTCGCCCGCCGGCGCGCCGTCGATGGCCGGCTCGAAGCCGACGCGCGCCGGGGCGAGCACCACGCGCGCACCAAGCCGCGCGACGTCGGCGCCCGCCCACCCCGCCGGGTCGCCCAACTCCCGCAGGGCGAGGAGCGTCACGCAGCGATACAGCGCCCCGGAGTCGACGTGGCGATAGCCGAGCCGCTCGGCCACCCAGCTCGCCGTCGACGACTTGCCGGAAGCCGCGGGCCCGTCGATGGCGACGATCATGCGGCGGCGGGCGGGTGGAGCGTCGGACATGCGGGCGGGCGAGCGGTAGCGGTCAGGCGCCGGCGGTCGCCCGCGCCAGGTCCGCCCAAAAGTGCGGGTACGAGACGGCCACGCAATCCGGGTCGTCGACGGTGATCGCGTTGCCGGGCAGCGCACCGAGCACCCCGAACGCCATCGCCAACCGGTGGTCGCCGTGCGTGACGACGTGCCCGCGCAGGGGGCGGGGCCCACGGCCGTGCACGACGAAGCCGTCGGGGCGCTCGTCCGCGTCGGCGCCGACGGCCCGCAGCCCGGCGACGACGGCCGCGATGCGGTCGCTCTCCTTGACGCGCAGCTCCGCGGCGCCGCTAACCGTGGTGTCGCCGGCCGCGCAGGCGGCCACACACGCGAGGAGCGGCAACTCGTCGACCATCGCCGGCACCTCGGCGGCGTCCACGGTGACGCCCCGGAGCGGCCGGCCCGCGTGGGCGAGCAGCATCCCGACGTCCTCCCCGCCCTCGCGGCGTCCGTCGTCCACCGGCAGGTGCGCGCCCATGTCGGTGAGTGTCACGAAGAAGCCCGTGCGCGTGGGGTTGAGGCAGACATCGGGCAGCGCGAGGACGCCATCGGCCGCGAGCGCCGCGAGCGCCGCGAAGAACGCCGCGCTACTCGGATCGCCCGGCACGGCCGTGTCGGCGACGGCGAGGCGCTGGCCCGCGGGGAGGTGCACCGCCGTGTCGTGCACGTACACGTCGACGCCGCGCGCGGCGAGCATGCGCTCGGTGTGGTCGCGCGAGCGGTGCGGCTCGCGCACGGTCACCTGCACGCCTGAGAGCACGCCCGCAAGCAAGATCGCGCTCTTCACCTGCGCGCTGGCCGTCTCGCCCGTCCACTCGACGTCGCCGAGAGCGCCCCCGTCCACGCGCATCGGCAGCCGGCCGTCGTCTCGCTCGAAGCTGACCGCCGCGCCCATCGCGGCGAGCGGGGCGGCGACGCGGCGCATCGGCCGGCGGGAGAGCGACGCGTCGCCCGTGAAGCGTGCGGCGAACGGCTGCGCGGCGGCGACGCCCGCGAGCAAACGCGCGCTCGTGCCGCTGTTACCGCAGTCGAGGTCGTCCGTCGGCGCGCGGAGGGTGCCGCCTCCGATCGTCATCGCCGGTCCGACCTCGGGCACGTCGGCGCCGAGGCGGCGGAGGCATTCGGCGGTGGAGCGCACGTCCGCGGAGTCGAGCAGGCCGGTCACGCGCGACCAGCCCGGCGCGAGGGCCGCCAGCATCAGCGCGCGGTGGCTGATGGACTTGTCGCCGGGCACGCGGACGGTGCCGGCGACGCGGAGCCCGCGGGCGCCTAACGCAGCCACTGCTCCAGCGCGGTCGCGAGGTCGGTGCGCTCGTCGCGGTACTTGACGATCACCGGCGTCTGCACGCTCAGCCCCTCGCCCTCGGCCCAGGCGCCGCGCACGCGGCGCGCGCCCGGCACGACCACGGCGCCCTCGGGGATCTCCAGCGGCTGCTCAGGGGAGGCGCGGTACACGGTCTCGCGCACGAGGTCGTAGACGGGCGTGCCCCGGGTAAGCACGACCCCGGCGCCCAGCACCGCGCGCCGGCGCACGACGGTCCCCTCGTAGACGCCGCAGTTGCCGCCGACGATCGCGTCGTCCTCGATGACGACGGGCGAGGCGTTCACCGGCTCCAACACCCCGCCGATCTGGGCGGCGGCGCTCAGGTGCACGCGTTCGCACACCTGCGCGCACGAGCCGACGAGGGCGTGCGAGTCGATCATCGTGCCGGCGCCGACGTGCGCGCCGACGTTGACGTACATCGGCGGCATACACACCACGCCGCGGGCCAGGTACGCGCCGCGCCGGATCGCCGAACCGCCGGGGACGACGCGCACGCCATGCTGCGCGTCGAGACTGCGGGGCGGGACGGTGTGCTTGTCGAAGAAGCGGAACGTCGCCGGGGCGGAGCCCTCGGGCGGCGACATGTCGACGATCTGGCCCGCGCGAAACGCTAGCAGGATCCCCTGCTTCACCCACGGGACGGCGTGCCACGCGCCCGCGCCGTCGCGCTCGGCGGCGCGCACCGTGCCCGCCTCGAGCGCCGTGAGCAACGCGCCCACTGCCCGCGCCGCCGTCGGCGGAAGGTCGACGCCGGCCGGCGTCGCCGCGGCCTCGATGATCAGCGCTTGGAGTTCCGAGGCGTCCATCACAGCGCCCCCGCCGCGACCAGCGCCGCGCGCACCGCCGGCGCGTGCGACTCGGCCAGGGGGACTAACGGCAGCCGGAGCACGTTCTGCATGTGCCCCATCATCGCCAACGCAGCCTTGACCGGGATCGGGTTGCTCTCGACGAACGCCGCCGCCATCCACGGCACGAGCCGCGCGTGGCGCTCACGCGCGCCGGCGAGGTCGCCCGCCAACGCGCGCTCGCACAGCTCGGCCATGAGTCGCGGCGTGGCGTTACTCACCACCGAGATGACGCCGTCGCCGCCGTGCGCCATGGTCGCGAACGCCGTCTGGTCGTCGCCCGACAGCACCGCGAAGCCGTCCGGCCGGTCGCGCAAGATCGCGTCGATCTGAAGCATGTTGGCCGACGCCTCCTTCACCGCCACGATGTTCGACACCTCGGCGAGCCGCAGCGTCGTGGCCGCGTCCATGTTGCTCGCCGTGCGGCCGGGCACGTTGTAGAGCACGATCGGCAAGTCGACGGCGTCGGCGACGGCGCGGAAGTGCGCCTCGATCCCGCGCTGCGGCGGTTTGCTGTAGGCGGGCGAGACGTGCAGCAGGTGCGTCGCGCCGGCGTCGCGCATCTCGCGGCTCAACGCGATCGCGCGCTGCGTGTCGTTCGACCCGGCGCCGGCCACCACCGGCACCCGACCGGCCACTTCGTCGACCGTGATCTCGACCACGCGCCGGTGCTCTTCGGGGGCAAGCGTGGCCGCCTCGCCGGTCGAACCGCAGGGGACGAGGAAGTGGACGCCCTCCGCGAGCTGCCAGCGGACGAATGCGCGCAGCGCCGGCTCGTCCACCGCGCCGTCGCTCGTGAACGGCGTGACGATCGCGGTCCCGCAGCCGCGGAGCCCGGCGCCTAACGACTCGGCCATCACTCCCCCCCCGCCCGCGCGCGGCGCGAGCACGTCCTGCATGGTGTAGACGCCCGGCCGCCGCTCGGCCGCGAGCCATCGAGCCGCCACCAGCGCGCCCTCCGCGAATACGCGCCGGTCGCGCGCCTCGTGGCGCACCACCACCTGCTCGAAGGGCGCGTCGAAGACCAACGCGTGCGTCCCCGGCACGTGCCCAACGCGGACGCTCGTCGTGGGCACCGGGGCGCCCCACTCCGGTTCGGCCGCCCGGGCGAGCGCCAGGGCCGTGCCCGACGGCGCGTCGCGCTTGGCGGCGTGGTGGGTTTCGACCAGATGCGCGTCGAATCCGGCGCCGCGCAGCGCGCGCGCGGCCGCGGCGGCCACCGCCAGCATCGCGTTGACGCCGACCGAGAAGTTGGCCGCCCAGAGCAACCGCCCGCCCGCGGCCTCGACGTCGCGGGACAGGGCCGGGAGGGCCTCGAGCCACCCGGTCGTGCCCACGACGACCGGGACGCCCGCCGCGAGGCAGGCGCGGGCGTTGTCGACCGCCGCGGCGGGCTCCGTGAACTCGATCGCCACGTCCGCCCCGCCTAACGCTGCCCGGTCGACGCGCGTACCCCGACCAATCGTGGCCGCGACCTCCGCACCGCGCTCGGCGGCGAGCGCGGCGATTGCCCGCCCCATCTTGCCATTGCCGACGAGCGCCACGCGGATCGGTCTGTCGCGGCCGCTCACGCCACCACCTCGCCGGGCTCTCCGGGCTCCCCACCGAAGAAGGCGGCGTGCAGTCGGCGCATGGCGGGGTTCACCTGGTCGGCGTCGAGCACAAGCGTGAGGTTGATGCCCGTCGCGCTCACCGACGCCATGTGCACGCGCACGGGGCCGAGCGCGGCAAAGGCCGTGGCGAGCGCGGTGCTCTCGTCGGTGAGCCCCGCGCCGACCACGCTCACGATCCCGCGACCGCGCTCCACGCTCACGTCGCCGAGGGCGCGCAGGTCCACGAGCAGCGCGTCGAGGTTGGCCGGGTCGTCGAGGGTGACCGACAGCGACACCTCGCTCGTCGCGATCACGTCCACCGACGTGCGGTGCCGCTCGAACACGCCGAACACGGTCTGCAGGAACCCGTGCGCGAGCAGCATGCGCGCCGTGCGCAACTTGACCACCGTGGTACTGGGTTTGGCGGCGATGGCGCTCACCGGGCGGCGGGGCGCGTCCGCGGTGATGACGGTGCCGCGCCCGTCTGGCCGCCGAGAGTTGTAGACGTACACCGGAATCCCGCGCCGGACCGCCGGCGTGATCGTGCTCGGGTGCAGCACCTTCGCCCCGAACGACGCGAGCTCCGAGGCCTCGTCGAACCGGATGCGCTCGATCAGCCGCGCGGCCGGCACCACCCGCGGGTCGGCCGTGAGCATGCCGTCGACGTCGGTCCAGATCTCGATCGCGTCCGCCTGCAGCGCCGCGCCTAACAGGCTGGCCGAGTAGTCCGAGCCGCCGCGGCCGAGCGTCGTCGTGACGCCCGCGGCGGTCGCGCCGACGAAGCCGCCCGTCACCGGCACGCGCCCCTCGCGCAGGTGCGGCAGCACGTGCTCGCGCGCCGCGTCGGCGATCGCGTCGGCGCGCGGCTCGGCGCGCCCGAAGTGGTCGTCGGTGACGAGCAGGCGGCGCGGGTCGACGAGTTCCGCCGGCACGCCGCGCGCGCGGAACGCCGCTACGACGAGCGGCGCCGACAGCAGCTCGCCCTGCCCCGTGATGGCGTCGAGCGTGCGCGGCGTGAGGTAGCCGAATACGCTGAGCGCCTCAGCCAGGCGCGCGAGCTCGTCGAAGGCGGCGCTCAGCTCGGCCGCGAGGTCGCCGGCCGACGCAGGGTCGGGGACGAGCGCGTGGGCCGCCGCGAGGTGACGCTCGCGCAACCCCTCGACAGCGCGCACCGCGCCCACGAGGTGCCCCTTGCTGGCCTGCTCGGCGAGGGCGATGAGCGCGTTAGTCACGCCCGCCATCGCCGACACCACGACGAGCGGGCGGCCCGCCGTGCGCGCCCGGACGATGTCGGCCGCGCGCCCGATCGCCTCGGCGTCGGCCACCGAGGTCCCGCCGAACTTGAGGACGATCACGCGCCCCCGACCAACTCAGCGAAGGGCGGCGCGGGGTCGACCCCCGCGAGCAGCAGCTCGGCGTTGAGCACCGACCCGCCCGCCGCGCCCCGGATGGTGTTGTGGCCCATGGCCACCAGCCGCACGTCGAGCACCGCGTCCTCGCGCACCCGGCCGACCGTCACGCGCATGCCTGCGCCCGTCAGCACGTCGCGGCGCGGCTGCGGTCGGTCCGGCGCCGCCGTGACCGCGAGCGGCGGCGCGTGCGCCGTCGGGCAGCGCGCGAGTGCCGCCGCGACCGTCGCGGGACCGCGCCACGCGCGTAACGCGTCGAGCACGTCCGGTATCGACGGCGTCTGTCGGAAGCCGACCGAGAGGCAGACGGTGTGGCCGTGCTCGACGGGGACGCGGTTCGCGTGGGCCCCGGCGCGCAGCGGCGCCGGCGTCACCACGCCGTCGGCGCAGGTGCCTAACAGGCGCGCGAGCTCCGCCTCGATCTTCGGCTCCTCGTCGGGGATGTACGGGACGACGTTGCCGAGGATGTCGAGCGAGGGGACGCCGGGGTAGCCGGCGCCCGAGACGGCCTGCATCGTCGCCGCGACGACGCGCTCCACGCCGAACGCGGCGTGCAGCGGGGCGAGCGCCAGCGCCGCGACCGTCACCGAGCAGTTGGCGTTGGTCACCAGGGCGCCGGGCCAGCCGCGCAGGCGCCGCTGCGCGTGCAGCAGCGCCGAGTGCGGCCAGTTGACCTCGGGGATCAGCAGCGGCACGTCGGCCGCCATGCGGTAGTTCTTGGCGTTGCTCAACACCAGCCGGCCGGCCGCCGCGAACGCGGGCTCGGCGTCCTGCGCCGCCGCCGAGTCGAGGGCGCTGAACACGATCGGCGCGGTGACCGCCGACGGGTCGCAGGGGAGCGCCGCGCGGTCTCGGAGCCGGGCCGGCATCTCGCCCTCCAGCCAGCGGGCGGCGTCCGCGTACCGCCGCCCCGCCGACCGCTCCGACGCCGCCAGCTCGGCGACCTCGAACCAGGGGTGCCCCTCTAGCAGCCGAACGAAGGTCTGCCCCACCGCGCCGGTGGCGCCCAGCACCGCCACCGGCCACCGCGCCGCCCCGCCCGGCGGCGCGACGGGCGGCGGGCCGAAGGCCGAACCGTTAGGCACCACGCCCCGGCAGCCTCAGGCGAGTAGCGCGCGCACGATGCGCGCGTACGCGTCCACGCTCTCGCGCAGCTCCTGGACTGCCACGTACTCGTCGGGCGTGTGCGCGACGGTGATGGACCCCGGCCCGAAGAGCAGCGGCGTCCCCCAGCGCGAGAGCAGCGGGATGTCGGACGTGTACGACACCGGCGCGACGTCGAAGCCCGGGATGGTGTGGAAGCGCTGCGCCGGGATCGTCGAGCCCCACTCCAACTCGGCCGCGTCGCCCGCCCAGGCGGTCAGCCGCGCCTTCACATCCTCCACGTCGCCCACGAGCCGGAACATCAGCTCCGCCTCGGCGTGCGCGGGGACGATGTTGGCCTCCGTGCCGCCGCGGATCACCCCGACGTTGTAGGTGGTGTCGCCGAGGACCGGGTCGTTAGGCAACTCGAGCGCACGGAGCCGCGGGAGCAGGTCAACGAGCGGCTCGATGGCCGACCGGCCGAGGTGGGCGTAAGCTGAGTGCGCCTCTCGGCCGCGGGTGCGGACGGTGACGCGCAGCGAGCCCTTGGCGCCGCTGGCGAGCTTGCTCTCGGTCGGCTCGCCGTTGACCAGCCACCGGCTGGTGGCGGGAAGGTGGTTGGCCGCGCGTGCGCCGTCCGACCCCTTCTCCTCGCCCACGAGCAGCAGGAGGTCGACGCGCTCCTCCCCCTGGCGCGCGAGTCGGTCGGCGGCGCACAGCATGGCCGCGGCGATCCCCTTGGCGTCGCAGCTCCCGCGGCCGTACAGCCGGCTGCCCTGCAACCGCGGCGGGTAGTACGGCGGGACGGTGTCGAGGTGCGTGCTCAGCGTGACCGCGCCGCGGCCCCGCGTCGCCCACACGTTGCCCCGCCCCGGGGCGACCTCCTGCACCGTCACGCTCCACCCGCGGCGCACCAGCCACCGCGCGACGTAGTCCACGGCCGGCCCCTCCGCGCCCGTGGGCGACTGCACCGCCAGCAGCTCGGCGGCGACGGCGACGACGTCGCTCGCGTCCACGACGGGGGCGGCGGTGAGCGTGGGCGCGGTCATGCGAGAGGGTTCGGCAGCCAGGGCGATCGGTCGGGGGCGCAACATAGCGCGGCCGGGGGCGCCGGGCCACGCAAGGCCCGGCCCCCCCGGCCGCCGACTAACGCGTGTCCCGCGGCGCGCCGACTAGAGCTGCGTGCTCGACCCCACCGCGGCCTGCTGGCCGGCCGTCATGGTCGGGTCGGTGCCGCGCGCGTGCTCCACGAAGAGCTGGACGACGAGGCGGTTGGCCTCCTCGACGTAGTCCTTGTGGTGCGCCTCGAGCGTCTCGCCGACCTGCTGGAGCTGCGCGTGGCCGAGCTGGCGGCCGGCCTGCGCGAACGTCGCGGCGGTGTCCTGGGCCTGACGGCCGGTCACGATGTCGCCGACGAGGCGCAGGAAGTCGCTCTCGCGCACCGAGTCGGCGAGGTCGCGGGCGAAGCCGAGGGCCGCGCCGAGCGCCTTCTTGCCGGCGCCGAGCTCGGCGCCCACCGCCTGCTGCAGCCCCTCCAGCATCCGCTGGTGCTCGCGCATGCGGCCGATGTGGCGGCTGCACAGATCGCGGAACCGCGGATCCTCGGCCTGTCCCTCGTGGTCCTCGAGGTTCTTGAGGAACGTCTGGTGCTGCATCACCGCGTTGTTGATCTGGCTCTTCAGAAAGTCGGGTCCGCGATCCATGGATGTCCTCGGGTTGGGGGTTGCGGGGCGCGCGCCGGTGCATGACGCGCGCCAGGGGTCGGTTCGGCGCCCAGGCGCGCCGGACTCGGCCGTTCCGGCCCGCCAGGGTGGCGCAACGAGTGTCGCTGGGCGCACAGATGTATACCGCGTGGAACATCCTGTAAAACACTGTGTAGCAATCACTTACGCGGCGGCCCTGGGGTGTGTGGTCGGACGACGCCGCATTGACCGCCGCGTGCCTTTCGGGTATTGTTCGGTCCCTCCGCTGCCCCGCCGACCGCCGCTCCGCTCCGCCCCCATGGCTGCCAAGACTGCTGTGCCCAAGACGCGTCGCGTGCAAGCGGCGGCGGCGCCCACGCGGTCGCGTGTTGGCGGAGCGAAGCCGTCTCGTGCGGCGGCCGCACCGGGCGGGCGGCCGGCCGCGACCATGCGTGCGAAGGCAGCGCGTCCGGCCGCGGCCCCGCCACTCAAGGGCAAGTCGCGAATCGCGCCGGCGGCCGCGCCGGGTCGGGAGGTCCGCGTCCGGGAGCTCGACGCCGTCGCGCGCTGCGGACCGGACACCTCGGTGGAGCTGCTCTTTCGCGTGGACGAGCGCCTCGACGGGCGCCCGGCCGGCGTGCACCTCGTGTTCTTCGATCGGCACGGGTGGTACTGCGTCCACGGCCGCGGGTGCGCGGCGGTGGCCGACGTCCACCGCGACCTGCGGGCCCAGCGGCGGAGCGTACCCCGCCTCGCCGACCCCACGACGCGCGCCGCCGGGCGCTGACGCGCGTCGTCCTTTTCGAGCGCCTGCGGGGACGCCCCGCCGACTTCCACCGGACGGATGAGAGCAGCATGATCGCACGACACGAAGCCCCCATGGACAAGACCGACGTCTGGTCGGCCCTCGCCGCCGCCCTCCCCGCCGAGGCCGTGGCCTGGCGGCAGGACGGCCGCCCCGTCGCGCGGGACGGGCGCTGGTACGCCCGCTTCGTGGCCTACGTGGACGCGAACACGGTGCGCGAGCGCCTCGACCGCGTCGTCCCCGGCGAGTGGGACCTCACGCTCGATCTGCTCCCCCCGCTCCCCACGCGGGCCGATGACGAGCCGGCGCCCTGCTCGTTCAAGGCGCGCCTGCAGATCCTCGGCGTGATCCGCGAGGACGTGGGCACCGGGCGCGACTACAAGGCCGCCGCCACCGACGCGTTCAAGCGCGCGGCCGTGCGGTTCGGCATTGCGCACGAGCTGTACGCGCTGGAGCCCAACTGGGTGGAGGTCGACGGCGACGGTCGCTGGGCCAAGCCGCTCGAGGAGCCCGAGGCGGCGTACGCCCGGCGCGAGCAGGCCCACGCGGAGACGCTCTCGCGCTCGCCGCGTCGGACCGCACGCGCGGCGGCCGAGCCGGCGCCCGTTGCCGAGCTGGCGGCGCCGGTCGTGGTCGAGCCGGAGTTCGCGGGCGGCGAGCCCCAGGCCGCCGACGACCCCTCGTGCCCCAACTGCGGCGGCCGCATGTGGGACAACCGGCTGACCAAGCGCAACCCCAAGGCGCCCGACTTCAAGTGCCGCGACCGGAGCTGTGACGGTGTCATTTGGCCGCCGCGCGCGACCGACGGGCAGAAGCCTGCCCCGGCCGCGGGCACCGCGCCAGCCCGGCGCGCCGCACCCAAGCGGGAGACCGCCCCCGCGGGTCGCAACGACGCCGCGCTAGACGCCTCACCCCTCGGCGCGGTGGTGGGCGAGGACGACGACGACCTGCCGTTCTGAATCGGCAGACAGGTAGCGCGAGGGGCCGGGGCGACGCGTTCGCCCCGGCCCCTCGCGCATGCGGCGTGCCGACCCGACGGCCGGCCTACGCGGCGGGCCGCCGCTGAGTGAGCGAGGTGACCACGGCGGTGACGCCCGCCATGGCGAGGAAGAAGTTGCGGGCCCCGCGGTGCCCGGCAAAGCCGAACAGCCACGGCGCCGCGGCCAACGCCGGCGCCATCAGCGCGTCCATGGTGAGGTGCGTCGGGAACGGAACGAGCTTGGCCGCGCCGAGCGGGTACGCGGTGGCGAGCGAGAGCCCGGCGTAGCCGGCGCCGATGGACCGCGCGAGCGCGGCGGCGGCCGGCGGCATGGGGAGCACGCTCGGCGCGGCCGCGAACGTGGCGCTGCTGAGGTAGTCGGCCACGCCGTGGGCGGCGGGCGTGAGGGGCTTGGTCATTAGAGGCTCCGTGGGGAAAGGGGCCCGCCGCCCTTGCCACTGCCGCTCCACGGCGCGCCGCTCGCATCGAATCCGCGGCCGCTCCCGCGCCGGCCGGTCCGCCCCCCTGCTCGCCCGCCGATGCCCGGAGCGGGACTCGAACCCGCACGCCTCGCGGCCAGGGTTTTTAAGACCCTTGCGGCTACCTATTACGCCATCCGGGCCGCCGAAACGCCGCGCGCGGACGCCGCCTCAGGCGGCGTCCGCGCGCTCACGACCAGCGTTGCTGCTGCGAAGCGGGAAACGGGACTCGAACCCGCGACCCCAACCTTGGCAAGGTTGTGCTCTACCAACTGAGCTATTCCCGCGCGGTGTGCCTCCAACGTACCGCCGCGCCGCGCGCCGATCAACCCGCGCCCGGCGCGCGCCGGGCGCTGCTCAGGGCACCACGCCGAGCACGTGCACCGCGTACCACGCCGTGTAGGCCAGCAGCCCCGACAGCGCCGCGTCCCCGCCGTTCCCCACCGCGCGGCCGGCCGCGTCCACCCGCTCGGCCGCCACGCCGTTGTCGAGGGCGGCGCGGCGGAGCCACTGGAGCACCTGCGCCGAGTCCGGCCCGACCAGCCGGGCGCACTGGCCGGCCAGGTCGCCGTCGTGCTGGCCGACGACGGCGCGGGCGGTCCGGCGGTAGGTGGAGTCGCCGCGCTCGACCGCCTCGTACAGCGGCAGCCAGAGCACCGAGCTCACCGCGTCGTCGCGCTCGCCGCGCGCGCTCTTGAGGTCGACGGCGGGGGCGAGCGTGGCCTTCGCGCCGTCGCCCGCGGCGAAGCGCCGGCGGAGCGCGACCCGCACCGTCTCCGGCTCCTGCACCTCCTTGGCCGTCTCCTCGTCCAGCGTGCGACGCAGCACCTCCAGCGCCTGCGCCACCACGGCGTTGCCGTGGAGCGTATAGGGCAGCTCGGCCGGCGCGCCGGAGGCGGCCACCTCGGTGCTGTACAGCCCGGTGCGCTCGTCGCGGCGCGCCGCGATGTCGTCGTGGGCGAGGTAGAGCGTGTCGGCCAGCACGCCCTCGTCCACCACCTGCTCGTCGTTGCTGTCGCGCACGTATCGGTCGGTGGCGAGCGCGTACGCCGCGGCGCCGTCGAGCGAGAAGCCGGGCTCGAAGAGCGTCCCGTCGAGGTAGCGCGTGCCCTGGCCCGGCGCGTAACCGTGCAGCTCGCAGACGCGGAGCAGGAGTTCGCGGGCGAGGCCGGGGTCGCCGAGCTGCACGGCGGGGAGGGTCCACATCAACGCCTCCCAATCGCGCACGGTGAGGCCCCGGGCGTGCCACGGCGCGCGCGTGCGCACCAGGTAGAAGTGCGCGTCGTCGAGGGCGCGCCCGATGGCGTAGAAGTAGGCGAACAGCAGATTGCGGTTCACCAGCCGGTCGATCGCGTCGTGCCCGGTACTCTGTTCCAGCGCGCGGAGCGCCTCGCGGGTGCTGGTGAGCAGCTCGCGCCACCCGCGGCGGCGCATAGCGGCCATCGTCGCCTGCGCGCCGTCGCGCTCGGGGCCGGCGGCGAGGTAGAACGCGGCCTGGCGCGTCGTCCCGCGCTCCACCGTCAGCCGGCGCCGCACCGCGAAGCGCGGCCGCTCGCCCGGGGCGACCTCCACCTGGGCCTCGTCCGGCCAGCCGTCCGCGCCTAACGCGAACGCCACCGGGCCGGGCAGCGCGGCGCCCTCCAGTACCACGACCCCGTCGTCGCCCACCTCCACCCGGTGCGCGTCGTCGAACGGCCGGGCCGAGCGCACGCGGAGCTGGCGCAGGCCGAGCACGCCCTCGAGGGCGATTTCGACGTCGGCGGTGGCTTCGCTCCGGTTCTCGACCGCGATGGTGTAGACGGCGCCCGACAGGTCGGTGTCGCGCCCGTGCGGGGCGAACACGGTGCCGCGGACCACCAGCCCGCCGACCGTGCACGTGAACGTGGGCAGCCACTGCACCGCGCGCTCCCACGCGATCCCCTCGGCGGCCAGCTCGCGCACCTCGCCGTTGACCCGCAGCGTCGGGCGGAGGAGCGGCTCGCCCTCGCCGCGCACGTAGTCCGGGCTCCCCGCGAACTCGACCGCCGCGCGCGAGCCGCGGTGCAGCACGCCCACCGCGTACACGGCGCCGTCGGCCGGGTGGACGCACGGCAGGGCGAGCCAGTGGTTGCCGGTGACCTGCCAGGACACGGGCGGGAGCGCGATCGGACGCACGGACGACGGGAGCGGGCCGGAGAGAGCGACGTGCGGGCGCGCGCTGCGCGTTGACGGGTCGCGGGACGGGCGGCTAATCTAGCCGGGGCAGGCCGGGTCCCGCCGGCCGACGGCCACCCCTCGCCGCCCTGCCCGTTGCCTCAGCCCGCCGGGGCGCCGCGTTACGCGGCGCCCCTTCTCACGTCCGGTCGCGGCATGCGCGTCGCCCACGCGACGTGGTGCGCGACCGCGCTCGCGGTGGCTTCGGTCGCGGGGGCGCAGCCGGTCCTCGGCCCGGGCGACGACGCCACGTTGCCCGCCCCGGGCCAGCTCCGCGTTCGCGCACAGCTCACCTTCGGCGCGGCCGGCGAGCGCGCAGGGGGGCGAACCGGCGGCGGCAGCGGGCGCGTGGCGATCGGCAGCGAATTTGGCGCCGATTCGCTCACCCCGCGGCTCATCCCCGGCCTCACCGCCGCGCGCGACTCGCTGCGGCTCGCCACCGGCGTGCCCACGCTCGCCCTCTCGGTCGGTACGCTCGGCGTCCGCGCGCGCGTGAACACGTCGAGCGCGCCGGTGCTCGCGGAGTACGGCGTGACCCGGCGGCTGGCCGTGTCGGTGCTCGTGCCGTTCCTCCAGACGCGCACGCTGGTGGACGTGCGGCCGAACGCCGACGGCGGCGCCGGCAACTTCGGCCTCAACCCCGCGCGGGGGAGCGACGCCGCGGCGACGGCCGCGCAGGCGCAGACGCGCGACGCGCTCAGCAACCTGACGTCGGCCGTGTCCGCCGTGCGGGCGCGCTGCCCCTCGGCGGCGGCCGCGGACGGGTGCCTCGCGGCCACCGCCGTCGCCGACGCCGCGGCGCGCGTGGCCGCCCAACTCCAGAGCGTGTACGGGACCGGCGCCGCGGGCTCGGGCCAACTGGTCATCCCGCTCGTCGCCTCGGACGCGCAGGCGGCGGTCGCGGCGCGCATCGCCCAGCTCGGCGCGCAGTTCACGCAGTTCGGCGTGGCGTTCGACCCGTCGAAGGTGCCGGCGCCGAGCCGCGCGCGGATCGGCCTGCCGGGCCTGCGCGCGCTCGTCAACGACCCGGCGTTCGGCGTCGCCGTCATCCCGATCAACAGCCCCTTCGGGTCGGAGACGCGCGGGTCGTTCGGCGACCTCGAGCTGGCCGCGAGTCTCAACGTGCTCGACACCTTCGGCCGGGCGGGCGCGGGGCGCGATGCCGCCGTGCGCGCGCGCGTGGCGCCGGCGGCGGGCGTGCGCGTCCGCGCGACCGTGACCGGCGGCTTCCGCTTTGCCACGGGCACCGCCACCCGCACGCCCGTCCTGCTGTTCGACGTGCCGCCCGCCGAGCGGTCGGCGGCCGTGGTGGGGCGCGCGGCGGCCGACGTGGCGGTGGGGCGGCGGGTGTCGGCGTCCGCGGTCGCGCGCGTCGCCGTGCCCGTGGCCGACCGGCAGACGCTCCGGATCCCGCTGGGCGACGACACCTTCTTCGCGCCCCGCTTCGCCGTGCAGGACGTGGGGCGGCGGCTGGGGCGCGAGCTGGAGCTGGCCGTGACCCCTCGGTACGCGACGGGCGAGTCGTTCGCCGTCGCCGCGCAGGGCGTCCTGCGCACGCGCGGCGAGGCGCGCTACACCGGCACCTTCGCCCTCACCCCTGCGCAGACCGGCGGCGACGCGGCCACGCTGGACGCCGCGGCGTTAGGCGTGGGCACGGGCGGGCGCGAGGCGCGGCTCGGCATCGGCGCGTCGTACTCGACCGTCGCGGCGGCGGCGCGGCGGGGGCGCGGTCTCCCGCTCGAAGTCAGCTTCCTCCACTCCACGACGGTTGCCGCGTCGGGTGGGGCGATCCCGTACGTGACGTCCGACCAGATCGCGGTGCGGGTGTACGCGTCGTTGTTCGGCCGTTAGGGAACGTCAGGGGCGTACAGGGCGGCGACGGCCGCCTTCACCGGCCCCGCTCTACCTCAGCGCCTGTTGGACCCCTCGCCGCCCAGGTACTCCCGCCGGAACCGCTCGTCGCACCGCGCCCGCGCCGGCGAACCCAGCTCGTAAGTGGTGCCGGCGGTACACCAGGTCACCGTGTCGGCCGCCGCGAAGAGCGCCTCGACCTCGTGCGCGGTGACCACGACGGCGCACCCCTGCGCCGCGAGCGCCCGCAGCGCCCCGGCCAGCCACTCCGCGTCGATGGGGGCGAGCCCGCGGAAGGGCTCGTCGGCGAGGAGGCACATCGGGCGACGCGCGAACGCCAGCGCGACCTCCGCCCGACGCCGCTCGCCTCCGGAAAGTTGATCGGGGCGGCGGTCGAGCAGCGCGACGACGCCCGCCCGTTCGGCTGCGGCGCGCGCGTCCCCATCGAACCGGTCGGCGACCATGGTGAGCTGCCGCCCGACGGTCCACGTCCGCGCGAGCGCTTCGACCTCCGGCCAGACGAACATCCCGAGCCGCGCGAACGCAGCGGCCTCGGGCCGCAGCCACGCGCGCCCGCCGAAGTGGACCGTGCCGCTGTCCGCCGTCACCAGCCCGGCGGCGATGCGGAGCAGGGTGGACTTCCCCGCCCCGTTGCGCCCGACCAGCGCGACCACGTGTCCCCGCATCGCACGCAGTGACGCCGACCGCAGCACCGGCCGCCCGCCAAACGCGCGCGCGGCACAATCCACCCGGAGCACTTCGGTGGCGTCGGCCGAGGTCACGTGAGCCAGACTCCCGGGCGGCTCAGCACGCCGACCACCACCTCGCCAAGCGCGGCCGGCGCCGCGAGGACGGCCGCGAGCGCGTCCGGACCGAGCCCGAGGTTGCGGAGCAGCGAGCCCTCGCGACGGCGCCACACGTCCACGGCGCCTAACGCACCGCAGAGCGCGACCACGCCGACCGCCGCCCCCACACCGAACTCCCCGGCCGGGTCACCGGGGTAGCGGGCCTGCACGCGCACCGCGGCGGCGGCCGCCGCGTGGACGAGCAACCACACCACGGTTCCGCGCGCGAGCAAGGGCACCACGGCGGGCCGGAGCCCGCGCCATCCGCGCACCACGACGGCCGGGCGCCGGGCGCGGGCGCTGTGCCTAACGGGCGCCGGCGCGCCGGGCCGACTTCGCGCGGTCCGGCGCCGGCGGGCGCGGCTTCGCGCTGCCCCCGCCGGGCCCGGCCGCGCCGCCCGCCGCGTCGAGCAGCTCGCGCGCGTGAGCGCGGCTCACCTCGCTCTCCGAGTCGCCGCCGAGCATCCGCGCCACCTCGCGCACGCGCTCGTCGCCCGCCAGCACGCGCACGTCGGCGGTAGTCACGCCGTCACGCGCGCCCTTGCTCACGAGGATGTGGTGGTGCGCGCGCGCCGCGAGCTGCGGCAGGTGCGAGATGGCGAACACCTGGTGGTCGGCGGCCACGCGCCGCATCGTCTCGCCCACCATCAGCCCCACGCGCCCGCCGATCCCCGCGTCCACCTCGTCGAACACGAGCGTCGGCACGCGGTCCAGCCGCGCGAGGATCGTCTTGAGCGCCAGCATCACGCGCGACAGCTCGCCGCCGGAGGCCGCGCGGGCGAGGGGGCGCGCGTCGTGGCCCAGGTTGAGCGCGACCCGGAACTCCACGTCCTCGGCCCCCGTCGGGCCGGGCTCCGCGCGGGCGAGCAGGACGGCGCGGAACCGCCCGTCGGCCATCCCCAGGTCTGGGAACACGCCCTCCACCGCCGCCGCCAGCCGGTCCGCGGCCGCGTGGCGCAGCCGGGTCAGCTCGCCCGCCTCGGCCGACAGCCGGTCCCGCAGCTCGTGCTCGCGCGCCTCGAGCGCCTGCAGGTCGATCCCGGCCGAGTCGACGAGGTCGAGCTCCGCGCGCGCGGCCCGCCCCTGCTCGATCACCTCGCCTAACGACGGGCCGTACTTCTTGCACAGGCGGAAGAGCAGGTCGCGCCGGCGCTGCACCTCCTGCAGCCGGCCCGGGTCCAGCTCCACGCCGCGCTCGTACTCCACCAGCTCGCGCGACAGCTCCTCGAGCGCGTAGAACCCGCTGTCGTACAGCTCCGACAGGCGCGCGAGCGCGGGGTCGATGCGCTCCAGCGTGCCTAACGCGCGGTGGAGCGCGCCGAGCTGCCGCAGCACCGCGTCCTCCGACCCGTCGAGCAGCGTGGCCGCGCCGCCCGCCAGCGACCGCAGCTCCTCGGCGTGCTCCAGCCGCCGCGCCTCCTCCTCCAGCCGCTCATCCTCCCCGGCGGCGAGGCGCGCGTCCTCGATCTCGCGGACGACGTGCCGCAGGTAGTCGGCGCGGCGCTCGGCCTCCGCGCGGCGCGCCGCCAGCGCCCGGATCTCCTCGCGCACCGCGGCCAGCGCGGCGGCGGCCTCGTGCACCCGCTCGGCCTGCGCCGTCGCCCCGCCGAACGCGTCGAGGATGCGGCGCTGCGAGTCGGTGTCGAGCAGCGTCTGCGCCTCGTGCTGGCCGTGCAGGTTGACCATCAGCCGGCCGATCTCGGCGAGCACGCCGGCCGTCACCGGCGTGCCGTTGGCCCACGCGCGCGCGCGCCCGCCCGCCGCGATCTCGCGCTTGAGCACGACGGTGTGCTCGTCCACCTCCAGCCCGCGTTCGTCGAGCAGCCGCGCGAGGTCGTCGCGGCCGGCCACGTCGAACACGCCCTCGACGCTCGCCCGCTCGGCGCCGGTCCGGATCAGGTCGGTGCTCGCGCGCTCGCCGAGCAGCAGGCCGAGCGCGCCCACGATGATCGACTTCCCCGCGCCCGTCTCGCCGGACAAAACGTTGAAGCCGCGCGCGAGCGGCAGGGCGAGCGACTCGATGATCGCGAAGTTCTTGATCCGGAGCTCGGTCAGCATGCTGGCCGGATTATACCCCGCGCGCGGCCCCCGGGGTGCCCGCGCCGGGGCCGCCGTCACCCGCCCCGCCGGCCTCCCCGTCGCGCTCGGTGAGCCCGCCCCAGCCCATCTTCTTCCGCAGCCGCGCGAAGAACGTCCCGTCGCGGAACCGCGCCACGAGCACCGGCGCCTCCGCGCGGCGAATCACCAGCGTCTCCCCGCCGGTGAAGTGCGCGCCCACCTGCCCGTCGATGGTCGCGAGCAGGTCGCCCGGCCCGTCGGCGCCGGTGATGCGCACCTCCGCCGTGGCCGGGAGCACGAGGGGGCGGATGGCGAGCGTGTGCGGCGCGACGGGGGCCAACACCAGCGACTCGACCGTGGGCACCACTACCGGCCCGCCGGCGCTGAGGCTGTAGGCCGTCGAACCGGTCGGCGTGGAGACGACGACGCCGTCGGCCGCAAACGTCCCCACCGGCTCGGTGTCCACCCACACTTCGAACCGCACGACGCGGGCGAAGCCGCCCTTGTGCAGCACCACGTCGTTGAGCGAGCGCCAGGCGTGCCGCACGGCTCCGTCCGGGGCGACGGCCTGCGCCGACATGGCCATCCGCGGCTCGACGAGGTAGTCGCCGGCGGCGAGGCGTCGCACGCCCTCGGCCAACTCGTCGCCCGCGCAGCTCGTGAGGAAGCCGAGCCGGCCGAGGTTGACGCCGAGGATGGGCACGGCCCGCCCGTCGAGCAGGCGGGCCGCGCGCAGGAGCGTCCCGTCCCCGCCGAGCGAGAGCATCGCGTCGAGCGGTGTGTCGGCGGCGAGCGCGTCGGCGCCCTCCAGGTGGGGCAGCAGGTCCGGCTCGGCGCTGAGCGCGAGGCCGAGGGTGCCGCGGAGGCCGCGCAGCGTGCGCATGACCTCCGGGAGCCCAGCGTAGCCGGAGTGGCCGACGACGCCCACCCGGCGCGCGGGGCGTCCGCGGCCGGCATGACCGACCTCGGTCGGGAGCGGGCGCGCGGTGGCCGTGCGGAGGGAATCGGGCACGCGGCAGGGAGCGGAGGGCGACGGTGCAGAAGACGGCGGCGCCGTCAGCCCGCGACCGCCTCGCCCGCCGCGCGCGTGCCGTGCAGCGCGCGCACCCGCTCGGCGATCCCGGCCGCATCCAGCCCGCACTGCGCGAGCTGCCGCGCGCGCGACGCGGCGTAGATGAAGCGGTCGGGCACGCCGTGCGCGACCACCTGCACCGCCGGGTCACGCCGCGCCACCACGCCGGCCATGTACGCCCCGAACCCGTTCACCACCGTCCCTTCTTCCACCACGAGCAACTGGCGGTGCTCGGCAAGGAGGGCGGTGAGCGTGACCTCGTCGAACGGCTTGAGGTAGCGGCAGTTCACGACCGTCACGTCGAGGCCCTCCGCCGCGAGCGCCGCCGCCGCGTCGAGCGACGGCTGCACCATCGTCCCCACGGCGAGCACGGCCAGCTCGCGCCCGCGCCGCGGCACCTCCCACGTCCCAAGCGGCGCCGGCTCCACCTCGGCAGCGTTAGGCACCAGGTCCGGCGCGACGTCCCGGGGGTAGCGCAGGCAGAACGGGCCGTCCTCGTACGCCACGCCGGCGCGCAGGAGGGCAACCATCTCGCGGCCGTCCTTGGGCGCCGTCACCACCATGCCCGGTACCGCCAGCATGTAGGCGATGTCGTACAGCCCCATATGCGTCTCGCCGTCCTCGCCCACCAACCCGGCGCGGTCCATGGCGAACACCACCGGCAGATGCTGGAGCGCGACGTCGTGGATGACGTTGTCGTACGCGCGCTGCAGGAAGGTCGAGTAGATGGCCACGACCGGCTTCACGCCCTGCGTCGCCAGCCCGGCGGCGAAGGTCACGGCGTGGCCCTCCGCGATCCCCACGTCGAAGAAGCGCTGCGGGTACGCCTTGCCGAACGGGCCCGTGCCGGTGCCGCTCGGCATCGCGGCCGTGATGACGGCCACCCGCGCGTCGAGCGCGCCTAACTCCACCAGCGCCTTGCCGAACACCGCCGTGTAGTTAGGGTTGGCGGTGGACGCCTGGAGCTGCTTGCCCGTCGCGGGGTCGTGGCCGGGCGGCAGCGCGTGCCACTTCTCGGCGTGCGCGCCGGCCGGGAACCCCTTGCCCTTCTGCGTGATCACGTGGACCAGCCGCGGGCCCTTGAGGTCGCGCACCGCGGCGAGCGTGTCGACGAGGGCGTCAATATCGTGGCCGTCCACCGGGCCGAAGTACCGGAAGCCGAGCTCCTCGAACAGGACGCCTGGCGTGACGAAGGCCTTGAAGCTCTCCTCCCACTTGCGCACCACCGTCCCCGCGAGCCCGCCCTTGCCGCCGCCCACCGCGTCGGCCAGCTCGCCGATCTTGCTGCGGAGCCGGTTGTACAGCGGGTTCCGCTGCACGCTCACGAGGTACTTGTGCATGGCGCCGACGTTGGGCGCGATGCTCATCTCGTTGTCGTTGAGCACGACGATCACGTCGCGCCCCGAGTCGCCGGCGTTGTTCAGCCCCTCGTACGCCAGCCCGCTCGACAGCGAGCCGTCGCCGATCACGGCGGCCACCTTGAACGACTCGCCGCGCAGGTCGCGCCCGGCGGCGATGCCTAACGCCGCCGAGATGCTCGTGGCGGCGTGCCCCGCGCCGAAGGCGTCGTACGGGCTCTCGGAGCGCTTGAGGAAGCCGCTCACGCCATCCTCCTGGCGCAGCGTCTCCATGCCGCCGTTGCGCCCGGTGAGCAGCTTGTGCGGGTAGCCCTGGTGGCCGACGTCCCACACGAGCTGGTCGCGCGGGGTGTCGAGCACGTAGTGCAGCGCCACGCTCAGCTCCACCACGCCGAGCCCCGCGCCGATGTGTCCCCCGGTCCGCGAGCACACGTCGATGAGGCGCTGGCGGATCTCGTCCGAGAGCCCGCGCAGCTCGTCGCGCGTGAAGGCCTTGAGGTCGGCCGGCGACTGGACGCGGTCGAGGAGGAGGGGCATGAGCAGGGCGGCTGAAAGGTCCGCCGCCGGGCTCGCCGGCGGGTGCCCCAATCTAGCGCCGCAGCCCGCGGCGGTCAGACCGCGCCCCTTAGGAGCGACGCGCGACGGAAAACTGGGCGATGTAGCCGAGCGTCGGGGTGAGCAGCCCCACCGCGGCGAGCGCGGCCTGCGCGTCGTCGGCCAGCGCCCGCGCCCGCTGCATCGCGCCGTCGACGCCGAGGAGCGCGGGGTAGGTGCTCTTGTGCAGGTCGAGGTCGCGGCCGGCCGTCTTGCCCAGCTCGTGCGTGGTCGCGGTCACGTCGAGCACGTCGTCGGCGATCTGGAAGGCCAGCCCGACGGCCTCGCCGTAGCGGCCGAATGCGTCCAGGCGCGGCGCGTCCGCCCCCGCGGCGATCCCGCCGATGCGCGCCGCGGCCGTGATGAGCGCGCCGGTTTTCGCGCGGTGGATGCGCTCCAACCCTTCGAGCGAGTGCGCCTGCCCCTCGCCTGCGAGGTCCAGTTGCTGACCGCCGATCATCCCGCCGGCGCCCGAGGCCCGCATCAGCTCGCGGACCACCGCGCCGGCGGCCGCCGGCGCCAGGCCCAGCTCGACGGCGGCGTCGAGGGCAGCGCGGGCGGCGAGCGGCACCATCGCCAGCCCGGCGGCCGTGGCCGCGGCCACGCCGTAGACGCGGTGCACCGTCGGGCGACCGCGGCGCACGTCGTCGTCGTCCATGCACGGCAGGTCGTCGTGCACGAGCGAGTACGCGTGCACCACCTCCACCGCGGCCGCGACCCGCACGGCGTCGCCGCGCCCGCCGGCCGCCTCGTACGCCGCCAAGACGAGCATCGGGCGCAGGCGCTTGCCCTCGCCGAGGAGGGCGTAGCGGATCGCGTCGCCCACCAGGGGCGGCAGCGGGCCGAGGTAGCGGTCGCAGAAGCCGGCGAGCGCGTGGTCGACAGCGCCACGGTGGGCGGCGAGCGCGCCGAGCACGGCCGCGGCGACGCGGTCGGCGTCCGGGCGGGCGGTGGCGCCCGCCTCGGGGTGGGGCGCGGGCGGGCGCGGTGGAGCGACGGCGGGCGTCACGACCGACCCGCCGTCAGCGCTCGAAGGCGGCGAGGGCGAGTCCGCCGCCCGCCTCCTCGACGAGCTGTTGGACGCGCGCCTCGGCGCGAGCCAGCTCCCCGTTGGCCGCGCGCAGCCGCTCGACGCCTTCCTCGAAGAGGACGAGCGCGCGGTCCAGCTCCAGCTCGTCCCCTTCGAGGTCGGCGAGGATGGCATGCAGCCGGTCGAGCGTCTGTTCGAACGTCACGCAGCGGGGGGCGGAGGGGAGGCGGGGGCGGGGGGCGGGGGCGCGGCGACGGCCGGGACCCGGCCGTCGCGCACGAGCAGCTCGAACGCCCGGCCCGGCGGGAAGTCGGCCACGCGGGCCAGCGTCGCGCCGGACTCGGCGTCGCGGGCGACCGCGAACCCCCGCCCCAACGTGGCGAGCGGCGACAGCGCGTGCAACCGTCCCGCCGCGGCCGCCATCACCGCCCGCCGCCGCTCCACCGCCCGCTCCGCCGCCCGCGCCAGCGCCGCCCCGGCGTCACCCACGGCCTCGCGGGCGGCGCGGACCCGCGCCTCCGCCGCGGCGGCCAGCGCCTCGCCCAGGGCCCGCACCTCGTCCGCGACCTCGCCAAGTACCGGGACGATCGCCTCGGCGGCCGCGCTCGGCGTGGGGGCGCGGAGGTCGGCCACCAGGTCGCACAGCGTGACGTCGACCTCGTGTCCCACCGCGCTCACGGTGGGGATCGGGCAGGCCGCGACGGCGCGGGCGAGCGTCTCGTCGTTGAACGCCCACAGGTCCTCGCGCGACCCGCCGCCCCGCCCGATGATCAGCACGTCGAAGCCGGCGCCGTCGGCGTGACGCCAGCGCGCGGCGCGGGCGAGCGCGGCGCACAGCTCGGCCGGCGCACCCTCGCCCTGTACCTTGGCCGCGACGACCACGAGCTCGGCCGCCGGCCACCGACGGCCCACCACCGCCCGGATGTCGTGCAGCGCCGCGCCGTCGGGGCTCGTCACCAGGGCCACGCGCCGCGGGAAGCGCGGCAGCGGGCGCCGGCGCGCCGGGTCGAGCAGCCCGTCGGCGGCGAGGGCGGCGCGGGCCCGGTCGAGCGCCTTGCGCCAGAGCCCGTCCCCCTGGGCGTCGAGCGCGCGGACGACGAGTTGCAGGTCGGCGCGCGCGGCGTAGACGCTCATCTGGCCTAACGCCACCACCTGCATCCCGTCGTCCGGCGCGGCCGGGAGCCGGCGCGCGTCGCGGGCCCAGAGCACGCAGCGCACCTGCGCGCTCGCATCGCGGAGCGTGAAGTACCAGTGGCCGTTGCGGTGCGCCTTGAAGTCGCTCACCTCGCCGC
>ERZ1066118.776-NODE-776-length-25767-cov-12.511084_pt1 | contig 25767 bp, 25 predicted proteins | sample MGYA00382765_ERZ1066118 | MGnify/ENA primary metagenome ERZ1066118 (study PRJEB33369, sample SAMEA5778348) | biofilm metagenome | biome: Industrial cooling water; feature: Water cooling tower basin; material: Biofilm | place: United Arab Emirates | collected...
TCATGACCACCCGAGTCCGTACCGCCAAGGGCCGCAAGGTCGGCTCGACCAAGTGGCTCCAGCGCCAGTTGAATGACCCGTACGTCAAGCGCGCCAAGGCCGAGGGCTATCGCAGCCGGGCGGCTTACAAGCTGATCGAGCTCGACGAGAAGTATCGATTCCTCAAGGGCGCGAGGGCGGTGGTCGACCTTGGCGTCGCGCCGGGCGGGTGGTCGCAGGTGGTGCGCAAGGTCTGCCCGCAGGCGAAGGTGGTCGGGATCGACTTCCTGCCGGTCGATCCGCTCGACGGCGTCACCCTCCTGCAGATGGACTTCACCGACGAGGCTGCGGACGAGCAGCTGAAGGAAGCGCTCGGCGGGCCGGCCGACCTCGTCCTGTCCGACATGGCGGCCAACACCGTCGGCCATCCGCAGACCGACCACCTGCGCACCATGGGCCTCGTCGAACTCGGCCTCGAGTTCGCCAAGGACGTGCTGAAGCCCGGCGGTGCCTATGTCGCCAAGGTGCTGGCCGGCGGCACCGACAACCAGCTCCTGGCCGAGCTCAAGCGCCACTTCGCCACCGTCAAACACGCCAAGCCCCCGGCCAGCCGCAAGGATTCGAGCGAATGGTATGTGGTGGCGCAGGGCTTCAAGGGGCGCCAAGACGAGGACTGAACGAAAGCGAAGTTGTCGAAGTTGACACGGTGAGCGTTCACTTGGTGAGCCTCACCTTGCCCGCGGTGAAGTACAAGGTTCGCAGCGGACACGAACCGCTGAGGCTTGTGGAGCAGGTGAATTCCTACTCCGCAAGGCCCCGCGCTCAGGCCTTCTGGCGGCGGAAGCGCTGCATCAGCTCGCCAAAGCCCGGCTTCTGCCCGGTGGCGAGCAGGCTGGCGCGGAACAGGCGGCCGAGGAACACCAGCTGCAGGACGACGAACGCCGCCAGCAGCAGCCCAGCGCCGATCACCTCCCAGGCCGGAATGCCGGTGCCGAGCCGGGCGAGGACCGCGAATGGGGTCCACACCGGCACCCAGGTCAGCACCGTAATCCCGACCCCCTGACCGCCATCGAGAATACCCTGGATGAGGATGGTGATCGGCAGCAGGATAAGCAGGATGATCGGCATGAGATAGCCCTGCGCGTCGTTCATCGAATCGCTGATCGCGCCCACCGCCAGGAAGAAGACCGAAATGGCGACATAGCCGACCACGAAGAAGTAGATCATGGCGACGATGGTGCCGGGCGAGGTCAGCGGGGCAAGGGCAGGGCGGATCATGTCGGCGATCGCGCCCTGCGTCGCATAGGCGGCGAACACCCCGCAGCCGATCCACACGGCGATCATGGTAAGGCCGACGCCGACCGTTCCGATCAGCTTGCCATACATCAGCTCCTCGGGGCTGACGGCGGCGAGCACGGTTTCGAGCAGCTTGTTGGACCGCTCCTCGACCGTGCCCTGGAGCATCCAGCTGCCCGACAGCATCAGCGCCATCATCAGGAGGTAGGAAGCGGCAAGCGGCAGGATCGAGCGGACCAGCAGCGCTTCGCGCGCACCGCCTCCGGGCGGCGGCTGCGACACGAGCAGCGCGGGCGTGACCGTGGACGCGGCCGCGGCGACGGCCGGGCTGACCCCGTTCTCGACCAGCACCCGCTCGCGGAGGCTGCGGGTAAGGACGTCCTGGATGGTGGTCACGACGCCTGCCCGCGGCCGTCCCGCAGTGTGAAGCCTGATGGTGCCGGTGGTGGCAAAATCAGCCGGGATGACGACGAGATAGTCGATCCGGCGAGCCTCCTCGCCCTCGGGCCGAAGCAGGGTATCGATGCGCTGCTGCAGCGGTGCTCCGGTGAGCCGGGCGAGGCCGGGCGTCGGCGCCACGAGTTCGACCCACGGTTCGGGCTTGTCGAAATCGGGGGTGCCGGCGGGGACGAGCGGACCGATCCGCCGAAGCGCCGCGTCGAGCCCGCCCTCGGCCTCGAAGCGCGCCACTTCCGCGTCCGAATACCAGCGGTCGTGCTGCGACCAGAGCGCCCGGGGATCGGTGCGGAGCTTGTGCCGCTGCACATAGCGGGAAAGGTCGTTCAGGACGCGGCGCTGCTCGTCGAGACGCAGGCGCTGGTCCAGCGCCTGGCCGGCCGCACCGCCGCTCTGGTCGACGATCATCACCCGGTCGGCTTCGTCCGCCTCCATGAAGCGCTGCGCCAACGGGGCGAGGGCAAAGGCGACCGGCAGGATGAGCAGGGTCAGCCAGAAGCTGCGCATGCGGGTGATCTGGCGATATTCGCGCAGGGCAACGAGCAGGATGTTGTTCACGCGCGGGCCTCCTCGGGTCCGACCAGCTGGAGGAAGACGTCATGGAGGCTCGCCCGGCGCTCCTCGAAGCGGCGCAGCGGAATGGCTCGGCTCGAGCAATGCTCCAGTACGCTTCCCGGCTGGACTCCGGGGGCCAGCGCCAGCGTCCATTCGCGCCAGCCCTCGCCCTGGTCGCGACCTTCGGTGGCGGTGGCGACCCCAGGTGCATCTGCCAGCGACTGGCGGGCGACGACGGACAGACGCGCGGGGAGCAGCGCCCGGGCTTCTTCGAGGTTGCCTTCGAACTTCTTGCGGCCGCGGGCGAGCAGCAGCAGCCGGTCGCAGAGGCGCTCGGCATGCTGCATGACATGGGTCGAGAAGACGACCGTTGCGCCCCCTTCCGAGGCACGGCGGATCTCGTCTTCGAGCAGGCCCTGGTTGACGGGATCGAGGCCGGAGAAAGGCTCGTCAAGGATCAGCAGCTTCGGCCGGTTGACCACGGCGGTGGCGAGCTGGACCTTCTGGGCCATGCCCTTGGACAGTTTGTCCATGGTCGAGCGGGCGTTGGCCGAAAGGCCGAAGCGGTCGAGAAGGGCGAGGCCCTCGGTCCGCGCCGCGGCGGTGGTCATGCCCTTGAGGCGCCCGAAATAGACGATGGTGTCGAGCGCCGTCATGCTGCGGTAAAGGCCGCGCTCCTCGGGAAGGAAGCCGAGCACCGGCGCATTCTGCCGACCGGGCGACCGGCCAAGGACCGAGATGGACCCGCTCGTCGGGCGGATGATGTCCAGCACCATGCGGAGCGAGGTCGTCTTGCCCGCGCCGTTGCCGCCGAGAAAGCCGAACACCTCGCCCTCACGCACCGCGAAGCTCAGGTCATCGACGGCGGTGAACTCGCCAAAGCGCTTGATCACCCTGTCGAGCGCGAGTGCAATCCCCGGTTCCAAGCCCGTCCCCCCTCCTGGTCGGGGCACAGGATGGAGGGGGCAGGCGGCGGCGGTCAAGGGAGTGGCGGAAGCATTCGTCGGTCCAGCCGTCTCGCTGGTCGAAGAGGTCAGCTCCGCTTCGCGGCCCGGGCGTCTTCGATCGCCTTCTTCAGCGCCTCATAGCCAACGGCGCCGTTCAGCACCTTGTCGCCGACGATGAACAAGGGCGTCCCCGTTGCCCCGAGCTGCTGGGCGAGCTGGAAATTGCGGCGGAGTTCGCCGTCGATCTCCGGAGCGATCGGCGGCGCATAAGGAATGCCCGCGGCCTGGGTGGCGGCGCGAAGGGTCGCTTCGCTCGGACGGCCGGCGGCGTAAAGGGCATCGTGGAAGAGCTTGTGGCGGCCGGCCTTGCTGGCCGCGAGCGACAGACGCGCCGCCGCCTCGCTGTCCGGCCCGAGGATGGGAAACTCCCGGTAGACGACGCGAAGCTTCGGATCTTCCTTCAGCAGCCGGTCGACGACAGGAAGCGACGCCTTGCAGTAGCCGCAGGCGTAATCGTAGAATTCGACCAGGGTCACATCCGGCTGCGCCGCGCCTTCCCAGGAGGAGCCGAACGGCGTTTCCAGCGCCTGGCGATTGGCGGCGAGGACCGGGGCGTACTGGCTGTCGCGCAGCGCATCGGCGGTCTCGACCAGGATCTGAGGATTGCCGACGAGGGACTGGCGCACCAGCCGGTCGCCCCAGCCGCTCTGCACCCCGGCCACCGCCAGCAGCACAGTGGCGATCACGCCGCCGGCCGCCCCGGCCAGCGCCGCGCCCCACATGCTCCCGCCCCTCACTTCTTCGCCCTTCACGCGCTCGTTCAACGGTCCCGCCTGTTCTTCTTGTCCCGCTCGACAAGGTGGCGCGATACCATGGCGATGTCCTCGGCGCGAAGGAAATCAGGCGTTCCCCGAGGGATGCCGCGCATCGCCCGCTCGGCACTGGCGAGCGCCAGCTTGGGCTCGCCCTGCAAACTGTAGCGCTCGGCCGTGGCGAGAGCGGCGCGGGGCTGGTCGCCCTTGCGGTCGTAGATCATGCCAAGCTGATGCCAGGCGAAAGGCTGCTCGTTGTCGCGGCCGATGGACGCGCGGAGCACCCGCTCGGCCTCCGGCAGATTGTCCTGGCGCTCGGTGGCGAGCAGGGCATGGCCGAGCATCGACTGGATCATCGGCTGGTCGGGCGCGATCGCCACCGCCTGGCGCAGGGGCGCGAGCGCTTCGGTCGGCTTGCCGCTTTCGAGCAGGATCTGGCCCCTCAGTTCGAGATAGAAGGGGTCGCCGGGGGCCTTGGCCAGCAAGGCATCGGCTTCGCGAAGCGCGGCGTCGCGATCGCCCATTCGGTGATAGGCATAAGCGCGGGCGAGATGGGCGGGCGCGCTGGTGTCGGACTTGGGATAGGTGCGCAGCACCGCTTCCTTGTTGCTGAGGTAGCCGATCAGCTTGCCCCGCACGCGCTGGAAGCGGGCCTCGAGCGCCGGGTCGGTGGCGCGGTTCCAGGCCGGGTCCTTGGTGAAGACCTCCGTCAGCGAGGCGATCCGCTCCGACGACAGGGGGTGCGTGCGGTCGTAGCTGTCGGTGGCATAGACGGCGAGGCGGAACTCCTGGTTCTGGAGCTTCTTGAAGAAGTCGATCAGGCCCCGGCCCGAGGTGCCGGACTTGGCGAGGTAAGAAGCGCCGGCAAGATCGGCGCTGCTTTCCTGGGCGCGGGTGAAGGCAAGAAACTGGCCGAGCGCCGCCTGCTGGCCGAGCGCCATCGCGCCCATCGCCGCGTCGCCCGCACCCGCTGCGATGGCGATCCCGCCAAGGACCAGGCTGAGGAGGGTGATGCCCGTCGCCTGGCGCATCCCGTCCTGGATCCGGAGCACATGCCCGCCGACCACATGCCCAAGCTCGTGCGCGATCACCCCCTGCACCTGGTTGGCGTTGTCGGCGGCAGTGATGAGGCCGCTGTGGACGTAGACGATCTGCCCGCCGGCGACGAAGGCGTTGATCTCCGGATCGTTGATGAGGACGATGCGGACGTTGCTCGGCTGCAGCCCGGCCGCCTCGATCAGCGGCCGCGACATATCGTTGAACAGCTTCTCCGTTTCGCTGTCGCGGAGGATCTGCTGGGCGGCTGCGGGCTGGGCCGCCGCCAGCATCAGCAGCAAGGCCAGCATCAGCTGCCGGACGGCCAGGGTCACGCGTCGCATGGGTGCGGCCTCTCCGTCAGACCGGCTGAACGGGGGGTGACTGTGGAGGCTGCCTTGGGCTAGGGGCATGCACCTTCCTGACACATCGAGAGCGGTCCGACCATTGAGCCTTTTTCATGCCTTTGCCACCCATGTGAACCAGGCCCTCGACACGCTGGCCGCCGAAGGCGCGCTTCCGGCCGACCTGCCGCGCGGCAACGTCACGGTGGAGCCGCCGCGCGATCCTTCGCACGGCGACCTGTCGACCAATGCGGCGATGGTGCTGGCCAAGGCGGCGGGAACCAACCCGCGGGCCCTCGCGGCGCTGCTGGCGCCCAAGCTCGAGGCCTTGGCTGAAGTCGAGCGCGTCGAGGTGGCCGGCCCTGGCTTTCTCAACCTCCGCCTCGGAGCCGGCGTGTGGCGGGCGGAGCTGGAGCGGATCAAGGCCGAAGGCGCCGCCTACGGCCGCTCCACCATCGGCGGGGGCAAGAAGGTCAACGTCGAATATGTGTCGGCCAACCCGACGGGGCCGATGCACATGGGCCATTGCCGCGGGGCGGTGGTCGGCGACGCGCTTGCCCGGCTGCTCGAGGAAGCGGGCTTTGCGGTCACGCGCGAATATTATGTCAACGATGCCGGCAGCCAGGTCGACACGCTCGCCCGCTCGGCCCACCTCCGCTACCGCGAAGCGCTGGGCGAGGAGATCGGGGACATTCCCGAGGGTCTTTACCCGGGCGACTATCTGAAGCCGGTCGGTGCCGAGCTCGCCGCCGAGTTCGGACCGGCGCTGGTGGGGGCTCCCGAGGCCGAGTGGCTCCCCGAGTTCAAGCGGCGGACCGTGGCGGCGATGATGGACCTCATCCGCCATGATCTTGCGCTGCTCGGCGTGCACCACGACCTCTTCTCGTCCGAAGCCGAAGTGGTCGCTTCGGGCGCGGCCGACCGGGCGCTGGAGGCGCTCCGGGCGAAGGGGCTGGTCTATGAAGGCGTGCTCGAAGCGCCCAAGGGCAAGACCGTCGAGGATTGGGAGCCGGTCGAACTGACCCTGTTCCGCTCGACCGAGTTCGGCGACGACCAGGACCGGCCGATGAAGAAGTCGGACGGCAGCTGGACCTATTTCGGGGTCGATACCGCCTACCACCTCCAGAAGCTCGAGCGCTCGGAAGAGCTGATCAACATCTGGGGCGCCGACCATAGCGGGACGGTGAAGCGCACCCAGGCGGCGGTGGCGGCGCTGGCCGGCCGCAATGTGCTCGACGTCAAGCTGGTGCAGATGGTGCAGCTGCTTCGGGCCGGCGAGCCGGTGAAGATGAGCAAGCGCGCCGGCAATTTCGTGACCTTGGCCGACGTGGTGCGCGAGGTCGGCAAGGACGTGGTCCGCTTCATGATGCTGACCAAGCGGGCCGACACGCCGCTCGATTTCGACTTCGCCAAGGTGGTCGAGGCGTCCAAGGACAATCCGGTCTTCTACGTCCAGTACGCCCATGCGCGGATCGCCAGCCTTCACCGCAAGGCGGCGGAGGCGGGGATTGCGGACGGCCAAGCGGACCTGTCCCTGCTCGACGCCGAGGAGCTCGCCCTGGTCCGGCTCGCCAGCCATTATCCGCGGGTGGTCGAGGGCGCAGCCGTGGCCCATGAGCCGCACCGGATCGCATTCTTCCTCTACGAGCTCGCTGCGGCCTTCCATGCTCTCTGGAACCGGGGCAATGACGATCCCACCCGGCGCTTCCTCCTGGAGGGCGAGCCGGAACTGTCGAGCGCCCGTCTCGCCCTTGCCGGCGGGATCGGCCAGATACTTCGGAACGGCCTTGCGCTGATGGGCGTCGAGGCGGCGGAGGAGATGCGTTAGGGTTATGGGCCAGGCCCAGGAGCGACTTCCGTGGCTGAGCGACGAGCCGGTTGCCGCCCCGGCTGCCGCCCCCCGCATCCGGGCTGCGCCGGCGCCGCCAGTCCGCCGCTCGACGGCCAAGGTGATGTGGCCCTTCTACCTCCTGCTCCTGCTGGTCGTCCTTGGCGTGGCCGGCGGAGCCTGGTGGCTCGGCACGCAGCAGCGGGAAGCGCCTCCGGCACAGCTGCCGGTTGAGGAGCCGGTCGCCAGTCCGGCAGCCCCCGCCGCGCCGCCGCTGGAGACCGCCCCGCCCGAGCAGGCGAGCGAGGGTCAGCCCGCAGCTCCGGTGCCGCGGGCTGCCGAGCGCCCGGCAGAGCGGATTGCGCCCTCTGCCCCGCTGGCTGAGCGCTCGGCTTCCGCCTCGACCGGCGAGATCATGGCGAGCGATGGCGCACCCGCGGCAGTGGCGGAGGCGACGGGCCGCACCGTCTTCCCGGCGGACGAGGCCGTTGCCGCACCGCCGCCGCTCACCGGCCCGCGCCCGATCATCGTCTATCACCCGCAGCCCAACCGAGGGCGGGTGGTGCAGCTCGGTGCCTTCCCGAGCCGGACTCAGGCCGACCAGGCGTGGCGGCGGATCGTCCGGCGCTATCCCTATCTTTCCAGCAAGCCCAAGATGGTGAACACGGTCGAGGTTCGCGCCGTGGGCGGCGGCCGCCGCACCCGAATGTACCGCCTTCAGCTCGGCACCTCTTCGCAAGCGCAGTCGGCTGTCATATGCCAGCAGCTCGAACGAGCGGGACAAAGCTGCGTGGTGATCTACTGATATGGGTTCGCGGGGGTTGGAAACGGGCGAGCCGCTGCCGTGGCTCGAGCCGGCCGAGGACGAGGACGAGCCGCGGGCGCTGTCGGCGCGCAAGATGCTGGCGGCCATCCTGGTCGTGCTGCTCGCCGCGTCCCTGGTCGCGGGCACGCTTTACTGGCTGTCCCGCAGCAGCGCCGAGGAAGGCAGCGGCCCGCCCGAGCTCATCAAGGCCGAACCGGGCCCGGTGAAGGTTCGCCCCGAGAATCCGGGCGGGATCGACGTTGCGGGCGACAGCGAGACCGCTTTTGCGACCGGCGCCGGTGAGCAGGTCGACGGCCAGCTCGACCTCGATGCCGTGCCCGAGGCACCGGTCACCAGGCCCCAGCCCAAGGCCGCCGAGCCAGCAGCGCCGGCGGCGGAAGCGCCCGCCGAGCCCGAGCCTGCCGCTCCGGCGGGACCTGCGGGAAGTGTGGTGCAGCTCGGCTTCTACGACAATGCGGCGCAGGCCAATGCCGCTTGGGCGACCCTGTCCGGCCGTTTCCCGGCGATCGCCGGTGCGGGCAAGGTCGTGGTGCCGTTCCAGAACGGCCAGCGCCTTCGCGCCAGTTTTGCTTCGCCTGCCGAGGCCCGGCAGGCTTGCCAGGTGCTGCGCGCAGCGGGCGACGCCTGCTTCCTGGTCCGCTGAGCGCGATGCAGGCTGCCATCTACGGCCTTGCCGGCCTGACGCTCACGGAGGACGAGCGCGCCTTCTTCCGCGAAGTCGATCCGGCCGGCTATATCCTGTTTGCCCGCAATTGCGCCGAGCCCGAGCAGCTGCGGGCGCTCACCGCCTCGCTTCGTGATCTTCACGGCCGCGAGGACCTGCCGATCCTGATCGATCAGGAGGGCGGACGGGTGATGCGGATGAAGCCGCCTGCCTGGCCGCCGCTACCCGCGATGGGCCGGTTCGACCGGCTTTACCAGATGGCGCCCTCCTCCGCGATCGAGGCGGCGCGGCTCAATGCGCGGGCGATCGGGCTCATGCTCGCCGCCCACGGAATCAACGTCAATTGCGCCCCCATGCTCGACGTCCGCCAACCCGACGCCGACCCGATCATGGGCGACCGCGCTTATGGCGCCGAGCCGATGCAGGTGGCGGCGCTCGGCCGGGCGGTGCTCGACGGCATGGCGTCCGCCGGCGTGGTCGGTGTGGTCAAGCACATGCCGGGCCACGGCCGGGCAACGGTCGACAGCCACAAGAGCCTGCCCGTGGTGACTGCGAGCGAAGCGGAGCTCGACATCGACCTCGAGCCCTTCGAGACCCTCCGCGAAGCGCCGATGGGCATGGTCGCGCACATCCTGTTCGAAGCCTGGGACGCCGAGCGCCCCTCGAGCCAGTCGCCGTTCGTGATCGAGGAGATCATCCGCACCCGGATCGGCTTCGGCGGCCTGCTCATGACCGACGACATCGGCATGGAGGCGCTGTCCGGCTCGCCCGGCGAGCGCTCCGCCGCCGCTCTCGCCGCCGGCTGCGACCTGACGCTTCACTGCACCGGCAAGTTCGACGAGATGCTCGACGTTGCGAGACACGTGGGTCCGATGACGGTCGACGCTGAAGCACGGCTCGCCCGGGCGATGGCCGGCGCGCTGGTCGGCGGTTCGGATGGGCCGGACTTTGCCGAGGCGGCAAGGGTCAGGGATGAGCTGCTGGCGTTGGTCTGATCCATCCTCCCCATTGTGCTCCGCACGACAGGGAGGATGATGGGCCCATGACCCTCCTCCCGGCCTCCGAGTCCACCCTGCAGCTCAGCCTCGGCGCCTGGGAGGGGCCGCTCGACCTGCTGCTCAGCCTTGCGCGGGCGCAGAAGGTCGACCTCAAGAACATCTCCATCCTGCATCTGGTGGAGCAGTATCTCTCCTTTCTCGAAGGCGCCCGAAGCCTCAAGCTGGAGGTGGCGGCCGATTATCTCGTCATGGCGGCCTGGCTTGCCTACCTCAAATCCTGCCTGCTCCTGCCCAAGGACCCGGCGCAGGACCCCAGTCCGGAAGAGCTTGCCCTGCGGCTCCAGCTCCGCCTTCAGCGGCTCGACGCCATGCGCGAGGCGGCGGCGCGGCTGCTGGCGCGCGACCGGCTCGGGCGCGATGTCTTCGCCCGCGGCGCCCCCGAGGGACTGCGGCAGGTCCGCCGGGCCAGGTGGGACTGCTCGCTGTTCGACCTCGCCGGCGCCTATGGGCAGGTGCGGGCGCGCCAGGTGCCGGTGCTGCACGTCGTTGCCCGCCGCGCGGTCCTGACGCTCGAGGAAGCGCTGGAGCGCGTGGCGGCGCTGGTCGGTTCGGCGCTCGACTGGACCATGCTCGAGCGCTTCTTGCCACCGAGCCAGGACACTCATTACCGCCGCTCGGCGCTGGCCTCCTCCTTTGCCGCCTCCCTCGAGCTGGCGCGCCTGGGCCGGATCGAGCTTCGCCAGGACGAGCCCTTCGGTCCCATCGAGCTCCGGCAGGCGCAAGCGTGAACGACTTCGTCCGCGCGGTCGAAGCCGTGCTGTTCGCGGCGGCCGAACCGCTCACCCCTGCCGACGTGACGGCGCATGCGGGGGAGGGCGACGTCGAGGGAGCGCTTGCCGAGCTTGCCGATCATTACCGCGGCCGCGGCATTCACCTGGTCGAGCGGGGCGGGCGCTGGCACTTCGAGACCGCCGGCGATCTTGCCCACCTCCTCCGCCGGACCCGCGAGGAGCCTCGCCGCCTGACCCGGGCCGCGACCGAGACCCTTGCCATCATCGCCTATCACGAGCCCGTAACCCGTGCCGAGATCGAGGCGATCCGGGGGGTGCAGGTCGCCAAGGGAACGCTTGACGTGCTGATGGAGGCGGGTTGGGTCCGGCCGGCAGGACGGCGCGAAAGCCCGGGCCGGCCGCTGCTTTATGCCACGACCGGCGAGTTCCTGACCCACTTCGGCCTCGCCAGCCGGCGCGACCTCCCGGGCCTGGAGGATCTTCGCGCCGCGGGGCTGCTCGACCCCATCGAGGGGAAGCTTGGCATGCTGCAACTGGAAAGCGACGCCGACAACGACTAGATAGGCGGCCAAGGCATCAGCGGAGAACAATTTGTCATGGGCGGCTTCAGCCTTGTTCACTGGATCATTCTTGGCATCGTGATCCTGCTGCTGTTCGGGGGCAATCGCTTTTCGGCCATGATGGGCGACGTCGCCAAGGGCTTGAAGAGCTTCAAGAAGGGCATGGCCGACGACGAGGAGGATCAGCAGCGCAAGGCCGTCGAGGCGCAGCGCCTCGGTTCGCCCGACCGGCCGATCGACGTGACTGCCAACCCGCGGGCGGTTGATCCGGTCGCGCCGCCTCCGCCGCCGTCCGACCAGATCCCGCGCTGATCCTTTCGCCGCATGTTCGGCGTCGACACCAGTGAGCTGCTGATCGTCGCGGTCGCGGCGCTCATCTTCATCGGCCCCAAGGAGCTTCCGTCCGCCATGCGGACGCTCGGCCGCTGGGTCGGGAGGGCGCGCGCCCATGCCCGGCACTTCTCCGCCGGCATCGAGAACATGATGCGCGAAGCCGAGCTCGAGGAAATGGAGAAGCGCTGGCGCGAAGAGAATGAGCGCATCATGCGCGAGCATCCAGTGGCGCTGCCTTATGTGGGGGCGGGGGAGGAGCTGGTCGCGCCCAGTTCGTCCGCCTTGGGCAACGGCGAAGGGCACAGTGCCGGGAGTTCGGGCGAGCGTGCTTCGACTTCGCTCAGCACGAACGCGGATGGAGAGGCACGCACGCCTCCTTCGCCAAGCCTGAGCGACGAACCGCCGCTTCCACTGCCCGAGCCCGATCACCACCGCCGCGAGCTGCCGTGAAGGACCTCGACGAGACCAAGGCTCCCCTGTTTGACCATCTGGTCGAACTGAGGAAGCGCCTGCTGATCTGTCTGGCGGTGCTGGTGGTCGCCTTTTTCGTCTGCTTCGCCTTTGCGCAGCCGATCTTTGGCGTGCTGGTGCAGCCACTCAAGGACGCCGGGGAAAGCCAGGTCATTTATACCGACGTGTTCGAGGCCTTCTGGGTTCAGGTGCGGGTCGCGCTGTGGGCGGCGCTGATGGTCTGCTTTCCGGTGATCGCCACCCAGCTGTGGCGCTTTGTCGCGCCGGGCCTGTACGCCAGGGAAAAGAAAGCGCTTCTGCCGTTTCTGCTCCTCACCCCCGTCTTCTTCGGCGGCGGCGCGGCCTTTGCTTACTTCGTCGCCATGCCCTGGGCGCTCCATTTCCTGCTCGGCTTCCAGGGACAGGTCGGCGGGATCGAGCAGGAGGCGCTGCCGAGCGTCGGACTTTACCTCTCGTTCGTGACCCGCTTCCTGTTCGGGTTCGGCGTCGCTTTCCTGTTGCCTATCCTGCTGATGATCCTGGAGCGTGCCGGGCTGGTCACCGTCGAGCAGCTGGCCAAGAAGCGACGCTATGCGATCGTCGCGGCCTTTGCCGTCGCGGCAGTGCTGACGCCTCCGGACGCAATCAGCCAGTTCATGCTCGCGGTGCCCTTGTGGATGCTCTACGAGAGCTCGATCCTTGCCATCCGGCTGACCCACTGGCGCCGTGCCCGCAAGGTCGTCTCCACCGACACTGGACGCAAAGCGGGCCCGAAGTCGTCACCGGGGGGGGGGAGGGTTGACGACTTCGGGCCCGTGTAAGCGGATAGCGAGAGCGGGGGGGCAAAAGGTCACTATCCGAAGAACAGAACGGTGTCCGGCGCTGGTGGTTCCAGCAGGCGTGTAGATTTTTTTACGCCGCGGCTCTTTTTATTGGCGCGGCGGGAAGACCGGCAGATCCACGCTGTAGCGCCCCGGGGCCTTGTCGAGCGAGGAGCGCAGCTGCTTGGCAAGGCCGGCGACGATCCGCTCGAACTGCTGATGCTCCGGCTTGCCGGCGACATCGTCGGTGAGCACTCCCGTCGCCAGGGTGAAACGGGCGGTGAGGTCGCCGGTGCGGTGCAGTGACAGGGTTACCGGTGCCCCGGGATCGGCCAGCATGGCATGTTCGACGATCTCGGTCGTCAGAAAGGCAGTGGCGACGGCCACGTCCTGCGTGGTGTTGAGGCTTTCAAGGTCGAGCCCGATGTCGAGCATGCGTGCGCTTTCCGGCGCGCTCCCGCGCAGATTGGCGGCAAGCTCGGACAGCAGGGGCCGAAGCGCGATCCCGCGATTTTCCTCCAGCTCGGCATAATGGTTGCGGTGCACCACCGCCAGCGCATCGACCCGGCGGCCGATGGAAGAATAGGCGTCCTTGGCCTCGTCACTGGCCGCGCTCCGGCGATGGATGTTGAGCAAGGAGGCGACCACCTGCAGGTTGTTCTTGACCCGGTGATGCACCTCGCGGACGAGCTTGCGCTGGCCTTCGAGGGCCTCGGCCATGTCCTTTTCGCTGCGCTCGATCCGCTCGACCGCACGGGCGAAGCTTTGCCCCAGCTCGCGGATCTCGACCGCCGAACCCTGCCGGTCGGGCAGGTTGAGGGCGCCGCTGCCAGGCTCATGAGCGGCGATCGCGCGGCTCATCCGCTTGAGCGGGCCGAGCAGGAAGGTGCGGACCACCAGCCAGGACAGGGAGGTGGCAACGATCCACATCAGCACGGGGAGGAGGATGATCAGCCGGTCCACCGACTTCACCCGTTCGGTGCTGACCCTAGCCCGCGCCGCCAGCTGACCGCCCGAGAACGATCCTTCGATCGTATGCGTCGCGCGCTCGAGCCTGGTTTCCGGCGCGGCCGAGGGATCGCGGACCGAGATCTCGGAATTTCCGTCGGACAGCGTGACATTGTCCGTGCCCGCATGGGCAAGCCCCAGCGCGGTCTGCAGCTGCTGCCGGTCGATCGCGCCGGTCACCGACCCGCGCAGCAGTCCCACCCGGAAATAGATGCTGTTCTTGGCGGGGGAGATCCACAGGCGGACCTTGCCCGGATCGACCAGCAGCGTCGGCCGCTCGCCCGTGTCCACTTCCCCGCGCGAACAAAGCTGGGTGCCGACCCGGTCGCGCAGGACGAAGCTTCTGGGGATGTCGGGGGCGACGCTCATCGCCAGCTCCGCCCGTTCGCAAGGATCGCCGCCGCTACCGTCCAGCGCGCCGTTGGCAGCCACGCGGAGCGCAAGCACGTTGCGGAAGATGAGGCTGTCGACCGAGCGGATCGCGAGCCTGCCCTGATCGGCCGCCCGCGCCACCAGCGCCTGGTTGGCCTTGTCGATCCCCGAGGTGGCGGCGAACACCAGCACCAGCCCGAGCGGCAGGATGGCGGCGGACAGCAGAAGCAGGAGCTTTCCGGCTGTGGAGAGCCGCTGGTACCATTGACTGAGCCTGGTCATGCTCCGGGCAAACGCCTGCGGCCGGCCGCGCGGCTCAGCTCAGCTTCCCGAGCAGGTCAAGAAAGTCATCGGGCACGTCTTCGCGGAGGGTCTCGTCATAAGCGCTGCGCAGCGCCTTGCCGACCTCGTCCGTGCCAGCACCCCTGCGCTGCTTCCTTGGCTTGGGCGCGGGCTGTTCGTCATTGTTGTTGTCCGAACTCAATCCCGTGCCCCCCTCCAGCCGCTGTGTGGCCTGGCGCAAAACCTTATCCTTTTCGTTGGGCTTCCACCCCGCCTTGCCCCGTAAAAGCGAGGCAGCCTTCCCGTCAATCGGAGGCTGCCTCAGCTCGGGAAACCAAATGAGGCGAGCTTTGTTCCCGTCGCTCATCGGATTTAGTTTCAGAAACGTACCTCATGGTCGCAAGGGTTGCAGTTTGTCCGAGCCGCTTCCAATAGGGGCCCGAAAACTAGACGCGAAAACAAGACAAGGAGCACAGCAGACTCATGTCCCTTGGCCAGGAACTTGCGCCGCATCTGCCCTTTCTGAGGCGGTATGCGCGGGCGCTCACCGGCAGCCAGACCCATGGCGACGCCTTTGTCCGTGCGACGCTCGAGGCCATTGTCGCTGCGCCCGACAGTTTTCCGCGCGAGGTCGAGCCGCGGCTTGGCCTGTACAAGACCTTTCACGCCATCTGGTCCACCGCCAACATCGAGGAAGGGGATGAGTTCGGCTCGGCCAACCTCGGCAATGCGGAAGGCATTGCGCAGGCCCGCCTCAGCCGGATCACGCCCCTGTCGCGCCAGGCCCTGCTGCTGACCGCGCTCGAAGGCTTTTCGGCGGCCGACGCCGGCTTTCTGATCGGGGCGCAGCCCGGCGACGTCGACAATCTGGTCCAGGAGGCGCTGGGCGAGATCGAGCGCCAGACACTGGCCGACGTCCTCATCATCGAGGACGAGCCGATCATCGCCATGGACATCGAAACCATCGTCCGCGACCTCGGCCACAACGTCACCGGCGTTGCCGTTACCCGTGACGAGGCCGTCGCCCAGGCGCGCGCCCACCCGCCGGGCCTGGTCCTGGCCGACATCCAGCTCGCCGACGATTCGAGCGGCATCGACGCGGTGCGCGACATCCTTGCGGAATTCTCGGTCCCGGTGATCTTCATCACCGCCTTCCCCGAGCGGCTGCTCACCGGAACGCGTCCTGAACCGACCTTTCTCATCACCAAGCCGTTTCAGCGTGCAACGGTGAAGGCGGCGATCGCGCAGGCCCTGTTCTTCGACGCCGCTACCGTTCCGGCGGGCTGAGGCGAAGGGAACTTCGGTTCCCATCGTTGCGTTGGCGCTCCAAACATTTGGAGTACCTACGAGTATGAACCAGGACCATCCGGATCATCTGACCGGAACCGAAGCGCGTGCAGGAACGACTCCGGGCGTCGCCCGGGTGGCCCTGTTCGGCGGGCTCGCTCTTGTGATCCTGGCCTTCGCCATCATCTATTTCGTCGCCGCCTGACCGGCTGACGGCACAGGACATGGCTGATATGATCGGCACCGCCACGCGGGGCAGCGATAGTGAGCGGGGAAGTGTGAGCGATACCTTGGACGAACAACCGGCGGAAGCGCCGCGGGGAGAACCGGTTCCGCTCTCCGACCCGGAGTTCAAGCAGCAATTGTCGCAGGTCATCCCGCACCTGCGCGCCTTTGGCCGCTCCCTGTCGGGCAGCCGCGATCTCGCCGACGATCTCGTCCAGGAGACGCTGCTCAAGGCGTGGGCGGCGCGCAAGCGCTTTCAGGCCGGCACCAACATGCGCGCCTGGACCTTCATCATCCTGCGCAACCTGTTCCTGAGCCAGATGCGGCGGGCCCGCTTCAAGGGCGAGTGGGACGAGATCACCGCTTCCAAGCTGCTCGCCGCGCCTGCCAGCCAGGACCGCCACGTCGAGCTTGGCGACATGCAGCGGGCGTTGCTCCACCTTCCCCAGCCCCAGCGCGAGGCGCTGATCCTGGTCGGGGCGGGCGGCTTCGCCTATGAGGAAGCGGCGGAGATCTGCGGCTGCGCGGTCGGCACCATCAAGAGCCGGGTGGCGCGCGGCCGGGTCGCGCTCGAGCAGCTGCTTTCGGGCGGCAAGCTCCCCAGCCGCCGCCAGCACAAGACCGATCCTTCCACCAGCACGCTTGCCCAAATCATGGGCGAAGTCGACGATCTGGCAGGCGGGCGGGAGTAGGCACTCCCTTCATTCTCCCTGTTCCGCGCAGCGGAATGGGGAGGTGGCAGTGCCCTTCGGCTCGCCGCTTGCAGCAGCCGCTCAGGATGAACAGCGCCTTTGCGCTACGCTGACGGAGGGGCCTGGCGCAAGGCGGGTAGGCCCCTCCACACTCCGCAATGCGGAGCGACCCCCCATTCCGCTTAGCGAAATAGGGAGGATGAGGTCTCACCCCAGGCGCGACAGCAGGTCGTCGAACTGGCGATCGTCCGACCCCGCCGGCACGGACGCGAAAGCGCGCCGCAAAGCCGCGGTGACACCGGCATGTGCAGGCGGTAGCTCGACCCTGATGATACGCCGATCCATGGAGTCGCTATTCTCTACCGCCGCCGCCTTCGAGAAAGGCTCGGAATTCATTTGGCGGTACAACGCTGGAAATCGCATATCGTTTCTTGGCTTCTGCCGCTTGGATCGACGGGTGGACCGCTAAGTGACTGTAAGTGAAGGGCGCGTCCGTGCGCTCGACCGTGCTGTCAACAACTCGCCGTTTCTCCGCGGCCTGGCCGAGCGGCACGAGGCGCTTGCCAGGCTCTTTGTAGACGAGGGCAGCGCCGCGGCCTTGGCGGCGGTTGCGGAGGACTCAAGCCGCCCAACCGCTGAACGACTCCGGGTGGAGCGTCAGCGGCTTGCGCTGGCCGTCGCGCTCGGCGACCTTGCCGGAGAGCTGCCGCTCGAAGCCGTCACCGCCGCCTTGTCGGACTTCGCCGACCGCGCGATCGACGAAGCCGTATCCGTCGCCATCCGCGAGCGCTTGCCCGATGCCGAGCCGCAGGGACTCGCCGTGCTGGCGCTGGGCAAGCTCGGCAGCCGCGAGCTCAACTACAGTTCGGACGTCGACCTCATCCTCCTGTTCGATCCCGCGACCCTGCCAAAGCGCGGACGCGACGAGCCCGGCGAGGCCGCGGTCCGCTATGGCCGTCGGCTCATCGAACTACTTCAGGAGCGCACCGGGGAGGGCTATGTCGCAAGGGTCGACATGCGCCTCAGGCCTTCGCCGGAGGTCACGCCCATCGCCTTGCCGGTCGACGCCGCCATCTCTTACTACGAGAGCTCGGCCCTGCCGTGGGAGCGGGCCGCCTTCATCCGCGCCCGGGCCTGCGCCGGTGACAAGGCGCTCGGGCAGAGGTTTCTCGCCGAGATCAACCCATTCATCTGGCGCCGGGCGCTCGACTTCGGCGCGATCGACGAGATCCGCGATATCTCGCTCCGCATCCGCGACCATTATGCACAGGGCCAGGCGTTCGGCCCCGGCTACGACCTGAAGCGCGGCCGCGGGGGCATTCGCGAGGCCGAATTCTTCACCCAGGTCCAGCAACTGGTGCACGGCGGCCGCGAGCCCGCGCTGCGCTGCCCCGCCACGCTCGACGCGCTCGACGCGCTGGTACAGGGCGGGCGGCTCGACCCCGCGCTGGCGGCGGGGATTGGCGAGGCTTACCGCGCGCTGCGGACGGCCGAGCACCGGGTGCAGATGATCGATGACCGGCAGGAGCACCGCCTGCCGCTAGGCGAAGCCCTAGAGGCGGTGGCGGCGCTCGACGGCCGCGACACTGGCGCATTGCTGGCCTCGCTCGCGCCGCGGGTCGAGGTGGTCGGACGAGCCTTCGATACCCTCGTCACGCCGCGTGGGCGACGCTTGTCGAACGATCCCGATATCCTGCTCGGTGAACTGGCCGCCCTGGACTGGCCCGACCCTAGGGTCGCGGCCCGCTTCGTGGGTGATTGGCGGTCGGGCAAGGCCCGCTCGCTCCGCTCCCCCGCAGCCCGGGCGGCGTTCGAGGGCATGCTTCCGGCACTGCTCGCCAGGATGGCCGCCGGCCCGGACCCCAACCGCGCGCTCAATCGCTTCGCCGATATCGTCGAGCGCCTGTCGAGCGGGGTGAATTTCTTTCGCCTGCTCGAAGCGCGTCCCAACTTGGCCGGTCACCTCGCGCTGGTCCTCGCCCATGCGCCGGCGCTTGCCGACCAGCTGGCTAGGCGGCCGACCCTGCTCGACGGCCTGATCGATGAAAGCAGCTTCGCTCCGCCGCGGGCCGCGGCCGAGCTTGCCGCCGACTTTTCCCGAAGCATCGCGCGTGACAGCCTGGACCAGGCGCTCGACCGGCTTCGGCGACAGGTCGGGGAGCGGCGCTTCGCGCTCGGCGTCCAGCTGATCGCCGCCCACCGCGATCCGATCACCATTGCGGAAGGCTATAGCGACCTTGCCGAAGCCGCGATCCTGGTCTTGTCCGCCAAGGTGGAAGAGGAGTTCGCCGCCGTCCACGGCCGGATCCAGGACGGGCAGCTGTCGGTGCTTGCGCTCGGCCGGCTCGGGGGAAGGGCGCTCACCCACGCGAGCGACCTCGACCTCATCTTTCTGTTCGATGCGCCGCCGGGAAGCCGTTCGGACGGGGCGAAGCCGCTCACCGCGACCGACTATTACAATCGCCTTGCCAGCCGGATCGTCGCTGCCCTTTCGGTGCCGACCGCCGCCGGCCCGCTGTACGAAGTGGATACAAGGCTTCGCCCGCAAGGCGCCCACGGCATGCTGGCGGTGAGCCTGGAGGCTTTCGCCGACTATCAGCGCCGCGATGCCTGGACCTGGGAGCATCTGGCCCTCTGCCGGGCAAGGCCGCTGACCGGCAGCGATGAGTTTCGCGAGCGGGTCCGCTCCCTCCTGCATGAACTGCTCGCAGCAGAGCGCGACCCCGCGGCGATCATCCGCGATGCCGCGGCCATGCGCGCCGACATGGCCCGGCACAAGCCGGCGGCAGGTCCGCTCGACGTCAAGCTCGGCACCGGTGGGCTGGTCGATCTCGAGTTCACCGTCCACACGCTCCAGCTGACCCGGGGCATCGGCCTCGACCCGCGGCTCGAGGTGGCGATTGCCGCGCTTACCGAGGCGGGCCTTCTCGACGATTGCACCGACCCCGACCTTCGCCTGCTCAGCCGGTTCCTAGTGGTCCTGCGACTGGTCGCGCCGGGGGCGGGAGCCGATCTTCCGCCCGCCAGCCGCGCCCTCGTCGCAAGCCTGTGTGGACTTGAGGATTGGGATCGGCTGATGGCATCCCTTGACGAGGCGCGTGGCCGGATCGCGGCCCGCTGGAACCGAGTAAAGGAACTGGCATGATCGAGGAAGGACAGAAGGCTCCGTCGCTTGCACTCACGACCACCAGGGGCGAGACGATCGACCTGTCGGCGCCTGGCGGCAAGCTGGTGCTCTACTTCTACCCCAAGGACGACACGTCGGGCTGCACCAAGGAAGCGCAGGGCTTCTCCGACATGGCCGACGAGTTCGCCGCCGCCGGCGTGACGGTGGTCGGGGTCTCGCGCGACGACATGCGGAGCCACGAAAAGTTCATCGCCAAATACGGCCTCCGGGTCCCGCTGGCGGTCGACGATGGCTCCTTGAGCGAGGCGTTCGGCACCTGGGTCGAGAAGAGCATGTACGGCCGCAGCTACATGGGAATGGAACGCGCGACCTTTCTCCTGGACGCCGACGGAACGCTCCTCAAGGCCTGGCGCAAGGTCAAGGTGCCCGGCCACGTCGAGGCGGTGCTGGCGGCGGCGCGAGGATGAGAATGGCCTTCCTTCCGTCATCCCGAGCTTGACCCGGGATTCCGCTTCTTCCGCGTGGGCGAAGGTGCAGCGGGACCCCGGATCAAGTCCGGGGTGACGGCAGTAACATGACCTTTGGAAGGGCTGGCTTTTCGGCCCTTTGCCTCCTATCTCGCGGCCAAGCCCGAGAGGATCGAAATGGCCGAGTTCACGCTTCCCAAGAACAGCGTCATCAACAAGAAGGCCGGCCGGGCCTTCAAGGCGGAAGCCGGCGCCAACCGCGTCAAGACCTTCAAGATCTACCGCTACGACCCGGAAACGGGCGAGAACCCGCGCTATGACAGCTACGAGGTGAACCTCGACGAGTGCGGGCCGATGGTCCTCGACGCGCTGATCAAGATCAAGAACGAGATGGACCCCACCCTGACCTTCCGGCGCTCCTGCCGCGAGGGCATCTGCGGCTCCTGCTCGATGAACATGGACGGGCGCAACGGTCTTGCCTGCACCACTGCGATCGAGGACGTAAAGGGCGATCTCCGCATCACTCCGCTGCCGCATTGCGACGTGATCAAGGACCTCGTCCCCGACTTCTCGCACCTTTACGCGCAATATGCGTCGATCCAGCCCTGGCTGAAGACCGCCACGCCGGCCCCGTCGGGCAAGGAGCGGCTGCAGAGCCCGGAAGACCGCGAGCATCTGAACGGCCTTTACGAGTGCATTCTCTGCTTCTGCTGCTCGACCAGCTGCCCCAGCTATTGGTGGAATGGCGACCGTTTCCTCGGCCCCGCCATCCTTCTCCAGGCCTATCGCTGGCTGGCCGACAGCCGCGACGAGATGACGGGCGAGCGCCTCGACCAGCTCGAGGATCCGTTCCGCCTGTATCGCTGCCACACGATCATGAACTGCGCCAACGTCTGCCCCAAGGGGCTGAACCCGGCCAAGGCCATTGCCGAAACCAAGAAGCTGATCGCAGAGCGGGCGGCCTAGTCTTCATCCTCCCTGTTCGGCAAAGCCGAATGGGGAGGGGGACCGCTCCGCGCAGCGGAGTGGTGGAGGGGCCACCAGCGCTGCGCCAGGCCCCCCCTTCAGCGCTTCGCTCTGCCACCTCCCCATTGCTGCGCAACGGGGAGGATCTTAAGGCGCCCTCATGGACGCCTTCCAAGAGGACACCACCAACCGCCCGTCCGGCGCGCGCGAGGACCCTGACCATCCTGGCTGGTACAGCTGGATCGAGCTCAACCCCGACAGCTTCGCGGCGCAGACCGGCAAGATGATCTTCCGCCCCGACGGCCCGGGCCGGGCGGTCGTCCGCATGTTTCCGGAAGAGCGGCACCTCAACCTCGGCGGCTCCCTCCACGGCGGCATGGTGATGAGCTTCATCGACATGGCGCTGTTCGGCGGCGGGCGCTGCGCGGGGATGAAGAAGGCGCATTACGTCACCCTGGACCTCACCACCAAATTCCTGGCGCGGGGCGAAGCGGGCAAGCCGCTCGACGCCCATGTCGAGCTGGTCCGCCAGACCCGCAGCCTCGCCTTTCTCCAGGGTGTGGTCCGGCAGGAAGGCGAGCCCTGCTACAGCTTCTCCGGCACGCTGAAGAAGCTTCGCGAGGTCACGTGAGCGGGCCAGAATGACGGGCAACGTCGCCGCCGCCTACGGCCGCCTGCTCTCCTCGGGCGAGCTCAAGGCCGACCCCGACCAGGCCCGCGCCGTTGCCGAACTGGACCGGCTGGAGCGCGACCTTACTGCCCGGCAGAGCCTCTTCGGCCGCCTGCTCGGACGCCGCCCGCAGGTCTGCGGAGTCTATCTCTGGGGCGGGGTCGGGCGCGGCAAGTCGATGCTGATGGACCTCGCCTTCGACCAGATCCCGGTCGACCCCAAGCGCCGGGTCCACTTTCATGCCTTCATGCTGGAAGTGCATCAGCGGCTCCGCGCCGAGCGGGCAAAGGGGCAGGGCGACCCGATCCCGGCCGTCGCCGAGACCATCGCCGCCGAGGCGCGCCTGCTCTGCTTCGATGAGATGGTGGTCAACAACAGCGCCGACGCGATGATCCTGTCGCGGCTGTTCACCGCCCTGCTCGAGCAGCGCGTGGCGGTGGTCACCACCTCTAATCGCGCCCCGTCCGACCTCTACAAGGACGGCCTCAACCGCGAGCTCTTCCTGCCCTTCATCGCCCTGATCGAACAAAGGCTGAAGGTGGTCGAGCTGGACGGCCCGACCGACTATCGGCTCGAGCGCCTGCAGGGCGTGCGCACCTGGCACGTGCCCAACGGTCCCGAGGCGACCGCCGCCTTGTCCCAGGCCTTCTTTCAGCTGACCGACTTCCCGGTCGAGGACCGCGCCCACGTTCCTTCCGAGGAACTGGACGTCGGCGGCGGCCGTACCCTGCACGTGCCCAAGAGTCTCAAGGGCGTGGCCGTCTTCTCCTTCAAGCGCCTGTGCGGAGAAGCGCGCGGTGCGGCCGACTATCTTGCCGTATCCCAGCGCTTCCACACGGTGATCCTGGTCGGCATCCCCATCATGGGCCCTGAGAAACGCAACGAGGCCGCGCGCTTCGTCACTTTGATCGACGCCCTTTACGAGCATCGCGTCAAGCTCCTCGCCGCCGCCGACGCCGAGCCCGCCGCCCTCTACCCTTCAGGGCACGGCGCCTTCGAGTTCCAGCGCACCGCCAGCCGGCTCGAGGAGATGCGCAGCGCAGCCTATCTCGCCGAAGGGCACGGCACCGCGCCCTGAGCCGGAACGGCGCCCGAGCCTCTATAAAGACCTGAGACCATCTCTCGGGACGACAAAGGCATGACGATCAAACGCTGGATCAGGTTCGGGGCCGGCATCCTCATGGGCATGTTGCTGGTGTCCGCCCTCATCTTCGCCCTCGGCGTGAACAAGATCAGGATCGGCGGAACGCAGTCGCAGGCGCTGGAACTGGCCAGCGACCTTGAAGCCGACGTCCTGCCGTCGCCGCTGTTCCTCGCCTCCTCCTACCTCGAAGCGACCAAGCTGGTGGTGCAGCCGAACCGCCGCGACGAGCGCATCGCGACCTTGTCGGGCATGCAGCAGAAGTTCTTCAAGACCCGCGACGAATGGCTGACCCGCGACCTTCCGGAGGCGCTGCGCGGTCCCCTGGCCGGCCCGGTCACCAGGCCCGGCGTCAAACTCTGGGAAGTCATCGACCGGCAGCTGATCCCGGCGGTCAGGAACAATGACATTGTAGGGCAGCAGGCCGCACTGGCCGCGGCCGGCGCGGCCTTTGACGAGCATCGCCGCGGCATCGACCAGCTGACCGCCGCTGCCGAAACGCACCAGGCGCGGCTGGTCGCCGAGGCCCAGTCCAGCCTGCTCATGATCTCCCTCCTGCTCCTGGCCCTCGGCGCGGTAATGATCGGCGGCACCTTCTGGGCGGCGCTGCTGCTCCGCCGCCGGGTAGTGACACCCCTATCCGAACTGACGAACGCCGCCGCGCTGCTGGCAGGCGGCGGCAAAGGCGAGGTCCCGCATACCGACCGCGACGACGAACTCGGCCAGCTGGCGCAGGCCCTTGCCCATTTCCGCGACTCCGCGGCCGAGCGCGCCGAAGCCGAGCACCGCGACGCGGAAGAGAAAAGCGCCATGGTGGACATGCTGGCCGACGTGCTCAGTCGGGTGTCGCGGGGCGACCTCAGGAAGGTGCTCGACGGCGAGCTGGAGGGCGAGTACCGCAAGCTTGGCGACTATATGAACAAGGCCATTTCGACCCTCCGCGAGATGGTCCAAAATGTGGTTTTCGGCGCCAGTTCGATCCGTTCCGCGGCGGGCGAGATCGCCTCGGCCTCGGCCGATCTGTCGGCCCGCACCCAGTCCAACGCAGCCTCGATCGAGGAGACCACTGCCGCGCTGACCGCCATCGACGGGCGCCTCGCCTCGACCCGCGACGCGGCCAAGAGCACGGCTCAGTCGGCGGAAAGGGCCAGGACGGCGGTCGAACGCGGGCTCGCCAAGGCGCAGTCGGCCGCTGCCACCATGGAGGAAGTGCGCACCGCCGCGGCCAGCGTCGACGGCGTGATGGAGGCGCTCGACAAGATCGCCTTCCAGACCCGGGTGCTGGCGATGAACGCCGCCGTCGAGGCAGGCCACGCGGGCGAGGCCGGCAAGGGCTTCGCGGTGGTCGCCGACCTGGTCTCGCAGCTCGCCGCCCGGGCCGAAGAGGAAGCCCGCAGCGCCCGCGAACAGCTCACCGCCACAACCGAGCGCATTGCCCTTGCTGCCGAGGGGGTGAGCGACATGGAAGTGCAGTTCGGCGGGATCGTGTCGGAGGTGGCGTCGGTCAGCGAGCTGGTCGAGCAATTGTCCGCCGACGCCCTGGCCCAAGCCATGACCATTGCCGAAATCTCGTCGGCCATGCGGCAGATGGATATTTCGACGCAGCAGAATGCCGCCATGGTCGAACAGACCAGCGCCGCTGCCGCCAATCTGCTTGGCGATGCGGGCCAGCTGGTCGACCATGCCGAGCGGTTCAAGTGGGACCGCCGCGAGGCGAACATCCCCGTTGCCGTCGATCGCCGCGGCAAGGCCCGGCCGAGCGAGGCTCAGCTGACCATCGCCGCCTGAACGGCGACCCCTTCCGCTTTGCCGCGTATGGGCGAGTAAGCAGAAAGGCCGTGCGATCGCTCGCACGGCCTTTCGTCGTCCTGGGGCTTAGCGGATCAGCGCCTGGATGATCTGCTGGACGATCATCGTCCGAGGATCGACCCGGTAGAGACTGCCGTCGTCGTAATAGTAATTGTAATTGTCGTGATAATCCTCACGCCCGTCGAAATAGCGGTCGCGGATGTCGTAGGGCAGGCTGTCGTAGCTGTAGCGGCGATAGCCATAGTCGCTAAGGTAGCGCGAGCCCACGCTCAGCTTCTTGGCCTGGCCCGGCGGCAGGCAGCCGTTGTTCTTTCTGGCAAGACCCGGCGGGCAGCGGCGCGCTTCGCGCGCACCGTAGTAAGTGCGGCCGCCGCGGGCATCGCGATCGACGCGCTCGATCCGGTCCTTGCCCTTGCCATGACCGCCGGTATGGGCCGGCTTGGCAGCGGCCGGAGCCGCGACGAAGGCGAGCGCTGCGCCCGCAAGAATGAGTGAGTGCTTCATGGATCGGTCCTCTAGCTTCGAAGCCCTGAACCGCGGGTGACGGCTTCGCTTTGATGCAGGACCAACGGCCAGAGCCGCGGGCGGTTGCCCCTCGCGCTTGCAGCCGTTAGAGGCTCGGGCCGACCCGGTCGCCCGTCCCGGCGGCCCCCTGCCAGACCGAAACGGAGTCCCCCTTGTCCGCCAAGATCGCGTCCCGCAAGAAGATCGCCCTTATCGGCGCCGGCATGATCGGCGGCACCCTTGCCCACCTCGCCGCCAAGAAGGAACTCGGCGACATCGTCCTGTTCGACATCGCCGAGGGGCTGCCGCAGGGCAAGGCGCTGGACCTCAGCCAGTGCGGTCCGATCGAGGGCTTCGATGCCCGCATCACCGGCACCAATGATTATGCCGACATTGCCGGCGCGGACGTCATCATCGTCACTGCCGGCGTGCCGAGGAAGCCGGGCATGAGCCGCGACGACCTGCTTGGCATCAACCTCAAGGTGATGAAGGCGGTGGGCGAGGGCATCAAGGCCCATGCGC
>ERZ1066118.779-NODE-779-length-25523-cov-12.256950_pt1 | contig 25523 bp, 17 predicted proteins | sample MGYA00382765_ERZ1066118 | MGnify/ENA primary metagenome ERZ1066118 (study PRJEB33369, sample SAMEA5778348) | biofilm metagenome | biome: Industrial cooling water; feature: Water cooling tower basin; material: Biofilm | place: United Arab Emirates | collected...
TCCCGCCGCTAGCGTCGCAGCGCGAAGCAGCGGCATCACCGCCGAAGCTGCGCTGGTCGACGGGATTGCGGCGCTGCAGGCCGGTCGCCTGCTCGACGCGTCTCGAATCCTGAACGACGCAATCCGGGTCTTCGTGTCGGCCGAGCCGGGCACGCGGATCGACCTGCGCCTAGCCGCCAGCCTTGCCGACTCCGGCCTCAGCCGCTTCGATACGGCAGCGGGACATCTTGCCGTTGCGCAGACGCTGCTGGACACCAATCCGAGCCTCGCCGATGTCGACTATCGCTTGCAGCAGCTCGCGACATATCGCGGCATTCACCTCATCAACCAGCGACGCTGGAGCGAGGCGATCGAGGCACTCTCCAGGCAGGGTGGCGGCGGCAAGTTGCTCGACGCGGCCATCGTCAGCCGCCTCAATCAGGAAGCCATCGCCGAGCAGGACTCGCTGCAGCCCGCGCTTGCCGACACTACCAGTTTCTCCCGCGACCTCCTGGAGGCGCAGCGCCAGTGGGCCCTCAGCGTCGCCTACCTCGCTCTCGGCCGGGTGGAGGAGGCCGATGGCGCCCTGTCGAGAGCCGTGCTCGCCGCGAGGCATCCGGTGCAGGCTGCATTGCCCGAGCGGATCGTCTGGCTGCTGGCGACCATCGAGCGGCAAAAGGGCCGGATCGAGGCGCAGAAGGGGCGCTATGACGCTGCGCTGGCCAGCTTCGATTGCGCGATCGGGGCACTCAAGGGTGTGGGCGGGCTAGGCGGCGGGCGTTGCCTGGTGCCCGCCGACGCTCGGCTCCCCGACTCTGCGATCAACGCCCCGCTGTTGGTGGAGGCGCAGCTGGAGCGCGCCAGTATCGCCTCGCGCGACCGCTCGAACGCGCCGGAGGCGGTGCTTGCCCAATATAGCGCTGCGGTGGAATCGCTTCCAATCCTTACCGGCACGGGCTTTGTCTCGCTGGCAGCGCTGGAGCGCTATTTCGGCCTGCTCGTCAGGGCGCCGCAAAGTCCCAACCGCGACGAAGAGTTCTTCCGCGCCATGCAGGCGATCGGCGAGCCCGCGATCGCGCGCGAGGTGGCGCAGTTGCAGAAGGTCGTGTCCGCCAGCGCCGACGTGTCCAACCTGCTCCGGCGGCGTAGTGACCTTGAACGGCAGCTCATCCGGCTCCGCACCGCCATCACGGAGGCGAGCTCGTCCAGTGCGGCGGAGCTTCCATCGCTCGAGCGCGAACGCAATCAGGCGAATGCCGAGCTCACCGAAGTCAATGCCAAGCTGCAGAGTGCCGACGGCATCGGCGCGCTGGAGGACCAGCCCGCCACCCTGGCGGACATCCGCAATGCGCTTCAGCCCGGTGAGGTCTATCTCAAGCTCACCGCCATGCGCTCGGCAATGTTCGGGATCGCCATCAGCCGCGACCGGACCCTGATCTACCAGCTCGAGGGAAGCCTGCCGCAGATCTCGTCGCTGGCGACGCGCGTTCTGGCCAGTGCCCGGTCCGATGCCAACCGAACGATCCGGCCGTTCGACGTTCCCGCGGCCAACCGTCTGTTCGACACGGTTGCAGGCCCGGCCGCCGACATGATCCGCTCGGCGCAGCGGCTTATCTACAATCCGGCCGGCACGCTTCGGCACCTTCCCGCGGCGATCATGGTCACGGACCCCGAGACGGTGCGCGCCTACCAGGAGCAGCGCAATCGGGGCGACTACAGCATGGTCGCCTTCCTCGGCGCAAGGAGCGAAGTGGCGACCGCGCTTTCGCCGCGCGCCTTTCTGCGCTCACGCAAGGAGATCGCGCCGTCGAACGCGCCAAGACCCTTCCTCGGGCTCGGAGAAAATGCTCTTCCCGAGATCGTGGGCGACACGCTGGCTGAGCAGCCGATGCCATTCGACTGCTCCCTCACCTGGCGTGATTGGGCAAGGGAAGTCGCCGCGCGGCAACCGGTCAGCGCGCGTGAGATCGGCATTGCCGCCGCAGCTCTCGGTGTCAGCGGCGCACCGCAGATCGTCGGCGCAAGCTTCACCGACACCGGCCTGCTGGCCGGAACGGCTGGGGCCGAGCTCAGCCAGTATCAGATCCTGCATTTCGCCACGCACGGCATTCCGGAAACCACCGTCGACGTCGACGAGTGCCGCATGCGCTTGCCGCCCTCGCTGGTCACCACGCTTGCGGCACCGACGTCAGACGGGCAGGTCGTCTCCGACGGGCTCCTTGCCTTTGACGAAGTGGCCCGCTTGCGCCTCGACGCCAATCTCATCGTCCTTTCCGCCTGCGAAACCTCGGCGGGTACGTCGGAGGCGACGGCAGGGCGCGGCGGTCTCGAAGGCTCCGACCCCGCGCTCGACGGGCTCGTCCGCTCGTTCCTTGCCGGCGGAGCCCGCTCGGTGCTCGCCACCTTCTGGAGCGTTCCCGCCATTCCGCAAAGCGACGAGCTGATGGCGGCCTTCTACCGGACCGGCCGCTCGGCTTCGATGTCGGGCGCGCTCAAGGCCGCGCAGGCCACGCTCATCAACCAGCCGCGCTTCTCGCATCCTTATTTCTGGGGGGCCTACTTCCTGGTCGGCGACGGCTCCAAGCCGATGCTGAGCGGGCAGGTACAGCTCGCCACTCGCTAGGAAGGTCGATTCCCACGAAGTGACAACCGAAAGGGGGTAGCCGTGATCACCTATGACACCGACAGCGACGGCAATGTCTTCCAGATCTGGAAGCAGGATCAGGTCAGTTCGTGTGGCGTGGCAAGCTCCTGGATGGCCCGCAGCCTTGTTCGGCAGATGAGCTTCGCCGAAGACGAATGGGAACTCGCTCAGCGCATGTACCGCACCGGCGTGCAAGGGGCTCTGGCTGCACTTGGCCGGCCTACGAGTGGACCGATGACCTACGACCCCAGAGCCTTCGACACCAGTCAGGCCAGTGTCGGCAGCACGTTCGCCAATTTCGGTCTTTACGGATCGCAGGTAGCTGCGGCGCTGCGGGCCGAGGGCTTGAACGTCAACCACCAGAACAGCTCGTCGCTTGTCCCCCATCTTCTTGGAGATACACGGGTCGCGATCGTCCTCGTGGCCTGGAGCGGGGGAGGAGGGCACTTCATCGTTGCCGCCCGGGTCACGCGTGGCGGAAAGATCGTCTTCCTCGATCCCTGGGACGGCAGGATCAAGGAACAGGCGAACAACGGCCGTTACAATTCTCACTATAACAACAGTGGGAGCGTAGTGGAGACACTTTACCTGGCGCCCTGAACGCCGGCACCGCCCGCACAGGGACATCCCCCCCGTCAGCTGATCAGTCGACGGCCCTCAGCCGCCGACGATCACCGTCGGGCAGCCCACCACCAACACTCCGCCATGGGCGGTGTTGTCGCCGATGCGCGCCTGCGGCATTTTCTGGGTGATCACCGTCGCGCTGCCCCTGACGATCGTGTCGGGCGGACCGACGCAGATGCACATGTCGGTGACACGGGCGGCGGGCAGCTTGCCGATCAGCACCGTCGGGGCGCACGGACCCGACACCGGGCCGCCCACATGCGGCACCACACCCGTCACCATCGGGCAGGTATGCATGTCGGTGATCCGCGATGCCGGTGTGCCCACAGAAGTTCTCCAGATTGATGATCCACTATAGCGTCTGACTTTGGGATCATGCGACAAAAAGTTGTGGTGATGCGCGCGTCAGGCAAGTAAGATCGTTACGGGGATCATACGGGGGTTGGCGTTGATCGACGACGAAGTCTTTGCTGCGATCCTCGCGCCGATCGACGGCTCCGTCGGGACTGACGGCCGCGAGGACGAAGGCGAAGCCGGCGAGCTGCTTCGGGAGATGCGTTCGCAGCGTCGGGCCCTTGTGCGCGGCGAGCAGTCCGCCGCAATCGGCGAGAATGTGACCGGCGACGACGCGCTCAGCTGGAGCGCGGTTGCCGATCAGGCGGTCGACTACCTCATCCGCTTCGGCAAGGACCTCGAGGTCGCTGCGCTGCTGATCGAGGCTCTCGTGCGCGAGGAAGGGCCTGCGGGTCTTGCGCGGGCGATGGAGCTGTTGGCCGAACTGGTGGAGGCCTTCTGGGATCAGGGGCTTTATCCGCCCGAGGACGAAGACGGCGTCGAGGCCCGCTTCATGCCCCTCTCGGGCCTGAGCGGCGGCGGCGGGGACCGTGACGGAGCCTTGATCCAGCCCGTGCGGCGCATGGTGCTGATGGAAGCCGGCGGTTCGACGCTCAGCTTTCTCGACAAGGTTCGCTCCGACGCCATGTTCGCCGCCGCGCAGAGCGGCTCGCCCGAGCAGAAGGCCGCCAAGGCGGAGGAGGCGGCCGCGTTGAGCGCGGAGCTCGACGCCATCACCGAGCGCCTGTCCCGTCCCGTGCTCGAGAAGGCCGCCGGGCAAGTGACCGCCGCCGAGCAGCATTGGCGGCGCGCAATCGCCTTTATCTCCGAGCGGACAAAGCCCCGCTTCCCTGCCGCTTCGAGGCTCTCGTCCGAGCTTCAGGCGATGGGAGACTGGCTCGGAGTGCTCATCGCGCGCTTGCCCGAAGTGATCGCTCCCACCGAAGACAGCGGGGCTGCGGACGGCGCCGGGGAGGAACAAGGGGGCAGCACGGCCGTGGCGGTAGCGAACCCGGGCGACGGTTTTTCCTTCAGCGGCCGCATTTCCCGGCGCGAGGATGCGCTGCGGGCGATCTCGCTGGCAGCCGACTATTTCTCCACATACGAGCCGCTGTCGCCGCTCGGCGTTACGCTCCGGGAGGTTGACCGGCGTGCACGGATGAGCCTTCATGCTCTCATGACCGAGCTCATCCCCGATGAGTCGGCGCGCGAGATATTTTACTGGCGGTCCGGCATCCGGCCGCCGGCGGCTGAAGAGTAGGCGGGGGGCCCGTCACCGTATGCATGGCACAGTGGCGCGATCGGCGCTTGAGGGAGGTGAGAGATGTCAAATTCCGTTCACGACAAGCTGAAGCGAGTTCGCAAGCCGCGCGTGCACATCACCTACGATGTCGAGACGGAGGGCGCGCAGGAGATCAAGGAGCTGCCGTTCGTGGTCGGCGTGATGGGCGACTTTTCGGGCGACTCCGAAGTGCCCAAGAAGTCGCTCAAGGAGCGCAAGTTCATCGATCTCAAGAAGGACAAGTTCGACCAGGTCATGGGCCGCATCGAACCGGCCGTGAAGATGAAGGTCGAGAACACGCTCGAAAAGAACGGCAAGGAATTCGAGGTCAACCTCAAGTTCCGCTCGATGGAGGATTTCGAGCCCGAGCGCATCGTCGAGCAGGTCGAGCCTCTCCGCAAGCTGATGGAAACTCGCAACCAGCTTCGCGACCTCATGGCCAAGGCCGACGGATCGGAGCAGCTGGAAAGCCTGCTCGAACAGATCCTGGGCGACCAGGAAAAGCTCAACCAACTGCACGCGCAGCTTGGCAGCGGCGACGCTGCTGGCGACAGCAAGGAGTAAGTGAACATGGCGCAGGCAGCATCCGAGGCACTTCAGGGCGGTCAGTCGACCACTGCTGAAGGCTCCGTCAGCCTTCTCGACGAGGCGATCAGCGTTACCAAGCAGACCGAGCCCAAGCGGGTCGAGGAACTGATGCGGACGCTTGCCAACGAGGCGATGAGCGGTACGGTTCAGTTCAAGAAGAACATGACGCTGACGCTTCGCGAGGCGATCTCCAAGCTCGACGCGCAGATCTCCGAACAGCTTGCGGCGATCATGCACGCCGAGAAGTTCAAGCGCGTCGAGGGCAGCTGGCGCGGCCTCAACTATCTCGTGAAGAACAGCGAGATTGGCGAGTCGCTCAAGGTCCAGCTTCTGAACGTCTCCAAGAAGGAGCTGGCAGCCGACCTGGCGAAGGCCACCGACTTCGACCAGAGCCAGCTCTACAAGAAGGTCTACGAAGAGCAGTTCGGCACCGCCGGTGGTCAGCCCTTCGGCGCCCTTGTCGGCGACTACTATTTTTCCAAGCATCCCGACGACGTCGAGCTGCTCGGCAACATCTCGAGCGTCGCGGCCGCCGGTTTCACGCCGTTCATCGCCGCGGCCGACGCCAAGCTCTTCGGAATGGACAGCTTCAGCGAGCTGTCGAACCCGATGGACCTGCGCCAGCTGTTCGAGACCGCCGACTACACGAAGTGGAACTCGTTTCGGCAGACCGAGGACTCGCGCTTCGTCACCCTGGCCATGCCGCGCGTGCTTGCGCGCCTGCCTTATGGCCGCGACACCAAGCCGATCGAGAGCTTCGAATATGAGGAAGCGCCGCGTGATGCGAATGGCGCTCCCAAAGCCATGGATCACGACGATTATTGCTGGATGAACGCCGCTTACGCGCTGGCCGCGCGGATGACGGACGCCTTCGCGCAATATGGCTGGTGCACCGCCATCCGCGGTGCCGAGGGTGGCGGCAAGGTGACCAACCTGCCGACCCACGTCTTCCAGTCCGACGACGGAGACCTCGACTCCAAGTGCCCGACGGAGATCGGGATCACCGACCGCCGCGAGAAGGAACTGTCCGACCTCGGCTTTCTGCCGCTCTGTCACTACAAGAACACCGATTACTCGGTCTTCTTCGGTGCGCAGACCACGCAGAAGCCCAAGAAGTATGATCGCGCGGAAGCGACGGAGAATGCGGCCATCTCGGCCAGGCTGCCCTACATCATGGCGACCAGCCGTTTTGCCCATTACCTAAAGGTGATGGCCCGCGACAAAATTGGGTCCTTCATGGAAGCGTCCGATTGCGAGACCTGGCTCAATCGCTGGATCGGCAATTACGTCAACGCCACAGAAGGGGCAGGGCAGGAGGCCCGGGCGAAGTATCCGCTCCGCGAGGCGCGGGTCGAGGTTCGGGAAGTGGCCGGCTCGCCCGGCTCCTATTCGGCGATCGCGCACCTGCGCCCGTGGCTCCAGTTCGAGGAACTGACCACGTCGATGCGGCTGGTCGCCCGCATTCCGAAGGCGAGCTGAGAAGCTCGGCCTGACCCATGGAGGAGGGGGCTTCGATCCTTTCGGAGTTGGAGCCGCTTCCTGAAGCAAGCGGAGACATGGGTGAGCCCTCGGGCCCGCCCATGTCCCGCCTTGCTCCTGGGTCCGTGCGCGCGCTTGCGACGCGCTTGATCGCTTCCCTCGACGCCAGCCTTGGCCGGCAGCTCGACGCGATCCTTCACCATCCGGACTTCCAGCGAATGGAAGCGCGCTGGCGTGCCGTCTGCTGGCTGCTGGGCTCGGTCGACGACCCGCACGTGAAGGTGCGCTTGCTCGATGTCAGGTGGGGCGAGCTGGCGCGGGATGTTGAACGCGCTTTGAGCTTCGATCAGTCCGCCTTGTTCGACCTCGTCTACAATCAGGAGTTCGGTACGCCGGGCGGTCAGCCTTTCGGGATGATGATCATCGACCATGACGTGTCACACCGCGTCGGCGGCCGCGAGAAGACGGACGACACGACTGTGCTGGAAGGGCTCGCCGAAGTGGCGGCCGCCGCATTCTGTTCGTTCATCCTGGGCGCCGACCCGCGCATCGCGGCGCTGGACAGCTTCGATGAGATCGACCTTCGCCAGGACCTTGCCGCCACCTTCGCCGACCGCAGCTTCGCGCGCTGGAATCGCCTGCGGGCCCGGCCCGACAGCCGCTTCCTCGGCGTGGTCATGCCTCGCCTGCTGGCCCGGCCCTTGCACCGCGGGCGCGACCATCCTCGCCTCGGCTTCGTCTATGACGAGCGGGCAGCGGGCTCCCACGATCTGCTCTGGATGTCCGGAGCCTACGCCTTCGCCCATGTCACTGCCCGGGCGATGGCGCGCTACCGCTGGCCGGCTGCGATTCGCGGGACCGTCCCGCCAGGGGAGGGGGGCACGGTCGACGGCCCGGTTCGTCAGTGGCTGCCAAGCGACCGGCAGGGCGTGGTCGCGCGCTTCGCGATCGAGAATGCGATCAGCGAGGATCAGGAGGTCGCGATCAACGAGGCCGGCATCATGGTCCTGCGGCAGATGCATCTTACCGGCATGGCGGCTTTTATGAACCTCCCGAGCCTTCACCGGCCACCCACCTACGACGGTGAGGCCGCGCGGATGAACGCCAAGATGGGCGCCATGCTCAACTACATCCTCTGCGTGTCGCGCTTTGCCCATTATGTGAAGGTCATCGCCCGCGACTGGGTCGGGAAATATACCGACGCCCGGGAATGCGAGCAGCTGCTGCAGAACTGGCTCAAACGGTATGTCACCGGCAGCGACGATCCGAGCGTCGAGCAGCGCATCAAATACCCGCTTCGCGACGCCCGGGTGATCGTCACCGACCTGCCGGAGAAGCCGGGCGCCTTCGGCTGCGAGATCGCGCTCCGGCCCCACTATCAGCTCGACCAGATCGCGTCTGAATTCCGGCTCACCACCGTGATCGGCCGGGAGGCCGTCGCCTGATGGGCAGCATCGTCCAGTCCCTGCTCGACCGGCTGATCGACGACGATCCGGAGCATGCGGTCGAACAGGCCGAGACGGAGGAAACCGCGCTCGACCGGTACAAGCTCGGCCTGCGCCGCGACCTTGAAGGACTCCTCAACAGCAAGCGCCCGCTGATCGCCGCCATCGAAGGCGACGAGCATCTGCCAGCCAGCGTGCTCGCCTACGGCATCACCGACATCAGCACCGAAGACTTTTCCGCCGCGGGTGCGCGCGACCGGATACGGCGGATCGTCGCCGACTGCATCCGCACGCATGAGCCGCGGCTGACGGACGTCGAGGTCGACATGGACGGCGCCCCGACATCCACGGGTGTGCGCATGCGGATCACCGCTGTGCTCACCGTCGCCCGCGATCGCGAACCGGTCGTCTACGATGCCAACGTGCGTCCCAGCGATCGAGCCATCGCGGTCGAACTGACAGGGTAGGACCGTGATCGACGACCTCATCGAATATTATCAGCGCGAACTTGCCTTTCTTCGCAACAATGCCGGCGCGTTCGCCGAAGCGCATCCGAAGATCGCCTCGCGCCTTCGCCTGACCCGCGAAACCATCGAGGACCCGCATGTCGGCCGGCTGATCGAAGCCGTCGCCTTCATGAACGCGCGGCTGCGTCACAAGCTCGATGACGAATATTCCGAGCTTTCCGACGCGCTCCTGCTGACGCTCTATCCCCATCTCATCCAGCCGCTGCCGTCCGTCATGGTGGTGCAATGCCAGCCCGAGGAAGAGCTGGACAAGCCAAGCCGCATTCCTGCCGGCACGATCCTCCAGACCGAACCGGTGGATGGCGAGCCTATCCACTACCGGCTCTGCTCGGATGTCGACCTCCTGCCCATTCGCCTGGCCGCGGCGGCGATGAGCGGTCCGCCGTTCGAGGGCCCCGGGCCGGCCAGCGGCCATGCCAAGGGCGTGCTGCGGCTGTCGCTTTCCACGACCAAGGCCGATCTTGAGATGGGTGCCCTGGAACTGGACCGCCTGCGGTTCTTCATCCGCGGCGATGCCCGGCGTGCGCAGATCCTGCTTGAGCAGCTCGGGACCAACCTGCTTGGCGTCGTGGTCGCCATCGATCCGGCCGACGACCGTGCCGTCCGTCTGCCGCCCTCGGCCGTGCGGTTGCTTGGGCTGGAAGAATCGGAGCTGCTCCTCCCGCAGCCCCCGGGCGCGCGCCAGGTCTATGGCCTCGTGCAGGAGCATTTCGCCTACCCGCAGAAGCATCTCTTCTTCGAGATCTCGGGGCTGAGCGCGCGCACGCTCGACATGTCGGGCCAGCAGCTTGAGCTCTTCTTCTACTTCGATCGGCTGTCGCCTGAGCTCGAGCGGGTGGTCCGCCCAACCGACTTCGATCTCTTCGCCAGTCCTGCCATCAACCTGTTCGAGATGCAGGCCGAGCCGATCCAGATCGACAACAGCAGCATCGAATATCGGGTCATCCCCGACAGCCGGAAGGAAGATGCGCTCGAAGTCTATTCGGTCGATCAGGTCATACTTCAGGATGCGGCTGGTGAGCGGGTGGACGCGCCTCCGCTTTATTCGCTCGACCATGGTTCGTCGCGGCTCGGACGCATGTTCCACGGCATCGCGCGGCGGTCGAGTTTCGCGACCGGCGGCGGCGACGATGTCTTCCTGGCGCTGTCCGATCTCGACGGGCGGCTGCTGCGGGCCGACACGACCATTGCGGAGGTGCGGATCCTCGCGACCAATCGGGACCTGCCCTCGCGGCTGCCGTTTGGCGGCGGGCGTCCGTATCTGACCGTCTCCGGGACCGTGCCCGGGCTCGCCGGAGTTGCGGCCCTGACCAAGGCCACGCCCACGCGCCGGCCGCATCGCCGGCGCTCGGCAAACTGGAAGCTGATCAGCCAATTGTCGCTCAACTACCTCAGCCTCGTTGGGCGGGCTTCCGGCGGCCTCGCTCTGCGCGAACTGCTGGCGCTCTACGACGTGGGCGACACAGCGGAGACGGCGCACCTGCGCGAGCGGCTCGTCGGGGTCAGCGCCGCACCCGGGGTCGCGCGGCTGAGGATCAACGGGCACACGGCGATGGCAGCGGGCATCGACGTCACGCTGGAGATCGATGACGAGCGGCTGTCGGGCTCGGGAAGCTTTCTCATGTGCGCCCTGCTCGAGCGCTTTCTTGCGGGCGCCTGCGCCATGAACAGCTTTGTCCGCACGTCCGCCCGGCTGCAGCGCGAAAGCGGCTTGTGGAAGACCTGGCCCGCCCGTGTCGGTGAGCGCCCGCTGGCATGACGCTCGCCTCGTCGCTCAAGGGCCTCTTGCGGCGTGCCACCTTCGTGCAGGCCGCAAGGGCGGCCGAGGTCAGCGCGCGTGGCGGTCAGCATGCCGCCGGCGTCGGCCATGACGGCCACCCTTCCGAAGAGGCGGTAAGGTTCGTCGCCTCCGATCGCCTGATGCTCGTTCCGGGCGACATCGCCGAGATTGAAGAGCGCGACGGGCAGACGGTGATCACCGCCAACGTCCTCGGGCTGGCCGGCGCGACGCCCGCCCTGCCAATGGTCTACAGCGAACTCCAGCTTCGCCGCCGCCGCCTGCGGGACTTCGGCTTTGCGAGGTTTCTCAACCTCTTCGACCACCGCGCCTTGTCCTTCTTCTACCGCATCGTCCGCAAGTTCAGCTGGCCGCTGCTCGCGGAAGGAAGGGGCAGGGCCGAAGCGGATCCAGTCGCCAGATTGCTGACGGCGCTTGCCGGGGTCGGCACCCCGGGCGTGATCAACCGGCTCGACCTCACCGATCAGGCCCTCATTCCGTTGATCGCCCACCTGGCGGACGTCCGGCGAAGCGCGGCGAGCGTTCAGGCGGTGCTCCGTTCCCTGTCGGGACTGCCGCTTCGGGTGATCGAAGCGCAGCCGGTCTGGATGGCCCTGCCGCTGGCGGAACAGTCGCGGCTCGGCGGTTATGGGTCGCAGGCCGCGCAACTGGGCAGCGGAAATGTCGCGCTCATCGGCGCCACGGTGCTCGATGTGCAGCACCACTTCATCGTCGAACTCGGTCCCCTGACCTACCAGCAGCTTCAGGCTTTCTGCAGCGGGCAGGCGGCGCGCCGCATTCTCAGTCAGTTGTGCTGGCTTGCCGCCGGGCTCGAGCAGCGCCCCTCGTTGCGGCTGGTGCTGCATAGCGACAACATTCCGCCGCTCAGACTCGGTCACGAAGATGCCCCGGCCCTGTTGGGATGGACGAGCTGGCTCGGCGCGCCGCTGACGCAAGGCTTCGTCCGCGACTGCGTGATCCCGCTCGACACGGCGGCGATGGCCTGACCAGTCCCGCAGAGGATTCGCCGGCACATCGCGGAACATGCGCCACGCGCGCAGCTCGGAACGAAGATTTGACGCGCTTACAGCAGCTTGTTTCGCACGGGTTCAAACGCGTCCTCATGATCGTTCCACATTAGGAAAGAGATTGTCGGGAACGGGCTGCTGCGTTATTAAAAGGGGGCAAGGCGCCGGGGGCTTCGGAGCGGCTGCCATGCATGGGTGCAGGCGCAGCTTTTGGGGGACGGGTGGCGCAGCTTAGTCTGAAAAATCTGGTGTCCAAACTGGACGAGACCGCTCGCTCGACGTTGGAGAGCGCGGCCGGTCTGGCCTTGTCGCGCACGAACTACGACATCGAGATCGAGCATTGGCTGTTGCGGCTCATCGATCGCCAGACGTCGGATGTTTCGATCATCCTCAATCACTTCACGGTCGATGCCGGCCGCCTCGGCCATGATCTCAACCGGCAGATCGATCGCCTGAAGACCGGTAATGGGCGCGCGCCGGGCCTTGCGCCCAACATCGTCAAGCTGATCCGCGAAGCCTGGCTGATCGCTTCGCTCGAATTCGACTCGCCGGTGATCCGGTCGGGCCATCTGCTCCTGGCCTTGCTCGCCTCCGACGATCTCGCGCCGCTCGCGCGCGACATGAGCACGCATTTTGCCAAAGTGCCGGCGGAGACGTTGCGCTCCACCCTGGTCCAGATCGCCGCCAGCTCGGAAGAGGCAGGCCACGCAGCGGCGGCGAGTGGCGGGTCGGCAGCGTCGGATGGCGCTCGCCAGCCCGGTGCCGCGCCCGCGACCGGCGGCGATGCGCTGTCCAAGTATACGATCGACCTGACGGCGCAGGCCCGCGCGGGCAAGATCGACCCCATCTACGGCCGCGATCCCGAGATCCGGCAGATCGTCGACATCCTCACCCGGCGTCGCCAGAACAACCCCATCCTGACGGGCGAGGCAGGCGTCGGAAAGACCGCGGTCGTCGAAGGCTTCGCGCTCCGCATCGTCGAGGGAACGGTGCCCGATGCCTTGAAGGACGTGCGGCTGCTTTCGCTCGACCTCGGGCTGCTCCAGGCGGGTGCCGGGATCAAGGGTGAGTTCGAGAACCGGCTGAAGTCGGTCATCGAGGAGGTGAAGTCCTCGGCCACTCCGATCATCATGTTCATCGACGAGGCGCATACGCTCATCGGTGCTGGCGGCGCCGAGGGCCAGAACGACGCGGCCAATCTGCTGAAGCCGGCCTTGGCGCGCGGTGAAATGCGCACCATCGCCGCCACGACCTGGGCCGAATACAAGAAGTATTTCGAGAAGGATCCAGCGCTCACCCGCCGCTTTCAGGTGGTGAAGATCGAGGAGCCGAGCGAGCAGCTTGCCGTGGCCATGCTCCGCGGGCTGGTCCCCGTGCTCGAGAAGCACCATGGGGTGCGCATCCTTGGCGAGGCGCTGGAGGCTGCCTCCGGGCTGTCGCACCGCTACATCGCGGGACGCCAGCTTCCCGACAAGGCAATCTCCCTGCTGGACACCGCCTGCGCTCGTGTCGGGATCAGTCAGGCGGCCAAGCCTCCTGCATTGGAGGACGTGGAGCGGCAGCTCGGCCTTCTCGAAGCCGAGGTCCGCATGCTGGAGCGTGAGGCGCGTTCCGGTGGCGACGTCGCTGCATCGCTTGCAAAGCAGGCGGAGCGACGCGCAGAACTGGAGTCCGAGCGCGATACTCTGTCCGAGCGGTGGAAGTCCGAACTGGAAGCGGTCAAGGAGCTCGCCGAAGTCCGGACCTCGCTTGACACCCTTGAGCGCGACACGCCGGAGGGCGAGGCCGCCGTGACCCGGCTGCACGACGCGCGGGCCAAGGTGCGCGACCTCCAGGGCGAAGCGCCGATGATCTACGACGTTGTCGACGGGCAGGTCGTGGCGGAAGTCCTGGCTGGCTGGACCGGCATTCCGGTTGGCCGGATGGTGAGCGATGAGATACGCTCCGTCCTCACCGTCGGCGAGCAGCTTGCCGAGCGCATCAAGGGACAGTCCTATGCTCTCGAGGTGATTGCCCAGACGGTGCGGACCGCTCGCGCGGGCCTTGCCGACCCTCGCAAGCCCATCGGGGTCTTCCTGTTCTGCGGCACGTCCGGGGTCGGCAAGACCGAGACCGCGCTGGCGCTGGCCGAACTCCTCTACGGCGGCGAGCAGAACGTCACCACCATCAACATGAGCGAGTTCAAGGAAGAGCATAAGGTGTCGACGCTCGTCGGCGCGGCGCCGGGTTACGTCGGCTACGGCGAAGGCGGAGTCCTGACCGAAGCCGTCCGTCGCAAGCCTTATTCGGTGATCCTCCTCGACGAGATGGAGAAGGCGCATCCGGGCGTTCAGGACGTCTTCTATCAGGTGTTCGACAAGGGCATCCTCAAGGACGGCCAGGGCCGCGACATCGACTTCAAGAACACGCTCATCATCATGACGTCGAACGCGGGCACCGACACGATCGAAAAACTGTGCCGGAACGCAACCGAGCTGCCCGAACCGGACGAGCTCGCCAAGGCGCTCCGGCCCGCGCTCCTGGACTATTTCAAGCCCGCCTTCCTCGGCCGCGTGGTCACCGTTCCTTTCTTCCCGCTTCCGCCGGAAATCCTGCGGGAGATCGTGGTGATCAGCCTCAAGCGGATCGCGAAGCGGATCGAGGGGAGCTACGGCGCAAGCTTCGAGTGGGACGAGGCCTTACTCGATCGCCTGGTGTCGCGCTGCACAGAGGTGGAAAGCGGCGCGCGCAACATCGAGAACATCCTGAAGCGCGGAATGCTTGCCGACCTGGCGCAGCAGATCCTGGAGCTGCGCGCGGAAGGAAAGACGGTGCAGGGCGTCATGGTCACGGCTGGCGAGGAGAAGGATTACGCCATCTCCCTTGCCCAGATGCCCGAGGCGGCGGCGGGCGCGAACTGACGATTTTGGTGGCGGGCGGCGCCTTGCCGCCGGTGTGGCAAAAGGAGAGTGGAACGTGGCAATCTTCATGAAGATCGACAGCATCAAGGGCAGCAGCACGGATGCGAACTTCAAGGATCAGATCGAGCTGAACAGCTTCCAGTGGGGCGCGGGCGTCGGCGTGTCGAGTGCCCGCGGCGGCGATCGCACGACCTCGGAGCCGAGCGTTTCGGAAATCACCACCACCAAGTCCACGGACAAGTCGAGCGAGCTCCTCTTCAAGGCGCTGCTGAAGGGCGATCCGGTCGGCAAGGCCACCATCTCCTTCGTCGCCGCCAGCAAGGGGGAGGCGGTTGCCTATGCCACCCTTGAGCTCGAAGACGTGATCGTCTCCGGCTTCAGCATGTCCAGCGGTGGCGATTGGCCGTCGGAGTCAATCTCCCTGAACTTCACCAAGTTCGACTGGTCGTTCACCGGCCGCGACAAGGAGCAGGCCGGAAGCCCGACTCACCTCATCTACAGCTTGATCGAGAACAAGGTCGGCTGACGCCTCACCGGCGGCGGGTCTGTCCATTGGAGATGGCCCGCCGGTCCGGCTGAGACGCGGAGCGGAATGAGGTCATGGCCCTTCACCTACTCAACCTCCGGGTTCTCGCCGACGCGTCGCTGGATGATTATGCCCTGCTGAGCTTCGAAGGTCGCGAGGCGATCTCGGAGCCGTTCGACTATCACCTGGAATTGATCACCACCGTCGATGCCGACCTGTCGACATGGATCGGCAAGCTTGCGGAATGGGACGTCAGTCCAGACCGCGGGGAGCAGCGGGTCTTCGCCGGCAGGATCTACGCCGCCGGTACGGTGATGAGCGGCGGGCTGATGAAGGTGCATGTGCAGGTCCGCCCTGCCTATCATGCGCTCGCTTACGCACGCGCCACGCACTTCGTGCAGAACAAGACAAGCGTGCAGATCTTCGAAGCGCTGACTGCGGACGTGCCTGGACTGACGAAGTCGGTCCGGGTCAGTCCGGCGCCGCCGACCCGCGGCTATTCGGTGCGCTATGACGAAACCGAACTGTCCTTCCTCGGCCGGCTGCTGGCGCAGGACGGGATCATGTATTTCTTCGTGTACGAGCGTGGGGCGGGGCCGTTCCGCCACAAGATGATCGTCACGAACAAGGCGGCCGACTACGTGCCGGTCGAGGCGGGCACGGTCGAGTTCCTGCCCAACTCGGCCAGCGGTGCGGTCGACACCCTCGGCCGTCGGCGCGAAGCTTCACCGCGCAAGCACGACTATGTCTCGTTCAACGTCAACAAGCTGGATACGCCATTCGTCCACCCCGGCGGTTCGCCCGAGCAATGGGGCTCCGTCTACAGCCACAGCTACGAGACGATCGGCTTCGAAGCGGCGGCGGGAGGGGACGTCAAGTCGGTCCAGACCGCCAAGGACCAGCACCAGGCCCAGACGGCCGACGTCATCTCGGGCGCCACCACCGAGCCGTCCTTCCAGGCCGGGGGCCGGGTCGTGATCCTGGGCGGTGAGGCGCTGGCGCCCAAGCGGGTCGTACTCACCTCCGTCAGCCATTCCGCCACAGACCCGTGGATGCTGGCGGGCGATGCCACCGGCACCTACCGCAACCAGTTCACCGCCATCGACGCGAACCTCGACTTCCGCCCAACGCTGGACCTGTCGCACCGGGTCGCGCCTGGCCCGATCGTTGGCACCATCACGCTGGAGGGTGCTCAGCAGGGCGAAGCCAAGATCGATAGCCAGTGGCGCGTGCCGGTGGCGATTGCGGGTGCGCGTGACTACTCCGCCAATGGCCTCGACAAGGTGGTGTGGTTGCCGGTGCAGCAGCAATGGGCCCATTCCACCCATGGCGCGCAATTCTTTCCACGGATCGGCGCGCGAGTGATCATCGACTTCCTCTACGGAAACCCGGATCTGCCGTTCATCTCCGGCACCGTCTATTCGCCCTCGCAGCCTTATCCGTTCGACCCGAGCAGCAAGGCGACGCAGACGGGCTGGCGGTCGGTCACGGACAAGAATGGGTCGATCGTCCAGGAATTCCGCTTCGAGGACAAGCCGGGCAGCGAGGAGATCCACCTTTACACCGGCCGCGACTATCGGCGGGTCATCGACCAGGATGACTGGGGCACGGTGAAGCGCGACCAGACGCTGGAGGTGAAGCGCGACCAGAAGCTGACGGTCACCAGGGACCGCACCCTCAAGATCGATGGCAAGCAGACCACCGACATCACCAAGACGCGCACCGTCACCGTGATCGACAAGAGCCTGCTTGAATCCAAGAAGGAGATACAGCTCAAAGTCGGTCCCTCGACCATCACGATGACCATGCAGGGGATCGTGATCAAGGCGCCCAAGATCGAGATCAAGGCGGACATCAAGCTCGACATGTCGGGCGGTGCGATGGCGAACCTCAAGGCACCCCTGACCGAGGTCAGCGGCGATGGCGTGCTGACGCTGAAAGGTGGAATGGTTCTCATCAACTGAGGGGAACGTGACATGGTGGCGACCAACACCCTCCAGCTCGCGCGATTGGCGGAGAACGCCGCGTGGATGGGCTGCGGCTTCGACCGGATCGTCCCGACTTCAGAACCCCTCGCAAGCCAATGACGAAGCAATCGAAACGGGCGCGTGACAACGCTGACAGTCCGAGGCAATCTTCGCCGGAAATGACCACCACCACGACCATCCCGCTGCGCTTTCACCGCGCCGAACTCGAGCAGAAGGCGGAGCTTTCGCCTGCGGGCCTCGAGCGGCTCGCGGCCGGTGGTCGGCCCGAACAGCTGATCGAAGCCCTGGTCGGGGCCGAGCTGGTCCATGACGCGGCTTCGGCCCTGGCGATGATCCTGCCGCATCGGCAGAGCGTCTGGTGGGCCTGTCTGTCCGTCGGCCTGCTGCCGGACCTGGCCGAGCGGCCGCAGGAACGCGCGGCGGTCGAGGCGGCCAGCCGCTGGGTGCAGACCGTGTCGCCTGCCGATGCGGAAGGGGCACGCATTGCTACGGAGGCATGCGATCTCGATCGTGCCGCGGCCTGGACCGCGATGGGAGCCTTCTGGGCGGGGCCGACGCTGGCACCGCGGGGCCAGCAGGCGGTCGCGCCCGCTCCGCACTTGCCGGGGGTGGCGACCCGGACGGCCCTGTTGCTGCTCGGGCAGGAGAATGGCCTGGCCGATCGGGTGACACTCCGCGACCTCCTGTCCATCGGCCTGGCCCTGATGCACGGCGAAACAGGCCAGCAGGCACAGGCCGCGCTGAAAGCCAGGCTGGCCTGATCCATGTGGACATTGTTGCTTTCCCATGCCGCCGACCCGCCGAACGCTTATTTCGACCGCCGCCAGCTCGACTCCGGCGAGATCGTCGTCGGCCGGAGCGCCAAGACCTGCGACCTGGTTCTGCCGGACGAGCAGGGCTTCGTGTCGCGCCGGCATTGCACCATCTCGGCACGGGGCCTCGACGTCTTCGTCGTCGACATCAGCGCCAAGAACGGCGTCGCCCTAAACCACCCCGACGCGCGAATTGCACCCCACGTTGCGGTGCCCGTCCGGCCTGACGACCGGCTGTTCATCGGCGACTTCGTCATCACCTTGAAGACGGAGTCCGCCGCGGCCGGTATTTCGCTCGGGGCGCAAGCTCCGCCACCACTGCCCATGCAGCGGTCGAGCCTCGATCGGCCGGACCCGTGGATGGAAGGACCAAGCGGCTCCATCTGGGGCGACGAGGCGCCGCCCAGTGCGGTTCACGAATTCCTCGGCAACGCGATGAACGACTTCCTGTCTCCCGGGCCAGCCTCGTCGTCCCCGGCACCCGCGCCGGCGTTCGATCTGGGCGATCCTTTTGGCCAAGCCTTTTCGCGCCCGATCCTGGCCGAGCCGCTACCGGCCCCCGCCGACTTCGGCATCCCGGAGGATTGGGCAACGGCGTCGGTTGGCGGACAGGGCGGCGCAGCGGCGCTCGAAGCTCCGCCGCCAGCACCCCTCGCGTTCGAAGATCACCTTACCCCCATCGCAGCCCCGCCACTCGAGCCTTCCCCAGCCGCGGGGCGCTTCGATCTCGACGAACCAAGCCACGATCCGCCGCCGCCAGCAACTGCGGTCGAAGCGGAGCGTCCTGCTCCCTCACGAGCAGGCAGCCGGGCCGGGCCGTACTCCGGAGAGGCTTGGGACGCCTTCTTCGAGGGCGCGGGTCTCGATCCGGAGGAACTCCGGCTTGCGCCCGATGCCATGCGCCGCCTGGGTGTGCTCTACCGCCAGACCGTGCTGGGCCTGTCGGACATCATCCAGGACCGGGCTTCCTTCAAGGATGAGTTCCGGGTGGAGCGGACGCAGCTCAGCATGGGCCGCAACAATCCGCTCAAATATCTGCCGCCGCTGGAGGCCGCCAAGGCGCTGCTGGGGGACCTGGCGTTGCCGGGCTTCATGGACAGCGACGAAGCCGTTCGGACGGCCTTCGAGGACATCAAGAAGCACCAGCTGGCGATGCTTGCCGGGGTCCAGCAGGCGCTGATCGCCGTGTTCGACCGCCTCTCGCCTGCCGAGATCGACAGGATGGTCGAAAAGGCCGCAGCGTCGCGAAAGGGTCTTTCCTTTGGCCGTGGCATCGATCGATGGAGCGTGTATCAAACCTTGTTCGAAGCTCTGCGCAAGGACGCGACTTCGAACGCCAATGGGGTGATGAGCGTCGCGTTTCGCGAAGGCTACGAGAAGTTCTTGAAGTCCGCCTGAAGGGGGGCGGCAGGCAAGGGGGGGTTGGCTAGGTGACCTGGGAGAACAAGCCCGTTTGGTCAGAGGGCATGTTCTTGCGCCCGCAGCATTTCCAGCAGTTCGAGCGCTTCGTCGGAGCGCAGCTGGAAGCGCGGGTGGAGCCGCTTGCTGCCCATGGCTATGGCATTGCCGAGCTGCAGATCGACCAGGGTCAGCTCAAGGCCGGAAAGATCCTCGTCACCCGCTGTTCGGGCGTGTTCGACGACGGCACGCCGTTCCGGGTGCCGGATCAGGCGGCCGCGCCGGTGGCGCTCGAAGTCGTGCACAACATGCGCGACACGGTGGTTCACCTGTGCATCCCGCAGAGGCGGGCAGGAACCGCCGACGTTGCGCTGGACCAGAGCGCCCGCGCCGAGACCCGCTTCCTGGCCGAAGAGTTCGAGGCAGCCGACACGGTCTACGGATCGCCGGCACGGGCCCCGCTCAACGTCGGACGGCTTCAATTGTCGCTGCGCACCGCCGGAGAGATGCTTGAGGGCTATACGACCCTTCCCATCGCAAGGGTGATCGAGCGCCGGGCCGACGACTCGATCCTGCTCGATGCAGGCTTCATCCCTTGCACCGTCAGGGTCCAGGGCAGCCCCGTCCTGACCGCTTTCGTGTCCGAACTCGAAGGCATGCTTCATCAGCGGGGAGAGGCCATTGCCGGCCGTCTCGGCACGCCCGGCGGCAAGGCGGTGGCGGACGTCACCGACTTCATGTTGCTTCAGGCGGTCAACAAGGCCGAAGCGATGATCAAGCATGTCGGGGGCCTGCCGCACCAGCATCCAGCCGACCTGTACGGCTCGCTCTGCATCCTCGCGGCGGAACTTGCGACCTTTACCAGTGCGTCCAACCGGCCGCAGTTCATGCCGCTCTACGCCCACCGCGAGCAACGCACCTGCTTCGATGCGGTCTTGACGGAGTTGCGCCGGTCGCTGAGCAAGGTGTTCGAGCAGACCGCCGTGCCTATTCCGCTCGACAAGCGCGCGTTCGGCATCTCGGTCGGGCAGATCAGCGATCGGTCGCTGTTCACCACGGCCTCTTTCGTGCTCGCCGCCCGTGCGGCGGTCGACTCGGAACAATTGCGCGCGAGCATGCCGCGCCTGACCAAGATCGGCTCGGTCGAGCATATCCGCGATCTCGTCAATCGGCAGCTGCCCGGCGCCGACCTTCATCCGATGGCGGCCGAGCCGCGCCAGATCCCGTTCCGCGCCAATACGATCTACTTCTCCATCAACACGCGGCACGAGCAATGGCTTGCGGTGCGCAACTCCGGGGCGCTCGCGCTGCACGTCGCCAACGAGATCCCAGGCCTCGAGCTCGAGATCTGGGCCATCAGGGACAGCCAGGCATGAGCGGCGAGACCGATCCCGAAGACGAGAAAACCGTATTCCGTCCGGCGGGCGGTCAGCATGGCGCGGGGCAGATCCCGCCTGCCGCTCCAGCCCAGGCCGGCCGGATGGAACAGGAGCAGCGTGCTCCCTATGTCCCGCCCCCGCCCGAACCCGTTCCGGGCGGCATTCGTCAGGCTGAGTCCGGAAGCAGCTCAGGCAGCGCGCGGCTGAACTTCGCCGTTTCAGAGCCTGACCTCTACGGGCCCGAGCCCCTGGTCGCCGCGGCCGGCCGCCTGATCCACCTTGCAAGCCACATCCGGACCATGCCGGTCGGGCCCGACCTCGGGGCCCTGCGCCGCTTGTGCATCCAGGAACTGGAGGCCTTCGCGCCCCGCGCACGCCAGCTTGGCCTGGAGCCCAAGTCCGTCCAGCTCGCGCACTACATTCTCTGCGCCTTTATCGACGATGCCGTCATGTCGACGCCCTGGGGCGCGAACAGCCCCTGGTCGCAGCAGAGCCTGCTTGCCGCCTATCACAACGACACGCAGGGCGGCGACCGGATGTTCCAGTTCGCCGAACGGATGGAGCAGAACCCGGACCGTGAGCCGCGGCTGATGGAGCTCCTGTACCAATGCCTGTCGCTCGGCTTCGAGGGCAGGGCGGCGCTCGATCCGCGCGGCCAGTCCCTGTTGCACCAGCGCCGGGCGAACCTTGCCGCAGCGCTGGGCCGCCAGACGGGCCTGCCCCCGGCAGACCTTTCGCCGCAGTGGAAGGGCCAGCTCGCGGCAGCGGAGCCTTATGCCCCGCGAATTCCGCTGTGGGCAGTGCTGAGCGGCATTGCGGCACTCGGCCTGCTGATCTTCGCCGCCCTGCTGTTCCGCCTAAGCACGCAGTCGGACGCGGCCGTGGCGATGCTCGACCAGGCGGTCGGCGGGGCCGAGATCACACCGCCGCCGCCGCCGCCCGAAAGTGCGACTCCGACCTTCCAGCGGATGCAGGGCATCCTTCAGCCAGACATCAGCGCCGGCCGCCTGAAGCTCCGGCGCGAAGCAAATGAGATCGTGATCCAGCTTCGCAACCAGGGCTTGTTCGCGTCCGGCCAGGCGGATCCCGCCAACAACTGGAGCGACACGTTCGAACGCCTCGCCGAGGCTGCAAACCTGTCCAAGGGCCCGATCAAGATCGAGGGCCATACCGACGATCAGCCGATCCGAAGCACGCTTCGCTACCCGTCGAACCAGGAACTGTCGCTCGCCCGGGCGGAAGCTGTTGCAAACACGCTCGGCGGCGCAGGCCTTGCGGACTCCTCGCGCTTGAGCACCGAAGGCTTTGGCGACACCCGCCCCGCCGCGGACAACGGATCGGAAGCGGGACGACGCGAGAACCGGCGCGTGGAGCTGCGCGTCGCCAACGACATCGCTTGGCGCTGACGGCGGGGAGCAGAAGATGAAAGCCCTTTTTGGCAGTCGCTGGTTCTGGCGCTTCCTTGGCGCCGTCCTGCTGGGCCTGTTCCTCTGGTTCGTCGGGCCGTTGATCGCGATCGGCGACGTGCGTCCGCTCGGCTGGTGGCCGGTCGCTCTCGTGGTAGCCCTGCTTCCGCTGGTCCTGACCGCAGTCTTCTGGTTGCTCGCCCGGCAGCGCGAGAAGAAGCGCAACGCCGCCATGATCGAGGACCTGAAGCCCAGAAAGGCAGCCGATCATGATGAGCTCTCGGCCAAGCTCAGCGAAGCGCTGGACATGCTCAAGGCCACCAAGCTTGGTTCGCGGCAGAGCTATGTCTATCAGCTGCCGTGGTACGCGATCATCGGCCCTTCGGGCGCCGGCAAGACCACCGCGCTGCTCAACTCCGGTCTCAACTTCCCCACCGCCGTCGCAGGCGAGTACAAGGCCCTGCGCGGTCAGCCGAACACGCCCAATTGCGACTGGTGGTTCACTGACGAGGCAGTGCTGATCGACACCGCCGGCCGCTATGTCACGCAGGATGTCGACGCCGCCGCCGATGCCGAGGGTTGGGCGAGCTTCCTTGAGCTCCTCAAGAAGCATCGCCCGATGCAGCCCCTGAACGGCGTGATCGTCGCCATTCCCGCGCCCGATCTTTCCGACCCGGCCAAGATGGCGAGCCACGCCGACAACATCCGCGCCCGGCTGGCCGAGATTTCCGGAACGCTCGGCCAGGATCTGCCCGTCTATCTCCTGATCACCAAGGCCGACCTCCTGGCCGGCTTCCGCCAGTTCTTCGCGCGCGTTCCGGAAGCGGAGTCGGAGCAGGTGTTCGGCTCGACCGCGCCCGGGGCCGGGTCGGACGATGCTGCGGTGCTGTCCGGCTTCGACCAGCTGGTCGCATCCATCTCCTCCCGGGTGGTGGACCGGATGCAGGCGGAGCCGCAGCTGCCGCTCCGCGCGCAGATCGCCGCCTTCCCGGCGCAGCTCGCGTCGCTTCGGCAGCCGCTCAAGACCTTGCTGGCGTCGCTCGGGCAGAAGAGCCGCTTCGACGATCCGGCGCGGGTGCGCGGCATCTACCTCGCGTCGGGCACGCAGACCGGCAATCCGGTGGACCGCATCCTGCTCAGCGTCGGCGTCCCGCCCATCGCCTCCAGCGCGGCGGTGGGAAGCGGGCGCAGCTACTTCCTGAAGAGGTTCTTTTCCGACCTCATCATCCCCGAACAGGGCCTGGCCGGGCACAATCCCGTGGCCGAGCGCCGCGCCCGGCAGACCTACCGGATGGGCGTGGCCGCCTCCGTCGCGCTTCTGGTGGTCGCCACCGGCCTCTGGGGCTGGGGCTATTTCCGCAACATGGACCTCATTCGCGGTGTCTACGCCACCGCATCCGCTTATTCGGAAGCGGCCGGCCAGTCGCAAGGGGGCAGCGCCTCGGTCGAACAGGATCTCGCTGCGCTTGGCGTGCTCGGCAAGGCCACCTCCGACATGGCGTCCGCCCGCGATTTCGGCCTTGGCCTTGGCCAGGCCGGGCGGCTGACAGGCGAGCTCCGGGGCATCTACGGCCGCGACCTGCAGCGCCGCCTGACCCCGCTGCTGGCCGGCCTCGCCGAGGAGCGGATGGCGGCGAACACCGATGCGCCCGCGGCGCTCTACGACGACCTCAAATCCTATCTCATCCTCGGCGGCCGCGGGCCGAGCCTTGCCGAGCAGGTGCTGAGCTGGGTCCAGCCCGCCTGGATCGCCCGCGGCGGACCGGCGGCCGATGCCGAAGCGGGGGAGATGGCCCGGCACACCCAGGCGCTGTTCGATGGCAATTTTAAGCCGGTCGCCGTCAACGACGCACGCATCGAAGCTGCCCGTGCCATCCTCCGCGCACAGCCGGCCGCCGTCCGTGTCTACGGCCGCCTCAAGAGCAAGGCGATGGAGGAGGGCGAGCCGATGTGGACCGCCCGCGAGAATGCCGGACCGCGGCCCGACCTGTTCTTCGCCGCAAGCGGTGCCTTTGCCCCTGGGGCGGGGGTACCGGCGCTGTTCACCCGCAACGGCTACACCAAGACCTTCCTCCCGATCGTCGGCAGCGGGCCCGAGCTCCTCCAGGAGGAGCAATGGGTGGTCGGCGACACCGGCACCACCATCTCCCCCGCCGAGCTCGGCGCCCTGCGCCAGGATCTGGAGCGGCTCTACTTCGGCGAGTTCCTCCAACGCTGGCAGGACTATCTCGCTACCATCCAGCCGCGGCCCGTTTCCTCGCTGGCCGACAATGTGCAGCGGCTGCGCGACGGCAGCGGTCCACTCTCGCCGATCGGACCCCTGCTCCGTGCCGTCGCCAAGGCGACCGACGTCAGCGGGCTCAACCTACCGAAGCCTGGCGGAGGCGTCGCCGGTGCGCTGATGAAGGCGGTCGCCGGCGCCGGCGCCGTTTCGGGCGGCAGCGGGCGCGAGACGGTGGTCAACGCCTTTCTCCCGCTTCGCATGTTCGTGGGAACGGGGGAGGGGCCGGCACCCGTCGACGCCGTCACGACGGCAATGGGCCAGCTCGCCGACAGGCTGAACGTCATCGCCGTGCTTCCGGGCGGAGGTGGAGAGAGCGGCTCGCAGCAGAGCCTGGAAGCCCGCGCTGCGATCCTCCAGCTCGACCAGCAGTCGAGCTCCATGCCTGCGCCCGCGGGCTTGTGGGTCAAGGCCGTGGCGAGCGATGCCAACGTTGCGCTTGGCGGCGCCCGCTTGTCGCAGATGCAGGGTCAGCTCAGCGCCAGCTTCGGCGAGCGCTGCACGCAGCTTCTGTCCCGCGCCTTTCCGGTGCAGCCTGCCGCCACCGCCGACATGCCGCTCGAGGTCTTCGCTCAGTTCTTCGCGCCCCAGGGCCAGTTCGCGACCTTCACCAACAAGGAACTGGCCGGCTATGTCGACACCAGCACCCCCGTTTGGGAGACCAAGGCCAATGCGAGCGAGATCGGCCTGACGGAGTCCAACGTGCGGGCCTTGCAGGCGGCCAATCAGGTCACCCGCACCTTCTTCGTCAGCGATCCGGCGTCGCCGCGCCTGTCCTATCAGGTGGAGCCGGTCGCCCTGACCGGCGCGACCGCCGTTACGCTCACCATCGACGGGCAGAAGCTCAGCTTTGACGGCAAGTCGGCGATCCCGGTCACCTTTGACTGGCCCGGCTCTGGCGGAGCCGCCATCGAGTTCACCGTGCCGGACAGCACCGCGCCGCAGACCCGCGCCTGGCCGGGCCCCTGGGCCGCCTTTCGCATGATGAAGGTCGCCGCCATCCGCTCCGGCGCCTCACCCGCGATCGGCGAAGGCAGCCTCACCCAGGGCGGCGCCCGCTTCAACTTCCGAGTCCGCACCTTCGCCGGCACCAACCCGTTCGTGCTCGATCCGTTCGTGAAAGTGGC
>ERZ1066118.784-NODE-784-length-25344-cov-12.777057_pt1 | contig 25344 bp, 24 predicted proteins | sample MGYA00382765_ERZ1066118 | MGnify/ENA primary metagenome ERZ1066118 (study PRJEB33369, sample SAMEA5778348) | biofilm metagenome | biome: Industrial cooling water; feature: Water cooling tower basin; material: Biofilm | place: United Arab Emirates | collected...
GTTGATCTCAAGTAGTTCTGTTTCCAGCTTACCTAATTGATGACACGCTATAGCCTAGAGCCAGAGACGCAACTCCAACTGACTCTGCCACAAATCATCTTCCGCCGCTGACCGCTCGAATCATGCAACCGCCCCAACCCTATGCGCCCGTCATTCTCAAACTCCTACAAGGGGTGATGTATAGCGACGATCCACATTGGGATCGGTTGCAAAGTTATCTGACTCCAATTAAAGACTACTTTGGCAAAATTGGTTTGCAGGTTCAGAATTACGAAACGGAAGGATTCGCTTATCTGGAACAACCCGATCCTGACCCAAACGATCGCGCCGATCCCCTACCTCGCCTAACCGTTCGTCGTCAGTTGAGCTTCAAAGTGACGATTCTATGCGTTCTATTGCGGGAACAACTGCGACAGTTCGATTCCAGCAATACTACCGATCGACGGCTGGTGTTGAGTATTGAAGAATTGCGAGATTTGTTACAGCCCTACCTACCTGATGGGAATAATGAGGATAGATTTCGGCGAGAGGTAGATGGGCTGGTGAAGCAGGTCGTAGAACTTGGATTTCTTAAACCCATGTCCGGACAGGATGAAAATTATGAAGTACGCCCAATTCTCAAAGCCAAAATTGATGCCGATCTGCTGGAACTTTTGAAGCAAAAGCTGGACGCTTATGCAAATCCCCCTGCCCCTTGAACCGATTGACAATGCCCACAATACCCAGGCAGGCTTCCGCCTGCAACGGTTTGAAGTGTTGAACTGGGGCACGTTTGACCAACACCCCTGGATGCTCGATCTGCGAGGAGAAATTGCCTTATTAACTGGGGCAAACGGTTCGGGAAAATCGACGTTGGTGGATGGTTTGCTGACGTTACTGGTTCCCAACAAACGCCGTAACTACAACCAGGCTTCCAGTAGCTCTGGCAAGAAAGAGCGGGACGAAAAAAGCTACGTGCAAGGGGCGTATGGTCGTACTCGTGCAGAGGAATCCTACGGCTCAAAACCAAAATTACTACGAGAAAAAACAACTCCTTCCGTTCTGCTGGCATATTTTAGCGATCGCGTCAGTCAGCAAGAGGTGACGCTGGCACAGGTGTTATGGTTAGAAGATGGCTCAGTGCGAAAGTTTTTTGTCATAGCAGATACCAAATTATCGATCGCTACTCATTTTGCTCAATGCACGCGCATTGCCGATTTGAAAAAACAATTGAAAGCGATCGGAGCTGAAATATTTGAAGAGTTTATTAAATACAGTCAGCAATATCGTAAACGTCTTGGTCTGCAATCTGAAAAAGCATTAGATTTATTCAATCAAACAGTCAGCATCAAAGAAATTGGTGGACTCAATGACTTTGTTCGCAATCATATGCTGGAAAAGACAGATGTGCAAACAAAGATTCGCGAGTTGCAGGAAAGCTACGAAAACCTTACTATTTCCCATACGGCGATTCAAAAAGCTCGTAAGCAGTTGGAGGCATTGCTGCCCTTAACGGAAGAAGCAGAAAAATACGCGAAACTAAAAAATGATGTTGCTATCTGGCAGCAATTTCAGTCCCTTACACCAATATTTTTTGCTAGTAAAAAGCTTAACTTGTTAACACAAGAAATACAAACGACCGACCAACAACTGACTCAACTTCGACATCAGCGAACTGCAAGCGAGCGCGATTTAGCAACATTACGCCAAAAAGAAAAAAACTTGGATTTTGCGATTAAACAAGACAGCGATGGGCAACGATTACAGGAACTCAAGCAAGAAATTGAACAATGCCAGAAAGAAGTCAATAGCAAGAAGAAACAGGTAGAAGAGTACGATCGCTTAGCTCAACAATTGAATCTTCCCAAATAGAGCGATCGCAATAGCTTCTATACAGCGAGAACAACAGGAGAATCACTAACACAAGAGATTGATGCCGCTTTAGAAACATTAAAAGCACAGCGGGATGAACAAAAGCTATTGTCTGCTGACTTGCAAAAACAACAACTTAAATTAGAGGAGGAATTAACATCTCTTCGCAGCCGTGAGAACCAAATTCCTAAAACCAATCTCGATATCCGCGATCGCCTTGCCCACGAGCTAAACCTAGATAATACCGAACTTCCCTTTATTGGCGAGTTGCTGCAAGTTCGTCCAGAAGCGCAGGAGTGGGAAGGGGCGCTCGAACGCCTGCTTCGAGGTTTGGGCTTGTGTATTTTAGTTCCTGAAGCTTATTACCAAGCGGTGAATGCCTATGTCAACCGAACTCATCTACAGGGACGGTTAGTTTATTACCGCATTACCACTGTTGCGCCCAACCCCACTCAACGCGCTCTCGATCCCCAGCAAATTCCTTATAGATTGGAAATTAAGCAAGAGAATGAAATGTTTTCCCAATGGATACGGGATCGATTGGTGCGACAATTTAACTATGTGTGTTGTGACACAATTGAACAATTTCATCATGAAACTCGTGCCATTACTCGCACTGGATTAATTAAGCATGGTGAAGAGCGACATGAGAAAAACGACCGCTCTCAAATTGGCGATCGCAGCCAATATATTTTGGGCTGGAACAATGCCAGTAAAATAAAAGCTCTAGAAGCAGGCTTAAAACAGATTAACCAAGAACTTACCCAAATTAACAAACAAATTCAATTACTAGAGCGTCAGAGCAAACAACGGCTGCAACAAGCCTCCTGGCTGCAAGATTTCATGAAATTTACTGATTTTTCTGAAATTGATTGGCGATCGACAGATCTCGATCGGCTCGAACTTCAAAAACAACGGCAGCAGCTAGAAGCCAGTTCCGATCGACTGAAGCAACTTGAAATTCAACTTAAAGCAACTCAGGCAGAAATTACTCAGGCGGAACAGCAGCGAGAACGCTTGATTCGAGACATTCAGACCCTTGAAAATCGGCAGCATCATGCCAGAGCAGAACAAAAGCAGTGCGAAATGAAGGTACGATCGAGCGTGGCTTCGGAAATTGAAACTTTTGAAAAGCGCATGACCGCTAATCTCAGGCAATATTCATTGACATTGGAAACCATTGCTCAGGATGAGACAAACCTGCGCGATTATTTACAAGAAAAACTTCGTCAACAAGAGCGTCAACAGGATGATTCTCGCAGCACACTCAATATACGAATGCTGAATTTTAAAAATACTTTTCCTGAAACGGTATCAGAACTGGGAACATCTCTTGAGTATTTGAATGAATATCTGAAGCTAAAAAAACAAATAGAGCAAGATGATTTACCTCGACACGAACAACGCTTTAAGCAATTGATGAATGAGAAAGTAATTATTGCAATTTCAATGTTTAAGAGTGCTTTAGAAAGGCAAGAAGAAGACATTCAACAAGCCATTGAAGAACTCAATGAATCCTTGCAGAAAATTAACTACACAGAATCTGCTTATATCAAACTTTGTTGCGATCTAACTCGTACTCGTGAAATTCGAGACTTTAAAGAAGATTTAAAAGTTTGTCTGGGCGATGTGGCGCGACAAAGTGCTGAAGATAATGAAGAACGCTTTCAAAATATCCAAGCTCGCCTGATCGAACGATTCAAATCCGAAGAACGATGGACAGGCTTAGTCACTGATGTTCGTAACTGGTTGGATTTTTCAGTGAGCGAACGTTATCGCTCGGACAATAGCGAGAAAGAACACCATACGGACTCCTCTGGCAAATCTGGTGGGCAAAAAGCTAAGTTAGCTTATACAATTCTGGCATCAGCGATCGCCTATCAATTTGGATTAAATCAGGACACATCAAAACATAGGTCTTTTCGATTTGTTGTTATCGATGAAGCCTTTAGTAAATCAGATGATGGCAATGCTCGTTATGCAATGGAACTCTTCAAAAACTTAAGTCTTCAACTTCTTGTCGTTACTCCAAAGGACAAAATCAATGTGATAGAGCCTTATATTGCCAGCCTTCATTTTGTATCTAATACACCTGAAGGCAACTACTCTAGTATTGCCTCTATCTCGATCGAAGAATATCGTCATAACCGTCAAGCTGCCCTCAGTTCAAATCGTGATCGATCCTACTCAAATTCAGCAGAAGGCTAAACAGTGCTACTCTTCTTTCCTGAGTTCAATTATCACAGGAAAAAGCTTTTTTCCTATTGAATTTTCAGTTGGAGCTCTGCCTAAAGACTACCTTGCTTTGCTTGAAGCTGTGACTCAGTTAATTCACAAGTCCAAGCTGAATTTAGGTTATGGCTATACCCTAGAATTAGAAACTCGAAAAACTCAAAAGCATGGATTACAATCCTTGCCTCAACGGATTAGTATTGACACGGAACAGGATTATCTAAAACTTATCAAAAAGGAAGCAGAAGTTTTCCAATTCAAATTCGATGTAAACCTGATTCAGTCGAAAATCCCTGAATTGTATAATTGGCTTTGCCATAACCCTTTGAAAATCATTGAATATAGCGATCGCTGGTCCGATCTCCTGAAAGTTTGCCAGTATTTTCAACAGCATCCGAAACCCAACCTTTATATTCGAGAATTACCGATTCAGGTGCATACAAAATTTATTGAGCAGAATCAAAAAATTCTTCGTAGTCTTTTAGAAGCTCTTCTTCCGGTTGAACAACTCGTGTCTATAGAAGGGGAGAAGGAATATACGTTTGAAAAACGGTTTTCTCTAAAATACCGTGAGCCTCTGATTCGCCTGAGATTTCTCGATCGATTATTAACAACTAGGTATGGGTTTCCTGTAACGGATATCAGCATTCCTATATCTGAATTTAGGCAGCTAAACTTAATAAACTATCGTTGCTTTATTACTGAAAACCAGATGAATTTTCTAACTCTACCTTCGTTAGAAAATAGCTTTGCTATATTTGGGCGTGGCTATGCCGTTCAAACCTTAAAGACTGTCATATGGCTATCACAATGCCCTATTTTCTATTGGGGAGACTTAGATCTTGATGGATTTAAGATACTATCTCAACTGCGATCTTACTTTCCTCAAACAATTTCCATCATGATGGATGTGACAACATTTGACACGTTTTACGAATTTGCAGTTTCTGTGGTGGGAACGATTGCTGAAACTTTACCTCATCTAACTTATGAGGAAGAAGCTTTATATACTCACCTTGCATTTAATCAAAAACGCCTGGAACAAGAGCATATTAGTCAAGGTTATGCCAATCAATTTTTACAAAATTTAATGTACCATAGTGCTTGACCAATACGAGCAATGAAGTTAGTTAGCGTACCGACTGTTTGATATTGGTTGTTGAACAGACTTTGAGCGCCAAAAACTAATTATTCTTATCCTACATTTAATACTGCTAAGCAAATCTACTACAAGATAACTTTCAATTATACCGAGTCCAATTTGTTCGTGACGAATATCGCCCCTGAGCTGCCCGCGATCGCTTAGATCTCATTACAACTTAGCAAAACAGCTCTAAATATTTTTTGCGAGAGAGTCATGGTCATGACGAGCGATCCGCCCACTAGTAGCAAGTTATCGCAATAAGCCTTGTGAACCGAAGTATACAAGCTAAACTTGCTCAGACCAAATAGACGATCGCTTCAATCGCGCCGTTCTTGGTAATCTTCAGAAGATGTAGGGTCGAGTTCCCAACGGCGATCGTCGCGGTCTTCTAAAATATCTTGTGTGCGTAAAAAACTGCGATCGTCCATTTCCAGACCGACCGCTGCTTCGATCTCTTCAGTCACATCTTGGTCGGGAGTGGCGACAGTACCGCCAACAGCTTCATCTCCTACATCTGCTGCTGTTTCCCAAGCTGCATCAATGTCTCCACCCGTGAGGACTGGGCTAGCAGCTGCTTCTGTGTCCGCTTCGTCAAATGAATCTACTTGATGCCAGACTGCATCTTCATCCGTAGCTGTTAATCCTGGGCTAGTTACAGTATATCCTGCTAAGCCTTCTGGCATCTCTCCTTCATCTTGACCAATATTCACCTCTGGGTTGTCGTGAACGCCCGTGCCAAAAGATTCAGTAATTTCTTCCGGTAGTTCTTGAATATTTTTATCGTTGCGATCGCTCATATGCTCAAAGTGAGTAGTGAGTAGTGAGTGGTGAGTGGTGAGTGGTCACTGATAACTGACTTCAAGATATCGCTTCACGGCAGCTCGTACCTATTCCCAGAGTTGTATCCCTTTGGGAAAACAGAATCTATCCCTTTGGAGGAAGAAGATTTTGGGTGTGCTGCCTAGGCTTGGAACTGGAGCAAAAAAATTTCGTAGAGTTTGAGGAAATAGCGAGTGAAGTACGACGAGTTTATCAAACACGTTCAAACAGTAGCACAGCTAGATTCCCGTGAAGAGGCACAACGGGCAACACAAGCAACTTTAGAAGTTGTTAGAGAAAGAATTGTGGGCAATGAAGCAAAAGATTTAGCCGCACAACTGCCGCAGCAATTGGCTGAATATTTACATGGAAGAGAAGGCGAAGACGGTCAACCTTTTTCCATGACAGAATTTGTCGAGCGCGTGAGTGCTAAAGAACGAGTAGAGCCGACCGTTGCTACTAACCACGTTCGGGCTGTGTTTGCCATATTGCAGAATGCGGTATCACCTGGAGAATTTACAGATTTCAAAGCTAACTTTTCAGACGACTACATAGATCTGTTTGCGACTGGATCGAACTTAGGAGCATCTGCTGCTTCGTAAGGCGATCGCTATTTTCAATTTTTCATAAAAACATACGCACAGGAAGGCAAATATGACACGAGTTAACAGTAATTCGGGCAAAAAAAGAGTTGCCATACTCATAGAAAATGGCGTTGAAGATGCAGAATTCAAAATTCCTTATACAGCCTTAAAAATGGCAGGAATTGAAACTGTAGTTCTGGGTTCTCGCACGAATGAGACATACAAAGGTAAACAAGGTAAAGTTTCTCAATCAGCTGATGGCACGACAACTGAAGCCATTGCTTCAGAGTTTGATGCGGTGATTATTCCTGGTGGAATGGCTCCTGACAAAATGCGTGTCAACCCTAACACCGTGCGCTTTGTTCAAGAGGCGATGCAACAAGGGAAATTAGTTGCTGCCGTCTGTCATGGACCCCAAGTTCTAATTGAAGGCGATTTGCTCCAAGGTAAGCAAGCTACAGGGTTTATTGCTATCCGCAAAGACATGATCAATGCTGGGGCAAACTATAGCGATGAGCCGCTAGTAATTGACGGTAATTTAATTACCTCTCGTCAGCCTGGAGACTTGGCAATCTTCACCACAGCCATTCTCAGCCGTCTGGGTTACGGGGGAAAAGAAGCTGCCTTACCAGATGTAGGAGATACGAACGCCGAATGGTGGAAGCTAGCTGATGCTTGGGGCGGTTCTACCAAAGGGGAAATTGTCAAAGGTCTGAATACGGCTTTAGCTGGGGAAAAGTACGCTCATGAAGAGTTCGAGCAGTACGCTAATAAAGCTTCAGATCCACAAATTAAGGGAGTATTTCAAGAAATCGTCGCCAACAAGCAGCAGCACATCCAACAGTTAGAAGCGCGACTGGCGGCTTTGGGCGAAAAACCATCCCTTACGGCAAATGCTGCTGATAAATATGCCAAGGTGAAGACGGCGTTACAAGGTAGCGATGAGAACGCTCTGTTGCGTCGTGCTTTGGGAGATATACAAACAGGTGTGGTTGACGCTCACAACTTGTTTGCTCAGTTTACAGATCCGGTGACAACAGCTTTGTTTAAGCAGATCGAGCAAGATGGAGCTAAGTGCGAGCGTTATCTGGCAGATTTGTATCGATCGCGGGCGGGTGCTGAAACTAAACCTGGGAAGCCAACAACTGGGGCGGCGGTGACTATGTAGATCCCCCCAACCCCCCTTTTGAAGGGGGCAATATGTTTCAGATAAAGGAGATAAAGCAGGTGGCTTCGACGGTAGAGAATCAGCAGGGTCAGGGAGATAGCAACGAAATTGGGCGCTGGGCATCTCTCGTTGGCGGCGGTGCGATGGTGTTAATGGGGTTAAAACAGCGATCGCTACGGGGTGCTTTATTAGCGATCGCAGGTGGCGGATTGGCATACAAAGCAGCAATGGAAAAGGGAGGCGCACAAGAGGCAATGGGTCTATTAAACCAAGCTATTAAGGTAGAAAAAACGGTAACGATAAATAAGCCTGCTGATGAGCTGTATCGTTACTGGCACGATTTCAAATATCTGCCAACATTTATGAAACATCTCAAATCAGTAGAGGTGTATGACGATAAGCGATCGCACTGGGTAGCAAACGCGCCTCTGGGTGCAAGTGTCGAGTGGGATGCAGAGATTCTGGAAGACAGAGAAAACGAGTTTATTTCTTGGGCTTCTATAGAAGGGGCAGATGTGGAAAATTCCGGTTTTGTGCGATTTAAACCAGCAACAGGAAATCGCGGTACAGAAGTGAAAGTAGTCATTGAATACGCCCTCCCAGGAGGAGCTTTAGCATCTGCGATCGCTAAACTTTTTGGTGAAGAACCAGAACAACAAATTGGTGACGATCTGCGCCGCTTCAAAATGCTAATGGAAGCTGGAGAAATTGCCACTAATGAAGGACAACCTAGAGGTAATGGGTAATGGGTAAGTCAAAAGGCAAAAGTTAAAAGTCAAAAAGTAGGAGACAGGAGACAGGAAAATTCGTAATTTGCAATTCGCAATTGGGAAATTACCGATCGCTGATAACTGCTCGCTACTCACTACTCACTACTCACTCATCTCATATGAAAGCAATTTGCTGGCACGGGGCGAATGACGTGCGGGCGGAAAACGTCCCCGATCCGAAAATTCTTAACCCTCGCGATGCCATTCTCAAAATTACATCGGCAACGATCTGTGGTTCTGACTTACATATTTATGATGGCTACATTCCTACCATGAAACCAGGTGACATTATCGGTCACGAGTTCATGGGGGAGGTAGTTGACATCGGTAGCGAAGTCAAGCTTCTGAAGCGGGGCGATCGCGTGGTCGTTTCTTCCATTATTGGCTGCGGTCAATGTCAGTTCTGTCAACGGCAAATGTGGTCGCTGTGCGATAATTCAAACCCCAATGGCTGGATACAGGATAAACTGTACGGCTTTGGCACGTCGGGCATTTTTGGTTACTCTCATGCCTTTGGAGGCTATGCTGGAGCTTTTGCAGAGTACGTGCGCGTACCGTTTGCCGATTACGGGGCTGTCCGAGTTCCTAAAGACGTTTCCGATGAAAAATTGCTACCTATTTCCGATGCTTTTCCTACAGGCTATATGGGAGCTGACTTATGCGGTATTCAGCCAGGGGATATCGTGGCAGTCTGGGGCTGCGGTCCAGTGGGACTATTTGCTATGAGAAGCGCCTATATGTTAGGTGCAGAAAGGGTAATTGCGATCGACCGAGTTCCCGAACGCCTTCAGATGGCTCAAGATTTCGGTCGAGCAGAAATTATTAACTACGAAGAAATTGATGCAGGAGAAGCCCTGAAAGAAATGACTGGCGGGCGTGGTCCCGATGCCTGTATCGATGCTGTAGGTATGGAAGCACACGGCATGGGTTTAGAAGGATTTTACGACGAAGCTAAGCAAGCAGTAAGACTGGAAACCGATCGCCCCCATGTATTGCGGCAAATGATGGTGGCTTGTCGGAAAGGTGGAACGCTGTCAATCATGGGCGTTTATGGTGGTTTTGTAGACAAAATCCCGATGGGTGCTGTCATGAATAAGGCTTTGACCGTCAAAATGGGACAAATGTTCGGTCAGAAATATATGCCCATGTTATTGAATCGAGTTCTAGAGGGAGAGATCGATCCATCGGTTGTCTTTACCCATCACCTACCTCTAGAGCAAGCAAAACAAGGATTTGAACTGTTTAAGCACAAAAAAGATAACTGCATCAAAGTCTTGTTGAAACCGTGAAATTAGGTAATAGGTAATGGGTCATTGGTAAGATCTCTCCAATCAACCGTTATTAACCACCAAGCGCAAAATCCCAATTACTGACAATAGAGGAATTTTATGAATAGGCTAATCTCTTGGTTGCGTCAAACATTGATTATTTTTTTAGTAGCTATTTCTGTTTTCGTGTTTCAAGACTTTGGCTATGGCAGATTAGCTCAAGCCGAACCTGTAACTCCTGAAGCAACATCCTATCAAGCAGCAGGCGATCGCACAACTCAGCTCGAACAGGATAATAAGTTAGTAGAAAAACCGATAAGTAACTTGAAAGAAGCCGCAGAGAATATCAAAGAAAAGTTGAATTTGGATGAGCCAATCGATCCAGGAACCAAAGAATTCTTCAATTCAACTAAAGAGAAAGCGGAAAGGGCAGTTAAACCCATAACCGGAAAAGAACAAGGTTCATACCAAAGGTAATTATCAATTACCTACTTACTACCCCTTTAAGGGCGGGTTGAGACAAAGAATTATTGGTTCTTGAATAAGAATGCTCGAAAAACCGCCCTTACAACTTTTCAATACTCACTACTCACTATTTTATGAAAGCAGTTTGTTGGAATGGGGCAAAGGATGTACGGGTAGAAACCGTACCAGATCCAAAAATCGTGAACCCCCGCGATGCCATAGTTAAAATTACTTCAACGGCAATTTGTGGTTCTGACCTACATATTTACGATGGCTTTATTCCCACAATGCAGAAAGGGGATATCCTCGGTCACGAATTTATGGGAGAAGTGGTTGAAGTTGGCAGTGCTGTTAAGAATGTTAATAAAGGCGATCGCGTTGTCGTTCCTTTTACAATTTCTTGCGGTAACTGTTTCTTCTGCAATCGCGATTTGTGGTCTTTATGTGACAACTCCAATCCTAATGCTTGGATTGCCGAAAAGTTGATGGGACACTCGCCATCCGGTCTGTTTGGCTATTCTCACATGATGGGTGGCTATGCAGGTGGTCAAGCTGAATATGCTAGAGTTCCGTTTGCGGATGTGGGTTTATTTAAAATTCCCGATGGATTGACAGACGAACAAGTGCTGTTTCTCACGGATATTTTCCCTACAGGTTATATGGCGGCGGAAAACTGCAACATCGAACCTGGGGATACCGTTGCTGTTTGGGGTTGCGGACCCGTGGGACAATTTGCGATCAAGAGTGCTTTTTTACTCGGTGCAGAAAGAGTGATTGCGATCGATCGCGTTCCCGAACGGTTGCAGATGGCACAAGAGTACGGCAAGGCAGAAATTCTCAACTTTGAAGATATGGATGTCGGGGAAGCCTTGAAAGAAATGACTGGCGGGCGCGGTCCCGATGCGGTGATTGACGCTGTAGGGATGGAAGCACACGGCACAGACTTGTTAGGTTTAGTGGACAAAGCGAAACAAGCGGTACGGTTAGAAACAGACCGACCGACTGTATTACGACAAGCGATCGTTGCCTGTCGTAAAGGCGGACACGTCTCAATTCCTGGTGTATACGGTGGTTTCATTGATAACGTGCCAATGGGTGCGGCAATGAACAAGGCTTTAACTTTCAAGACAGGACAAACCCACGTTCATAGATACTTGAAACCGTTATTAGAACACATCCAAAACGGTAAAATCGATCCGTCATTCATTATTACTCACCGTCTTCCTATAGACCAAGCACCCGAAGCCTACGAAATCTTCAAGCACAAGAAAGATAACTGTATCAAAGTTGTGTTGAAGCCGTGAAAATGGTAATTGGTGATGGGTAATAGGTAATTAGTAGTTAGGGAGTTACAATTACCAACTCCCAATTACCAACTAATAAGATGAACTTAGGAGATGAAAAGATGAGCGATACCAGTGTGAAAAAAGTAGATTCTAGTAATTCCCCTCGCGGTCAGCAGGGACAGAAGTATTTGGCTTCTGGTAAATCTCTTTCTATGCGTTTGTGGGAAAACGAACAACCAGCAGAGGCAAAACCACCTACTACCAGAGAATACGAAACTGTAGGATATGCGATCGCAGGTAAGGCAGAGTTACATCTTGAGGGTCAAATGGTAGTACTAGAACCTGGAGATTCTTGGGTTGTACCTAAAGGCGCATCTCATACTTATAAAATATTAGAGCCTTTTACCGCTGTGGAAGCTACTAGCCCTCCCTCCCAAGTTCACGGACGGGATGAATAATATTTCTCAGCATTTTTCAGCCGTCACTAAATAGCGACGGCTGTATTTTTTGCACAATAACGAGCTGGGAAAAATTGAAATTCATCTACATACATCTAGAATTGATTGTACCTACATCTGTGGTGAAATTTATCAAATAATTTAGATTCTGACTAATTTAAATTTCTAAGTTTTTCCAGTATAGTGAGCATTGCCTATCGTATTTTGAATTTTGACTAAATAGAAATACCTATTCCTTTATTAGTAAATACTGCCGTTCTATCTACAGGTTGATGGAAAAAAAATAGACAAGTAGTTACCTGGATAGAGTGACGCAACAAAGTTTCAGCAACAAGATTTTGCCTCATCAAACAGCCAAGTAATAGGTAAATTTCGTTCAACAGAGTTTTATTCAGGAGATTTTCATGTTTTATCACAAAAAGCAGCTACAATACTTCACTCCACCAACAAAACCCGACGCTATTTATGCCAAAAAGATGCAAGAACTGATCGGTGGTACGTTTGGTGAAATGACCGTCATGATGCAGTATCTATTCCAAGGCTGGAACTGCCGTGGACCTGCAAAGTATCGCGATATGCTGTTAGACATCGGAACAGAAGAAATCGGTCACGTTGAAATGCTAGCAACGATGGTTGCTCACCTTTTGGATAAAGCGCCCGTCAATATGCAAGAAGATGGGGCAAAAGATCCAGTAGTTGGTGCTGTTATGGGTGGCGTGCGCCCACGAGATGTGATTATGGCAGCAGCAATGAATCCTCAGCACGGAATTGTTTCGGGTGGGGGTGCAACGGCAGCTGATAGTGTAGGCTTTCCTTGGAATGGTCGTTTCATTGTTGCTAGCGGCAACTTGCTGGCAGACTTCCGTTCTAATCTTCACGCTGAGTCTCAGGGTCTATTACAGGCTGTAAGGTTGTATGAAATGACAGACGACCCAGGAGTTAGAGACACCCTCAGTTTCAATATTGCCCGCGACACCATGCATCAAAACCAGTGGTTAGCGGCGATTGAAGATCTCAAAAGTGAAGGATTTGAGGAAACGGTTGTTCCCAGAATCGCCTATGAATATGGGAAGAAAGAAAGCGCTTATCAGTTCTGGAATCACTCTGAAGGACAGGAAAGCGCCGAAGGTCGTTGGGCAAAAGGTGCTTCAATCGATGGCAAAGGTCAGTTTGAGTATCTGGCAAATCCGCAGCCATTGGGACCAGAACCAACACCTCCTCAACCCGACCCAAAACTTCACGGTACGATGAAGTCACCTCAAGCTCAACAGATGCAGGAAGGCAGCCCAGTATCTAAGGCAATACAGGGTGTAGCTGATGCAGTCGAAGGTACGGCTAATACCATCAATAAAATGACTGGTGGCGACGGACAATAGATCGGGTTTTGTTCTAATTTAGTTCTCAGGGGCGCATGGTTGTACGCCCCTCTATTGCGATCGCTATTTAGAGAAGTTTTAGCCCAACACGATGTTGCTATTGGTAATTCCAGGTGCGCCTGTAAGTGTTGCTAGTTGCACTGCGGCGGTGCTGCCAGTACCATCTAGATCGAAGAATAGAGCGCCGTTGGTGTTGTTGTAGATGAAGCGATCGCTGGCATCAGCTGCTTTTGTACCAATTGTAAACTGCTCTGCTGCTAACACAGATCCGCCAGGTGTGTCCTCCCCTCCAGCTATCAATCCACCACCGAAACCACTTGCAGAGATAACAATCAGATCGCGAGACTCACTATCTCCGCTAGCAACAAAGTTTTTAATAGTGTCGCCTGCTTCGGCTAACGTGTTGAAGGCAAAGTAATCCTGTCCGTTACTGTCACCAGCACCACCGCTACCAATAAGAGTATCGCGACCGTTACCGCCTTCCATCCAGGCAGTAATTACGGCACGCAGGGTATCATCGCCTGCACCACCATTGAGATAGCAATAGTCCCCTATGAGGGAATCGTTACCCGTACCGCCGTATACACTGCTTTCACCACCCTCTAGCGTGTCATTACCGCTACCACCATCTATATAACCGCCAATCTCAATCCGTATGTTGTCATTGCCGCTACCACCATACAACTTGCCACTCATACCGTTATAGAGGGTATCATTACCGTCTTCACCATAGATCGTATCATTGCCACCCACACCATCAATATTGTCATTGCCAGCCCCACCTTTGAGGATGTTATCGCCAACATTTCCTTTGATAATATTGTTCAGGCTGTTGCCTGTACCATTAATTGACTGATTTCCCGTGAGAGTCAAGTTGTTCAACCAGTCTCCTAGGGTATAACTTACAGAAGATATGACGGTATCTTCACCACCATTTTCATATTCTTTGATGATATCAGTGGTGCTATCTACAATATAGGTGTCATCTCCTTTACCTCCCACAAGAGTATCGACACCAGCGCCGCCATTTAAAGTATCTCTACCAGTACCGCCATACAGTTCGTCATTACCCTTCTTGCCATATAAGGTGTCATTACCAGAGGGGCTATCTTCATTTCCACCTTTTGCCCAGCCAAAAATTTTGTCACTACTATCAGTACCGGAAAGCGTTTCAGAGTTTGTAGTGCCATAGATAATTGCCATTTGACTTACTCCTAGTTTTTCACTTATATATATAAGTCGATATCTCTACTTTTACTTTTAAGTTAAAAGCAGTTGTACGTATTACTTGTCAATGCAAAACTTTAGAATTGCGCTAAAGTTGTAAAACTTTATACTACTTGAATAAATTCCGCAGCATTATACATTTACAAAATAATACTTAATCGGTCATTTAGTTGAATTCATGCCAATTTAGAAATAGGCGAAAACTGGCAAGCATGATTGCTTAGCATCGGCTTTAAATCTGCTTGTTGCATGTACTCATATCTTACGCTTGACAACTGCGAGTCACCCAGATTCGGTGCAAGATATGAAACCTATCTACAGGCAACAGACAAATTTGCGCTAGCTCATCTCAACTACCCTGACTAATCTAAACTATCCTGAAATTTTTCTCTTGTCTTGAGAGATCGTACCACTGGACTAGGTAACAATAATCACTAGAAATTTCTCTGGTTTCCGATCGCTATAATCGATCTAGCAGCATTATGCCTTGGCTTAATCCTAATTTTTCTAATTGGTAGTGTACGTAGAGGTAAGTAACAATATAGTGTTGGCGAACATAATTACAGATACTTATTTTTAATATTTATTTAATAACATAGTTTTATTTGAGATAAGTTGCGTTTCATAGTATTCTTTTATCTGCAATTTTTGCTAAAAAATTCAGTAAAATTAAGCCGCAAAAATCAGCAAGTATTAGTTACAATTATGCAGCAATTGTGCAGATTTTGAGTAGTGAAAATACAAATGACTAATGACCAACGACTAGTGACCAATGACTAATGATATTTGTGCTGGTGTTAATTCCTCAACGTTGCCAAAAACGATCGCTGCACCCGCAGATTTGAGGGTTTTCGTATAACTATGGCAGCGATCGGCTGTAGATTGGACGTGAGGGGGTAAAATACCAACTCCAATCCATTGCCGTTGAGGTTGAAGTGCAGCGGCTTTAATGATGGTGTACATGTCCGCTACCGTGTCTCCAGCGTACAAAACTGGAGTTGTGGCTGGTAGCTGATGCTGTACTTCTAATTGATGCACGATGGCTAGCAATCCTGTCGGATCGGGTTTACCTGGTGCATCTTCCATTGCAATCAAGGCTGGAGATACTAAACCAAGGCGTTTTAAGACGTATTTCGCTTCGTCGCGAGTCGCACCACTGAAAAAACCCCAAGGAATGCCAGATGCACTCAGTTGTTCTAAATACGCAGGTTGTAAAAGTAGTGTTTCATCGCAGATATAACCCGTCCAGTTTTGCGGGTCTGTACCTTGGTAAAGAGATTGAAAATAGGCGACTAGGGTAGGATAGTCTAAGTTAAGCTGCGATCGCTCTTGTCCCTGCCTCTCAAAGTAGCGATAAACTAACTCCTGAGATGCTTCCCAATCGTTATTCCAAATTCCTTCTGACTTCAATAAGTCAATATCAGTTTGGGTCGGACGATAAGCACCTGCGGTAAAATACTCGACAGTATCCGCGATCGCCCGCCGATAGGAGCCGCTAACATCGCGCACGACACCATCAATATCAAAAACTGCGATCGCGTTAATTTGTTGACTCAAAGTTGCTATCTCCCGAAATTCAAATTTCTTCTGGCTTCTAACCTTCTGACTGCTGGCTCTGAATTCTTAGACAGTTTATATTTTGTAGATATTAAGGTATATTAATAGATTGCACGTATTTGTAGTTTTGCCAAATTGGAACGAGCGGAGGTTGGATTGACAAAATTTATCTTAAAAGTTTTGTGGTTGGAAGAAAACGTTGCTTTAGCAGTCGATCAAGTCGTGGGTAAAGGCACAAGTCCTTTGACTAAATACTTTTTCTGGCCTCGCAACGATGCTTGGGAAGAACTGAAAAAGGAATTGGAGTCAAAAAGCTGGATCACCGAGCAAGAGCGTGTGGAGTTGCTAAATAAATCCACGGAAGTGATCAACTACTGGCAAGAGGAAGGCAAACGGCGACCGCTAGGCGAGGCTCAGTCAAAATTTCCTGAAGTTACTTTTACAGGCAGCGCCTAGAGACTGTTTGGGTCGCAACATCTCCAATCTAAAAGCGATCGCCAAAACCGCTCGTACATGACCTAGCACGGTACAGTAGGGGCGGTTTTTAATATTAATCTAGGTTAATCTGTAGTTTATCTGCGATTAAAATCATCTAATCTCGATTAACAATGAGCGTAGCAACCAATAGGCAGAACCGATTTGACCGTCGATTGTGGGGAAAATTTTGGGCGATCGCCAAACCTTACTGGTTTTCTGAGAGTAAGTGGAAGGCAAGAGGACTGTTACTTTTATTGCTCTTACTGTCATTTGCCGTTAATGCCATCAATGTCAGTATTAGTTTTATTTTTAGAAATATTGATACATCTCTAGCAAGATTTCCTCAAACTAAGGACGCATCAACTTTTTGGCAATTCATTTCGATTTATATTGGTCTGTTAGCGATCGGCACTCCAATTGTTGTTATATTTGGCTATCTGCAAGATAAATTGGGGCTTTACTGGCGGGAATGGCTGACGAATCGCTTCCTGAATAAATATATGCAAGATCGGGCTTACTATCAGCTCAATTTTAATGGAACTATCGACAACCCAGACCAGAGGATCGCTGAGGATATTAGGTCTTTTACCCGTACTAGCCTGACTTTTCTGCTATTAATTCTGACATCGGTTATTACGTTAATTTCTTTCACTGCTGTTTTATTATCTATCTCTGTTTCCCTATCGGTTTCCCTACTAATCTATGCGATTTTAGGAACAATTATTACTGCTTGGATTGGTCAAAGATTAATTGGAATTAACTTCGAGCAGCTCAAAAAAGAAGCTGATTTTCGTTATGGGTTAATCCATGTCCGCGATAATGCAGAATCAATCGCCTTTTATCAAGGTGAAGCAGAGGAATCTATAGGATTAAGACAGCGTTTCCTGGCAGCGATTCGTAACTTTGACTTATTAATTAGCTGGCAGCGAAATCTTGGTTTTTTTACTACTAGCTACAACTACTTTGTTGCGGCACTGCCTTATTTAGTCGTCGCACCAATTTACTTTGCTGGAAACACGGAATTCGGGACGTTTGCCCAAGCAGCGATCGCGTTTCGACAAATTTTTAGTGCCTTGTCTATTGTCGTCAGCCAGTTTGAAAGCTTAACCGCTTTCGCGGCGGGAGTAGAGCGTCTCAGCAGCCTTACCAGTGCTTTAGAAAACCCATCTCAAGCACAGCCTGGATCGACAACAATTGACGTAACAGAAGCCGCTAGGTTAGCCATGCAGCGCGTCACGTTGCTGACTCCCAACTATCAAAGGACTTTAGTTGAAGACTTGTCGCTCAGCTTAGAGCCAGGAGAAGGGCTAGTTTTAGTCGGGCATAGCGGTAGCGGTAAAAGTTCGATTTTACGGGCGATCGCTGGGTTATGGAATGCGGGTACGGGTCATCTAACTCGTCCCCATCTCAAAGAAATGCTGTTTTTGCCCCAACGCCCTTATATGGTATTGGGTTCCCTACGCAGCCAGTTGCTCTATCCCCACACCGAGCGAGCGATCGACGAGGAGCAATTGCGTCAAATATTAGCACAAGTCAACCTGACAGATTTACCAGAAAGAGTAGGGGGATTTGATGCCCAACTAGACTGGGCGAACGTACTTTCTTTAGGAGAGCAACAGCGGCTTGCTTTTGCACGGCTTCTACTGACTCAACCAGCCTACGCTATCTTGGATGAAGCAACAAGCGCGTTGGATCTGGCGAACGAAAAACGCCTCTACCAACAGCTCAAAGCAATGGAGACTACGACAGTGAGCGTCGGACACCGTGCCAGTTTGTTGCAGTATCACAAGTATGTATTAGAGTTGGCAGAGGATACGCGCTGGCAGTTGATGCTAGCTGAGGAATACCAGCAGACTACCTAGTATAGTAGGGAGCAGAGAGCAGATAAAAAAGCGCAGAATTTTTAATTTAACTTGTAGGGGCGCACAGCTGTGCGCCCCTACAAAAGAATATTGGCAATAGAAGCGGCTAAACTGTAACCATACCGCCCGCAGCTTGAAACCTAGCCCTAGCGCGTTTGAATGCTTGAGTGGCTTGGATTTGTTCTTGACGAGAAGCGCCTTGAACTTGGTTCAACTTAGTTTGGGCTTCGTTGTATGCAGCACGGGCGGCTTCCATATCGATTTTGTCGCCGCGTTCTGCGCCGTTGACGAGAATTGTCACTTCGTCGCTGTCAACTTCGGCAAATCCACCCATAAGGGCGATCGCCACCCAATTTTGCCCCTTTTCGGGACGGACGCGCATCACAGCCGTATCGAGAGCAGTTAAAAGCGGAGCGTGTCCGGTGAGAATACCCAATTGCCCCGTGGTACTAGGTAAAATTACTTCTTCAGCCGGAGCATCCCAGACAGTCTTATCTGGGGAAATTACACGAACAGTTAAGGTCATATCAGAGTGAGTAGTGAGTAGTGAGTAGTGAGTAGTGAGTAAAAGAAGTAGTGGGCAGTGGTTAGTCTTTTCCTAGCCACCAGCCACTAGCCACTAGCCACTAACCTTTCATTTTTTCTGCTTTGGCAACTGCTTCTTGAATGCTGCCAACCATGTAGAAAGCCTGTTCTGGTAGACTATCTAATTCTCCAGACAAGATCGACTGGAAGCCTTTGATTGTTTCTTCTAGCTTCACGTACTTACCAGGAGAACCAGTGAAGACTTCAGCTACAAAGAATGGCTGCGAAAGGAAACGCTCGATCTTCCGCGCCCGTGCAACTGTCAGTCTGTCTTCTTCCGACAATTCATCCAAGCCCAGAATGGCGATGATGTCTTGCAGTTCTTTATAACGCTGGAGGGTGGCTTGAACGGCGCGAGCTGTATTGTAGTGATCGTCACCGACGATATTGGGTTGCAACATAGTGGAAGTGGAACCCAGTGGATCTACCGCCGGATAAATTCCCTTAGCTGCTAAGCCGCGAGACAATACGGTAGTACCGTCTAGGTGGGCGAAAGTAGTTGCTGGTGCGGGGTCGGTCAAGTCGTCCGCTGGAACGTAAACGGCTTGAATCGAGGTAATGGAACCTTCTGTAGTCGAGGTGATCCGCTCTTGCAGCGCGCCTACGTCCGTACCCAGAGTTGGCTGGTATCCTACCGCAGAAGGCATCCGTCCTAGTAGTGCCGATACTTCCGAACCTGCTTGTACGAAGCGGAAAATGTTGTCAATGAACAGCAACACGTCCTGCTTGTTGACATCACGGAAATATTCAGCCATTGTCAAAGCTGATAGTCCCACCCGCATTCTGGCTCCAGGTGGTTCGTTCATTTGACCGTATACCAGCGCAATTTTCGACTCGTTGAGGTCATCTTTATTGATTACCCCAGATTCCATCATTTCGTTGTAAAGGTCGTTTCCTTCGCGGGTGCGTTCACCCACACCACCGAATACGGACACGCCACCGTGTTGAGTTGCAATGTTGTTGATCAATTCCATCATGATCACGGTCTTGCCTACGCCAGCACCACCGAATAGACCGATTTTGCCACCACGTCGATAGGGAGTGAGCAGGTCAACTACTTTGATCCCCGTTTCAAACACGGAAGGTTTGGTTTCCAAATCTACGAGTTTGGGCGCTTCGCGGTGGATGGGAAATTTTTCTTCTGTATTGACGGGTCCTCTGTTATCTACAGGTTCGCCCAAAACGTTGAAGATTCGCCCCAAAGTCGCTTTACCTACTGGTACGGAAATAGGAGCGCCTGTATCAACCGCCTCCATACCGCGAACTAGACCGTCGGTGGAACTCATGGAAACTGTACGCACCTGTTGATCGCCCATAAGTTGCTGCACTTCACAGGTGACAGAAACTTCTTCTCCGGCTTCATTGGTACTCTTGATAATCAGGGCGTTGTAGATTGCAGGCATTTTGCCTTCTGGAAATTTTACATCTACAACAGGGCCAATGATTTGTGTAATGTATCCAATACCTGTTTTTTCTGCGGTGGTGACCATTCTCTCGCCTAAGTTCGATTTCAGCTATGTGTTAGATCCGGTCGGACAGTTTATGTTGTAAGTCTGTCATCTTCCAGATGGACATAAATCCGCCATCTTTACAGACAAACATAAACTTGCCATCTTCCAGAGTACCACCGATCAGTTATCAGTTATCAGTTATCAGTTATCAGTTATGAGGGAGCGGGAAACGGGGAACAGTTATTCAGTTATCAGTAAACAGTAAGCAGTGAGCAACTACTCACTACAAATGACCAATAACCAATAACCAATAACCAATAACCGCTTTCTATTCTTCCGTTTTCACTCGCCGAATCGGTAGATTAGCAATCAGAGCCGTGGCTCTTTGGTTGTTTTCTAAAGAGAACTCCATTCCTTCTACATCCAGTTCGACATACCGACAAACAACTTCTAAAATTTCGCGTCGCATTTTTTCGATTGTTTGCGGACTCAAATCGGTGCGATCGTGGGAAATGACTAATTGCAGTCGCTGTTTGACTTGAGAGCGGCTATTACTGTCGTTTGGAGTATTAGAAAATATTCTATCTAAAAGATCGCTAAACATGGCAGTGGATGCAGGTTGCAGGTTGTTAAATCGGGACTTAAATTAGCTTCGTCCACAACAATTTGCGTAGACGTGAGAGAAAACCCTCATGCACGGGATGGAGATCGAGAAACTCGATTTTTTCACCTTCTAATCGGCGAGCAATATTATCAAATGCCTTACCAGCTAGGGTAGGGTCTTCAGCCAAAACCAGGGGTTCGCCTCTATTAGTAGAAACGATCACGCGCTCGTCTTCTGGGACTACGCCTAATAAGGGAATGCCTAAAAGTTCCTGCACGTCCTGCACCGACATCATATCATTCATTTGCACCATCGCGGGGCGCAGACGGTTGACAATCAAATGAATTTGCTTGACTCCGTTAGCTTCTAATAAACCGACGACGCGATCGGCATCGCGGACTGCGGCAATTTCTGGAGTGGTGACAATAATTGCTTCTTGCGCCGCCGCGATCGCATTTTTGAAGCCCGTTTCAATTCCGGCTGGGCTATCTATAACAATATATTCGTAGTTTTTAGTTAAAGTCCCCACTAGTTGTTTCATCTGTTCTGGGGTGACAGCTTCTTTTGTCCGGTTTTGTGCGGCTGGTAGCAGCACCAATTTTGGTTCGCGCTTATCTTTGACTAGGGCTTGTTCTAAGCGACATTCCCCAGTTACCACTTCAACGGCAGTGTAGACTATCCGGTTTTCCAGACCTAGGAGTAGATCTAAATTCCGCAGCCCAAAATCCGCATCGACTAGGACAACTGTTCGCCCCATACGGGCTAGTGCCATGCCAATGTTGGCTGTGAAGGTAGTCTTACCCACCCCTCCTTTTCCTGATGTTGTGACGATGATGCGACTCATGGCTTCGATATAAACTGGGACTTAGAGAAATCAGCTGCTTTAGTGATGCGGATGCCTTCGGGTGTAACGTAGGCAATTTCAGGATAAAACTGAGTTGGGATAGTTGTTGGCGCTCTAGCTACAGAATCGGCAATTCGTAACTGCGTCGGTTCCATTTGCAGGGCAACAATTAAACATTTAGCATTACCGCTTGCCCCTGCATGGGCAACGCCGCGCAATCGCCCCCAAACTAAAATATCGCCATCAGCAATGACATTTCCGCCTGGATTGAGATCGCCCAAAATGACGACTGTACCAGGATGGCGAATTTCCGTACCCGATCGCACGGTCATTTGTAAATACAGCGGTTCTGCCAAAGGTGCTGGCGATGGCGCGGGTAACTGATTGATTGCCGATACTGGCGGGGCTTGTTGTTCGACGCAATAGCCTGCGGTGGCTGCGGCTACAGCTGTTTGGCGGCGGGTCGTGTAGACTCGTCGTAGTTGTAGTTGGACTTCCCATAAGGCATCGGCGATCGCCTTCAGTTGTCTGCCATCGAGCAACCGATCCGCTGCCATTAAATCAACAATGGTATTTGGTTGCCAGAAGCGATCGCCCCCTTGTAACCGTTGTTTTAACTGTAGCCAAAGATCCGACCAGTTCAACGCCGCCGAGGATTCTCCTTCTGCTGGTAGCGTTAATACTAGCCGTCCCTCCTCGCTTTTCAAACGGACTTGTAAAAGCGCGATCGCCTCTGGGGAAGGCGGAGTAAGAGTTGAAACGAGTTCTGGGTGTACGGGATCGGATGTCATGCGATCGAGGGCTGCGGGGGCAAGCGAACTGACTCAATAAATATCCATAACATATTAAGGGAATTGGGGTAGGAATCTTTCTAGGTAAGTTAACAATTTGGGGGAGTGGGGAGTGGGGTGTGGGGTGTGGTGAGTTAATTGTGAATTGTGAATTGCCAATTGTGAATTAGTATTTGCTCTCTTTTCTCCCTCAGCTCTCTTCACTCCTTGTTCCCTTGTCCCCCATTCTTACCCCACTCCCCATTCCCGACTCCCGACTCCCCTTAAGGGGGAAGACACCGATCGCACCGACGGCATACAGTAGAGCAGCAAAATTGCTAGCAATAGCCAGAAAATGGAGGCGGTGCTGTGCGGATCGGGCAATGGATTGGTTTTCTCGCCCTGATTATCTCTCTCTACGTTCTGTGGCAACTTCGGCAAGTTGTGTTACTGATATTTGCTGCTGTTGTCTTGGCAACAGTGTTAAATCGCGTGGTGCAGTTTTTGCGGCGTTATCGCATTCCGCGAGGGATTGCCATTGCGATTACAGTTATTGCCTTACTCGCGATCGTGGCTGGTATATTCGCGATCGTCGTGCCACGCATTGTAGAGCAATTGCAACAGTTAGTAACGCTACTACCAGCAATATCAAATCGGGTACTTGGTTGGTATAACTGGGCGCGTAGTTTAATCCCAGGACAAATTATAGAAGCGGCTCCACCTTTAAGTAATTTGACTCAACAACTCCAGTCTTTTGTTGGGGGAATATTAGGTAATTTTGTCACCGTACTGAATAACTCTTTGGCGGCAGTGGTAAATTTTCTCCTATTTGTTGTCTTGACAATCATGCTGTTACTTAATCCCGCACCCTATCGTCGCACGTTTACCCTTGCCTTTCCCGCTTTCTATCGCCGTCGAGTGGACGAAATTCTTATAGAGTGCGAGGAATCTTTAGTTGGTTGGATCAAAGGCACGCTCTTAGCAATGGTGGGGATTGGGGTAGTGTCTTTTATCGGATTATCAATTTTGGGAGTGCCATTACCTCTAGTTAATGCTTTATTAGCAGGCTTGTTAGAATTTATTCCCAATGTCGGACCTACTTTAAGCGTAGTTCCTCCGGTTTTGCTTGCCCTTCTAGATGCACCTTGGAAAGCCGGAGCAGTGATTATTTTGTATTTAGCAATTCAGCAGTTTGAAAGTTTGGTACTCGTACCAATGATTATGCAAAGGGAAGTATCTTTATTGCCCGTATTTACAATTCTTGCTGTTGTTGTGTTTGCTAGCTTATTTGGATTTTTAGGTTTATTTCTCGCCATTCCGTTGCTGATTGTGACTCAAATTTGGCTAAAAGAAGTTTTGGTTAAAGATATTCTTAATCAGTGGCAAGGAAATAAAGAAAAATTTCGAGAATCTTAGAAACGTACAAATGATTGCCCGAAGCTAAAAGATAAGAAGTCAGAGGAGCAAGGCGTTAAAGAATAAAAAAATGCAGTTTGAAAGTCAAGGTTTATAATTAATATTTTCAATAATTTTCCATGAGGTTATAATGTTGAAATCTCAATTAATCAATCGCCGCGCCGATTTAAGAGATTGTAGTATTTTCTACCAACGAAGTGAGTTTAATTCTAATCTAGTTCCCATTTTATTCTTACACGGTTGGGGAATTTCTACCGAACCTTATCAAGAAGTTTTAGAACTCATTGCACGGCAACATACTATAATTGCTCCCGATTTACCTAGCTTTGCTCGATCGCCCTACCCTCATTTGATTCCAGATTACGATACCTATGCCAAATTGATAGTTGAGTTGATCGAAGCTCTAAATTTGGAACAAGTGCATATCATAGGACATTCTATAGGTGGAGGAATTGCTATTACTTTAGATACTCTAGTCCCAAATAAAGTAAAAAGTATAGTTCTGCTAAATAGTACGGGAATTCCTTCTGTATCTCTTCCAGAGATTGTGGTACGGAGGGCAATTGAAATGACAGCCCAAATTTCTATCCCTAAGCTGAAGTTGCAATTTGTCGATATTCCTCAAGTTTTTACTCACAACCTGTTATTTAATACTGGGAATGTCATTCAAGCCTTATTAATTTCGTTATACAAAGATTTAAGACATTTATTGCCAAAAGTTCAAGCTCCCTGTTTGCTACTGTGGTCAGAAAAAGATTTAACTACGCCATTATCTGCAGCGCAAGAAATGGAGAAATTACTTCCAAATGCTAGAACGATCGCGGTAGAAGAAGGTTGTCACGAATGGGGACTGTGGCATCCTGAAAAGCTTGCCTCAATTACGCTTGATTTTATCAGAGAAATAGAGCTGAGTTGATATAATCGCTACTCTGAAAACTCAAGATAGTAAGGCGATCGTTACCCACCTTAATGAATTGAAGCGATCGCAGCTAGGTAAGATAAATAAGATAGAAGTTTCTCTTACCCGTTTCCCTCATCAACTTGCTAGCTACAGCCGCTTTAAAACCTGCTTTTACCCTATAGCGTGTCATCAATTAGGTAAGCTGGAAACAGAACTACTTGAGATCAAC
>ERZ1066118.785-NODE-785-length-25331-cov-21.003719_pt1 | contig 25331 bp, 21 predicted proteins | sample MGYA00382765_ERZ1066118 | MGnify/ENA primary metagenome ERZ1066118 (study PRJEB33369, sample SAMEA5778348) | biofilm metagenome | biome: Industrial cooling water; feature: Water cooling tower basin; material: Biofilm | place: United Arab Emirates | collected...
CCGCGGGGCGCCCGGTGGGCGCGGGGTGACCGGCCGGGCGGGCGCCGCCGGGGCGCGGCTGGCCGTCGACGGGCTGCGCGCCACGTACGGCGGGCGCGTGGCGGTCGACGGCGTCACGCTCGCCTTCGCCGACCGGCGCGTGACGGCCGTCATCGGGCCGAGCGGGTGCGGCAAGAGTACGCTCCTGCGCTGCCTCAACCGACTGCACGAGACGGTGCCGGGCGCGCGTGCCGAGGGGCGCGTGACGCTCGACGGCGAGGACGCCGCCACGCTCGACCCGGCGCGGCTCCGGCGGCGCGTGGGGATGGTGTTCCAGCGCCCCACGCCCTTCCCCGCCCGCTCGGTGCGCGACAACGTGGCCGCCGCGCTCGCGCCCCTCGGGGCCGCGGGCCCGCGCGGCGCGGCGCGCGACGCCGTGATCGAGGAGGCGCTCCGCCGCGCCGGCCTCTGGGCCGAGGTGCGCGACCGCCTCCGCGAGGACGCGACCCGGCTGTCGGGCGGGCAGCAGCAGCGGCTGTGCATCGCCCGCGCGCTCGCCCAACGCCCCGACGTTCTCCTCCTCGACGAGCCCACCGCCGCGCTCGACCCGATCTCGGCGCAGAAGGTGGAGGAGCTGGTGTACGCCCTCCGCGCCGAGATCACCGTCGTGGTGGTCACGCACAATCTGCAGCAGGCCGCCCGCGTCGCCGACGACACCGCCTTCCTGCTCGACGGGCGGCTGGTGGAGGCGGGGCCGTCGGACGCGCTGTTCACCGCCCCGCGCGACCCGCGCACCGAGGCGTTCGTGACCGGGCGGTTCGGGTGAGCGCGCCGGCCGTGCGCGCGCCCGCCGTGAAGGCGCCTAACGCCGCCGCCCCCGCCGCGACCGGCACGGTGGCCCTGCGCGCGCTCAGCGTGTGGTACGGGCCGCGCCAGGCGCTCGCCGACGTCTCGCTCGACGTGCCGGCGCGCGCCGTGACCGCGCTCGTCGGGCCGTCGGGGAGCGGCAAGAGCACGCTGCTCCGCGCGGTGAACCGGCTGGTGGAGCTCACGCCCGGCGCGCGCCAGGCCGGGCGCGTGCTGGTGGGCGGCGACGACGTGCGCGCGCCCGGCGTGGACGCGGCGGCGCTGCGGCAGCGCGTGGGCATGGTGTTCCCGCGCCCGGCCGTCTTCCGCGCGTCGGTCTACGACAACGTGGCCTACGGCGCGCGGCTGGCCGGCGCCCGTGCCGGCGACGAACTCGACGCCGTGGTCGAGCTGTCGCTGCGGCGCGCGGCGCTCTGGGACGAGGTCCGCGACCGCCTGCGCGCCCCGGCGGCCGCGCTCTCGGGCGGACAGCAGCAGCGGCTCTGCATCGCCCGCGCGCTCGCGCCGCAGCCCGAGGTGCTGCTGCTCGACGAGCCCACCGGGGCGCTGGACCCGGGCGCGGCGCAGCGCATCGAGGAGCTGCTCTACGCGCTCCGCCACGACGTCACCGTCCTGCTGGTCACGCATAACTTGCAGCAGGCGGCGCGCGCGGCCGAGCACACGGCCGTACTGTTCGACGGGCGCGTGGCCGAGTTCGGCGCCTCCGACCAGCTCTTCACCGCCCCGCGCGACCCGCGCACCGAGGCCTACATCACCGGGAGGTTCGGCTGACGCTGCCGCCGCTGTCCCCGCAGTCCGCCGCCCCGCCGGGCGGCGGGTTCCGCCACTTCCACGAGCAGCTCGCCGACCTCAAGACGCGGCTGCTCCACATGGGCGAGCGCGCCGAGGCGCTGGTGGAGCTGGCCGCCGACGCGCTGCTCGCGCGCGACGCCGACGCCGCGGCCGCCGTCATCGCCGGCGACCGCGAGCTGGACGCGCTGGAGCTGGAGGTGGAGGGGACGGCCGTGCAGCTCCTCGCCCTGCAGCAGCCGATGGCGCGCGACCTGCGCTTCCTCGTCGGCGCCATCAAGGTGTCGAGCGACCTGGAGCGGGTGGGCGACCACGCGGTGAACATCGCGCAGAGCACGCGGCGGCTGGCCGAGCTGGCCGCGGGCGCGGGCGCCGCGGTGCCGCGTCCGGCGCCCGAGCTGGAGGACATGGCGCGCCGCGCCCGCCGGATGCTCGCCGACGCGCTCGACGCCTTCACCCGCGGCGACGGCGCGTTAGGCCGCCGCGTGTGCGCCGCCGACGACGCGGTGGACGCGCTCTACGACTCGATGTTCCGCATCCTGCTCACCCACATGATGGCCGACGCCCGCACCATCACGCCCGCGCTCGAGCTGCTGCTCGTGAGCCGCAACCTGGAGCGCGTGGCCGACCTTGCCACCAACATCGGCGAGGACGCGGTCTACGTGGCCGAGGCCAAGCAGATCCGCCACGGGGCGGAGCGGGCCGCCGAGCGGGCGGCCGAGCGCGGAGGCGCGTCGTGAGCGACGACGCGACGCCCGGCCCGCACCCGGGGCGCGGCGAGGTCCTCCCCGACCGCACCTCGCACGACCTGGAAGAGGGCCCGACGGCGGCGTCGGCGCGGACGCTGCGCATCGCGGCCGTGGACATCGGGAGCAACTCGATCCGCATGATCGTCGCCGACGTCTCCCCGGCCGGCGAGATCCGGGTGGTGGACGAGATGAAGGCGATGCCGCGGCTGGGCGCGGGCGTGGACCGCACCGGCGAGCTGGCCGCCGACGGGATGGACGCCGCCGCCGCCGCGCTCGCCCGGATGGCCGAGCTGGCGCGGCAGATGAACGCCGACCGCGTGGAGGCCGTGGCCACGAGCGCCGTGCGCGACGCCCGCAACGGCGGCGCCTTCCTCGACCGCGTGGCCGCCGAGTGCGGGCTGCGCGTGCGGCTGCTGAGCGGCGAGGAGGAGGCGCGGCTGAGCTTCCGGAGCGCGCTCGCGCACTTCGAGCTGGGCGCCGGGCGCACGGTGGTGATGGACATCGGCGGCGGCTCCCTGGAGCTCGCGCTCGCGGCCGAGGGGCTGCTCGACCGGCTGGTGTCGCTGCCGTTCGGGGCCATCCGGGCGACGGAGCAGTTCCTGGCCGACGCGCGGCGCGGCGGCGCGCTCGAGATCACCGGCCGCGCCCTCCGCGAGCTGCGCCGCGCCGTGCGCTGGGCGGTGCGCGACGCGGTGCCGGCGCGCGAGTGGCGCGGGGCGCGCGTCATCGGGTCGGGGGGCACGTTCACCAACCTGGCCGGGATCGTCGGGGCCGGCGGCGGGAGCAAGGCGGGGAACAAGGCGCGCGCGGCCGCGGCCAAGGGCCCCGCGCCCAAGGGGACGCCGGCCCGCGGGACGGTGGGCGTGCGCTCGCGCCACGGCACGGTGGTGTCGCGCGCCGAGGTCGAGCACGTGCTCGACCGGCTGGCGGCGATGAGCCCGGCCGAGCGCGCGGCGGTGCCGGGGCTCAACCCGGCGCGGGCCGACATCATCGTGGCCGGCCTGGCCGTGGCCGCGGAGGTGCTGGCCGTGTTCGAGGCCCGCGAGCTGCACGTGAGCGGCTACGGCATCCGCGAGGGGATTCTGCTGGAGGCCGCGCGCGTGACGCCCGTCCCGGCCGACCCGGGCGAGGCGCGCGAGCGGAGCGTGCGCGCGTTCGCCGAGCGGTGCCACTACGAGGAGCCGCACGCGCGGCAGGTGCGCAAGCTCGCGCTCCAGCTCTACGACCAGCTCGCCGGGCGGCTCGGCGGCCAGCCGGGCGACCGCGAGGTGCTGGCCGACGCCGCCCTCCTGCACGACGTCGGCTACCACATCAACTACGAGAAGCACCACAAGCACTCGTACCACCTGATCGTCCACGCCGACCTGTTGGGCATCACCCCGGCCGACCAGGAGGCGGTGGCGCAGGTGGCGCGCTACCACCGCGGCCGCCTGCCGAGCCGCGCCCACGAGGCGTTCGCCGCGCTCGACCGCGCGGGGCGGCGGCGCGTGCGCCGGCTGGCCGCGCTCGTCCGCCTGGCCGACGGCCTCGACCGCGGGCACGCGGGCGCGGTGGAGTCCGTGCGCGTGACCTGGGACGGCGGGCGGTGCCGGCTGGACGTGACGCCGGCCGAGGGCGCCGGCGCGCTCCGGCTGGAGCGCTGGGGCGGCGAGCGGAAGGCGGACCTGCTCGCCAAGCTGCTCAAGGCCGAGGTCGAGGTGGCGGCGGACGACGAGGCGGAGCCGGCGGGCGGGTAGGCGGTTCGTCAGGCGGTTCGTTAGGCGGTTCGTTAGGCGCGCCGGCTGGCCGTTAGGCCGACCCGCCGACGAGCCCGGCCCGGACCACCCGGCGTTCCGCCACCACGGCCACGAACGCCCGGCCGGGCGTCCGGCCGGCCGCGGCCCGCGCGTGCAGCGTGCGGCGCAGCGTCACCAGCCCCTCGCACAGGTAGCGGTTGCACACGTCCGACCGCAGGGCGCGCGGCAGCCCGCAGCCGGCCGCGCCGTGGAAGACGCACGACCCCGCGACCGTCGCCGCGGGCACGAAGGCCAGGTACGCCGCGACCACGTCGCGCGCCCGGGCGCCCGGGTGCGCCGCGAGGTAGCCGTCGCGCAGCCGCTCGGCCGTCAGGTAGGCGTGGTCGGCGCCGGCCCGGCAGCAGCGGCCGCCGCACGCGGCGCACGCCCCGCCGGCCAGCGCGCCCTCCCCCGGCGCCTCCACCAGATCCGGGTCGGCGTCCGCCGCGTCGGGGGACGGTGTAACCGAGGACGGGGCGACCGAGGACGGGGCGACGGCGGGGGCCGCCGCGTCGGGCGCGAGCTGCCGCCGCAGGTGCGCGGCGCGCGCCCGCCGCCGCCGCCGGGGCACGGGGCGCAGCCCCGGCGCGTCGCGCGGCGCCACGTTGTGCGGGAAGATGCTGGCGTCCAGCCCGGGCACGATCACCACCGGCGCCGCGTCCCCCGCCGCGTCCCCCGCCCCGCCTAGCGCCACCGCGTGCGCCGCGTCGACCTCGGCCAGCAGGGCGGCCCGGCGCGCGACGCGCGCGCGGGCGGGGCGCGCCGTCAGGTGTTCCTCGCGGCAGACGGCACGCTCGCACGCGCCGATCGCCCGGGCCGCGGCGGTGAGTGGCCTTCCGCAGACCGCGCACCGCTGCCACGCCGGAAGGCTGCCGAGCCGCTCCGCGCACACGGCCCCACACACCGGCGCAGCGGTCGCGGCGCCGTGTGGGGGTCCCGGGGCCGGGCACGGGGCCGCGTAGGTGCGAAGTCGCACGCCGCACACCGCGCACGACGGCGCGGGAGCAGGGAGCACGGCGGGCGCGAGCGGGGCGGCAGACGGGGGCACGAGGACTCGGCGTGGCGCGGGGCGCCCAACATGGGGGCGGGGCGCCTGGGCCGCCAGCGGGTCCGGCCCGGGCCCTACCCGGCGCCGTCCCCCCGCGCCTGCCCCCACGGGTCGCGCTGCAGCAGCACGTGCGTCGCCCGCTCCTCCTCGCCCTCCGCCGGCCGGCGCTGCGCGTACGTGCCGTCGGGCCGCAGCTCCCACGCCTGCCGGTTGTCGGCCAGGCACACGGCGAGGAGGCTGCCTAACGGCCCGTGCAGCCCCGGGTCCTCGACCGGCGTCACCGCCTCCACCCGCCGGTCGAAGTTGCGCGGCATCCAGTCGGCCGAGCCGATGTAGTACTCCGGCCGCCCGTCGTTGGCGAAGTGCCAGAGCCGCGAGTGCTCCAGGAACCGCCCGACGATACTCAGCACCCGGATCCGCTCGCTCACCCCGGGCACGCCCGGCCGCAGGCAGCAGATCCCGCGCACGATCAGGTCGATCTCCACCCCCGCCTGCGACGCCCGGTAGAGCGCGTCGATGGTCTCGGGGTCCACGAGCGCGTTCATCTTGGCCACGAGGCGCGCCGGCCGCCCCGCCCGCGCGTGCGCCGCCTCGCGCTCGATCAGCTCCAGCAGCCGCGGGCGCATGCTCGCCGGGCTCACCAGCAGCTTGCGGTACAGCCGCTGCCGCGAGAAGCCGGTGAGCGCGTTGAACAGGTCGCTCAGGTCGGCGGCGATGCTCGGGTTGGCGGTGAACAGCCCGATGTCGGTGTAGAGCTTCGACGTCTTGGCGTTGTAGTTCCCGGTGCCGAGGTGCACGTAGCGCCGGATCACGCCGTCCGGGTCGCGCCGGACGACCAGCGCGGTCTTGCAGTGCGTCTTGAGCCCCGGCAGCCCGTAGGCCACGTGCACGCCGTAGCGCTCCAGCGTGCGCGCCCACGTGATGTTGTTCGCCTCGTCGAAGCGCGCCTGCAGCTCGACGAGCACGGCCACCTGCTTCCCCGCCTGCGCCGCGTCGGCCAGCGCGCTCACGATCTCCGTGTCGCCGCTCGTGCGGTAGAGCGTGACCTTGATGGCCAGCACGTGCGGGTCCTCGGCCGCCTCCTGCAGGAACCGCTCGACCGTGCCCGCGAACGAGTGGAACGGGTGGTGGACGAGCAGGTCGCGCTCGCGGATCACGTCGAACATCGTCCGCGGCGCGCCGGGCACCGGGGCCGCCGGCGCGCCGCGCGACGGGTCCGGCTCCTGCCGCACCAGCTCGCGCAGCAGCCCCGGCACCACCGTGACGAGCGGCGGGTCCTTGAGGTCCGGCCGGTCGAGCGCGAGCAGCGCCATCAGGTCGCCCAGCTCCAGCAGCCGGCCGCCCGCGTGCACCTCGTGCTCGCCTAACGCGCTCACGCTCTGCGTCTCGGCGTCGTTCAGCTCGTCCAGCAGCAGGGTGCGCAGCGCCTCGGGCATCCCGTCCTGCACCTCCAGCCGCACCACCTCACCGAAGCGGCGCCGGAACACCTGCTGCTCCACCGTGTCGAGCAGGTCCTCCACCTGGTCGATCTGGCCGAGGTTGAGGTCGGAGTAGCGCGTGATGCGGAAGGCGAACCAGCGCAGCACCTCCATGCCCGGGAAGAGCGCGCTGAGGTTGGCGCCGATCACCTCCTCCAGCGGCACGTACCGCCCGGGCTCCCCCGTCGGCACCCAGCGCGGCAGCGAGCGGGGCACCTTGACGCGCGCGAAGTGCTCGGCGCCGCTGTCGGGGTCCCGCAGCTCCACCGCGAGCGACAGCGACAGGTTGCTGATGTACGGGAACGGGTGCCCGGGGTCCACGGCGAGCGGCGTGAGCACCGGGAACACCTGCGCCTCGAACAGCTCGTCCACCCGCATCCACTCGGCCGGCGTCAGGTCGGCCATGCGCACGAAGGCCACCCCGTGCTCGGCGAGCGCCGGCAGCAGGTCCTCGTCCAGACACCGGTCGCGCCGGGCGAGCAGCGCGCGCACCCGCGCCCCGATGGCCGCGAGCTGCTCGGTCGGCGACATGCCGTCGGGCGGGTACTGCTTGGCGCCCTGCGCGACCTTTCGCCGCAGCCCCGCCACCCGGACCATGTAGAACTCGTCCAGGTTGGTGCTGAAGATCGAGAGGAACTTGACCCGCTCGAGGAGCGGCGTGCGCGGGTCCTCGGCCTCGTGCAGGACGCGGGCGTTGAACTCCAGCCAACTCAGCTCGCGGTTGATGAAGAGCGAGGCGGGCGTGGGCGCGGGAGGCGCGGCCTGCGGCGCAAGGACCGGTACCGTCATGCGCCCAATATGCCAAGGGACGCCCTGGACCGCGCACGCCTCGTCCGGTTACGTTCCCTCTATGATACATCATGTATCTTCAAAGATACCTTAATGGATCTTCGCGGGAGTGGCGAGGTCGAGCACGCACTGACGCTCGTGGGCGAGCTCCTCGCCGCCGAGGGTCACGCGTACGCGATCACGATCATCGGCGGTGCCGCCCTCGGCCTGCTCGGCGTGGTCGATCGCACGACGGCCGACGTGGACGTGCTCGCGTTCGCCACGCCAGCGGCGAACGGCCCCCCGGAGCCAACGACGCTTCGGGCGCCGCCCGAGCCGCTGCCCGCGCCGCTGGTCGGGGCGGCCGAGACCGTCGCCCGCGATGTCGGGCTAGACCGCCAGTGGCTGAACGCAGGGCCCGCGCTCCAGTGGCACGCTGGACTCCCGCCCGGCCTGGCACAGCGGGTCACGTGGCGCCAGTACGCCGCCCTGTGGGTCGGCGTGGTGTCGCGCTACGACCTCGTGTTCTTCAAGCTCTTCGCCGCGGCGGACTCGACGGGGCCGCGGAGCGTCCACTACCAGGACCTCCTGGCGCTGCGCCCGCCGCCGCGGAACTGTCCGCAGCGGCGGCCTGGGTCCGGACGCAAGACGCCTCGCCGGCGTTCGGCGCGGTGCTCGACGTGGCGCTGCGCCACGTCCGGGACGATCTCGGCCTCGCCTAACGGAGGGCCGCCGTGCTGAGCGATCGCGCCGCGGAGCTGCGGGACGCCGTGCTCGACGTCGCCTGGCGACAGTGGCGCGTGCTCGGCGCCTCGACGGCCGCCCACGCCGCACCGCGCCCCGGCGGCGCCGCCGCGGACACGCCGACCGGCACGGTCGTCGACCCCGAGGCACTCGTGCTGGTCTCGCTGGCCCTGCTCGACCACGAGCGGCGGCTGGCCGACGTGATCCGCGACTGGGCCGTCGGCAACTCCGACCTCCTCAGCGTGCAGCGCGTGAAGAACCTGTCCTCCGACTACGCGGGCGCCGGGGACGAATCGTTCGGGCCGCGGCTCGCATGGTTCGCCCGCGTGGCCTTCGCCGGCGCGAAAGACCTCCGATGGCGCTCGTTAGTCGCGGCACCGGGCGTGGACACGGGCGAAGCGGTCGTGCCGGGGTTGCGCGGTATCGGCGCCCGCGCAGCCGAGACCGCGGCGGCAAAGCCGCGCGCCGTACGCGCGCGTTTCGCGTCGGACGCGTCGCTCATGCTGCGGCTCCGCAAGGGCTTCGGCGTCGGCGTCAAAGCCGACCTGCTGGCGCTCCTCCTCAGCCGGGCGGAGCAGTGGGCCGCGGTCCGCGACGTGGCCGACGCAACGGGCTACACCGTCGCGGCGGTGCGCCGCGCGGCCGACGACCTCGCGGTCGCCCGGCTCGTGGAGTCGCGGCCGGGCCAACCCACGACGTACCGGGTCACGCTCGCCGGCTGGGCCGCGCTCCTCGATCTGAGTGCCCGCCCGCCCGGCTGGGGCAGCTGGCACGAGCGCTTCGCGTTCTCGGCCGCGTTCGTCCGGTGGACCGCGACCTTGGAAGCGCGGCCGCCGAGTGCCTACGCCCTCGGCGCGCACGGCCGAGCACTCCTCGAGAAGCACCGCCGCGCCTTCGAGCAAGATGGCATCGCGGTGTGGAGCGCCCACACCCCGGTCGACGACTGGGAACGGTTCGTGGCGGACGCCGTACACGCGCTCGCCCAGTGGATGCGGGCCGCCGGGTAGCGCAGCCCGGCGGTGCCCCACGGCGCTCAGCCCGGCGCCACCACCCGCAGCAGCCAGAAACTGGCGGCCGCCATGAACGCCGCCGCCGGGATCGTCAGCACCCACGCCCACACGATCCGCCCGGCCAGCCCCCACCGCACCGCGCTCAGCCGGTTCGTCGCCCCCACGCCCACGATCGAGCCGGTGATGGTGTGCGTGGTGCTCACCGGGATGCCGAAGTGCGACGCGAGCAGGATCACCGCGCCGCCCCCCGTCTCGGCGCAGAAGCCGCCCACCGGCCGCAGCCGCGTGATGCGCGACCCCATGGTGTGCACGATCCGCCAGCCGCCGAACAGCGTGCCGAGCGAGATGGCCAGGTACGCCATCACCTCGATCCAGAGCGGCACGCCCGACGTGTCGGCCACGTACAGGTGACGGAGCACGCCCGTCTCCTGCCGGAACGCCGCCTGCGCCACCGGCGAGGCCAGCAGCCCGACCACGATGCCCATCGTCTTCTGCGCGTCGTTGCTGCCGTGGGCCAGCGACAGGAGCGCGCTGCTCAGGAGCTGCCCGGGGCGGAAGACGCGGTCCACGCGCCGCGGCGTGGCGCGCCGGAAGGCGTTGTAAACGAACACCATGAGCAGGAACCCGCCCGTGGCGCCGAGCAGCGGCGAGAGCACGATGAACGACAGCGTCTGCCCCCACTTGCCGCCGCTCAGGATGATGCCGCCCACGCCGGCCTTGGCGACCGCCGCCCCCGCCAGCCCGCCGATGAGGGCGTGCGACGAGCTGGACGGGATGCCGTAGTACCAGGTGATGAGGTTCCAGATGATCGCGCCGAGGAGGGCGGCGAGCATCAGGTTGGGGTCGACGATCGCCGGGTCGACGTAGCCCGACGCCACCGCCTTGGCCACCGCGGTGTTGCCGGCGATGGCGGCGAAGTTGAAGACGGCGGCCCAGAGCACGGCCGCCGCGGGGCTCAGCACCCGGGTCCCGACGATGGTGGCGATCGAGTTCGCCGAGTCGTGGAACCCGTTGATGAAGTCGAAGGCGAACGCGACGAGCACGATCGCCAGGATGTACGCGACCACCGGAGGCGTCCCGTTAGGCGGTCAGGAGTTCTTGAGCGCGATGCTCTCGAGCGTGTTGCTCACGTCCTCGCACTCGTCCATCGCCTCCTCGAGCTTGTCGTACAGCTCCTTCCACTTGATGACCGTGAGCGGGTCGGGGGCGCGCCCGTCGGCGTCGTCGAACAGCTCGCCCACCGCCTGGCCGTACACCGCGTCGCCCTCCTCCTCCAGCCGCTTGATCTTCTGCCCGGTGGCGGCGACGAGCGGCGCCTTGCGGATGTCGCGCACCTGCTGCTCGATCATCGCCCCGGCGCGCACGAGCACGTCGGTGAGGGCGAGCGCGGCGGGGCGCGCCTCGGTGATGCGGAACATCGACGCCCGGCGCGCCGCGCCGTCGATCAGGTCCACCACGTTGTCCAGCCGGTTGGCCAGCAGGTGGATGTCCTCGCGGTCGAGCGGCGTCACGAAGCTCGTGTCGATGCGCTTGTTAACCTGCATCACGAGCTGGTCGGCCTCGTGCTCGACGTCCTTGATGGCCTGCTCGGTCTCGCGCATGCGCGCGGGGTGCCGGAACAGCTCGCGGAGGAGCTCGGCGCTGCGCGTGATGCGCTGGGCCAGCTCGGCGAACATGTCGAAGAACTGCTCGTCCCGGGGGATGAGGCGCACGGGGGCGATGGAGCGACAGGGTAAGGCGCCGGCCTCGGCCGTGGAGCCGCGCGGCGCGGCCAGAAGTTAACGGCGGCCCGCGGGGCCGTGACCCGGCCGTGGTGCGATCGTTACGCGCCGGATTACGCGGCCCCGAACGCCGCGCTCGCGTCCCCCGCGGCTGTACGCCGCGCCACGCGCTGCGGGCTGGCAAAGAGCTTCACGAGCACGACGCCAGCCACGAACCCGCCGATGTGCGCCCACACCGCCACCCCGCCGCTCACGTCCGGCCGCAGCGGGTTGAGCGACGCCAGCCCGGTCAGCGCCTGCCCCGCGAACCAGAACACCAGCACGAACCACGCGGGCACGCGGAAGAGGAAGATGGGCGGGAAGTACGTCCGCACCCGCACCCGCGGGTAGAGCAGCAGGTAGCCGCCGAGGACCCCGGATATGGCGCCCGACGCGCCCACCGTGGGCACCGGGCTTGAGGGCTCCACCACCACGTGCGCCGCCGCCGCGGCCAGCCCGCAGATCAGGTAGAACGCCAGGAACCGCCCGCGCCCCATCGAGTCCTCGACGTTGTTGCCGAACACCCACAGGTAGAGGCAGTTGCCTAACAGGTGCGCCCACCCGCCGTGGAGGAACATGCTCGTCAGCGGCGTCAGAACGTTGCGCGCCTCGTCGTCCACGTTGCACGCGAGCCCCGGCGCCATCGGCACGCTGAAGCCCACCGGGCGCGTGTGCAGCAGCTCCGCCGGCACCAGCCCCCAGTCGCACACGCTCGCGAGCTGGCGGAACATCGCCTGCGGCCCGCCGAGCCCGCCTGCGCCCTGGAAGAGGACGAACACGGCCACGAGCGTGGCGAGCAGGGCGTACGTGACGACCGGCGGGCGGAGCGTCGGGTTGTCGTCGCTGATGGGAAGCATGACGGGGGCGCAGGAAGGGCGCGCAGGAGGGGCGCGCCCGACGGGTGCAGAATGTGCGCCCGGGGCCGCCCCCGCCCCAACGCCGCCCCGGCTGTCACGGTGTCAGCCGTGGCACCCCGGCGGCCCCGGGCCGCTGCCGGGGCGGCAGTCCCGGCGGGTCCCCGGCTTGCCTTTCCCCCGGCCAGCAGTCCGCAACCCCAGCCCACTCCCACACATGGCAGACAAGGTCATCGGCATCGACCTCGGCACCACCAACTCGGTGGTCGCGGTCCTCGAAGGGGGCGACCCGGTCGTCATCCCCAACGCCGAGGGCGGCCGCACCACGCCGTCGGTCGTCGCCTTCACCAAGGACGGCGAGCGCCTCGTCGGGCAGATCGCCAAGCGGCAGGCCGTCACCAACCCCACCAACACCATCTTCTCGATCAAGCGCTTCATGGGGCGCAAGACGAACGAGGTGGGCGAGGAGGGCAAGCGCGTCCCCTACAAGGTCGCCGCGGGCGCCAACGACCTCGCGTCGGTCGAGATCCAGGGCAAACGCTACACGCCGCCCGAGATCTCGGCGATGATCCTCCAGAAGATGAAGCAGACCGCCGAGGACTACCTCGGCCACTCGGTGAGCAAGGCCGTCGTCACCGTGCCGGCCTACTTCAACGACTCGCAGCGCCAGGCCACCAAGGACGCCGGCAAGATCGCCGGGCTCGACGTGCTCCGCATCGTCAACGAGCCCACGGCCGCCGCGCTCGCCTACGGCCTCGACAAGAAGAAGGAGGAGACGATCGCCGTCTTCGACCTCGGCGGCGGTACGTACGACATCTCCATCCTCGAGCTCTCCGAGGGCGTCTTCGAGGTGAAGAGCACCAACGGCGACACGCACCTCGGCGGCGACGACTTCGACCAGCGCGTCATCGACTGGCTCGTGTCGGAGTTCAAGCGCGAGCAGGGGATCGACCTCTCCAAGGACGCCATGGCACTCCAGCGCCTCAAGGAGGCGGGCGAGAAGGCCAAGATGGAGCTGTCGAGCACGCAGAGCACCGACATCAACCTGCCGTTCATCACGGCCGACGCGTCGGGCCCCAAGCACCTGAACGTCACGCTCTCGCGCGCCAAGTTCGAGCAGCTCGTCGACGACCTCGTGCAGCGCACGCTGCCGCCGATGCAGAAGGCGCTCGCCGACGCCGGCCTGAGCCCCGACAAGATCGACGAGGTCATCCTGGTCGGCGGCTCGACGCGCATCCCCAAGATTCAGGAAGTCGTCAAGAAGTTCTTCGGCAAGGACCCCAACCGGGGCGTCAACCCGGACGAGGTCGTGGCCATCGGCGCCGCCATCCAGGGCGGCGTGCTCACGGGCGAGCAGAAGGACGTGCTGCTCCTCGACGTGACCCCGCTGTCGCTCGGCATCGAGACGCTCGGCGGCGTGATGACCCCGCTCATCCCGCGCAACACCACGATCCCGACCAAGAAGTCCGAGACCTTCAGCACCGCGGACGACAACCAGACCACGGTCGAGATCCACGTCCTGCAGGGCGAGCGCGAGCTGGCCACCTACAACCGCACGATCGGCAAGTTCCAGCTCACGGGCATCCCGCCCGCCCCGCGCGGCATGCCGCAGGTCGAGGTCACCTTCGACATCGACGCCAACGGCATCCTGCACGTGACGGCGCGCGACAAGGCCACGGGCAAGGAGCAGAAGGTCACCATCACCGCCTCGAGCGGCATGTCGGACGCCGACATCCAGCGGATGGTCAAGGACGCGGAGGCGAACGCCCAGGCCGACAAGACCCGCCGCGAGGAGATCGACACCCGCAACCGCCTCGACTCGCTCACCTACGAGGTCGAGAAGAACGTCAAGGAGTGGGGCGATAAGGTGCCGGCAGAGACCAAGTCCAAGGTCGACGCGGCGGTCGAGCGCGCGCGCACCGCGCTTCGCGGCGACGACGTGGCCGAGATCCGCAGCGCCCAGGAGGAGCTGACGCGCGTGTTCTCGGAGGCCGGGCAGACGTTCTACGCCAGCCAGGGCGCGCAGTCCGGAGGCCCGGACGGCGCCCCGACCGGCGAGCCGACCGCCGGCGCGACGGCCGGCAAGGCCGACGACGTGGTCGAGGCCGACTACGAGATCGTGGACGACAAGAAGTAAGGAGGTGTGCAGTAAGGCGAACGGGGCCGGCGGGCACACCGCCGGCCCCGTTCGTGTTGTCATCCTGAGCGCAGCGAAGGATCTTGCGTGCGGTACGCGGAGTCCCGCACCCTGGCGAGAAGATCCTTCGCTGCGCTCAGGATGACAGTCGCTTCGCTCACCGCCCGCCCGAGTCCCCCCGCCGCCCCATGCCCCGCTCCCGCCTCCCCTTCGGCCTCGCCGTGGCCGGCGCCTTCGCCACGGGCGTCGTCTTCGCCTCCGCGCTCGACTGGACCCGCGCGGCCGGCGCCCAGAGCGGCGTGCGCCTGGCCGGACCCGGCGGCGCGGGGGGCGACGTGCGCGCGGGCTTCGCGCGCATCGCCGAGCAGGTCACGCCGGCCGTGGTGAGCATCCAGACCGAGCGCGACCCCCGCGGCCGCGCCGCCGGGCTCCCGCCCGGCCACCCCGGCGCCCCGGGAGGCGGCGGCCGCGTGCCGCCGGGGTTCGAGGACTTCTTCCGCCAGTTCCAGCAGCAACAGCAGGAGCCCGTCCAGGCCGACGGCTCCGGCTTCCTCGTCTCGCGCGACGGCTACATCCTCACCAACAACCACGTCGTCGGCGACGCGGACCGCGTCACCGTCACGCTCACCGACCACCGGCAGTTCAAGGCGCAGGTCATCGGCGGCGACCCGACGACCGACGTGGCCGTCATCAAGATCGACGGGCAGAACCTCCCCGCCACCGTCATGGGCGAGGACACCACGGCCAAGGTCGGCGACTGGGTGGTGGCCGTCGGCAACCCGTTAGGCCTCGACTTCACCGTCACCGCCGGCATCGTCAGCGCCAAGGGGCGGAGCAACCGCGACCTCCCCGGGCTGCTCGGCGGCAACTACTCCATCAGCGACTTCCTCCAGACCGACGCCGCCATCAACCCCGGCAACTCGGGCGGCCCGCTCCTCAACGCCCGCGGCGAGGTGATCGGCATCAACTCCGCCATCGCCAGCCGCACCGGCTTCTACTCCGGCTACGGCTTCGCCATCCCGATCTCGCTCGCGCGCTCGGTGATGGACGACCTCGTCAAGCACGGCCGCATCCGCGCCCCGCAGCTCGGCGTCTCCATCGACGAGGTCACCCCCGAGGACGCCAAGGTGGCCGGCCTCGACCGCATCCAGGGCGTGTTCGTGCGCGGCTTCAACCCCACCGACGACAGCCCCGCCGAACGCGCCGGGCTGGAGCCGGGCGACGTGATCGTGAGCGCCGACGGCAAGCCGGTGGACCGCGTGAGCACGCTGCAGCGCGTGGTCCGCGCCCACGAGCCCGGCGAGACGGTGGCCGTCGAGGCGATGCGGTTCGGGCGCCGGCAGACGTTCCGCGTCCGCCTGGGCGAGCGCGCCGACGGCGCCGTCGCGGCCCGCCCCGCGCCCCGCCCGGCGCCCAACGCGATGCCCGCCGCCGGCCGCGTCGAGCGCCTCGGCATCACCGTCGCGCCCGTGACGCCCGCCTTTGCGCGCGAGCAGGCGCTGGAGGCCGGCGACGTGGGGGTGCGCGTCACCGACGTCTCCCGCACCGGACCGGCGCGCGCCGCGGTGCTCCTCCCCGGCACCGACGTGATCACCGACGTCCTCTACCCGACGCGCCGCAAGGTCAAGTCGCCGGCAGACTTGCAGCAGGCCATCGGGGCGCTGGGGCCGGGCGCGGTCGTCAGCCTCCGGGTGTTCAGCACCGCCGAGCCGATCGCGGCGCGCGTGGTGAACGTGCGGCTGGCGGAGCCGTGAGCGGAGCGCGGACGCGTTACTGCTTTCGGTACAGCGACTCGCCGCCCCGGCCCTGGCTGCGGCCCTCGTGGGTCCACGTACCGGTGGCCTCCACGAAATACCCGTCGGCGGTGAACACCGTCGAGTCGCCGAACGGCGCACGCGACGGACGCCCGTCCGCCGAGATCGGCACGTACGTCCCAACGACGTCGGGAATGGGGGCGGTCGGGCCGCCAACCCCATCGCCCATCGCCGGGGCGAAGTGCGCAGCCGCGGACGACACCCGCGCCAAGATCCGCGGGATGCGAGTCAGGCGAAGGTGATGCACCGAGCCCCCGTGAACGATCGAGGGCCTGACGACATGGTGCGGCATGTTCCCGTCAGCGCCGGTAAACCCAAGTGAAGTCGCGTCCCAACCTGACCAGCTCGCGGCCGCCGTCCCGCACTTCCATCGCAGTGACATACACTATTCCCCGCGCCGTGACCGCCGTGAGCTCGATTCGTGCCCCGCTCTGAATGAGCCGCCACGTGCCGGACGAGTGCAACGTTTGCGGACGCGTGCCGTCCACGAACTGGGTGCGCCCCTCGTACGTGTAGTTCCCCGCGTTGTCCAACACGTACACGTCAGCGGCGATCACCGTCGAGTCGCCGAACGGCGCCGGCAGGGGACGCCCGTCGGCTGAGACGAGCGCGTAGGTCCCGACGACGTCTGGGGTTGGGCTGGACGGGTCTCGGCCGCCGCATCCGCTGATTACGGAGGCGAGGGCGACGAAGGTGCGGACGCGGCGGCCGCAAACTCGGATGCGATCTCGCGGCGCCCTGACGCCCGAGGTGTAGCTGCGATCGAGCATCACCGGTTTCCCGCATGCCCGATGCCCTTGCGCCGCTCCAGTCCTAGGCGGCGCTGCGGACGGGACTTGGACGTCGGAGCCGCCGAGTCGTCGGGGTCGGCCTGGGCTGCGGACAGTCCAGACCCGCCGTCGCAGAGCACGGCCGACCCGCACGGGGGCTGCCCGGGGCCGAAGATCCGCCAGCTACCGCTGCCGATGTGCGGGCCGCCCTGCCAGCCGTACTGCCGGACCCGCGCATCGACGTACTGGTCCGTCTGGTCGACGTAGGGGCTGATGGAGCTCGCCGAGCCGGACGTGTACGCGTACCACTGCTCGTCGCAGTCCCAGGCGGCCGTGCCGGTCGAGCACCACCGGTATTCCCACTCGTAGTAGTAGGGCTTGGTGGCTGGTGGCGCGACCGCCGGCGCGGCCGTTACGGTGACGTTCTGGTTCGATCCGTACGTGCCGCCGGAGACGGCGAGCGGGCCGGCGAGCGCCGCGAGTGCCGTGTAGGCGGGGCGGCTCCGGACAGCGCCGGTGTGCGCGCCGATCGTGATGCCGTAGTCGTTGCCGACGGTGTCGCTGAACACCTCGGCGTGCGAGTGGAAGTAGAACGTCTTCGCCCACCGCGTCGACGCGGGCGACGCGAGCATGCCGGAGTAAACGGCGTGAATGTGCGACGCCTGGTACGCGTCGTCGATGTGGCCGTAGCTCACGCCCGTGCAGTAGCCAGAGTCCCGACGGTCAGCGTAGGACGGCATGTCCATACACCCGCCGAGTCCCGTCTCAGTCAGCCAGACCTCCCCCTGCCACGGGCCGAGCGCGCCCGACCCGGCCAGGCCGCGCACGTAGTTCACGATGTCGGTTGCCAAGCCGTAGCGATGGACGGCGACGACATCGACGTTGGCGTGCTGATCGACGAGCACCCGCCGCATGAACTCGTCGCCGCGGCTCGATCCGGCGCCCTCGACGGCCACGAGCTTCCGCGGGCCCTGGCCGTCTGGGTTGCTGCGAATCCACGGCGCGGCCCCCGCGACCAGCCAACTGTACGAGGAGACGATGTTGGCCAGCGACGTGTCGCCCGGCGCTCCCCCGTAGAAGTAGTTGGGACTGTCGGGCTCGTTCCAGATCGACCAGTGGCGGATCTGCGGGTAGCGACTCACCGCGGCACGGACGAACGACTGCCAGGTCGCGGCCAGGTCGGGCGAGAGGCGGTGCTTGTCCATCATGGGCGCGCCGTCGCGCGAGTCCATGTGCGTGCCCGGGTACGGCCCGCCGCCGATGTCGCCGTCGATGTTGTACATCGGCGGGTCGAACCGCCGCACCGCCCACGCCGGCGTGTACGCCAGGTTGCCCAGCACGTTCAACCCGCGGCAGAGCGCCCGGTTGACGTTCCGGTCCATCGGCCCCCAGTCGATCTGACTGGTGTCACTCTTGAAACTCTCGATCGCAATGAGCCGCCCCCAGTCGAAGTCCATGCGGACCCACCCCACGTTGGCTTCCCGCAGCGCCGTCGCGATCTGGCCGTAGGCCGCTTCCGGCGTGGAGTCGAACGGCGCGTACTGGTACAGCTTGTTGACGTTGATGCCGTACCGGTTCGCCGTCGGCTGCTGCGGGAACTGCTCCTCCGGGCACTGCCGCACGAATGGGGCGCTTGCGAACCGGGACCGGCCGACCTCAGCGCTCCTCACCGTCGGGGCCGCGGCAACCGGTGCCTCGCGGCATCCGACCCCCACCGCGGTGATGGCGAGTGCGAGAAGCCGCCCGACACCATCACGCCGGGCGGCGCGTCGGAGGCGCCGGGTCGCGTCGGCTAGCGTGGCGGGGGGGGGGGGCGGGACGACGGGTCTGCATACCGGACGCAGGGCTTGTGGACGCGGAGAAGCAACAGTGCTGCGGCGTCGCGCCAGGGTACCGCGCAGTCCGCCGCCTCGCAAGCCAGGTGTTTGCGCTGCGTCACCGCGGTCGCGATCAGAGCGCAACCGCGCTCGGGCGCTACTTTTCGGCAGCGCGGGTGCCTGATCCCAATCCGCGGACGCTCGGGTGGCGTAATTGGTAGCCGCGCCAGCCTTAGGAGCTGGTGCCGCAAGGCGTGCGGGTTCGAGTCCCGCCCCGGGCACGTGCGGGTCGCATGGTGGTGGGGATGGGTGGCGGGGCGGCACGACGCGCGCCCGGGCCGATCGTGGGGAGGGTACGGCTTGACGATTGACAGCGTCAACCGCGCCTGACACTTTCGGCCGGGAACCCGGCCCCCGGCTGTCGCCGTTGCGCCCCGGTCTGGTTTCCCGGTTCCCCGGAGCGTGATGACGGTTCCCCTGAGCGTGGCGATGGACGGGCCGCGGCGGCCCTCGCAGATCGGGGCGGCCGTGTTGGCGGGCGCCGACGCCCGCCGCTGCGCCGCCGTGGTCCGCGAGCACGCCCGGACGTTCTACATCGCGAGCTGGCTGCTCCCGGCCGAGAAGCGCCGCGCCGCCTACGCGCTCTACGCCTTCTGCCGCGTAGCCGACGACCTCGTCGACCGGGCGCAGGGGCGCTTCGGCCGCGCACCCTCGCCGGCAGAAGTGGCGCGCCAGCTCGGCGAGTACGAGCGGGCGCTCGACCTCACGCTCGCCGCCGCGCCGGGGACCGGCGCCCGCGCCCTCACCGCCGACCGGCTCCCGGCCGCCGCCGCCCCGCACGCCGCCGTCTTCCGCGAGCTGCGCGCGGTGCTCGACCGCTACGGCGTCCCCGAGCCCGTCCTCCGCGAGCTGCTCGACGGCGTCGCCCGCGACCTGCAGCCGGCGCGCTACGCCGCGTGGCCGGAGCTGGTGCAGTACTGCGAGGGCGTGGCCAGCTCGGTCGGGGAGATGTGCACCTACGTCTTCGGCGTGACCGCGGCCCCCGCGGCCGCGCCCGGCGCCCCCGCCGACCGCCAGGCCGAGCGCACCCCCGAGGCCCGCACCCGCGAGGCCCGCACCCGCGCCCTCCGCTACGCCCGCACCCTCGGCGTGGCCATGCAGCTCACCAACATCCTGCGCGACGTGGGCGAGGATGCCCGCCGCGGCCGCTGCTACCTCCCCGACGACGCCCTGGCCGCCTTCGACCTCACGCGCGAGGACATCCTCGGCAACCAGGCCCTCGGCGACGACGAGCGGTGGCGCCCGTTCATGGCCTACATGGTCGGCCGCGCCCGCGCCCTCTACGAGGCGGCCGCGCCGGGCATCGGCCTCCTCGCGCCCGACGCGCGCCGCTGCGCCAGCGCCTGCGCGACGGGCTACGCCGGCATCCTCGGCGCCATCGAGCGGTGCGGCTACGACACGGTCTCGCAGCGCGCCCACCTGAGCCCCGCCCGGCGCGCCGGCGTGCTCTGGCAGGCCTGGCGCTACCGCGCCCCCGTCCCGGGCGACGTGTGCGCCGGCGACGGCCCGCGGCTCCGCTGGGACGCGGCCCTGGGTCCGACGGCCGGCGCGCCCCTCCCCGCCCCGTCCACCGACCACGTCCGCCTGGCCTGACCGGGCGGCGCGGGTCTCTAGCTTCCAGCTCATGTCCGCGACCCTACCTGCCGACGCCCCGCTCGCCGAGGGGCTCGCGCCCCGGCTGCTGCGCGCCGCCGGCGTCTGCCTCGCGCTGCACGCCGCGCTGAGCATCTTTTCGGCCGTCGCCTTCGCCACCTTCCTGGCGCCGCCGCTCCCGGCCTGGCTCATGGAGCCCGCCAACCAGGAGGCGATGCGGCTCGGCTTCAAGTTCGGGCCGGCCACCACCGTCGTCCTCGGTGCCCTCGCCGGCGTCCTCCACGCGGCCGGCAAGCTCGGCGTGCGACGCGCGGCGCTGATCTTCGTGTTCGGCTTCGTGATCTCGCTCGGCTCGGAGCTGGCGGGGACGGGCACGGGCTACCCGTTCGGCCCCTACGGCTACTCCGACCTGCTGGGCTACAAGATCGGCGGGCTGGTGCCGTTCAACATCCCGACGAGCTGGTTCTTCATGCTCTACTGCTCGCTGGCGATGTGCGGCCGCTTTCTCCGCCCGGTCGACACGGGGCGCGCGAAGCTCTGGTGGGCCGTGGTCGCCGGGCTGGTGCTCACCGCGTGGGACGTGTCGATGGACCCCGCGATGGTGAAGACGGTGCACTGGATGTGGTACCTCAAGCCCGCGGCGCAGCAGACGGCGCTCGAGCGGATCTTCGTGAGCGACCTGTTCTACGGGATGCCGCTCAGCAACTGGCTCGGCTGGATCCTCACCGGGATCGTGGTCGCCCGCGTGATGTTGGTCTTCGTGCCGCCGTCGGCGTGGGCGCGCGAAGTGGCGCCGAGCAACTTCCCGCTCTGGCTCTACGCCGTGAACGGCGTCCTCCCCATCACCATCTGCGCGAAGAACGGGATGTGGTGGGCCGCGGGGCTCGGCTTCCTGGCGATGGCGCTGCCGCTCGCCCTGGCCGTGCGGGCCGGCTCGGCCCCGCGGGTGCGCGCCGCCCGCCCCGCCCCCCGCCTCGCCTTCGACACGCCGGGCGATTGAGCTCGCGCGTGGGGGCGGCGCGTGCGTGACCTCCTCGCCTCCCCCCGCCTCTTCGACGCGCTCGCCCTGCTCGTGGTGGGCGAGTGGGTGGCACTGGCGCTCCTTCGGCGTCGTACGGGTCGCGGTCCCTCGCTCGGGGCCGCGACCTCTTTTCTTGGGGCGGGGTTCTTCCTGTTCGTCGCGCTCCGCGGCGTGGCGGCCGGCAACCCGCCGGCCGCGGTGGGCGTTGCCTTGCTCGCGGCCCTCGGCTGCCACGCGTGGCACCTCCGCCAGCTCTGGGGGCGCCGCCCCTAACCGCCCTCCCGCCGCTTTCTTTCGCGCCATGCGCATCATCGTCATCGGGTCCGGCTTCGGCGGGCTCACCGCCGCCGTCCGCCTCCGCGCCCAGGGCCACGACGTCACCGTCGTCGAGCGGCGCGACAAGCCGGGCGGCCGGGCGTACGTCTACGAGCAGGACGGCTTCACCTTCGACGGCGGGCCGACGATCATCACCGCGCCCTGGCTCATCCGCGACACCTTCGCGCACGCCGGCCGCGACGCCGACGACTACGTCAAGCTCGTCCCCGTCGACCCGTACTACAACATCCGCTTCACCGACGGCTCGTGCTTCCGCTACGACGGGAACCGCGAGCACGTGATCGAGGAGATCCGCCGCTTCAACCCGGACGACGTCGCCGGCTACCTCCGGTTCGCCGAGGGCGGGGACGCGATCTTCAAGACCGGCTTCGAGCTGATCGACAAGCCGTTCCTGCACCTGAAGGACATGGCGCGCGTGCTCCCCGACCTCGTGCGGCTGCGCGCCGACAAGAGCGTGGTGCAGTACGTCAGCCAGTTCATCAAGGACGAGCGGCTGCGGCAGGTGTTCTCCTTCCACCCGCTCCTCGTCGGCGGCAACCCGCTCGACACGACGAGCATCTACACGCTCATCCACACGCTGGAGCAGCGCTGGGGCGTGTGGTTCGCCATGGGCGGCACGGGCGCGCTGGTGAAGGCGTACGCGCGCCTGTTCGAGGAGTTAGGCGGCGAGCTCCTGCTCAACAGCGACGTCGCCGAGATCGAGGTCGACGCCCAGAAGCGCCGCGCGACCGCGGTCCGCCTGACCAACGGCACGCGCCTCCGCGCCGACGCGGTGGTGAGCAACGCCGACGTGGCGTCGACGTACCTCAAGCACGTGAGCCCCGCCGTCCGCCGCCGCATGACGGACCGCAAGCTCAAGCGGATGCGCTATTCGATGTCGCTGTTCGTGATCTACTTCGGCACGAACCGCCGCTACGACGACGTGGCGCACCACGAGATCCTCATGGGCCCGCGCTACGAGGGGCTGCTGCACGACATCTTCCGCGGGAAGACGCTGGCCGAGGACTTCTCGCTCTACCTGCACCGCCCCACCGCCACCGACCCGTCGCTCGCCCCCGAGGGCTGCGACGCGTTCTACGTGCTGTCGCCGGTGCCGCACCTCGGCGGGTCGACGGACTGGGCGCGCGAGGCGCCGCGCTACCGCGACGCGATCATGGCGCACCTGGAGCGGCACTTCATGCCCGACCTCTCCAAGCACGTCGTCACCGAGCACCGCATCGACCCGCTGCACTTCGAGGGGACGCTCAACAGCTACCTCGGCAGCGCGTTCTCCGTGGAGCCGACGCTGATGCAGAGTGCGTGGATGCGCCCGCACAACCGGAGCGAGGACATCCCCAACCTCTACCTCGCGGGCGCGGGGACGCACCCGGGGGCCGGGCTGCCCGGCGTGATGAGCTCGGGCAAGATCGTCGCCGACCTGATCGGCAACGCGGAGGCGCCGATCATGCGCCCGGTGCCGGTGGAGCGGCGGAAGACGCCCCGGCCGGTGCTCACGCCCGTGGCGCCCACGCCGGCCTACTCGGCGGAGGGGCACCAGGGGGGGTGAGCGCGCGTCCGCCCAGTTCTTGATCGCTGCGCGTCGTCGATGGCGACGGCGCGTGTCGTCTTGGACCTCGGGATGGGACGTCCCGGCCGTCGTAGATGCGTCCGGACAGCGGAAGCATACGCCCGCCCCCGCTCAGAACGCGAACCCCACCACCAGCCGCCCGTCCGGGTACGCCTGCCGCAGCGGCGAGGTGGCCGCGTTCACGTCCTTGAGCACGCGGCGAAAGCCAAGTCCCGCGCCGAGCACAAGCCGCTGCTGGCGGCCGAGGAGCTGGTTGTAGCTCCCCATCAGGCCGAGGGTGAGCGCCAAGTCGTGCTCGCGCACGGTGGCCGGCTGCCCGCCCTCCCGCTCGGCGCGGTGGGCGCCTAACGACAGGCCGACCGCGAGCCCCTTGAGCGCCACCTCGCCCGGGTAGTACATGAGGCGCGCCGACACCCAGCGGTCGTCGCGGTCGAAGATGGACGAGTTGATGGTGGTGGTGCCGCCGAGCGCGGCCGTCACGCCGGTCGCCGCGAGGGCCACCTCGTACTCCCCCGAGAACACGCCGAACGGGATGCCGACGGGGTTGAGGCTCGCCGTCTGGAGCCAGGGGAGCTGCGTGGGCGCGGGGGCCGGGCGCGCGACCGGCGTCTGGGCGCGGGCCGGGCCCGCCGCGGCGGCGAGGGCGACCGTGAGGCCGAGGGCGGCGGTGGCGCCGGCGGCGGCGGCGATGGAGCGACGGGGCACGGGCGACGGGCGTGGCACGGGGCGCGGGTTGGGGACACGGGGGCGGCAAGCTACGCGGCTCGGACACCGGGGCCGGCCCGCGGGTTCGCGGCGCGCCGGCGGCGCGTGCGCGGGCTCGTGCGCGGGCTCGTGCGCGGGCTGCCGCCCGGGCTTGGCGCGGGGCTACCTTTCCGGGCTCTTGTTCCCCGCCTGACCGCGCCTAGCGCCGCACCACCGCATGGACATCACCATCACCCCGAAGGACGCCACCGGCGCCGAGCGGCACCTCGACGTGTCGATCCCGGCCGAGGCCGTGGCCGCCGCCGAAGACAAGACCGCCCAGCGCTACACCTCGCGCGCGCAGCTCCCCGGCTTCCGGCCGGGCAAGGCGCCGGCCGGCATGGTGCGCAAGCGCTTCGCCCAGGAGATCCGGCAGGAGGCCGTCCAGACGCTCGTCCAGGACGCCTACCAGCAGTTCATGGAGGGCGACGGGAAGCAGCTCGACCTCGTCGCGCAGCCGCACGTCCACGACCTCAAGCTCGAGGCCGGGCAGCCGCTGACCTTCACCTTCCACTTCGAAGTCCGCCCGGACGTGAAGCTGGAGAAGGTCGAGGGCTTCACCGTGACGCGCCGCGCCGCCACCGTCACCGACGAGCAGGTGACGCAGCAGCTCGAGCAGCTCCGCGAGCAGCGGGCCGCGTGGGCCCCGGTCGAGCTGCTGCCGCAGGACGGCGACCAGGTCACGCTCGACCTGAGCGTGCAGGAGGGCGACGAGGCGGGCCCCGACGGGCAGCCGGTGATGAGCGCGCCGCAGCAATTCCAGGTGGTGGTCGGGCAGAACCAGGCCATCCCGGCCGTCGAGGCGCTGATCCGCCGCGCCGGCCCGGGGGAGACGGTCGAGGAGGACGTGACCTGGCCCGACGACTTCCCGGTCGAGGAGGAGCGCGGGAAGAGCAAGCGCGTGCGCGTGCTGGTCAAGGAAGTCAAGCGCAAGGCGCTGCCGGCGCTCGACGACGACCTGGCGCGCGAGCTGGGGGACTTCGACTCGCTCGACGCGCTCACCACGGCGGTGCGCGGCGACCTCGGCCAGCAGCTCACGCGCGAGACCGACGCCGAGGCGCGCGCGGCGCTGCTCGACCAGATCATCGACGCCAACCCGTTCGACGTGCCGCCGAGCTGGGTGGCGAACCTCGTGCAGGGCTACGCGAAGGCGTACCAGATCCCCGAGCAGGACGGGCAGCGCTTCTTCCAGGAGTTCCGCCCGCTGGCCGAGCGCCAGGTGCGGCGCGACCTCGTGGTGGACGCCATCGCCAAGCGCGAGAACCTGACGGCCACGTCGGCCGACGTGGACGCCGAGATCGAGGAGCTGGCCCGGGCGCGCGGCACCGACGCCGGGCAGGTCTACGCGCAGCTCGAGAAGGCCAAGCGGCTCGGCGAGATCGAGCACGGCGTGACCGAGCGCAAGGTGTTCGAGTGGCTGATGGCGCGGAACACGGTGACGGAGGGCGAGGCGGAGGGGACGCCGGCCGCCGCGCCGGAGCCCGCGACCGAGGGACCTGCGGCGCCGGCCGCGGAGTAACAGGCGCATGGCCACCATCTACACGCCCTACATCATCGAGCGCAGCAGCCGCGGCGAGCGGACGTACGACATCTTCTCGCGGCTGCTGATGGACCGGATCATCTTCCTCGGCACGCCGATCAACGACGACGT
>ERZ1066118.786-NODE-786-length-25263-cov-11.400627_pt1 | contig 25263 bp, 26 predicted proteins | sample MGYA00382765_ERZ1066118 | MGnify/ENA primary metagenome ERZ1066118 (study PRJEB33369, sample SAMEA5778348) | biofilm metagenome | biome: Industrial cooling water; feature: Water cooling tower basin; material: Biofilm | place: United Arab Emirates | collected...
CTCGATGCCCGGCTTCACGTTGTTGAGCGCGTCGTGGAACACGCCCAGCGGATCCTTCTTGGCGCGGGTCTCGACCGTTTCGAGCGCGCCGTAGACGATCGACTCCGCAACCGACTTCTTGCCGTCGAGCATGACGGAGTTCATGAATTTGCTGAGGACCTCATCCCCGAACTTGGGGTCAGGCAGGATTTCCCGCTTCTCGGGACGACGACGACGAGCCATGGCTCAATTCCTTCTGCAATCAGCTGGGCCGCTGGTGGCCCTGAGTCACGAGCGTCACGCTTGGGGCCGGGTGGATCCCGGACAAGATCGTTCGTGACGATCTTTCCGGGATGACCATGCCCCCGGCATGGTCACTTGGGCCGCTTCGCGCCGTACTTCGACCGGCTCTGCTTGCGGTTCTTCACGCCCTGCGTGTCGAGCACGCCGCGCAGCACGTGGTAGCGCACGCCCGGCAGGTCACGCACGCGGCCGCCGCGGATCAGCACCACCGAGTGCTCCTGGAGGTTGTGGCCCTCGCCAGGGATGTAGGAGATGACCTCGCGGCTGTTGGTGAGCCGCACCTTAGCCACCTTGCGCAGCGCCGAGTTCGGCTTCTTGGGGGTCGTCGTGTAAACGCGGGTGCAGACGCCGCGCTTTTGCGGGTTCTGCTCCATCGCAGGGACCTTGGACTTGGCCTTCTGCGGTTCGCGGCCCTTGCGGACCAGCTGGTTGATCGTCGGCATGAAGCCTTCACCTCGTAAAGGGTTACTTTGCTGGAGCCATAACAGCACCGGGAATACGAAAAGGGCCGCAAGGGCCCCCAACACGCATCCAGCAATGTTCAAGCTTTGCCCGCGTTGCGGCGAGCGGAGCGGCCCATACGCGCAGGGCCTTGCAGGGTCAACCCGGTTGCCGCTAAGGGACCCCGGCGCGAAGGGGTGTAGCTCAGCTGGTTAGAGCGTCGGTCTCCAAAACCGAAGGCCCTCGGTTCGAATCCGAGCTCCCCTGCGCCTCTTTACCTCCTCTCCTCAGTCGCTAAGCGCCGGGCCCTGGGGAGGACGAATGCCGACTTTGCAATGGTTGACGCGCGAGGCGGACCTCCAGGCCGCGGACGCCGTGCCTTATCGCCTGCTCCACGCCGACCCCGCTCTGTCGGGCGGCGACCCGGCGAGCGGCAACATGCTGATTCAGGGCGACAACCTCGATGCCCTTAAGGCGCTGCTGCCCTATCACCGCGGCGCGGTGAAGTGCATCTACATCGACCCGCCTTACAATACGCGGTCGGCATTCGAGCACTACGATGACAATCTGGAGCACAGCCGGTGGCTGGCGATGATCTATCCGCGCCTGGTGCTGCTGCGCGAGCTGCTGGCGGAGGACGGCAGCATCTGGGTGTCGATCGACGACAACGAGGGGCACTACCTCAAGATCGTGATGGATGAGGTATTTGGAAGACGGAACTTCATCACCAACGTAATTTGGCACAAGATGTTCTCGGTGAAAAACTCGGCTCAGCATTTTTCGGAAGATCACGACTATATCACTGTCTTTGCAAAGAACGCCGAAGCCTGGCGTCCGAATGAGCTGCCGCGCTCTGAAAAACAGGACGCGATGTATAAGAATCTAGATAATGACGAACGCGGACCGTGGACCTCAGGCGATTTCTCTGCGCGCAACTTCTATGGCTCTGGCACCTATCCAGTGACCACGCCGTCTGGCCGCACGATCGCTGGACCGCCCCCAGGTATGTATTGGCGGTTCTCAGAAGCGAAGCTCGAGGAGCTTAAGGCCGACAACCGTATTTGGTGGGGCAAGGATGGCAGCGGCGTCCCCCGGCTCAAGCGCTTTCTTTCGGAGGTGAAGGGAGGGCGAGTGCCTCAGACGATCTGGCAGCACGCGGATGTGGGGCACACACAGGAAGCAAAGAAAGAAGTCGTGGCGCTGAACAGCGAGGACGTGTTCGGCACCCCTAAGCCCGAGCGCCTCATGCAACGCATCCTCCACATCGCCACCAACCCCGGCGAACTCGTGCTCGATTCCTTCCTCGGTTCCGGCACCACGGCCGCCGTCGCGCTTAAGATGAGGCGGCGGTGGATCGGGATCGAAATGGGCAAACATGCCGTCACCCATTGCAAGCCGCGATTGGACAAGGTGATCGCGGGCGAGCGCGGCGGGGTCAGCGAGGCGGTGGGGTGGACCGGCGGCGGCGGCTATCGCTTCTACCGGCTGGGCGCGGCGGTGTTCGACGCGGATGGGCGCATCGCGGACGGGATCGCCTATGCCACGCTGGCGGCGCATATCTGGTTTAGCGAGACCGGGACGCCGTGGAGCGGGCATGCTGTTGCTCAGAGCGCGCCAAGTTGCGCGGCCCCTCCACCACCGGCCCAAGAGGGCCGGCGGTCCCCCTCCCCCAGCGAGCTGGGGGAGGAAGAAGTCAGGTCCCCGGTGCTCGGCGTGCATGACGGGGTAGCCTATGCCCTGCTCTACAATGGCATCCTGGGCGATCGGTCGGTCAGCGGCGGCAACGTGCTGACGGCGGCGCTGCTCCAGCGGCTGCGGGCGGAGAGCGGCTGGAACGGGCCGATGACGGTCTATGGCGAATGGTCGAAGCTGGGCGCGGCGCGGCTGGCGGCGGCCCGGGTCACGTTCAAGCAGACGCCCTATGACGTGAGGGCGCGCTGATGGAACTCAAGGGCTATCAGAAGCGGGCGCTGGCGCAGCTCCGCTTCTTCCTGCAACGCTGCCGCGCCGGAGGCTTCGCGGACGCCTATGCCCGCACGCTGGCGCGGATCGGCGAGCCGGACAGCCCGGTCGCGGGCGATTGCGCGCCGGCCTATGCGCGCGGCGTCTACACGCCCGTCGAGGAGCTGGAGGACCGGACGCCCTATTGCTGCATCCGCCTGCCCACTGGCGGCGGCAAGACGCTGTTGGCCGCGCATGCGATCAAGGTCGTGGCGGACGAGTGGATGGAGCGGCCCCGGGCGCCCGTGCTGTGGCTGGTCCCGTCCAACGCCATCCTGGTCCAGACGCTGGACGCGCTACGCAAGCCGCGCCACCCGTACCGGGTCGCGCTGGAGGAGGCGTTCGGCGCGGTGGCGGTGTTCGACGTGGACGAGCGCCGCCAAATCCGGCGGCAGGACCTCCTTGCGAAGACAGTGGTGATCGTCGCCACGATGCAGACGTTCCGCATCACCAACACCGCCGATCGCAACGTGTACCGCACCGACGAGGCGTTCGAGGACCACTTCCGCGACGCATCACTCGCCGAAGGGCTGGAGGTGGAGGAGGACGGGCCGCGCAAGGGCGACATCAAGCTGAGCTTCGCCAACCTCCTCTACCGTCAGCGACCGCTGTTCATCCTGGACGAGGCGCATAACTTTATGACCGGCCTGGCCGGCACGGTGAAGGAGCGGCTGCGCCCGTCCGCCATCATCGAGTTCACCGCCACGCCCGCGCGCGGCAGCAACGTGATCTCCGCCGCGACCGCCGCCGAGCTGAAATCGGCGGACATGATCAAGATGCCGATCCACCTGACCCAGCACGGCAGCTGGCAGCAGGCGGTGAACGCGGCGGTGATGAACCGCGCGAAGCTGGAGCCGATCGGCGCGGCCGACCCGGGCCGCATTCGCCCGATCGCGCTGTATCAGGCGCAGCCGGCGACCGAGGGCGCGGAGGCGACGGTCGAGAAGCTGCGCGCGCATCTAATCGAGGTGGAGCGCGTGCCGGCGAACGCCATCGCGGTGGCGACGGGCGACCAGCGCGAGCTGGACGGCGTGGACCTGTTCGATCCCGCCTGCCCGATCGAGCATGTCATCACGGTGCAGGCGCTGAAGGAAGGATGGGACTGCTCGTTTGCCTATGTCTTCTGCTCGGTCGCCAGCATCCGGTCAGGCGGCGCGGTGGAGCAGCTGCTGGGCCGGGTGCTGCGGATGCCGTTCGCCCAGCGGCGCGCATCCGAGGAGCTGAACCGCGCCTATGCCCATGTGTCAGAGAGCAACTTCGCGGCGGCCGCGCAGGGCTTGACCGACCGGCTGACCGAGATGGGCTTCGACGAGCGCAGCGCGCGCGAGGCAGTGATCGCGCAGGATGCGTCCGAGCTGGACCTGCCGGGCGTAGACGCCGGACCGCTGCTGCGCCGGCCGCGCCCGCCGGTGCACCGCGCGCCCGCGCGGCCGGACCTGGGCGTGCTGTCGCCCGCCGCCCAGTCCGCGACGCGCATGGCCGCCGACCCGGCTGGCGGTGTCGTGGTCACGGTGGCGGCGGACGCCCCCGACGAAGTGCACCGCGAGGTCGCCCGCGCGATCGAGCCAATGGTGCCCGGCTCCATCGAGTCGGTGGAGCGGTATATCGCCCAGTCGCTGGTCGCACGATCGCCGGCCGAGCGCGGAGTGCGGCTGAGCGTGCCGCTGCTGCAGCTGAAGGTACAAGGCGAGCTCGATCTGGCGGAGCGCGAAAGCTTCATCGACCTGGCGGGTTGGGACCTGTTGGCCGACCCGCGCGATGCGGAGCTGCCGGGGTTTCATTTCACCGAAACGGGCGAGGGCTATGCGTTCGACGTCGAGGGGGACCGCATCACCTATCGCTCGGTGGCGGATCAGATCGAGCTGGAGCTGGACAGGGCCACCCAATGGGACGAGGCGGCGCTGGCGCGCTTCCTGGATCGGGGAACGCGCGTGATCCACACGAGCCAGCCGGTGTATTTGGAATGGTGCCGTCGAGTGGTGATGGACCTGACGCAGCGCCGCCGCGAGCCGTTGGCGACGCTGGTTCGCGGCAAATATGCGTTGCGGAAGGCCGTCCAAAAGTGGGTAGAGGAGCTTCGGCTCGATACCGCGCGCAGGGGCGTGCAGCAATTTTTGGACGGCATGGGCGAACCGTCGATGACGGACGCTGCGTCTTTCACCTTCGACCCGCACAACTACCGAGTGCCGGCCTTCTATGGAGGCCCCTTCCAGCCCGAGCGCCACTATTATGCCCGGGTCGGCAAGCTCGACAATGGCTGGGAGGTGGAGGTCGCGCGGCTGCTGGACCGATGGCCGGGGTTGGAGACCTGGGTCCGCAATGGCGTGACCCTGCCCGGCAACTATGCATTACCGACATGACGGGGACATTTCTTCCCGGACTTCGTGGCGAAGATGACGGACGGTCGGCTGCTGGTCGTGGAAGCAAAGGGCCGAGCGGACGAGTACGACCTGGAAAAGGACAACATCGGCCGCCGCGCCGCCGAGGCGAGCGGCGGCCGGCTGCGCTTCGTGACCGTGTGGCAGGAGGACAGGCAGGGACGAGACGCGCAGGCGCAAATCGCGGCGGTGTTAGGGAACGGGTAGGTTCGCCTGCCGCCTACCCGCCTGGGCGGGGCGGGCCCAACACCCTCCCCGCGTTCGCCGCCGTCTTCGCCGGGTCCGCCTTGGACCAGCCGGTGACCTGCCCCAGGTCGGGCAGGACGATGGGCGGGGCGGCCTGCTGCGCTTCCTCCTCCTCGCGCACCGCCGCCCGGAGCGCGCGGGCGGCGATCTCGATCTCGGTCTCGTCGGCGAGGCGGGCGCGGTAGAGGCGGGACAGGCGGGCGGACGCGAGCGGCCTCGCCTGCCCCGTGGTCACGAAGCGGTTGAGGTCGGCGGCGCGCCACATCACGCGTTTGCGGTGCATGGCCATGAGCTGGATCGCCTGCGTGCAGGTCATGGGCGGGAGCGCGGGCGGCTCGTTGTCGCGCCACTCCGCGTCGTCGCCCGACGCGGGCGACCAGCTTTCGAGGAGCGCCGCCTCCAGCCGCTGATAGCCCTGCTCCAGCGCCGCCTGCATCTCGCGCGCGAAGGCGGGGTTGGCGCGGCGGCGCTTGTTGAACGCGGCGGCCGATGCGCCGGCGGCGGCGGCGGCGAGCTTCACGTTGGCGGTGGCGGAGAGCGCGAGGAGGAAGCGCTGCTCGTCGGCGCGGGTGACGGCGTCCGCGCGGGCGAGGCGGACCTGGAGGCGGCCGGACTTTAGCACGCTGACGGTGATCTCGCCCTCGGCGGCGCGGCGGGCCTGGCGCTTGCCGGTCGCGGGCCGCGCGCCGCCCTTGCCATTGAGCCGCGCGTCGGCGGCGGCCAGCGCCGCGTCCCAGCGGGTGGCGAACTCCGGGTGGCGCTTTCGGCGGCAATGGAGGGTCGCGTCGCTGACCCCGATCGCGGCGGCGGCCTGGCGCGCGTTGCCGGTGCGGGCGAGGTGCTTCAGGAACGCCGCGTGCTGGCGGCGTTGCGCGAGAGTGAGGGGGGCGGGCGTGCGGGGTTGGTGGGCCATGGCGAGCTTGCCGCATGGACGGTCCTACATTGCAAGCTCTTCCGTCATGCCGGCCTCGTGCAGGCATCCACGGTGGTCCCAGGCCGGACGGCTTCGGGGTGTGCGGCACTGTGGATGCCGGGACAGGCCCGGCATGACGGGGAAGGTACTGGAGGGCCGTCACGCGAGTGAGTCGCGTTAGCCTGCCCCCGCGCAGGCGGGGGTCGGACGAAACGGCTCCGCCCACCGGCCGGCCTTGTCCGTCTCGCTTCCAGCTTCGCTGGCGCGTGCGGTCGTCAGCGCGGGCCTTGCGCAGGCGCAAGCCCCGCGCTAACTACTGCGGCATCCCTACATCGACGGGCCTTTCGAGCCGCGCACGGCCCGACGGGGCTTGTCCGGAAGAGAGCGCGTATGGCCAAGACCAGCCCCCTCGAATTCATCGCCCAGGTGCGCGCGGAGACGCGCAAGGTCGTGTGGCCGTCCTGGAAGGAGACGTGGCTGACGGCGCTGATGGTGGCGATCATGACGACGCTGCTCGCCCTGTTCTTCCTGGGGATCGACACCGTGTTCGACCAGATCGTCGCCGGGCTGCTCCGGCTGGCCGACTAAGTTCAGTTCAAAGGGGTTCACGCCAATGGCGCGCTGGTACATCATTCACGCCTATTCGGGCTTCGAGGGCAAGGTCCGCGACGCCATCATGGCGGAGGCGACGCGCCTCGGGCTCGACAGCCTCGTCGAGCAGATCGAGGTGCCGACCGAGACGGTGACGGAAGCGCGCCGCGGCAAGAAGGTGGCGGTCGAGCGCAAGTTCATGCCGGGCTATGTGCTCGCCAAGCTCGACATGACCGACCAAGTCTATCACCTCGTCAAGAACACGCCCAAGGTGACGGGCTTCCTGGGGCCGGGCGGCAAGCCGCAGGCGATCAGCGACGCCGAAGCGGGCCGGATGCTCCACACCAAGGAGGAGGCCGCCGCCCACGCGCCCAAGCAGAAGATCCGGGTCGATTACGAGATCGGCGACGCGGTCAAGGTGCTGGAAGGTCCGTTCGCGAGCTTCAACGGCGTGGTCGAGGAGCTGGACTTCGACAAGTCCAAGGTGAAGGTCTCCGTCTCGATCTTCGGCCGCGCCACGCCGGTCGAGCTCGACTTCGAGCAGGTCGAGCGTAGCAAGTGATTAGCGCACGCTAATCACCCGGCGTGGCCTGCCCGGCCGACGGCGCGCACGGGACGTTCGACGTCACGAATTCACTTCGTGACCGCTGCCGGTCCCCCATCTACGCCGAGGGGCGGATCAGCCCCACCGCGTGGAGCGTCGCCGCCTGGGCGAGCATGACCGCGAGCCACCAGGCCGCGTCGCCTAGGCTGCGGCCCCAGGGCTGACCGCGCAGGGCGAGGCCGATGGTCAGCGCAGGGAGCACGAAGCCGACCCAGATGATGAAGGCGCTGCCGAGCGCGATCGTCCATTCGCCGGCCGAAACGGGCGCCAGGATCAGCGCGCCCGCCAGGATCGCGCCGAGCCAGAACAGCGCAACGGTCGCGGCCGCCAGCCGGGGGGTCGTCCAGCGCCCCCGCCCCGCCAGGACGAGCACCGCCATGCCGGCCAGCGTCGCGGCGGCGATGGGGCGGAGGTTGGTGAGGATATAGTCCATCGCGTCAAACTGGCGCGCTCCGGACGGGTCGGCAAGACGGGCCGAAACAGGCTTGCACTTGCAAATCATTCGCACTAGCACGGTTGGGCTTTGACCCTCACTCTCGCCTTGTTGTTCGCCGCCGCGCCCGACGCGGTCCCCCCCGCCCCGCCCGTCGAGCCGGACCCGCAGACGGTGCCCGACATCATCGTCACCGCCGACCGGCCCGACAGCTTCGGCGCGGACCTGGTGCAGGTCGGCACGTTCCGCGGCGAACGGCTGGTCGACGTGCCGCTCACCGTCAACGTGGTGCCGAGCGCCGTGTTGCGCGCGCAGGCGGCGCAGGGGCTGTACGACGCGCTACGCAACACCGCGGGCGTCAGCCGCGCGCAGCTGAACGGCGCGACCTACGACAATGTCGCGATCCGCGGCATCCTGGTCGACAACCGCACCAGCTACCGGCTGAACGGGATGCTGCCGGTCATCAATCTCGTCGACCTGCCGCTCGAGAACAAGGACCGGGTCGAGGTGCTGAAGGGCGTGGGCGCGCTCTATTACGGCTTCGCGCCGCCGTCGGGGATCGTCAACCTCGTCACCAAGCGCGCCGACCGCGACGTGACCGAGGCGGTGGTGCAGGTGAACGAATATGCGGGCGCGAACGCGACGCTCGACCTGGGGCGGCGGTTCGGGAAGGCCGGGCTGCGCTTCAACGGGGCGGCGGGGATCGTCGAGCCGGGGGTCGCGCGCTTCTCGGGCGAGCGGTTCGTGGCGGCGCTGGCGGGCGATCTCGCGGTCACCGACGCGCTCAGGGTCGCGGTGGATGTCGAGCATGTCCACAAGGACGTGACCGAGCCGGCGGCGCTGCAACTCCTCCCCGCGGCGCAGGGCCGGGTGCCGCGCCTGCCCGATCCGCGCACCAACTTCGGTGGCGAGAACCTGCGCTACGCGGCGAGCGCGACCAACTGGCTGGCGCGGGCGGACTATCGCTTCTCGCCCCAGGTCGTGCTGACGGCGGAATATGGCGAGGCGCGCACCCAGCGCGATCGCGACTTCTCGCAGCTGGAGGGCTATGGCGGCGCGACCGGCCAGGGGGTGCTGCGCATCTTCCCGACGCGCGACCAGCGCTACCGCAACCGCAACGCGCGCGCCGAGCTCGCCGCCGCCTTCGCGACCGGGCCGGTCACGCACAATCTGATCGCGGGCGTGACGAGCAACTGGCGCTTCCAGAACGGGCGCAACGGCCAGTCCTTCACGGTCGCGCAGAACTTCCTCGACCCGCGGGACGTGCAGCCCGTCGAGCCGACCGTGTTCACGGCGGCGCCGCTCAACATTCGCGACCTCGGCTATTACGTGACCGACCGGATGAGCCTGGGGCCGGTGGACCTGCTCGCCGGGTTGCGGCGCTCCGAATACCGCAACCGCGCCACCAACGCGGCCGGCGTCACCACGCGCTTCGCCTTGTCGGAGTGGACGCCGTCCGTCGGGCTGATCGTCAAGCCGAGCCGCGGCACGTCCGTCTACGCCACCTATATCGAGGGGCTGGAGGAAGGCGGCACGGCGCCGTCCAACGTGGTCAACGCGTTCGAGGTGCTGCCGCCCGCCGTCACGCGCCAGTATGAGGCGGGGGTGAAGGGCGAGGCGTTCCGGGGCGTGGTGTTCCAGCTCGCCGCGTTCCGGATCGAGCGGCGCTTCGCCTTCACCGACCTGACCGACAATGTCTTCAAGCTGGCGGGCGACACGCGCTACCAGGGCGTGGAGGCGTCGGTGACGGGCGAGATCACGCGCGAGCTCTCCGTCTACGCCTCCGGCCAATATCTCGACGCGGAGATCCGTCGCTCCAACCAGGCGGCGCTGATCGGCCGGACGCCCGAGAACACGCCGGAGTGGACCGGGAGCCTGTTCGCCGAATATCGCCCGACCGCGCGGCTGGGCCTGGGCGCGGGCGCGTTCCATGTCGGGCGGCGCGCGGTGGACGCGCCCAACAGCGCCTTCGTGCCGGGCTTCACCATCTACTCGGCGAGCGCGCGATACACGTTCGACGGGCCGACGCCGATCACGCTGCAGCTCAACGCCGACAACCTGCTGAACAAGCGCTACTGGTCGGCGGCGGGCAACAACCTGCTCGGCGTCGGCCTGCCGCGCCAGGTCCGGCTGACGGCCCGGGTCGGGCTATGAGGCTGCGCCGCCTGCTGGTCCGGCTGCACCTCTGGCTCGGGCTGACGCTCGGGCTGGTCTGGGCGCTGCAGGGACTGACGGGGGCGGCGCTGGTGTTCCACCGCGAACTCGACCGCTGGGGCGTGAACGCGGCCGCCGGGCCGATGGCGCCGGTGGGCAAGCTGATCGCGGCGGCGGAGGCGCAGGCGGGTGCGCCCGTCCGGATGCTGAGCGTGGCAGACGCGCAGGGCGGCATCCTGCTCGCCAGCTATGAGAATGCGGACGGCCGCGAGCGGACGATCCGGCTCGACGGAGCGAGCGCGCGCGTGCTCGACGACCGCGCCGCCGACGCGGGATGGCGATGGGTTTATGCGCTCCACGAGGAGCTGCTGCTCCACGACCGCGGCGCGACCTTGATCGGCGTGTCGGGGCTGTGGCTGGCAGCGATGGCGGCGACCGGCCTGTGGATCGGGTGGCCGAAGCGCAAGGCGTGGCGCGCGGCGCTCGACCCGCGCTGCTGGCGGACGGGACGCGCGCGACGCTATGGCTGGCATCGGTTGCCGGGCCTGATCGCGGCGGCGGCGCTGGTCGTGATCCCGCTCGCGGGCGCGGCGATGGCGCTCCGCCCCGCGCTCTGGTCCGTGCTGGAGCGTACGACGAGCTTCCGGAGGCCCTATGCGGCGAAAGGCCCCCTGCCCGCGCGCATCGTGGCGCCGGACCTGGCCTTGGCGGCGGCGCGGCGCGCCTTTCCCGACGGCGGCTTCGTCAGGCTGGTGGCGCCCAGGCCCGGCGTGCCCGCCTATGTCGTGCGGGTTCTGCGGCCGGGCGAGATCCGCGCCTGGTCGGGCACGAGCAGCGTGACGGTGGACGCCGGGACGGGCCGCGTGCTGGCGCGCTACGACGCGCTCGCCGCGCCCTGGCCCAACCGGCTGTTCGACGCGGCGTTCTCCATCCACAATGGCGAGGCCGGGGGGCTGGCCGGTCGCGTGCTGGTGATGCTCGCCGGCCTGTCGCTGCCGACGCTGTATGTGACGGGGCTGCTGAGCTGGGCGCGACGGAGGCGGGCGGCGGCGCGGCCGGTCCCGGTGCTGGCGATGGACTATGCCTCTGCAATCCGCACGCCCTGACCCTCGCCGGTTCCAGGGCGGTCTTGCGAAGTCACGCCCTGGAGCGAGGCGGAACACGAGCGACCCTTCGACAGGCTCAGGGCGAACGGAACAAGGTGTCCGTCCGCGCCTTCAGTCCCGCCGTCCCGATCCCCACCATCCCGCGCATTGATTGAGGCATCTAGCGATGCTACTTTCCGTGCCTGCACGGGAGCCGCGATGCGTACGACCATCGTTCTAGACGACGCCATGCTCGCCAAGGCGCGGGATTATACCGGCATCGCCGAGAAATCCGCCCTGGTCGCCGAAGCTCTTCGCGCGCTCGTCGAGCGAGAGGCCGCGCGGCGATTGGCGCGGCTGGGCGGGACGGAACCGGATTTCGTCGCGCCGCCGCGACGCCGCGGGTGATCCTGGCTGATACCTCCATCTGGGCGGATCATCTCGGTCGAGGCGACGTGGCGCTGGCCGCCCTGCTCGAAGCGCGACAGGTGCTGATGCACCCGTTCGTGCTAGGGGAGATCGCGCTGGGCAATCTGCGCCGGCGAACGCAGACGCTGACCGACTTGGGCGACTTGCCGCAAGCCCCTGTCGCGAACCACGGCGAGCTGCTGCGCTTTGTCGAACGCCATACGCTGTCTGGTAGCGGCATCGGCTATGTCGACGCGCACCTGCTCGCATCGACGCTGCTGGAGCCCAGCACACGCCTGTGGACCCGCGATAAGCGGCTGCGCGCGGCGGCGGAGCGGCTCGCAGTCGCGCATCTACGCCGTTAGTCGTTGCGCGCAGCCACAGCGAGGCCGCCGGCGCTGATCGTCTGAGGACCATTGTTCGCGATCCGGCGTGTCGAGTGGGTCGGCATCGGCTCTTTTACCCCAACAACTTGCCCCGCGCGCCCGCTTCGGCTATGCGCCGGCGCTTCCAAGCACATCGCTGGAAACTTGATCGCGGGAGCCCTGGACCGGCGTCCGGGGCGTTTGCACCGCTAAGAGGACATAATGGCGAAGAAGATCACAGGCTATATCAAGCTGCAGGTGCCGGCCGGCGCCGCGAACCCGTCGCCGCCGATCGGCCCGGCGCTGGGCCAGCGCGGCGTCAACATCATGGAGTTCTGCAAGGCGTTCAACGCCCAGACCGGCGATCAGGAAAAGGGCACGCCGCTGCCCACCGTGATCACCGTCTATGCGGACCGCTCCTTCTCGTTCGAGACCAAGACGCCGCCGGCGACCTACCTCCTCAAGAAGGCGGCGAACCTGAAGTCGGGCTCCAAGGAGCCGGGCAAGGTGTCGGCGGGGACCATCAAGCGCTCGGCGCTGGCGGACATCGCGACCGCCAAGATGAAGGACCTGAACGCCAACGACCTGGAGGCGGCGACGAAGATCATCGAAGGCTCCGCGCGCGCGATGGGCCTGCAGGTTGTGGAGGGCTGACGACATGGCGAAGCTGAGCAAGAAGCAGAAGAGCTGGACCGTCTCCCCCGAGCAGCTGCACGGCGTCGACGAGGCGATTGCGCTGGCCAAGGCGAACGCGACCTCCAAGTTCGACGAGACGATCGAAGTGGCGCTGAACCTGGGCGTCGATCCGCGTCACGCGGACCAGATGGTCCGCGGCGTGGTGACGCTGCCCAAGGGCACCGGCAAGACCGTGCGCGTCGGCGTGTTCGCGCGCGGCGCCAAGGCGGACGAGGCCCGTGAAGCGGGCGCGGACGTGGTCGGCGCCGAGGACCTGATGGAGCAGATCCAGGGCGGCAAGATCGATTTCGACCGCTGCATCGCGACCCCGGACATGATGGGCGTGGTCGGACGCCTCGGCAAGGTGCTGGGCCCCAAGGGCCTGATGCCGAACCCGAAGCTGGGCACCGTGACCATGAACGTGGCGCAGGCGGTCAAGGACGCCAAGGGCGGCCAGGTCGAGTATCGCGTCGAGAAGGCCGGCATCATCCATTCCGGCATCGGCAAGGCGAGCTTCGCCGCCGAAGACCTGCGCGCGAACTTTGACGCGTTGGTCGATGCGGTGGTCAAGGCCAAGCCGTCGGGCGCGAAGGGCAAGTACGTCAAGAAGATCGCGGTCTCCTCCACCATGGGCCCGGGCATCCGGGTCGACGTGGCGGAGGTCGCGGGGGCCTAACCGCCGCCGCGTTCGACCCAGCGCGCCAGCTCGGCCTTCGAATGGAGGCCGAGCTTGGCATAGATCGCGCTCAGATGGTTGCGCACGGTCATGCGGCTGATCCCCAGATCGGCCGCGACCGCAGCGGCGGTCATGCCGCGCGCAAAGCGTTCGGCAACCCGGCGCTCGGCCGGTGACAGCGGGTCGGTCATCCCGTCCGTCAACTTCACGACATGCCGATCGTCGCCGCGTAACAGGCGAAAGCCGTGGCCGTTGCTGCGGACCGCGGCGCTGCCGGGTCTCAGCAGCGACCGGAGGCGATCGGGCAGCAGCGGGCCCGCCCAACCCGGAAACGCCCTGCGCATGCCGAGCCCGAAGGCGGCGTCGGACGCGTGGATATAGCCCTGCCCGTCGACGACCGCATGACCCTGGTTCAACCCGTCGGCCAGCGCGTCGCCCCGGCGCGCCTGACGCGCGAACTCCCAGATCAGGCGCTGCCGCCATGCCGCGACGAGATGCGGCATCGCCAGCCGGAGCGTCTCTCGGGCGTCGTCCAAGAAGGGCCGGTCGCGATCGCTCCGAAAGAGGAAGATCAGCTCGCCGACCTGCGTTACCGGGTCGATCGTCGCGGCGCCCAGCGTGTGCTCGATCCTCCAACGGCTGCAGAAACCACTATAGATCGGCGACGCATAATGGCGTTCGACCGGTCCCAGGTCTTCGTGACGCAACGCCTGGCCGCGCGCGGAGGCCACCGCCTGTCGCAGCACGTCCTGGTCCTGCCAGCAGGCATAGTCGACGATCCCGTCGATCGGAAAATCGAGCGACGCCACGCCGAACATCATCCGCGGCGTTTCCGATCCCGAGCCCCAGATGGCGGCGTCGAACGGGACCAGTCGCCGCACCTGGGCCAGCAGCGCCTCCTTCGTCCGACCGACATTGGCTGCAAAGGCCTCGCCGTGCAGGTCGAGCAGGAAGTCGGCGATGGCCTGCGCGGTGATCATAGACGGTCGCGGCGGAGCTTATCGGATGCGCGACACGCGCCAAGGGGGATCGCGCGTCGTGCCATGGCGGGACGGGCGCTCGGACGCGCGAAAAATGAAGCATCTGCGCCATGGTCGGTCGAGATGAACGGCTGTTAACCTGCGCGCGACATCCAAGCAGGAGGCCAACCCATGCGTTCGTCCATGCTTCTTTGCGCCACGCTGGCCGTCGCCGCGCCGCCGGCCGGCGCCGCCGTCCTCACCTTCGACGGCAACATCTGCAACAACGGCGTCAGCTTAGTCGCGTGCGGCAACGGCCAGTTCATCGACCAAAGTTATGGCGATACCGCCGCCATCAACGTCGAGTGGCGCTCGGACGTGTTGTTGGGAGCGACGCAGGCCAACAGCGTGCGCTTCTGGACGAGCGGCTATGACGACCTCACCAACGTCGCCTACGGCCAGAACAACAACAATAACGCGACTTCGGTATTCTTCAGGCCGCTGCAGGGCGACAGCGTGACCTTGAACTCGTTCCGCCTCGGTGGGTTTACCAGTCAGTTGCTGACGACCCAGTACAGCATCCTCGACGGCCTCGGAAATCTGCTGTTCTCTTCCGGCCCGATACAGCTTGGGCTGAACGCAGGGCCGTCCGTCCTTTTCACCCCGAACATCACCAGCTCGAACGGCCTCGAGCTGCGCTGGGGCCCCGACTCGTTCAATGTCGGCATCGACAGCATCGATTACACTTTGTCGCGTCCGACCGGCGCGCCAGTGCCCGAGCCGGCAACCTGGGCGATGATGATCCTCGGTTTCGCGAGCATCGGTGCCGGGATGAGGCGGCGGCGCGTGCGGGCGGCCTTTGGATGAGCCGGTCACACTGATTGTCCGAGCAGCGCAGAGAAGGGGGCGGGCGCGGGCGGCAGGTCCGGGGCAAAGGCCTGTCGCCAGCCTGCGTTCCGTCGTCTCCTGCGCGGTACAGGCGAGGGTTCGGAGCGATCCCGGCGCCCTTTCGTTGCGCGCACCATGCACAAGATGTTGATCGTAGCCGCGCTTGCGGTCGTCGCCTCGCCTGCCGGCGCTTCGAAGAAGCCCTGCCGCGACCCTCAGGGCAAGATCATCCCCTGCCCCAAACCCAGTCCAGCGGCGCAGCACCGCTGCAAGGATGCGAAGGGGCGGTTCGTGAAGTGCGATCACCCAAAGGGATGAGGGGCGAAGAACGGCGCGTCACGCCGTCCTCCGCCCCTCAGCCTGGCGGTTGCCGCGCCTGTCCCTCTCCCCTCGCGGGGAGAGGGGTGCGCCCCGCTTACAGCCGGTCGCGGTCGGTGGTGTTGCCCATGAAGCCGGTGCGATCGGCGCCGGTGCGCGTCGTGTCGTCCACGTCCACCTCGGTCCGGCGCACGGTGTCGTCGATCTGCTCGGTCCGCTCGCCGACCGTCTTGGAGACAACGACCTCTTCGACCACGCGGGCGTTCTTGCCGACCACGGCCTCCTCGGCGGTCGCGGTCACGTCGATGGTGCGCTCGCGGAAGGCGTCGCCCTGGAGGGCGTCGATCGGCTGGTCGACCGGGCGGCGCTCGACATGCACCTGCTCCTCGCGCAGGCGGACCTGCTCGTGGACGGGGATCTCCGACACATAGGAGCGGACGCGCACGCCGCCGCGCTCGACCTCGCGCTTGCCGACGACGAGCTGCTCCTCCACGACCGGGATGACCTCTTCGGTCGAACCCTCGCGCAGGCCGGTCGTGCCCGCGCCCATCGCGCCCGTCGCACCCGTGGCCGCACCGCCGAACATCGCGCCGCGGTTCCCGGCATCGCCCTGGTAATCCCAGCCGGACTGGCGCCAGCCGCCGGCGCGCTCGTCGATGTCGACCGTGTTCGCCTCTTCCAGCGCGCGGACGGCGTCGTCGGCCTGATCGTCGGGCACGTCGGCGGTCAGCACCGCGTGGCCACGACGGAACCCCTCCTCATAGGTGTGACGGTCCTCGTCGGGGAGGAAGGCGTTCTTGATCGACGCCCAGGTGCCGCGATCCTGGTGCGTGGAATATTGGCTGCCGGTCTGGTGGGTCGACTGGTCATGGACCTGGATATGGCTGGCGTCGACGCCGGCGGCGCGCAGCCGCTCCTTGCCGGCCTCCGCGTCGGCGCGGCTCTCGAACATCGCGGTGATGGTACGGGACATGGTTACTCTCCTCTCTCGAAGGGGTGGGTCAGCGCTGGACGACGACCAGCTCGGTGCGGCGGTTCTCCGCCTGGCCCTGGGCGGTCGCGTTGGTGTCGACGGGATCGGCCTCGCCGCCCGACGCGGTCTCGATGCGGGCGGCATCGATCCCCTGCGCGACCAGCGCGGCCTTGACCGCGTCCGCCCGCGCCTTGCCGAGCCGGACGTTGGCCGGATCGGAGCCGCGCGCGTCGGCATAGCCGGCGATGCGGATGCGGCTGTTCGGGTGCTGCTTCAGCACGTCCGCGACCTGGGCGACCTCTTCCCGGTCCTGCGGGCGGATGTCGCTCTTGGCGGTGTCGAAGTTGATCTTCTCGAATTGGAAGGTGGCGGGGGTCGGGTCCGCCCCGGCGAGATAGCCGCCCAGGCCGGAGACGGCGAGCGGCGCCGCGGCCGGCGCGCCGGCGGTCTGCGCGACCACGGCGTTGTCGCCCGCGTCCACCGGCGCGACGGGCGCGGCGGTCGTCGCGGGAGCGACGGTGGTCGCCTCGTCCCGGCCGCACCGGCTGAGCAGGAAGAGCAGTCCCAGCAGCGCCAGCGCACCCAGAAGCCAGGGCAGCCAGTTGAATCCGGTCTTCTTCTCGATGTGGACATGGGTCGGCGGCGCGCCCTCGGTACGCCGCTGATCGGGATCGGCCATCAATGGTCCTCCTGTTGAACGGAAACGGCCTCGCGGTCGACCTGCGCGGTCATGCGGCGAAGCGTAACGGGGACGTCGAAGCGCTCGGCGGTGGCGCGGCGGCGCACCACGAGCTCCTCGACGACGAACAGCTGCTTGGTGACGACCGCGCGCTCCTCGACGATCGAGATCACGGTCGCATCGCCCTCCTCGCGCACCGGCGGGACCGCATCGACGGCGCGCTCGACGGGGCGGCGCTCGATCTCCAGCGCCTCGGTGGTCAGCTCGTCGGAAACGATCTCCCGCCGGGTGTCGACGCCGGTGCGCACCCGCACGCGCTCGACCGGCACGGCGCGCTTGTCGACGACGGGGCGCTCCTCGACGATCGGAATGCGCAGCTCCTCGCGGTCGCTCGCAAGCGGCCCCGCGTCGGGCGCAAGTCTGTCCGTTCCGACGACCGGGGGATCGCCGGGCGCTTGTCGCGCAGCCATGGGCACGTCCTGATCTCAAGGGGTCGCTCCCGTCAGGCCGAAGCCCTTCAGGAGGTGCGCCGCTTCAAAGACTTAGCGCAGGTGAAGTTCCGGCGCAGAGACGAATGTGGTGAAATTTTGGCCGAACCGAAGAGCCGGGCCGCCGACAATGCAGGTTATCGCTCATCCGGCGCCGCTTCGAAGGTGAATCGGATACGCACCCATGCGCCGATCAGGGGCTTGCCGCCGAGACGCGGCGGGCGGACCAGGAACTGCCAGGCGGCGTTGCGCAGCGCGCGGGACAGGCCAAGCCCCTTGGGATGATCGTCGAGCTGCACGCAGCTATCGACATGGTAGCGGTCGATCGTTCGGCAGGCGATGGTGGCCCATGATCCGGCCGGGGCGCCGTTCGGGAGGTAGAGGGCGAGCGCGTTGCGGGGCGGCTTGCGGTACCATTCGGCCACGTAAAGCCGCTCGCCATTCGGGGCCGCGCCGGCGTCCGCGCTGTCGTCAGGGGCAGCGACCTGCGCCGACGCGTCGCCGGCCGCAGCGCGGGGCAGCCGCGCGAGATCCGCGCCCGCCATCTCCTCCCGACTGAGCAGGATCATCCCGGGAACCGAGATATTCGGGGGCAGTGGCGGCGGCGGGGGTGCAGGTGCGGGCGGCGGCGGCTGGGCGCGCTCCCGCCGGGGGTCATCGCGCGCCTGCCGGCGAGGCCGGCTCGCCGGCTCCGCCGCCTGCTCGGCGTCCGGCAGGACGGTGAAGGTCGAGAGGCTCCGTCCGCCGGGCAGGCGCGACGGCGCAATGCCCAGGCGGATCAGCGCGAAGACCAGCAGCGCCACCAGCGCGAGCGCCAGCCCCAACGCCCCCGCCCGGCGGCCGGGCGAGACGGGCTGGCGATAGCGGGAATGCGGGATGAGGGCGGCGGCCACGGCGTGGCGCTATCGCCGCGATGCGGGGCGAAGGGAAGGCGACCGCTCAGTACTGTCCCGCCAACGTCTCCTCGATCGCGGCGACCTCGTCCCTGTCGAGCCCGAACAGGGCATAAACGCGAGCGTTGATCTCATTTTCCGCGTCGGCGATGCGCGCCCGCAGCGCGGCCGCCTTGACGCGCTCGCCCTCGAACCATGTCTCCCACTCGCTCCGCTCCGCGACCTTGAAGTCGAGCCCGCGAAACCGCTTGGCGATCAGCGCGCGCAGGTCTGCGAAGCTTAAGTCGGGCCACGCGCGGAAGGCTGAAGTCACTCCGACCCGAGGATCGAGGTCGGCGAGGCGATGAACAACACTATCTACTAGCCCGGCCAACTCAAGACACAAATCTTGAATGTCGGTCGCGAGAACATCGAGCTGTTCCCCATCGCTGGAAGATGATAGAGGCACGCGGGACAGCGCAGCTTCGCCAGTAATCAACCGCCATTGACCGCCGCGCAACGAACCCGCCTCACCGAAAAGGTAGAACCAACTTGGCTTTGAGCCAAGCTGTGCAACGAGACGAGGGCGTGCATCAGGCACGAAATAGACCTTGTTTAGGGGAAACGTGCCTGCCGTGTCGAACGAAAACTTCGGGCCTTGACTGAACTCCGGCCAAATGACCTTTGACTTTCCGAAGGCCGGCTCATAGGCACCCTGAGCCTGCTGCAGTTCCCACCATTCCTGCTTGGTAGCCCGGCGTTCCAAGCGCTCCTTATATGGTAGCAGGTAGTCGCGAACCGCTGGATAGGCGTCAATGTCGACGCGGTTCTTGGGAGTATAGATAAGCCACAAATCGTCGCTCTCGACGTGCCAGCGTTTCAGGTTCTCGCCGACAAGGAACGGCTTCAGCAATTCGGCGGAACGATGGTCTTGTGCGATTAAAACGTCCCGCTGGTCGCGCGAGAGCACGAAAGCCTCGTTGAGACCGGTCTTCACCCCACAGAGCGGCGCGCCATACACCTCGGCCAGCGTCGGCCGGCCCGCCGCCATTTTCGCGCGGATTGCGTCCAGCCGATCGCTTTCAAAGCGCCAACTTCCCGCGGTCAGCCGCGCGCGCGGCATCGGCGCCGCCCCTTCTTCGAACGCGCGGCCGAGATCGTCGGGAACGGCTTGCAGGTTGAGGAAGCGGACCTGGCCGCCGGTTTCCGCAGCGTCAGGATCGCCGGATAGGTTGTCACGCCCTCGAACACCTGCAGGTCGCCGAAGTCCACCACCCCCTCCAGCCGCGCCGCCTCGCTCAGGTAGCGGCGCAGCGCCGCGCCCGAGCCGGTACGGAAGAAGGTGGAGGAGGAAATATAGCCGAGCCGCCCGCCGGGCTTGAGGATGCGGACGCCGAGCTCAAAGAAATAGGCATAAAGGTCGGCGCGGTCAGACGCGACGGCAAAACGGCGCTGAAGATAGGGCTTGATCGGCTTCAGCAGCTCCATGCGGACATAGGGCGGGTTGCCGAGCACCAGGTCAAATCCCGCCTCGGGCGCGACGGCCCCTTGTTCGTTCCGCGGGAAGATCGCCGGAAAGGCCCCCGCCCAGCTGAAAGCGCGATGTGAGAAGTCACTATCCTCGATCAGCGAGTTGCCGACCTGGATGTTCAGCTCCAGGCTTTCGAGCGGGCGGCCCTTCTTGGCCGTCTTGAGCCACAGCGCAAGCTTGGTGATTTCCACCGACTCCGCGTTGACGTCGACGCCGTAGAGGTTGGCGGTGATGATCTCCGCATCGGCGTTTGGCGCGGCATAGTCGAACAACCCGCCCGACAGCTCGCCCAGCCGCTCACGGACCCGGCGCTGTTCCGCGTGGAGGAAGTCGAAGGCGGCGATCAGAAAGGCGCCCGACCCGCAGGCGGGATCGACGATGCGCAGCCCGGTCAGCTGGTCAAGATAGTCCCGCCAATAGTCACGCTCCGCCGTTGGGGTACGCCAGCGGATCGCGCCGTCCGGGTGCTGTCCATCGGCATGCCCAGCAAGAAGCCGGGCCGCGGCCTCCTGGAGCGTCGCACCGATCGTGCGCTCCACAATGAAGCGCGTGACGAACTCGGGCGTGTAGACCACGCCGAAGCGCTTGCGCGTCGTGGTCTTTGGGGGCTCCAGGCCAGCCTCGACGGCGCGCATTGCCTCGAGGTCAGAGATCGATTGCTCGAAGATGTGTCCCAGGATCGTGACCGAGACCTGGCTCTTGAAATCATATTGAGCGATGTCGAGGAAGCGCTCGACCAGGTGATCGGGCAGATCGAGCGCATTGAACGCCGCGTCGGGCGCGAACAGCCCGCCATTATAGGCCTCTATCCCCAAACTCTTCGGCAAGCCGTTATCGACCGCACTGAAGAGCGTCGTCACCTGCCGCCATTTCGGCTGCGGGTCGTACGGGTTTTCATAAGTGACGGCGTTGCGAATGCTGTCGTCGGGGATGAGAACGCTGTCCTCGGCGAAAGCGATGAAGATCAGGCGGTCGAGCAGCTTCTGCACCAGCGTCAGCCGCACCTCCGCCGGAATCTGCGGGCGCTGATCGCGGACGAACTGGAGAATGTCATCGCGCAGGCGGCGATAATCGCCATAGAGTTCGTTGGTGATGTCGCGATCGGCGGTGGCGCTCCGCCGCAACAGCTCGCCCGCACCGCCGCCCAGCAATTGATCGGCATGAAGAAGCAGCTGCAAGCGCCGCAGCTCGGCCGGCTCGCCAACGCGGCGAAGGTCCCATTCCTCGAACGCCTGGCGACCATGGCCGATCGCATATAGTCGGAGCATCCGCATGTTGGTGAGCAGCACCCAGCGCGCGCCGACCGCGTCGTTGGCATAGTCCCAGGCCTGCTGCACCGGCGTCTTCGCTCGACCCGGCATGATCGCGTCGAGGGCGACCTTCGGCCCCTTGAGCTCGAAAGGCGCCAGCACCTGCGCTTCGCCAGGCCCGAACCGGCCGATCGCGAGATCAACGACGCCCGCACCGATCGGCTGCTTGGCCTTCATGGTGCCGGGGGTGTCAGGTCCGGCGGCGCAGTAGCCAAGCGCCCCCTCCAGAAACTTGTTCAGTTCGGGCTCGAGCTGCGACTCGTTCTGGCCATGAAAATCGACGGCGGCAAGCGCGGCCCAGCGCGCCGCAGCGGCCAGCTCCGTTGCGCTCGGTTGGCGATCCCAGGCGTGGAGGGCAGTGGCGAGCGTCTTCGGGTTGAACAGCGGCATCACTCACCACGCTTACGCGCGAGCGACGGACCCGCAAGATTCAACCTTTTGTTGACTTCCGCGCCGTCCCGGCTATTGGCCCGCTCCGTTCGGGTCCGCCCGGACACATCCGTCCTAGACAGCAGGCGCTTCGGGGGTTCGCCCCGGGCTTAATCTCCTGCCGAGACGGGGAAAGAGTTTCTCGACCGGACGCACCCGCGCCGGTCTGCCGCCCGGTTTTTGGGCTGCGCTCCCCTTCCCCATCGCTGGACCAAGCAAACCGGACGCGGGCGGCTCGCCTGCGCGCGTCCAAGTGGAGAATGGCATGGATCGTGCTCAAAAGACCGCGGCCGTCGCCGAGCTCAAGCAGACCTTTTCGGAGGTCGGCGTCGTGGTGGTCACCCGTAACAACGGCATGACCGTCGCGCAGTCGACGCAGCTCCGCAATCGGATGCGCGACGCCGGCGCGACCTACAAGGTCTCGAAGAACAAGCTTGCCAAGATCGCGCTCGACGGGACCGACTACGGCTCGCTCGGCGACCTTCTGACGGGGCCGGTCGGCCTCGCCACGTCGGTCGATCCGGTCGCCGCCGCCAAGGTGGCCGTCGACTTCGCTAAGACGAACGACAAGTTCGAGATCGTCGGCGGCGCGATGGGCGCGACCGCGCTCGACGTGGCGGGGGTGCAGGCGCTGGCGACGATGCCGTCGCTCGATGAGCTGCGCGCCAAGATCGTGGGCCTCGTCCAGGCGCCTGCGACCAAGATCGCCCGCATCGCGGCCGAGCCGGCGGCGATGATCGCCCGCCTGGCGAAGGCCTATGCGGAGAAGGAGGCGGCGTAAGCCGCCTTCCGCAAGCTTCCTATCTCACCTGAACTTTAGACCTGAAGGAACTGAACATGGCAGACCTGAACGCGCTGGTTGACCAGCTTTCGCAGCTCACCGTCCTGGAGGCTTCCGAGCTCTCCAAGCTGCTCGAAGAGAAGTGGGGCGTGTCGGCCGCGGCTGCGGTGGCGGCGGCGCCTGCGGCCGGCGGCGCCGGCGGCGCGGCGGCTCCGGCGGCCGAAGAGAAGACCGAGTTCGACGTCATCCTGACCGGCGACGGCGGCAAGAAGATCAACGTCATCAAGGAGGTCCGCGCGATCACCAACCTCGGCCTGACCGAGGCGAAGGCGCTGGTCGAGGGCGCGCCCAAGGCCGTCAAGGAAGGCGTGTCCAAGGACGAGGCCGAGAAGATCAAGGCCCAGCTCGAGGGCGCGGGCGCGACCGTCGAGGTCAAGTAAGCCTGAGCGGGCGGACGGGACTTCGGTCCCGCCGCCCGCTCCGACCGGTCGGGTTCGGCCCGGCCAGATCATCCGGAAAGGGCGGCGTCGCTGGTCGGCGCCGCCCTTTTCGTATCGGCGCGGGGCGATCGGGCCGTCTCGGGCGCTCTTGCGCTCGGCACGACGCTGTTCTCGGTTCGCGCGCGAGCGCCGGGGGGCATGAGGTAGGCGGCATGAACTATCAAACGGTCGTGGGCTACCTGACCGACCAACTCTACGCCGGCGGCGATGCGCCGGTCGCGATCGGCCTGGCCTTCGTCGTGGCGGCGCTGGGCGGGTGGGCGCTGACCCGGCTCTATTATTCCGTGCTGGTCGCCCGGCTGCGCCGGAGCCTAAATCGCAAGGAGAGCATGATCCTGGCGCTGAGGGGCGTGGCTCCGCTGGCCGCGGCGCGCGCGCAGGCCCAGCCCCGTGCGGGCGCGGCGGAGCCGGCCGGCGACATCGGCGACCCGCGCGTCCGCCAGCGCGCGCTCCTGAAGATCACCAAGGCGATCGACGCCGCCGCCATCGCCCACCGCTCGGCCGGGCCCGGCGAGCGGGCCGTCGCGGTCGATGCGATGACGGTGGCGCTGCTCGCCGCGCGCAACAATTTCGGTCTGCCGATCCCCGAACCCGGAACGCCCGGCGCGCTGGACCTGGATGCCGGCGCGCGGCTGCTGGAGCTGATCCGCCCCGCCCTGTTCCTAGGCCAGGACGACGAGGCCCGGCGCAGCAGCGAGCTCTTCCTGCAGCATCTCGCCGCGCCCAAACCGGCCCCCCGACGGCGGGCCGCCGGCGCCTAGCCGACGGGCGACCCCTGCCAGGCCGCCCCGTGCGGCCGCGCGGCGACGGCGTCGAACTGGCGCGCGCCGGTGTCCAGCCACAGCGGCGCGAGCTTGGCCGAGTCCGCCCGCTCCACACCGACGACGAACGCCTGCCCGATCTGCCGCGTCGCCGCGGCGTCCCGGTAAGCGACGCTCAGCGCCAGCATGGGGACGAACATCGGCCGCCCCACCGCCTCGACCGGGCGGAGCTGGTCGAGCGGCAGCGCGGCGACGGCGCGGAAGCGACGCTCCTCGCCGGCCGCAAGGTCGAAGGGCGGCGTGGCCGGGCGGGCGATGGGCTCCGCGAACAGCCCGGCCAGGTCCGGCTCCGGCCCCGCCTGCGCGCTCAGCAGCTGCAGCCCCCCGCGCACGTCCATGGCGGGGGCGTCGCCGCGATTAGCGATGCTCACCTCGCAATCGACCGTGGCGCTGATCAGGTTCAGCCCGACCCGCGTCGCACGCACGTCCATGACGAGCCGCGGGCGCTGGACCGCGCCGCGCCGCTCGAACATGACGGGCGGCGGCGAGCTGCGGCGAGGCGTGGGCGACGGCTCCGGGGCCGGTGCGGACGCCGGCGCGGGCTCGGGCTCCGGCGTGCTCCAGGCGGCGGGCTCTTCCCGTGTTCGGCGACGTCGGGCGGACCAGCCCCAGGCCGCGAGCGCGAGCGCCGCAGCGCCCGCTCCCAGCGCCCATGGCCAGAGCGCGCCCCCTCCCCCGTCGCGATCGGCCGGGATCGCCGGTTCGGCAGGCGGGGTCGCGGCAGCCTCCGGCATCGCGCTCGCGGCGGGGCTCGGCTCCGCTGCGGGCGTGACGGGCTCCACCGGAGCCGCGACCGGCTCCGACGCCGCCGGGCTCGGCGCGGGACGCGGCGGGCGCGGCGAGGGCGACGCGATCGGGGCAGGACGGGGCGACGCAGTCGCCGTGGGGACCGGGACAGGGATGACCGGAGGAGCAGACGATGGCGTCGCGCTGGGCGTCGGCGCGGGCTCCGGGCCGATGCTGCTGTTCTCCAGCGGGAGCTGGATTACCTGCGCCGCTGCGGGTCCGGCGGAGAGCGCCAGCAGCAGGGGCGCGAGACGGAGAGGTCGATGCGGCATGGGGCGGCGCATCTAGGGGGCCGCAGCTGAACCGTCCATGCCGCACGCGGCGGCGTTGACGGGCACGGCCCCAGCGCTTATATCCCGGCTCCCCGCGACCTTCGGGACATGGGGCGCCGTTGCGCAGCGCCTCGTACGCATGGAGGGTCGATCCGGGATCAGGACGCTGAGGAGCCGACGCACTGGTTGCGATCGGCTTTTTCGCGTCTCTGGCCTGCGCCGAGACATTCACGGCAGCTTTTCGAGGCGACACAACTCCATGGCGACCAAGGCGATCGACGCGGGCTCTGCCCGGCGCGAAGCGAGCGGCACGCGCAAGCGGCGCATCCGCAAGGTGTTCGGCAACATCCACGAAGTGGTGCAGATGCCGAACCTGATCGAGGTTCAGCGCGAAAGCTACGAGC
>ERZ1066118.788-NODE-788-length-25212-cov-11.460627_pt1 | contig 25212 bp, 21 predicted proteins | sample MGYA00382765_ERZ1066118 | MGnify/ENA primary metagenome ERZ1066118 (study PRJEB33369, sample SAMEA5778348) | biofilm metagenome | biome: Industrial cooling water; feature: Water cooling tower basin; material: Biofilm | place: United Arab Emirates | collected...
CTGGTCGGCATACTCCACTTCAGAAATCATTAATCCGGCGACAAACGCCCCCATTTCAATCGATAGCCCCAAATGCTCTGTTAATAGAGCAATTCCCAGACACAGCGCTACGACTCCTAGTAAAAATAATTCTTTGCTTTCAGTTCGTGCCAACAGGCGTAATAGAGGAGGAATCAGCCAAATTCCGGCGGCAACAGCTCCGGCAGCAAATAAACCAATTCGCAGCAGTGCTGTTGCTACCGCTATACCAATTAACTGCGGCGGTTGGTCTAGTGCGGGTAAAACTGCCAGCATCAATCCCAGTGCTAAATCTTGGACGACCAGAATTCCCAACATCACCTGTCCGTGAGAACTCGCCGTTTCGTTTCGTTCCATTAAGCACTTGAGGACGACAGCGGTAGAAGATAAAGATAAAATTGACCCCAAAAACACGCCCTTAGCAGGTAAGATTTCCCAAGCTCCTGCAACCCCACAGACCAATACCGTGACTAGAATTGTCAGGGCAATCTGCAATCCTCCTCCTCCAAGGGCGATCGCCTGCACTTTTTTTAATTCAGCAAATGAAAACTCTACACCCAAGGCAAACAGCAAAAAGGCTACGCCAAATTGAGCTAGAGTTTCAACTTGAATTAACTCCTTAATCAGTCCTAATCCAGCTGGTCCTACCACCATACCACCCAGTAGGTAGCCTAGCAGTACTGGTTGACGGCACAACGCCGCTAGTAAGCCGCCGCCTGCTGCCACTGCCAAAACTAAAACCAAGTCAATTATTAATCTAAAGTCTTCCTGCACAAATTTATAAAAGAACTATTAAGGTATATAAATTTCAGCATACAGAAGTTTTAAGTTTATTTGGGAGCAATTACAACAGTTGTACTTTTGTAAAAACTCGATATAGCTTTATAAGGGGATCGAGACCATAAAGCTAATCTAGTTGGTCAATCAGTTCGGACTTTGGCAAATATATGAATCAATTAACAGGAAGCAGGGAGCAGGGAGCAGGGAGCAGAGGAGCAGAGGAGACTGAGGAAGAGCGCTCTCGAAAATTCTTCGAGTGTCCTCCCACACTTCCCACACTCCCCACACTCCCCACACTTCCCACACCACACCCCACACCCCATTCATCACGCACCACGCACCACTCCCTCCTACTCTCACTGGGTATTACCTTAGTCTCAGCCTTACCAGTCCAAGCTTTGCAAGTGCGCGTGACTCCTACTAAACCTCATTTAGGCGATACGCTGTCAGTAGTCATCAGACCAAACAACCCCGATATCAGCGACAGCCCCACCGTGACTGTCAATCGCAAAACTTATCCCGCCTTTGCGATCGCTCCTGGTGTATTTCGTGCTTTCATTCCTACTACGCCTTTACAAAAAGTAGGGAAAAGAGAAATTCGCATCGGCAGTGAGGGCAAAGTTAGAAATATAGCCGTATGGGTGGCAAATCGTAAATTTCCCGTGCAGAGAATTAACTTCCGACCGGGGAAGGCTGGACTAGAAGCAACCGAACTCGAACTGAGCCGGGTAGCAGCTTTTAAATCGCTCGTTACTCCGCAAAAATTTTGGAATGGTCCTTTTCTTAAGCCCAATCGCGGCAGGATTAGTACGATTTACGGGGTGCGCCGCTATTACAACGGCAAGTTTGCTAAAGATTACTACCATCGTGGCGTTGACTATGCAGGTCCGGTAGGTTCTCCCGTAGTTGCTCCCGCTGCGGGACGAGTTTCCTTGATCGGTCTAGAATCTCAGGGATTTCGAGTTCACGGTAATATAATTGGACTCGATCACGGTCAAGGGGTAACGAGCGTTTTCCTTCACTTAAGCCGGATATATGTCAGAGAGGGGGATCTTGTTAGAGCCGGACAACCGATTGGCGCGGTGGGTTCGACGGGAGCTTCAACTGGACCCCATCTGCACTGGGGATTTTACGTTCAAGGAGAAGCAGTCGATCCGACAACTTGGCGAGAACGAGGAATGAATTAGACTGAGTTGCTAATTTTTGTGCTGTAGCAGGGCAAAATCAATCCAGGATTAGTTTAACTTTAGGAAAGCAAAATTAGGTAAAGCAGCGTTATGAGCATTCAACAAATTGTCGAGCAAGCCCTTCAAGATGGCTATTTAACACCAGCCATGGAAGCAGAGGTGGGCAGAATCTGTGACACTGCTTCCGAGCTTTCTATAGAAGAATATATGGCGTTAGATAAGTTGATGGGCTCGCTCTTGACGGGCGAAGTTGTAGCGGTACAGCGCAAACAATTTATCAACGTGATGGAAGAGTTAGTACTAACTGAAGTGATCGCGCGAGTGGCAGAAATTAAAGTTACCAGCGGTCACACTCTGGACGTAGGCGATATCGCTGCCTACGCGCTCAATCGCCTCCCTCCCTTATACGCTACTACTGAAGAAGGTGCTAATTATCAACGCCAGCGGGCAAAAGAAGAACTCGCAACGCTAATCGTACAACAAATTGATGAAGCGATCGCCCGCAGTTTAGACCGACCCGAATTCTTTCCAGAACGCCAAGCCCTCGGTAAAAGTAGCGGTGGTAAAGAAGTTGTTAAACAAGTCAGTATGCTGCTCCAAGCCTACGCGCCTAACTTCGAGCAACAAATTTCTTAGCTAATCGCTTATAGCTAATCGCCGATCGCCAAAAACAAACAAATATACAGTCTGCTTATGACGAACTTAGCTCATCTCCCACCCTTAACGTGGGAGATATTTAGTCTTGTCAATTGCTTGACTTCGCTAAGTTTAATCTATCTTCATCTAAAGACAAGAAAATATTAAGATAGTATTATAATTTGCTTCTATCTTAAGATAGAAATAGGCAAACTAGTAGATATACAGACTTTTAACAATTAGAGTTCAGATTTTTTAGATTTCAGATTTTTCAAGTCAGCGCTCAGTTTTTTGACTGTCAGTGGAGTACAGCTAGTGGTTGTGGGGGACAAAAGCGATGTTAGAAAAACTGATGTTAGCGATCGCAATTACCATGTGCATCAAATTGTTGCTTGGAGTAGGTGTACCAGTAAGCCACAAACCTGCTACGCCCAGCTATCAGGTAGTGGAAAACCCTGCATCTTCCCTGATGAAGGTAATATTTCCCCGCGATCTCCGACAGAAACTAGCTTTTAGAGAATGGTAATTGGTAGTTGGTGAGAGGCGAGAGGCTTTCTTGCGAGAGGTATTTTTTCTCCCTGGGCTCCCTGGTCTCCCTGGGCTCTCTTCTCGTCCTCAGCTTCCTAGGCTCCCGATCCGCTCCCTCAGCTCTCTTCTCCGACTCCCGACTCCCCAGTTCATTGGGAACATACTGGTATCAGATTCACGTCTCTAACTTGAGAAAGGTTCTGCTTTGCTGCAGGGAACTTCCGTAAAGTAGGGCAGTCTATGAATCGGGAATGTTTTCGAGCCATTGGCATTTATGAGTCAATCAATTCCTGTATGCTGGTCAACAGTTCACGCAACGGTTACTCCAGCGCCAGTGACAGTAGAAAAGCTATCCGATCGCGATCTCATTTTGCGCTGTCAGGCTGGGCTACGCCCAGACAAGGCTGCATTTGCCGAGCTGTTACGCCGCTATCAGCCGCATGTAGAGCGCATCTTGTATCATTTAGCACCTGATTGGCAAGATAGAGCAGATTTAGCACAGGAAGTCTGGATTCGCGTTTACCGCAACATCAAGCGGCTAAACGAGCCAGCTAAATTCCGAGGCTGGCTGAGTCGCATTGCCACAAATATCTTCTACGACGAATTGCGCAAACGCAAACGAGTGAAAAGTCCTTTATCTCTGGATACTCCCCGCGTCGCTGAAGATGGAGAAATGGACTGGGAAATCGCCGGAGATAATCCTAGTCCTGAAGAAGAGTTGACAACGCGAGAGTTTTACGAGCAACTGCAAGAGGCGATCGCAGACTTACCCGAAGTATTTCGCACCACGATCGTGCTGCGAGAAATTGAAGGAATGCCTTACGAGGAAATTGCGGAAATTACCAACGTTTCTCTAGGGACTGTCAAATCGAGAATTGCTAGAGCTAGAGCTAGACTCCAATCGCAACTGCAAAATTATCTTAACGGTCAGTGACAGATCCATCTTGAGGCAGAAAATAGTGACAAGAAAATATACGTTCGCAAGTAGATCGAAATTCTGGCTCAAGTCTTTAGGATATTGAGAAATATCGACAAACTCAGTAGCTTGGTGCAAAGACTTCTCTAGACATATCTATGAATAAGTGGGTGTTGATGTTAGAATGACCTCTGATAAAAAACGTTGGATAAACAATCGCCCCGATCCAGGGGAGATAGGCAAACAGCATAATATTGAGGCAAGTCAGTTAATCGGTGCTATGGATATGTTGAAGCGCGATCGCTTCGAGTTACTGAGCGCATATCTGGATGGGGAAGTTACCGCCGCCGAACGGCGAGAGGTAGAAACGTGGCTAGAACATGACCCAGAAACCCAACGGCTGTACGAGCGCTTGCTCAACCTCCGTCAAGGAATTGGAACGCTGCCAGTACCCACACAAGAACCTGTAGAACAAACTATTCAACAGGTCTATCAAAGGATACACCGTCGAGCGCAACGTCGAGCGCTTGTCTGGGGTGGTAGTGCCATCGCGGCTGTGTTTGTAGGTGCAATCGCTACCCTACCAAACTCTCCAGTCGCACAAATTGCCCGACTCTCCAAAATTGAGCCGCTCATGGTCGCCATCAACGACCCAGTAGTAGAAATCCCCAAGCTCGTAATTCCTCCACCAGGTGATGAAAGACAAAACCCAAACAATCGACCTATAGAGCCACAACATCCACAAAATAAGAATTTTAACTAAAGAGTGGTGTGTGGTGCGTAGTAAGCGATCGTCAGCCGATCGCTGTCACTGGTTACTTGTCACTGATTTCTGCCTGCTCCACCAGCCGTTAGGAAGAAAAACGCCACCAAAAGTGCGTACTTGTTGTGGAGTCATTAAGTACGTCCAAGCATTACCTAGAAGCAAGAGAGAGGTGTCGTAGACTTCTATTTGCTCTCGGTAATACTCGTTTTCAGCGATTGCCCTTTGCGGATCGTAGTCTTCTAGCCAGTCAAGCTGTTGTAAGATTTCTAGCTTGGCAAAGGAAAGCAGAACTCCGCGAACTTTGAAATTGCCAGGAGTCATGGCTGGATATCCTAAAGGTAAGTCAAATAGTTGACCCAATGCGACTGCTTGTTGTGCTGCCACCACATAGTCCGCACAATAACGCTGATAATTCGCTTCTCCAGGCTTGAGCGTGCCGTACACAAAGACTTTTACAATCTCGTCATTTGTCATTTGTCATTCGTCATTTTTCGTCATTTATAGTTAGCGATCGTTTTTGCCTTTTGACTTTTAACCCTTCGTTTTGCTCGAGGGTAAGCTTTTGACTTCCCCATCGCCAATTACCCATTACCCATTACCAGTAATTTAAAATATTGAGACAGACACGAACGCATCATTAGGAGTCTCATTCGTGGAGTCCCGTTATAATCCCGCAGCGATCGAGGAAAAGTGGCAAAAAATCTGGGTAGAACAAGGTATAGACAAAACTGAAGAAAACAAAGATAAGCCAAAGTTCTACGCCCTATCCATGTTTCCCTATCCATCGGGGAGCCTGCACATGGGTCACGTTCGGAATTACGTGATTACGGATGCGATCGCTCGCCTCAAACGAATGCAGGGGTATCGGGTGCTGCACCCTATGGGTTGGGATGCTTTTGGTTTACCCGCAGAGAATGCTGCCATTAAAAATAACATTCCCCCTGCCAAATGGACCCAACAAAATATCGTCCAAATGCGAGAGCAGTTAAAACGGCTGGGTTTGTCGATTGATTGGGATAAAGAACTTGCCACTTGTTCGCCCGATTATTATAAGTGGACGCAATGGATCTTTCTGCAATTTCTCCAAGCGGGACTCGCCTATCAAAAAGAAGCAGCCGTCAACTGGGACCCCGTAGACCAAACCGTATTGGCTAACGAACAAGTCGATAGCGAAGGACGTTCTTGGCGCAGTGGAGCGAAGGTTGAGAAAAAATTACTCAAACAGTGGTTCTTGAAGATTACCGACTACGCCGAAGAATTGCTGCAAGACCTCGACCAGTTGACAGGCTGGCCCGAACGGGTAAAGCTGATGCAGGCTAACTGGATTGGTAAGTCTACAGGAGCGTATTTAGAATTTCCCATTGTCGGGATGGAAGAGAAGATTGGCGTTTTTACCACCCGTCCCGATACGGTGTACGGTGTCACATACGTTGTTTTAGCCCCAGAACACCCCTTAACTCGTCAGGTGACAACACCAGACAGACAAGCCGCAGTCGAAGCATTCATCCAAGAAGTGGCAGCCGAAAGCGAATTAGAACGCACGGCTGAGGATAAACCCAAACGCGGGATTCCTACAGGTGGAATGGCAATTAACCCATTTACAGGCGAAGAAATTCCGATTTGGATTGCCGACTACGTACTGTATGAATACGGTACTGGGGCAGTGATGGGGGTTCCCGCCCACGATACGAGAGATTTTCAGTTTGCTAAAGGTAATAATCTCCCCATTCAGATTGTCATTGTGCCACCAGGAGAAGATACGGGCAAAATACCCGTGCTAAAAGAGGCATATACAGAACCGGGAATTATGGTAAATTCTGGTGCTTTTGATGGGATGGATTCAGTCAAAGGCAAACAAGCGGTCATTGAATATGCCGAGCAACAAGGCTGGGGCAAGGCTAGAATTCAATATCGCCTCAGAGATTGGCTGATTTCTCGCCAGAGATATTGGGGCGCACCCATTCCCGTGATTCACTGTCCTAATTGTGGTATCGTACCCGTACCAGAAGCAGATTTACCGATAAAGCTACCGGAAGATATAGAATTTACGGGTCGCGGTGGTTCGCCCTTAGCGCAATTGGAAAGCTGGGTTAACGTACCTTGTCCTACCTGTGGCACGCCAGCGAAGCGAGAGACAGATACGATGGATACGTTTATTGATTCGTCGTGGTATTTCTTGCGCTATCCCGATGCCAAAAATGACAAGCAGGTATTCGATTCAGCACGAGTCAATGACTGGTTGCCCGTGGATCAGTATGTTGGGGGAATAGAACATGCGATTTTGCACTTATTGTACTCGCGGTTCTTTACAAAAGTCCTGCGCGATCGCCCTGCGGGAAATACTACAAGCAGCAATTTGCTCAACTTTGACGAACCTTTCCAACGCCTGTTAACTCAAGGCATGGTACAGGGATTAACTTACATGAATCCCAACAAGGCGGACAAAGATAAATGGGTTCCCACCTCGATTGTCAATGCAGACGATCCTCGCGATCCGCAAACGGGCGAACCGCTAAAACTCGTCTACGCTACTATGTCCAAATCTAAGGGTAATGGTGTTGCTCCAGAAGACACGATCGCTAAATATGGGGTAGACACTGCCAGAATGTTTATCCTGTTTAAAGCACCGCCAGAAAAAGATTTGGAGTGGGATGAAGCAGATGTTCAAGGGCAGTTTCGCTTCCTAAATCGGGTATGGCAATTAGTCACCGAATTCGCGCAGCAACCAACTGCAAAAGAACCGTCCAAAGTCAAAAATCCAAAATCAAAAATCGAAAAAGATTTGCGACGGGCGATTCATACGGCAATTAAGGAAGTTACCGAAGATTTAGAAGGCGAATATCAATTTAATACAGCCATATCTGAATTGATGAAACTCAGTAATGCTCTTGCTGATGCAACATGTAAAGATTCTCCAGTTTACGCTGAAGGAATTAGGACATTAATTCTGTTGTTGGCTCCATTTGCTCCTCATATTGCTGATGAGTTATGGCACGCGATCGCAGCTCGTGAATCTGTTCACAAACAATCATGGTTGAAAGCCGATCCCGATGCTTTAGTGGCAGATGAAATGACATTAGTGATTCAGATTAATGGTAAAACCAGAGGCACAATTCAAGTTCCTGCTCAAGCAGATCGGCAAACGCAAGAAAAGCTAGCACGAGAATCTGAACCCGCACAACGATATATCGAAGGCAAGGAAATTAGAAAGGTAATCGTCGTACCTGGAAAATTAGTTAATTTTGCGATTTGACGAGCAATCGTCGGCGATCGCTAACGGTAGCTTTTGTTGGGTGGGCATTGCCCACCTTTTGATTTTGAATATATGTTAAAAACATTTTAAAAAATAAATTCTAGAAAAACGCAAGCAAAGAAATTGTTGAAACATTGCCAGTAAAAATATGAGAAGTTACTTTTATCCTCCTTTACCTAATACTTGTTTAATTAAATTTGCTCAATTTATTGCTCCATCTGCCATCCGCTATTTTTTTCAATTTGAGCTACGGATCGATTGTGAATCCCTTGCAAGAATTCAGGCTTTAAACAATCGAAGAATACTTTTATTACCCAACCATCCCACATTTCAAGATCCAATTGCGATCTTTGCCCTTTCTGGTAAGTTAAAACAGCAGTTTTACTATTTATCAGCATACGAATTATTTCAGGGCTTTATGACTAGAATCTTTCAAGGATTAGGAGTATATTCCGTCCGACGTGGTTTAGTCGATCGCCCTAGTATTGTACAAACAATAGAAATATTAACTCAGCCAAGTTGCCGTTTAGTCATATTTCCAGAAGGGGGATGTTCTTTTCAAAACGATACGGTTATGCCTTTCCGCGCTGGTGCAGTTCAAATTGCTTTTCAGACTATGAGTAAGCTGGCTAAGCAAGGAGAAATACCCGATCTGTATGCTCTACCAGTTAGTATTAAATACCGCTACACGCAAGATATGCGAGGAGTTATTCATCAAACTCTCAACCGTTTAGAACAAGCATTAGGTATAGAATCTAGTCCGAAAGATTACGATCGCCTGCAAGCGATCGCGCAACAAGTCTTAGTCCGAATGGAACGGGAATATGGCACTTATTCACCTACTAAAGACAAACTAACCTGGAACGATCGCATTTCTCTACTACGGATACATATTTTAGAATCCTGCGAACAGCAGCTAGGGATTTCTTCTAATCCCAAAGAACCAGTACGGGAACGGACTTATAGGATTGAATACGCACTAAAAACGCAAGTAGATGCACTAGAGTCAGAAGCAACAGCAGCCGAAATTTCCACAGGCGATCGCGCTAACAAATACAGCTTGATTGAAAAGTCAATTAAACGCTTGTTAAACTTCGATGCTATTTACGACGGTTACGTAGCTGAAAACCCAACACCAGAAAGATTTTTAGATACTCTCACTCGCCTAGAGCGAGAAGTATTCGATATCGATAAACCCCCAGCCAAAGGATATCGCCACGCCAGCATCAAGATTGGGGAGCCTATTAATCTTAAAGACTTCTTTACCGAATATCAACGCGATCGTGCTAGCACTGTGAATGCTGTTACGCTCAAAGTACAACAAGCAGTACAGCAAAATCTCGACCTGTTAAATGGTAGTTATTAATGAGTAGTTGGTGGTTGGCGATAGATCGTGGTTGTCGAGTTTTCTCGCTCGTTGGTTAAAGCTAATTATTCAAAATCTAAGATGGTATCAATTGCGTCAGTAAGGGTGACACTAGATAGTTAAGCGTGATAAGATTTACACATAAGTTAAACATTCATTACGGTGTCAGGAAACGAGAAATACTCTATCCTCTGGTGACGAGAGCGAACTGGATTGACAGTAAGCTGGCGTGCTGAGAAAAAATGTATTTCTGTAATCTTACTTGTATGAAATTATTAGGTTAGATTGTACGCAGCTCTTAGCTGTGGCAGAGTAACTATTATTACTTAGTACAAACAATACCTTACACCAACTGAATTCAGGGTATCTACTGTAAAAATATCTCTTCATGCGAGCGATCGCTTTGGCATAGAGATTTTCCCAATATTAATCGTAATTTGTGCCAAATTCAGGCATCTCTCGCGATCGCGCTAGACGGTTGATAGTTCACTTTTGGCTATCTTCACATGCTAGCAGCGTGAGTTGCGTGCAAAACAAATGAGATTGCTATAACTAAGCGCGATCGCAACTATATATCTTATTTAGAACAGCAGTATGATCCGAGAAATTAAGTACGACAATATATTAATAGCAATGATTGTTTCGCATAAATTTCAAGCACCAGGAATTCGTTTTTTTACTCCAGGTGATTTTTCACAGCAATTAGCTTACATGCGTCATCCTACTGGAAAAATCATCCCACCTCACGTCCACAATCCAGTCAAACGCGAAGTGCAATACACTCAAGAAGTACTTTTAATTAAAAAAGGTAAACTGCGGGTAGATTTTTATAACGAACTTCAGCAATATTTAGAAAGTTATATTCTCGAATCCGGTGACGTAATTCTTTTAATTGCAGGCGGACATGGCTTTGAAGTATTAGAAGAAATTGAAATGTTTGAAGTTAAGCAAGGTCCCTATGTAGGCGATTTAGACAAAACTCGATTTATTGGCATTCAGGCAGAACAAGCTCAGATGACCGACGATCGCTTGCTCTTTGCTAATAACCAATAACAAATGAGAAATAACTAATGAAAAACAATATGCTTGATTATATTCCTGTTAACGAACCACTACTCGACGGTAATGAAAAACAGTATTTAAATCAGTGCATTGATACTGGTTGGATTTCCTCTGAAGGACCGTTTATCAAACAATTTGAAGAACAGTTTGCCGCTAGAGTAGGACGTAAATATGGTATTGCTGTCAGCAATGGTTCTGTAGCTTTAGATGCTGCTGTATTAGCATTAGGTATTGGTGCAGGTGATGAAGTTATCCTACCTACCTTCACAATTATTTCTTGCGCGGCAGCAATTGTTCGCGCTGGTGCTACACCCGTTGTTGTCGATTGCGATCCTCATACCTGGAATATGGATGCGAGCCAAATTGAGGCTAAAATTACGTCCAAAACCAAAGCAATCATGGTAGTTCATATATATGGATTACCTGTAGATATGGAGCCAATACTGGCTTTAGCAGCAAAGTATGGGTTGCAAATTATCGAAGATGCAGCCGAGATGCACGGACAAACTTATAAGAATCGTCCCTGCGGCAGTTTTGGTAATATTAGTACCGTTAGTTTTTATCCGAACAAACACATTACTACAGGCGAAGGTGGGATGATTCTCACGGATGACGCTCGCCTCGCTGAGCGTTGTTGTTCTCTGCGAAATTTATGTTTTCAACCCCAGCAGCGTTTCATCCACGAAGAACTCGGCTGGAACTTGCGGATGAGTAACATTCAAGCAGCTTTGGGTGTAGCGCAACTAGAACGCTTAGACGAATTTATTGCTCGTAAACGCCGGATGGGACAACGTTACACCGAGCTATTATCAGATGTACCTGGCTTGCAACTACCAATCTCGCAGACTGACTATGCCGATAATATCTACTGGGTCTATGCATTAGTACTAAAAGATGAAGTTCCATTTGATGCTAAAGAAGCCATGAGGCGCTTGCACCATCATCAAATTGGTACTCGTCCTTTCTTTTGGTCTATGCACGAACAACCTGTTTTTCACAAGATGGGATTGTTTGCTAACGAGTCTTGTCCGGTAGCAGAAAATATCGCTCGTCGCGGCTTCTACATTCCTAGTGGTATAGCTTTAACTGACGAGCAGATGGAGCGAGTCGTCGAGGTAGTCAAAGAAGTTTTGCGATCGCCATAATTCTTGCCTAATTAATTACATAGTAGGATGAGCGTTGTCCATCCTACACTTGAATTTTACTCACAATGTTTCTGACGTGATAGGAGATTAAATGAGGGTCGGTATTTTTTTATCGAATTTTACTCCCCAAATTGGGGGAGGCTTTACGTTTGAAAACGAAGTATTTCGAGCGATCGCTGAATTTGGTGGGACAAGCCGTCACACTTTTATCGTATATAGTTGGGACAAAAGATTATCTCAAGCACCTTCATTAGGACAGCATATTGAATATAGATCGTTGCATTACAGTATTAGAAATTTATTATTATCTCAACCTTTAAAAATTGCCAAAGCATTATTTAAAAGACTCCGACAACAAAAAAACTTATTCAAACTAGGCAGCTTACTCAAAGATGTCATCTTAGTCTCGATATTGGGCAATGAAGTCGATTTAGTTTGGTATTTAGAACCGAGTACTCGTACAGTAGAAATCCCTTACATCACAACGCTTTGGGATCTACAGCATCGCGTACAGCCATGCTTTCCAGAACTCAGCACCCAAGGAGAATGGGACGAGCGAGAACAGTTTTACGCAAAAGTACTGAGATGTGCTTCCATTATCGTTACTGGTACAGAGGCAGGTAGAGCTGAAGTCGAACGGTTTTATCAAGTGCCAGCCGATCGGATTAAGATCCTTCCTTTTCCCACCCCTGAGTGGGCATTCAATGCTCCGTATAACAGCGATCGCTACATACTAGAAAAGTACAATATACCGGAAAATTACCTATTTTACCCCGCACAGTTTTGGGCGCATAAAAACCATGTTGCCTTGTTGATGGCGGTTAAATGGCTGCGATCGCAATATAATTTAGTTTTGCCCGTGGTCTTTGTTGGCTCGGAAAAGGGGAACAAGCAATATATTCAGCAAGTTGTTACCGATCTCGACTTATCTGCCCAAGTTCATTTTCTAGGTTTTGTACCGCAAGCCGACATGGTTCCACTGTATCGCCATGCGTTTGCCCTAGCTTTTATGTCTTTTTGTGGACCTGATAACATACCTCCTTTAGAAGCGTTTGCTTTGGGTTGTCCGGTTGTTGCTGCGAACGTGTCAGGCGCTCCAGAGCAATTGGGAGATGCGGCTTTACTTGTTGACCAGCGAGATGAACGGCAGGTTGCTTTGGCAATTAAATCACTTTACGATGACCCGATTTTGCGGCAAACCCTAGTAGAACGAGGGTTAGCACGAGCTGCGAAATGGACGGGACAAGATTATGTCAAAGCTGCATTTGAAATGCTTGATGAATTTGAATCCCTCCGGCGCTGTTGGAGTCATACGAAACCTAACGATCGCTAAATCAGCCAGAAGGGTCGATCTTCTAACTGGCTTCGATAAATTCGATCCATATTGAAATACTTATGTATGGGGCGTGCAACAGACGTTGTGTGCCCTTACTTGTATATAAAAATCATCCTGTAAATCTACTGATGGTAATCGCGATTGCTCCGTAAACCAATAAAGTTAATTCAGTGAAACCACGCATGGGGATACGGAAAAAGACGGCTAAACTTCGTTTGGAGTTGAGTTAGTTCAGGCTAACTTTTAACTGCTCGTAGATAGACAATTCATCTGAAAAATTAGGCTAATTTCATCAGCAAATTTTGCCACAAAGCTGTGTGAGGAGTTACTGACTCAAGGTAATTCCTGCGGATACGTTTGTCTTGAAGTTGGTAACTTTCTCTAAGTCACTGAGCTACTTGTAATGTGTATTATTAAAACTGCCACAACCACGGTTCTCTTAGCGACTCTTGCTTGTTGCGAGTTGAGCTACAAAGCTAATGCCAATCCTAGTTCGGCGATCGTGCAAAAACAGCCAGGCGATCGCGCTATAGCGTTGAAGCAAGATAGTGCAACTGCATTAGAACAATTGTTGCAAAGTAGAAAATTTAAAGCCTCCGATTTAGCTCAAGCACCGACTTTAAATGATATTCAGGGTAGCTGGGCGCAGAATTTTATTACAGCACTAGTATCGCGAGGTGTGATTCAAGGTTTTCCTGATGGTAGTTTTCGCCCAGACGAGCCAGTAACTCGCGCTCAGTTTGCCGCAATTGTGAGTAAAGCATTTCCGCAACAATCTAGCCGCAAAGCGATCGCTTTTGCAGATGTACCGGAATATTACTGGGCGAAGGATGCAATTCAGACAGCTTACCAAATAGGGTTTCTGGCTGGATATCCTAACAATACTTTCTTACCAGAACAAAGTATCCCTCGCGTGCAAGTTTTGGTGTCATTAGCAAATGGGCTTAACTTATCGCCAAAAGCCGAATCTTCTACCCTGCTCGATACCTCGTATCAAGATGCGGCGGAAATTCCTGATTTTGCCCGCAGCCCAGTGGCAGCAGCAACTTCAAATCGACTGGTAGTAAACTATCCAGATAAGAATCTATTACAGCCGAATCAAACTGCTACCCGCGCAGATGTAGCAGCATTTATCTATCAAGCTTTGGCTAGCAGGGGTGAAGTGCCGCAACTTACTGCTACGGATGCAGAGAGCCAGTATATTGTAGGTTTGCAACCGCCTACTACTCCACCAAAGACGGTAACGGAAGCCCCACCATCCAAAGCTGAGATCGAGCGGCTTCAAGCCCAGTTACAAGACTTGCAAAATGTTAGTGACTTTGGCAACATCTTTCAAGGTTCCCCAGGAATTACGGTTGCCATTCCTTCCGGTTTTGGACCAGATAGAAATACCTTATTTCTCGGTGCTACTTATCAAACTAGTACCAGAGAAAGCGAAAAAGATGATGGTGCGATTGGTTTTGGGATTGGCTTAGGTGATGCTCGACGGACATTAGGCGTGGAACTGTCTTATACTCTAGCTAGCGTTTTGGGCGAGTATACAGGATTTGGTGAAGGCGGATTTAACATCAAAGTACATCGCCAGCTACCTGGAGATTGGGCATTAGCGGTTGGCTATAACAACTTGATTGAAGTTGGAGAGGATAACGACTTTGAAAACTCGTTCTACGGAGCTGTAACTAAGGTTTTCCGTACCCGCCCAAATGTGAACTCACCTTTTAGTCGTGTAGCTGCCAACCTAGGTATAGGTAATGGGCAGTTTCGCTCTGAAGCTGATATTAATGATGATGAAGATTCAGTTAATATTTTTGGTGGCGTTGCGGTGCGAGTTGCTCAACCTCTAAGTTTCATTGCTGAGTGGACGGGGCAGGACTTGGCGCTAGGACTATCGATCTTGCCGATCAAAAACTCCACCTGGGTGATTACTCCAGCGGTACGAGACATTGCTGGTGCTGGAGATGAAGCTAGATTTGTATTAGGAACTGGCTTCTCGTTCCGATTTTAATTGCTAAATTAGGAGAAATTCTCATGGGTAAAATCAAACCGCTCTGTTGGGGGATAGGACTATCTGTTTTGAGTAGTGTATTGTCGATTGCTCATCCTGCCAAAGCAGAAGGACTGAACCATGCAGTCACAGCAACCAACATATCTAACGCCCCAAGTATCATTTATGGCAATGAAGCTGTAGTCAATCAACCATCAATTGCAAAACTTCTTCTGGCGAATGTCGGTACTATCCAAGCGCTCTTAGACAGCGGTCTCCTCAGCCCTGAAGCGCAAGCATCTCTGACACAACTATCGACATTATTAAAAGGTATCAATGAAGGAATATGGCCTGATGGTAGCGATTTGGATACCAGTATCCGAGATGCTGCTGCTGATTTGCTAAAAGACGTAGAAGCAGCTCAGAATGGTTGCAGTACTGATAGCACTAAATGCGGTCAGTTAATTACTTTGTTTCAACAATCTAACAATTTTTTAGAGTCACTGCAAGCATTTGAGCAAGAGTTGATGGCAAACGGTCTTGAGTTGAGTATTTACTAGATAAGAGCGTAGTTTGCTGTAGAGCGAGCTTATGTCCCTTTTACTGAAGTCAGTTATCTCATTAGTGTATTAAACTCAGACGTTCGTACTAAATAATTCAAAAGAGGCGATCGCTTTCTCCAAAAATAGTTAGGAGCGATCGCCTCTTTTATATAACTTTTCTCTAGTGGTTTTTACTGAATTCAAGATAGTTGACATTTCACAATCGTATGTTTCAAGAATATGATATCGGTGCGATCGTAAAAACATACCGTAAATTCACGTAAGTAAAGAGCGCTCGATTGAAATTCAGCCACAGTTTTCAGTAAAAACGCGATTGGATACTAATTCTGGGAAGCGTTAAAGTTCTCTCGTAGATAAATTTTGTCACTCTAGCGGTGAATTTACTGCTAGTCAGTACGAAGGCATACTCCAGGCTGTGCAAACTACGTAAACTAACGTTTATTTTCCAGTTTTCTTTAAATCGGCAATCTACAGTTACTAAGTAACAATACTACTTGTATGGCAGAACAAGGTCAAATTGAATTAGTTATTGAGGCTGGTAGAACGGCGCAGCAGTACTGGAGCGATTTGTGGCGCTACCGCGAGTTGTTTTACTTCCTTGCTTGGCGCGACATTTTAGTCCGTTACAAACAGACTGTTATTGGTATTGCTTGGGCGCTAATTCGACCATTTTTAACCATGGTTATTTTTACAGTGGTGTTTGGCAATTTGGCGAAGCTGCCTTCAGAAGGTGCACCATATCCCATTCTGGTTTTTGCCGCAATGCTACCCTGGCAGTTTTTTGCTAGCGCTCTTTCAGAATGTAGCATTAGTCTAATTTCTAATGCTAATTTGATTTCCAAGGTGTACTTTCCACGCTTAATTGTGCCTGCTAGTGCAGTTGTCGTCAGTTTTGTAGATTTCCTAGTCTCAGGCATGATTCTGCTCGGTCTAATGGCATGGTACAACTTCGTCCCTTCTTGGCGAATTTTGACACTGCCGTTATTTATTGCGATCGCTTTTGTAGCTGCTATTGGTGGAGGGTTGTGGTTATCGGCATTGAATGTGAAATATCGCGATTTTCGCTTTATCGTGCCGTTCATCGTCCAGTTTGGTTTGTATGTTTCTCCAGTTGGATTTAGTAGCAGCATCGTACCCGAACAATGGCGATTAGTTTATTCACTTAACCCAATGGTGGGAGTCATTGATGGTTTTCGCTGGGCAATTCTTGGGGGAGAAGCTCGACTATATTGGCAAGGATTTGTTTTATCTGTAGGATTAGTAGCCTTACTTTTCATCAGTGGCATCTGGTATTTTCGTAAGGTGGAACGCTCGTTTGCAGATGTAATTTAAGTAAAGATTTTAAAGTATGTCGGACACAATAATTAGCGTCGGAAATCTGGGCAAGAAATACATCATCGGTCATCAGAAGCAAGAGCGTTACACCACACTGCGAGATGTAGTGGTTGATGGAGTCAAGTCTTTTAGACATCAGGTGCTAAAGTCTCGTAGTCAAAGGGTTCCTAACTCAGATCGAGAAGAGTTTTGGGCGTTAAAGGACGTTGCTTTTGAGATTAAACGAGGAGAACCTGTCGGTATAATCGGACGAAATGGTGCGGGAAAATCAACACTGTTAAAACTGTTGAGCCGCATCACTGAACCAACTTTAGGAAATATAGTTGTCAAAGGGCGAGTGGCAAGCCTACTAGAAGTAGGAACGGGATTTCACCCAGAATTAACTGGGAGAGAAAATATCTACCTCAACGGCTCTATTTTGGGAATGAGTAGAGCTGAAATTAAGAAAAAGTTTGATGAAATCGTTGCCTTTGCTGAAATTGAGAAGTTTTTAGATACTCCAGTCAAGCGTTATTCCTCTGGGATGTACGTCCGTCTTGCATTTTCAGTTGCAGCCCACTTGGAGCCGGAAATTTTGATTGTGGATGAAGTATTGGCAGTGGGTGATTCAGCATTTCAAAAGAAATGTCTGGGGAAAATGGGTGATGTATCAACGAAAGAAGGGCGGACAGTCTTGTTTGTCAGTCACAGTATGCAAGCAGTTACCCAATTAACAAAGCGTTGCATACTGCTTTCCAAAGGTAACGTTCAGTTTGATGGTCATACTAATAAAGCTATACAGTTATATATTGCTGGATCGAAAGTCTCGGACGAGCAACCTGCATATTACGAAGCTCCGGCGGGCAAAACTGGTAACTACATAGCTTGGGCGCGAGTACATACATCGGAAGAGCAAGGAGTCCACTGCTGGGGAAAACCAATTGTATTTGAGTTTGCAATTAACGTAGATAAACCGCATGAAAGTCTAAGTTTCTCCTTCCAGATATTGAATGAATTGCAACAATCGATTTGTATTTTTTGGAAGTTCGATGACCAATTACCCTTTCGCCGCGAAGCAGGATTGTTTATTATTCGATGCGAGATTCCAAAATTTAGGTTATACATGGGTTCGTACACTTTAAGAACGTGGTTTTCCGAGCGGCGCAGTAGTACTTTGTTAGAAAATCTCACGAATATTTGTCCGTTTGAAGTCACAATGCATAGTATTGAACGACAAGACTATCCGTGGCAACAGGATGAATGTACTTATTTAGAAGATGCTGTTTGGCAAGTTGTGGAAAAGCCAGTAGAAATTTTCTCAAAGTACTAAATTCAAGCTCGGCTTTAGCAATGGAAAGTTATAAAAATCATGCCAGTAAATGATGATGTCAAATTAGGCAGTCAAGTTAAGATCTTTCATCCTCATCTCGTAAATCTATACGGTTGTGCAATTGGAGATGAAACGAAGATTGGTTCCTTTGTTGAAATCCAAAAAAACGCCATGGTTGGAGCTAGGTGTAAAGTCTCATCTCATACTTTTATTTGTGAAGGTGTCATTTTAGAAGACGAAGTGTTTATCGGTCATGGAGTTATGTTTACTAATGACCTTTATCCGCAAGCAACAAATGAAGATGGAAGTTTGCAAACTGAATCTGATTGGAGTGTCGTCAAGACTTTGATAAAATGCCGTGCTTCTATTGGTAGTAATGCCACCATCCTAGCAGGGGTAACAATTGGGAAAAACGCCATAGTTGGAGCTGGCGCAGTGGTGACTCGTGATGTTCCTGACTATGCCATTGTAGCGGGAGTACCTGCTCGTCCGATTAACGATGTCCGCGATCGCCACAGGCAAGTTCAGCATATTTCCTAATTATTAGATAGCAATAATTATTTTTCAGGGAGCTGTGATGAAAGACGTAATTAATATTGGCGTAATAGGTTATGGTTACTGGGGTCCAAACTTAGTCAGAAATTTCGCTGAAATCTCAGGAGCGCAGGTAAGAACGGTCAGCGATTTTAAATCGGAACTCTTAGCAAAAGTGCAGGCAAGGTATCCGAACATTCAAACAACGACGGACTGCCGAGATATATTTACCGATCCGCAGATCGATGCTGTAGCGATCGCTACACCCGTTTCTACTCACTTCGATTTAGCTCTAGCAGCATTGCAAGCTGGCAAGCACGTACTAGTAGAGAAACCGATGACTGCTTCTTCCGAACAGGCTATGAGGTTAATAGAGGAAGCTCAACGACGTAACTTAGTGCTGATGGTGGATCACACCTTTGTTTACACGGGCGCTGTCCGTAAAATGCACGATCTGATTGCCACCAATGTTGTCGGCGATCTCTACTACTACGATTCCGTGCGGGTTAACCTCGGACTATTCCAGCACGATGTCAACGTACTTTGGGATTTGGCAGTCCACGACCTTTCAATTATGGATTATGTATTGCCCTCTCAGCCCTATGCTGTCTCGGCTACAGGCATCAGCCACGTACCCCGAGGGCCAGAAAATATTGCCTATTTAACGTTATTCTTTGAAAACAACTTGATGGCTCATCTCCACGTCAACTGGCTAGCACCAGTGAAAGTGCGCCGCACGTTAATTGGTGGTAGTCAACGCATGATTGTCTACGATGACTTAGAACCGAGCGAAAAGGTCAAGATTTACGATAAAGGAATTACCTTGAACGATCGCTCGGCTGAAAGCGTGTATCAGATGCTGATCGGCTACCGTGCAGGGGATATGTGGGCACCGCATTTGGATATGACAGAAGCAATACGGACAGAAGGGCTGCACTTTATTGATTGCATTAAACAAGGCGATCGCCCCATCACTGATGGAGAAGCAGGACTGCGGGTAGTAAGAATTCTGGAAGCAGCTACCCAGTCGATTAAAAAACAAGGTCGATTAGTTGAACTAGATACAGTGGAGGTAGCAGCGTGATTCCATTTGTAGACCTGAAAGCTCAGTATTTGAGTATTAAAGACGAAATTGATACTGCTGTCCTTAAAGCCTTAGAGAGTACGCAATTCGTTTTGGGAAGCGAGGTAGTTGCTTTAGAAGCAGAGTTCGCTCGCTACTGCGGTGCGGATTATGGCATTGCCGTCAATACAGGTACTAGCGCCCTCCACCTGGCATTGCTAGCAGCCGGCATTGGTGCTGGTGACGAAGTGATTACCGTACCTTTCACATTCGTTGCAACCACGGCAGCAATTTGTTACACCGGAGCCAAACCTGTTTTTGTCGATATCGATCCAGTTTCATACACGATCGACGTGACGCAGATTGAGGCAGCTATTACCGAGCGAACGAAAGCGATTCTGCCCGTGCATTTGTACGGTCAACCAGCAGATATGGATCCGATTCTGGAAATTGCTCGCCGTCACGGTCTAGTGGTAATTGAGGATGCCGCACAGGCACATAGATCCGAGTACAAAGGGCAGCGAGTTGGTAGTATTGGCGATATAGGCTGTTTTAGCTTCTATCCTGGAAAGAACTTGGGAGCGTGTGGTGAAGGTGGTATAGTCGTCACCAATAATCCTGAATACGATCGCAAAATTCGGATGCTGCGAGACTGGGGACAAGAACGCAAGTATCACCACGTCTTTAAGGGATACAACTACCGGATGGATGGCATTCAAGGGGCTATCTTGCGGGTAAAGTTACGCTATTTAGACAGATGGACAGAGGCACGCAGAGCGCACGCCGCACGATATGACAAACCGCTAGCAAATGCCGGCGTGAAAACTCCAACGGCGATGCCTTACAGCCATCACGTTTACCATGTCTACGCCCTGCGATCGCAGCAACGGGATACTTTACAACAAAAGCTACACGAGAAGGGTATCCAAACAGGCATTCACTACCCCATTCCCGTACACCTGCAAACAGCTTATGCCGATCTAGGTTATTCATCTGGAGCGTTTCCTCACTCAGAAGCAGCAGCAAAGGAAGTTTTATCCTTGCCCATGTATGCAGAATTAACAGCGGATTCACAAATTCAAGTCATCAATGCGGTAATTGCTGAATATGTCTGATACTTTTACCTTAAAATTTCTCGGTCACGCTGGTATTCTCCTTAAAGCTTTTGGCGTAACTTTACTATGCGATCCTTGGATGAGTGAGAGCGGTGCATTTTTGCATACTTGGCATCAATACCCACCGAACGATTTTCTCGATCGCCAAGACTTATATGATGCAGATTATCTGTATATCAGCCACGATCATGACGATCATTTCGACCGAGATTTTCTGAAAGACTTTCCCAAGCACAAAGTCACTGTTATTATCGCTGATTTTTTGTCAGATACTTTTGCTCGGGAAATTGCCAAGCTTGGTTTTACCCGCGTATTGCCACTCAAGGATTGGGAAAAATATCAACTGGCTGAAAACTTCAGCGTTGCTGTTGTTAAAGATAAGTCACTCTACAAGATAGATTCTGCATTGCTGATTGAAGTAGATGATACCAATATCTTGCATAAAAATGACTGTCATATCCCAGATGAGGATATTCCTAAATATAGAGAATTGGGGATCGATTTCCTCTTCGCTCAGTTTTCGGGTGCAATGTGGTATCCGGCCGCTTATGCATACGAAGCTAAAAAGCAACAACGGATAGCAGCAAAACTGAAACAGGATATGTCAAACAGTTTTGTTGATTTTGCTAATAACATTAGTGCTAAACATGTTGTTCATTATGCTGGACCTCCTGCTTTTTTAGAAGATGAAGTATTCCATCTAAATTTTCAAGAGAATAGCATTTTTCCCGATCAGTGGGATGTATATTCAGAACTTTCTCAAAAACTAAATGGTAGTTTAAATCTACTTTTGCCTGGAGATGACGTGAAGTTCTCGCCTGAAGGAGAACTAGAAATTACGCGCCAGTCTACAACATTTGATTTTTCACAGAAAGCATTAATTTTAGATGAATACAAGCAGAAAAGAGCTGCCATTATTCAATCTTACTTGAGTAGTTTGACCCAGCCTAGCAAAGAATTTCTGCAAAACTTTGTAGTCCATATTCATCAGTTATTCTCTGCCAGCAAGTACTTGACTGAGAAAGTAAACGCTCTAGTAAAATTTACTCTGACTGGTGTGAATGGTGGCTCTGTGTATATTGAAACTCGAAATCGAGAGTTTGCAATTATGCAATCGTGTACGGAAACGCCAAACTACGAATTTACCATAGACACCGCGATCGCCAATCTCCTCGTAGAAGGCAAAGAGCATTGGGAAAGCTTATTTTTGAGTATGAGGTTCAAAGCAAAACGCCGACCAGATGCTTATAACTGGCCGTTATTTGCTATCTTACGCTACGGTAACGAACCTCAGCTCATTGCTCAAGTTGAAAAAACGCTCCAAGCAGCTGAAAACGAAGAATTTGTAGTCAGAAATGGTGAGAAGGAATATCACGTTCAACGCTATTGCCCTCACGCGGGAGCAGATCTTTCTCAGGTCGAGGTTTATGACGATAAGCTAGTTTGTCCAAGACATCGCTGGGTATTCGATCTTCGTTGCCAAGGCAAATGTATTGTTGGTGGCAATATGCCTTTGAAGGTTTATCAAACCAGTGAAATATCTAGTAAGAAGATAGCTGAGGAAGTCAATGTTTGAACTAGATAGGATTAGAATCGTCAAAGCCGTTCATGGTTTGAAAGATTTTCAACCCGATCCTGACTTTGAATTTGGATTAGCAGAATATCTTCTCAGTCAGTATGGGCAAAAAGCATTACTTGAGTTGTACTCGCGCTTTGCTACTAGTGATGGAAATTTTGATGCACTGATGCGGCGGGCAATTTGGCGAGCGGGAACGCAGCGATTTGGACATGGAGTTCGGATTGAGAGTGGAGTAGGTTTTAAGCATCTAGAAACATTTGAGATCGGCGATCGAGTTTTCATTGGCTCGCAAAGCTACATTCAGGGGCGATTCGATGGTAGATGCGTCATTGGAAACAACGTTTGGATCGGTCCGCAAAGCTACTTTGATGCCCGTGACTTAACGATTGAAGATAATGTTGGATGGGGACCAGGAGCAAAAGTTTTGGGTTCCACTCATACTGGATTACCACTTGACGTTCCGATTATCCAAACCGACCTGGAAATCAAATCAGTCAAAATTGAAGCCGGAGCCGATATTGGGATGAACGCAGTCATTTTGCCTGGGGTAACTATAGGTAAAAGCAGTATTGTTGGTGCAGGAGCAGTGGTGACTAAGGACGTACCACCATTTGCAATCGTCGCTGGCGTTCCAGCTCGTTTTCTCCGCTGGCGTGATGGATACGAACCATCAGAGAACTGACAAACTATGCAAGTATAGCAGACGGCAGAAAGCAGCAGAAAAAACCTTTCGGACAAAAGATTATAAGTGTCGAGGAAACAAAAGTGATAGAAACATCGAAGCGGTTAGAATCGACAAAAGAATTGGAGCAAATAACGGTTGAGTATCTTAATCCCACGCCAGATAGAGGAGTTGACCAGAAAGTATTAGATCTCGTTTCAGATCTAGTTATATCTAGGCTTGATGGCGATCGCATTCTAGAGTTAGGTGTAGGCGATCGCATTTGGACTCCAAAGTTAATCGATAAATTTGCCGATGTGACGAGTGTAGATGGCTCCTCAGGGCTGCTGGCTGCTATGCAAGAAGATCTTGCTGGCAAACTTAATGGCAAGCGTTGGACGCCAGTTTGTTCTTTGTTTGAAGACTATCAGCCAAACCAAACTTTTGACACCGTTCTAGCAACCTTTGTCCTCGAGCATGTAGATAATCCTGGGCTGATCCTCCAGATGGCTAGGCAGAATTGGCTCAAGCCAGGGGGTAAATTAGCTGTTGTCGTGCCTCACGCACTCAGTTTACACCGACGTTTGGCTGTCAAGATGGGCTTAGCTTCATATCCAGGAGAATTGGGTGAAACAGACCGACGGATGGGGCATAAACATGCTTTTACGTGTTACGAGATGGAAAAACTACTCGTAGGAGCTGGATTTCAGATTGTCGAGCAGAAAGGAATGTTCGCCAAGGCATTACCTAATAGTATGCTGGCTGCATGTAGCGACAAGCAGCTACGTGGCTTGTTCGAGCTAGGTCTAGATCTTCCGATTGAATACTCGACAACTATTTACTTTTTAGCTGAAGCCAAAAGTAGATGACTAGGCTAACTGCGATCGCTTCAGAGTTAAAGTTCCACATCTCGAACAAATACTCTATTAGGTTTTAGGTTAACAAAATGCAGATTAACAAAGTACTTATCACAGGTGGTGCGGGTTTAGTAGGCTCCCATATTACCGACCAGTTAGTGAAGCAGGGAGTAGCTGAGATTATCATTCTTGATAACTTCACTCGCGGTAATCAGAAAAATCTAAGCTGGGCATTAGAGCGCGGCTCGGTGAAGGTTGTTACAGGTGACATTCGCGATCGCCAACTTCTTGCAGATGTCATGCAAGGCGTAGATATAGTCTTTCATCAAGCAGCAATTCGGATTAATCAATGCGCTGAAGAACCCCGCTTAGCGTTAGAAGTCTTAGCAAATGGTACTTTCAACGTCCTAGAAGCTGCGGTGAATGCAGGCGTGAGAAAGGTAGTTGCAGCGTCCTCAGCTTCGATCTACGGCATGGCTGAGGAGTTCCCCACTACTGAGACACATCACCCATACAATAACCGTACTCTTTACGGTGCAGCTAAAACCTTTAACGAAGGTCTATTACGCAGCTTCTATGAAATGTACGGTTTAGACTACGTTGCCTTGCGTTACTTCAATATCTACGGTCCTCGCATGGATATTTACGGTGTTTACACCGAGGTACTGATTCGCTGGATGGAACGTATTGCCGCAGGTCAACCGCCACTGATTTTTGGTAATGGCGAACAGACAATGGACTTCGTGTATATCGAAGATATTGCCAGAGCAAACATTTTAGCTGCTCAAGCCAATGTAACGGACGAAGTCTTTAACATTGCTAGCGGCGTGGAAAGCAGTTTGAACGAACTGGCACATGCTTTGGCTAAAGTCATGGGGTCAGATTTGCAGCCAGAATATGGTTCGGAACGTAAAGTAAACCCCGTGCAGCGCCGATTGGCGGATACGAGCAAAGCGAAAAAGTTGCTGGGCTTTGAAGCACAGGTTTCACTAGAAGAGGGCTTGCGTCGGCTCGTCAAATGGTGGAGCGAAGAAAAACAAACTAAGGAAATGTGCCATGTCTGAGCAAATGCAAAATATCCCGATCGCCAAACCTTGGATGGGAGAAGAAGAAGCGGATGCCGCAAGACGAGCCATCATGTCCGGTTGGGTGACGCAAGGCCCGGAAGTTGCTGCCTTCGAGCAAGAGTTTGCGGCTTATGTGGGGGCGAAGTATGCTT